>Ga0302320_10014387_pt1 | contig 16376 bp, 9 predicted proteins | sample Bog_T0_3_FD_202130 | JGI IMG/M metagenome (GOLD analysis project Ga0302320, IMG submission 202130) | Peat permafrost microbial communities from Stordalen Mire near Abisko, Sweden - Bog_T0_3 | ecosystem: Environmental > Terrestrial > Soil > Wetlands > Peat | place: Sweden: Abisko, Stordalen Mire... | reverse complement strand
TCAGTGATGCTAATTTGTGAACCAATACTTTTGTTTTTCCACTTCCAGGTCCGGCTACTACAATTATATGTTTGGTTTCACTATCGTTGATAATTTCTGATTGCTTTGGAGATAATGAGCCAAATAACTGCCGGTGCTTAGCTGGAGTCATTTTCATATTGATCTCGTCCTTACGACTGCCGGGAAAATATTTATTAAGAAATGAAGAGTAGTTTAACTGAAAATAATCATCAACATATTGCAAAGCTCCTTTGTTATCACCAATCATTTTCTTTGCAAATTCACCTACGATATGAATTTGCTGTACCTTATTATCGTAAAATTGTTTTAACTTCTGATAATCTTCGGCTTTATATCTTTTTTTATTGTCTGGCTCTATTCTGTCTATGGTAAGCCAGTTATACAACACTAAAAAACCACCTTCTATCTTTATTGCATCAATTCTTGAGAGATAAAAAAGAGTGTCCTCTATATCCTCAATTGATATTTTAATTTTAAAGAGTTGCAAACTTTTTTCAAATGCTTCCTTTAATTCATGAACTGAAAATTCAACTAAAAATTCTTCCTTTTCTGCTTCGTTTTCTTCAATTTTTACATTGCTTCTTTCAAATAAAAATTCAACAATAAATTTTGCCAATTCATGTCGTTTTTCTAATTTTTCTTTAAATGATTCTTTAGGTAGAATACAAAGAATTCTGACATGATTCCTCGAATACGTTTCGTTGTGTCGCTTTATCCAATTCTTGATTGCCCAGAAATTGATGATGGTTTTAATCTTGCCCGGTGTTACATCTTTACAACCTTTTATCTCGGATTCTTCATTTAATTCTTTGATATGAAATATTTTTTCTTGTTCGTCAATTTGTGTGATAAGAAAATTTTCAATCTGACTAAATGTGTCTACAATATTGAATGAACGATTTATATGATCCTTTTTCTTAATAAAAGCGGTCAGATCTTTTGTAACTGCTAAAATCTTTTCCTCACGAAGTAGATTCACAATATTTATCACTTCTTTCTTTTCAATTCCCAAATGGTCGGAAATGTAATCTATTCTTGATTCTGCTTCCTCATCATTTGATTGTTTTCTGCTTTTAACGGAAAGAAGTTTTTTTATAATTCTGATCCCATTTACTTTTTGTTTCTCCTCAAATCTTTTTGAAGCATTGATCTTTTCAATGGCTTCTTGCGCTGTCTTTGTTAAAATACTACTTGCAAAAATCCTTGTTTTATTTTGCCCTCGTTTTACATAGCCAGCTTCTTCAAGTGCAGCAATCGCTGTTGTAACCCTTGTTTCTATATCCACAACTTGATCATCCCAACCAGCTTTCCTTGCTATTTCCAAAGCAGAATTTGAAACAGAAGGATGAAACCTTGTTATATCTTTTATTGCTTTCCAAATCTGTTGAATCTCTTTGCTCGAAAGCTTAGTCTGGTTCAGTAAAATAAAATGTTTGCCAAGATCCTCCTCATTAAACAATACAAAACAATCTGCTGTAATGTTTTCATCCCGTCCTGCCCTGCCTGCTTCCTGAATATAATTTTCCAATGAATCAGAAATCTCATAATGAATGACCATCCCGATATCTTTCTTATCCACTCCCATTCCGAATGCAGAAGTTGCAACCATAATCGGGACTTCACCTGAAATGAATGCATTTTGGTTCGCTGTCTTTTCCTTTACATCCATTTTTCCGTGATACGGCTTAGCATTGAAACCGTCTTCTGTCAATCTCTCAGCAAGCAAATATGCTTTTCTCGTTCTTGAAACATAAATGATTGTAGGACATTTTTTTTCTTCTATCAAATCTCTTATGGAATTATATTTTTCTTCTTCGCCCTCTTTCTCAAAAACTTTGTAATGCAAATTAGTTCTCGTGGCACCGGAATTAAAAATTTCCAGGTCAAGGGAAAGTTTTTCTTTAAAATAAGCACAAATATCCTCAATGACTTTTTTCTTTGCTGTTGCTGTAAAACATGAAACCGGAATTGTTTCTTCAAGATTCTTTTTCTTTTGAATTGATTTGATAAAGTCACCGATATATAAATAATCAACTCTAAAATCTTGTCCCCACGATGAGAAACAATGCGCTTCATCAACTACAAAACGTACAATTTTTCTTCCCGATAGAAGTCGTTCAATTGATGATGAACGTAACGATTCAGGTGATATGTAAAGCAACGATGCAAATCCATCTTTAACTCTTTCAAAAGATTTTCCCCTTTCTATCGGATCAAGTAAACCGTTAATAGTAACTGCATCCGTAATACCAATTTTTTCTAAATTATCCATCTGGTCTTTCATTAAAGATTGTAAAGGAGATATTACCACGGTCAAACCTTTTGTTGAAACACCACTCATAAAAGCAGGGACTTGAAAAGTAATTGACTTTCCTCCGCCTGTTGGAAAAACTGCCAAAATAGATTTGTTGTCAACGGCTGCTTTAACTGCTTTCTCCTGTAATGGCTCATTAGCATAAGTTCTAAAGGAATCGAAACCAAAATATGTTTTCAGTCCCTTGTGTATGTCTAACGCCTGATTACAATATATACAACCGGTAAGACACGGTTTGTTTCTTAGTAAAAACATGATTCGCTCTACTCCGGGATAATTTTTTAGCACCCACGCGGGTGTAATTGAGTATCGGTTCCTGCAATTTATCAGAGCTAAACAATACGCTAATTCAATCGGGTGTTCTATGATTATTTTTGGTAGGTCAGCATGCTCGCATATTTCGAAATGAAATTTTTCAAAAATTATCTTTTCAAGGTCTGTAACGCTTGTCTTATATGAAATAAAATCAAAAAAGGAAAAGAACTCCTTTTTGTCATTCAACATCAAATATAGAATTTGCTGAAAAGTATTATCAATTTGTTGAAACGCTGCAACTTCGTCAAAGAAAAGATCTTTGGCTTTTATTGAATCGTTTTGGGGATTATTGATGTATTCCGATTGAAGTTTGTCGTCTTTTAGTAATGCATGATAGGGCTTTGTCGGAAACAGAAGGGGGGATAGATACAAAGTATCAATGATATTTGAAAGATTTATTCCGGCATCATAGACAGCATTCTGAATATATTTTAAGTCGTGCTTGAAAATGTTGTGTCCGCAAATGAATTGAGTTCCTTTTAAGAAGTCAATGAAAGCAGCTACTGAATTTGAATGAAATGTACTTCCATTTTCTTTTACACCCCCAATGTCACGTATTTTTAGACTTTTCGGATCTATCTCTGCATCTACAAAAGCAATTGAGTTCATTTTATTTTGCTATAGCAGGCTGTCAAAAGTTTCATTTATAACAGATTTTATTTTTTAACACACATAATCCTGCAAAAATACTGATTATTGTCGTTGTATCAAACTATTTAATATCCATTCTTTAGCAATTATTTCTATTTAGCCAATTATTTCTTAATGCATTATCCCCTTCTACAATAGATTCGGCACGACTGTCAAGACTTTCACAAACTTGATTTAGTTCTTCTTCATTTTGAATTATCCAATAACCAATATTCCACATTCTGCTTCCAATACAACATCCATGATTATGAATAATGAAAATAATCTCATAATTATATACAATATGTCTGATTTATAGTATTTTATGATTTTAATCCTTTTGACAATAACAGGGTTTTATTGACTTTTTTTGACAATAAAATTGACAATTTTGAAAAACCGTAACCGAAAACTAGAGACCCCGACCGTATTCTACCTCCTGAATCAAAAAAATGAATTTAAAATTTTATTTTTACAAAGTTAAAAATGATTATTTTTTACAAAATGATCAATAATATGGAAGTGCCTTTTGGGCAATACAAAGGTTTTACAATTGACAAACTTATTCAAACTGATATTTGTTTCAGTGCCGGATTAAAATAGTACCAGATAATGGTACAAAACGATACCAGATTTTTGGGATATTGAGCTGAAGTGGGTTTAAGAAGGGACTAATCAGGAGCAAACCGGTTTCAATATTTCGGTTTCCTGTTTTCATTTTGTAATCTACCGGGTAATACAGAGCCGAAGGGAGCTTCTCTCCTTTTTCTTTTGTTACATGTTATATTTTGGCTGTAATTTTTGGTTTTTATATTTGCAGTGTACAAAACCAAATATATGATAATGAGAATATTATTGGTAGAAATATCAGCTTTTTAAGTAGTTATCCTTTACCAGACTTGCTGAATATCCTGGACTATTATTCCATTGTTGCCACGTGGCAACTGAACTACTTCCCTTACAAAAATCAAAATTCGTCCTTAGACCTTAATTTAAGTTTGTAAATAAAAGAACATTTTAAAAAAAAATAAAATATATTTCAAAAAATAAAAATTAATTGGGAATAGGCTCTGTTAAGGAGTTACCTTAATCAATAAGATTTATAACTAAAAATGAGCTATTTTACATGGCTTTGTTAACATTCTTTGTTTCCCAATAGAATACGCTAAATTTCTTTTAGAATTTAATTTTGGCTAAATGTTATACGGGATGGCTCCATTTTGACTGGAAACACATAAGCCATTTATTTACTGATGCATACATATTCTGGTATCGTTTCTCACCGGAAAGTGGTATCGTTTAGTGCCGGCACTGAAAACAAAGATTCTTTGATTCGATTCCCTTAGCTTCTAACAATTGTATTCCTAATGAGAAAGATACCTCGTTAATTATCAATAATGTGGATTTAACACATTCTTAAATCAACTACCTCGAAGCAGAGCTCCGTAGGTATGAAGAAAAAAAAAAGAACAAAACGGAACAGAGCTCCGAGGAATTAACCTAAAGAGATTAAATGGACATTAATAAAAGTCTTATTTTCTAAGTAGAGGTAACAAAACAAGTTTTTAACCTTATCATATTCAGGAGCAAATTCAGGTGATTCTGAAAACTTATTCTTATTTTTGACCCTCTAATATTTCATCCAATGAATAAGATTTTTTACCTGTTCTTATCTTTCGCTCTCTTTTATTCCTGCACTGAAACAACCATTAAAAAGAAATTACGCGTCGTGTGTATCGGCGATTCCATTACCCAGGGAAAAGTAAGCCATGATACAATAACACAACTTAGTTACCGGTACTGGTTATGGGAAAAACTCGACTCCGCAGGATTTGATGTGGATATGGTTGGCTCACACAAGAACTTCTTCAAAGAAGACACAGCACATTTGCTTCCTATTACCCATTCACGATATACAAAAAAAGTTTTCGACAGAGATCATGAATCCTATTATGGTATTACGTCTAAAGGTATTTTGAAAGATACATTTTATCACGATAGTATAAAATATTTACCATTCGCCCAACGTATCAATGATCCGAAAAAAGGATATACACCCGATGTGGCTTTTATCAATATCGGCTCCAATGACAAACGTTCCGATTCGGCTGAATCAGTTTCAAACATAAAAGAAATTATCAATATCCTTTATCAGAAAAATCCCGAAGTTATAATTTTCCTCCAGAAATTAACCACAGGATGGAATGCCCAAATCAATCATTCTATTGATTCCATCGTAAAAGATTTCAAAAAAGAAAAACCGGAGTTAAAAATTATCTCTGTTGATATGGCATCCGGTTTCATAAACAACCCGAAAAGGCCCGATGCAATGACCTTTGATTGGGCTCATCCAAACGAATCAGGTCAAAAATACATGGCTGATAAATTATTTAAAGCATTCATGTCGTTGGGTGATACGATTGCTCCAACATTTAATCCCGAAATTAAAATAATAAGAACCGACGCTGACTCCGTTGTCATATCCTGGACACCTGCAACCGACAATAAATGGGTAGCCGGATATGATATCTATCTGGACGGGAAAAAGGCCAACTGGCGCTATTCAGAAGGTGAAAAACAAGACAGACAATGTATTGCCTTAGTCCCAAAAACCGAATACTATCTGAAAAAATTAAAACCAAATACAGGATACAAAATTATTATTGCCGCCGTGGATTATGCCAACAATCAAACTTTAAGTCAGGAAAAGGTTTTTCATACCAATTAACTCAGTTTCGATTTGTAATCCCCGTGAGCAAATTTCTTCACCAATTTAAAACCTGTTTTATCATTCCATATACCGATTGAAGGATGGGTAACTCCATTAAAAAGAGATGTTTTAACCATGGTATAATGAATCATATCTTCGAATATTATTGGATCTCCAATTTTTAAATCTTTGTCAAAAGACCAGTTTCCATAGAAATCTCCTGACAGACAACTATTTCCACCCATTCGATAGGTCGGTTTGCCGGCTATCTCATCAGTTGCACCAATTATTTTTGGCTTATACGGCATTTCTAAGCAATCCGGCATATGCGCTGTAAACGAAACATCAAGAATAGCTGTTTTGATACCTTTATTTTCAACTATATCCTGAATAGTTGAGATAAGTATGCCCGTCTCCCAGGCAAAAGCAGCACCTGGCTCAAGTATTACCTGAACATTGTATTTTTTCCTGAATTTCTTAAGTAGTTCAATCAGGTGATTCGTGTCATAATCCTTATGTGTCATAAGATGTCCGCCTCCCATGTTAACCCATTTCACTCTGGACAAAAGATGACCAAATTTGCCTTCAACCGCGAACAATGTCTTTTCTAAATCATGCGAATATCCTTCGCATAAAGTATGAAAATGAATACCTTCTATTCCTTCAGGTAACTCACTACCAATAAGACTTTCAGCAACACCAAGTCTTGAACCGGGCGAACAGGGATTGTATAAAGAGGTGGCTACTTCGGAATATTCAGGATTGATTCGAAGTCCAACAGAAATTTTTTTTGAACCCTTCTTCAATAGGGGAAAGAACCGATAAAACTGGTTCATTGAATTAAAAGTAATATGACTGCTGTATTTAACAATTTCATCAAAATCTCCTTCTTTAAATGCAGGAGAATACGTATGCGATTCTGTTTTCATTTCATCATAAGCCAAACGAGCTTCATTAACAGAACTTGCCGCTGCTCCTTTAATATATTCCCTTACGATTGGAAAAACACTCCACATGGCAAAACCTTTAAAAGCAAGTATTATCTCTACTCCTGCTTCATCCTGAACTTTTTTTATAATTTCAAGGTTCCGTCTTAGCAAGTGCTCATTTAACACATAGCAAGGTGAAGGTATTTTTGAATAATTGATTGACATTCGTTTAATTGGAAATGAATGCTTTGTACATATTTATTACAACTCAGGCAAAGATAACACAAGATATTCCACAAAAGGTAAAATAATAAAAAAAGAAGTATTCCGGGTTTTCTTAAATCATTTTTTGATTAAAATAATAAAGCAGGTAACAACCCTGCCTTATTATTAACTAACTAACTATCTAACTATGAAAAACAATTTTTACATGTAAAATCTGGTGATCCTGAAAGAACCACCAGATGCCTAATTAACCCTTAAACAATATGAAAAATAAATATCTTATAATTAAAATAAAACGATTTTAATTACAAGATAAACGGATTATTATAAATATTGTTCAAAGTTAATTGCTAAAAATTACTAAAAATTACACTAAATCTTGATTTTCTAATGGTTATGAAAATAAATTTTCTGATCAATGTTAACTCAAAATACAATTATTCTTCATGTATTAATAACATAATAATAATGATTTGATCATGTTACTTTTAAAACTTTATATTTTCTTTCCGTTAAATTCAATAAAATCTATTCCATGAAAAAGATTAACTTCATTATGCTTTCTATGAAAATAACTTTCGTAATAATCATCATATTTGCATCATACTCCTGCAAATCTTCAAATATTACCACCCGGTACGGGAAATACAAAGCATCATGTCCTGCTTATAGTTATCAATATATGAAGTAGTGTTTGTGGGTAGTCAGCGTTTAAATGTCAGGAAATTATTTTAAAACTATCTTTTGGGTTTCAATTATAGTGTTGTTTTCATCAATTAATGCAACAAAGTACATTCCTCTACCAGTCCATGTTTTAAGATTTACTGCAGTAGTTTGCTTGGTAATAAGGGTTTTATAAATAGTTTGACTTAAACTGTTCGTGATTCTTATTTTATATCCATTGTAATTATTTCCACAATCTATAAAAATTAAGTCTGTAGTGGGATTTGGATAAATTCTAAAATTGGTATTAGCATTATTTGAATTTATTGCACTTGCAGATTGAATCAAATATGCTTTTTCATTAATTGATACAATAGAATCATTTAATGATTTTGGGATTTTTATTTCAAAACAATAATTACAAATACACTCACAGGTGACACCAGAATCTTTTTGTATAATATATATTGAATCATACCTGCTGGAAATCACAGCAAGATGCGTTCCACAACAACTGGCACTGATTGTCCCATATATTTTTAAAGTATCTCCTAAATAGAGAAAATTAATACCTGCCGGACAATTGGTATTTGAACCGTTACCCATAGCCACACAGGAACCTGTTATATATGATATAGTACTTTGGCTGTAAACAGAAATTCCTATAATAACAGAAATTATAATTATATACAATCTTATTTTCATGTGCATTTTAAAAAAATAACAGCAATGAAACAAATAATAAAGAATAAATTATCTATTTTTAAATAGATATTATTCTTTAAACGGTATTAAAAATACAAAATTAACTAATAAAAATAAATATTTTAATTTTTTTAACCATTTTAATTTGAAATACATCCGAAAACACTGTGAAAACAAAATCAGGTATATTATTGTTCTAAAACGTTCCGATTTTGGGTTTGGTACCTCAATGGCTTCTTCTGCAATAAGTAATGAGGTTTCAATCGTTGCTAACGCTGAATTTATTAAAAAATAAAATGATCCCTGTCAGGACGGACTTATAGTTCTAAATCCGTATTATGTAGTTCTTTCCATGGCAATCCATATTTGTTCAGTGCTTCCATAAAAGGATCCGGATTAAATTCCTCAACATTATAAACTCCGGGTTTTTTCCACAATCCGTTCAGATACATCATTGATCCGATCATAGCAGGAACTCCGGTTGTATAGCTTACAGCCTGCGTTCCTGTTTCTTTAAAAGCAACCTCATGACTGCAATTGTTATAAATATAATATGTTTTTTCCTTGCCATCTTTTATGCCTTTAATACGGCAACCTATGGAAGTCCAGCCGGTATAATTTTTACCTAGATCTCCCGGATTTGGCAGTACTGCTTTCAGAAATTGAATAGGCACAATTTCAATTCCCTGGTACAGAATTGGTTGTATGCCTGCCATTCCAATATTTTGTATCACACGCAGGTGCGTGAGATATTCCTGCCCAAAGGTCATCCAGAATCGGGCTCGTTTCAATGTTGGAAAATTCTTAACTAACGATTCCAGTTCTTCGTGATAAATCAAATATGATTCTTTGGGCCCGATCTCCGGATAATTTAAAGGTTTGTGTATTTCGTGTGGTTCTGTATAAACCCACTTGCCATATTCCCAGTATTTCCCTTTTTGGGTTACTTCCCTTATATTTATTTCCGGATTGAAATTGGTGGCAAAAGCTTTGCCATGATTGCCCGCATTACAATCAACAATATCAAGATAATGAATCTCATCAAAATGATGTTTGACAGCATAAGCAGTATAAACACCTGTTACTCCGGGATCAAATCCGCAACCAAGAATAGCACAAATACCTGCTTTCTTAAATTTTTCCTGATAAGCCCATTGCCAGCTGTATTCAAATTTTGCCTCTTCCTTTGGCTCATAATTGGCAGTATCCAGATAGCTCACTCTTGTTTCAAGACAAGCATCCATGATCGTTAAATCCTGATATGGCAAAGCAACATTAACTACCAGATCAGGCTTAAAACTTTTTATCAGCTTTACCAGTCCGGGTACATTCTCAGCATCTACTTGTGCTGTACTGACTTTATTGCTACCTATTGCTTTTGCTATCGTATCACATTTGGATTTGGTCCGGCTGGCTACCAAAATATCTGTAAAAACTTCAGGAACTGAAGCCATTTTATGCGCGACAACGGTTCCTACACCTCCTGCGCCTATCATTAATACTTTACCCATTAGAATTGATGTTTTTTAATTTTGATATTTCTTGTTGAAAATTATCAATACAAAACTACGAACATCAAATGTAAATACAAATTTTAAATAGTAAAGTACTAACAAAAAAGATTTTTTGGTTTGGATGAAACAATTTATTTAATAAGTCAATATAACTGTTTTTTAACTTACAATTTTAATTTAGAATAAATTTTAACTTTACATTTGTTAGTTTAAAAACAATACATTCTGATATGGATAAAAAATATATTGTAAATACATTAGGTAAATGTACCATTCAATCCCCTCTGAACACTTTGAGAAAATACGATCACATCGTATATCATTTTATTACTGATGAGGATAGAATATTGCATGATGTAACTTTGAAAAGTTTCAATCAATGTAAAGATAATAATATAGAACCTGTTTCTTTTGAAAAAGCCGGTCCCCGCGAATTTATTTATTTTGATCACTCTAAAACGAAAGTGGCTATTGTTACTTGCGGAGGATTATGTCCCGGATTGAATAATGTGATTCGCAGTATTGTTCATGAATTATATTACAGGTACAATGTCAACCGTATTGTTGGCATAAAATATGGTTTTGAAGGTTTTATCCCAAAGTACGATCATCCTGTTATAGACCTTACACCTGATGTTGTGGAAGATATTTATATGTACGGTGGAACAATTTTAGGTTCGTCACGTGGAAACCATGACAGTGGAGAGATTGTTGATGCTCTGGAAAGAATGAATATTAACATACTCTTTTGCGTAGGAGGTGATGGAACATTACGCGGAGCTAACGATATTAAAATTGAAATAGAAAAACGCAACCTGAAAATAGCTGTGGCCGGCGTTCCTAAAACAATTGACAATGATATTAATTATATCGAAGAATCTTTTGGATTCGAAACTGCTGTTACTAAAGCTTCCGACATAATCAGTTATGCGCATAATGAAGCCCGCGGCGCATACAATGGCATTGCAATCATTAAACTCATGGGCAGAGATTCCGGATTTATCGCTGCTCACGCTGCATTATCTATCCAGGAAGTGAACTTTGTTATTATTCCTGAAATAAAATTTGATCTGTTCGGACATAATGGGTTCCTTTCTCACCTGAAAAAAAGAATTGAACAAAAGCATCATGTTGTAATCGTTGTTGCTGAAGGCGCTGGTCAGTTTTTATTTGAAAATGCAGAGATAAAAAAGGATGCTTCCGGAAACACACTGCACAATGACATTGGCGTATATCTGAAAGACGTGATCCACGAAGAATTTACACACCGGAAAATGGAATTTACAATCAAATATATTGATCCGAGTTATATCATTCGCAGCGCTCCCGCAATAGCCAGCGACAGTAGATTTTGTAACCAGCTGGCTCAAAACGCTGTTCATGCTGCTATGGCTGGCCGTACAGGCTTTGTGGTAGGCAACTGGGCTGATGAATTTACCATCCTCCCGATCCCGCTTGCTACCGAATCCCGTAAAAAAATTGAAACTGACAGCGAATTGTGGTTCAACGTTCTTAGCTCCACAGGACAACCGAACAGTATGACAAACTAACTACAGACATAGATTCTGAACAATGACAATAAAGACTGAACCTTTCTTTTCATTAAAATATTATTTTATTTTTCTCGCTTTTCTTATCAATATTTCTATCACTGTAATAGCACAAGATGTTCAAGCAGTGTCTCGATTCTCTCAAAATAGATGCTATTTTGGAAAAAACATTCTGATCGCAACGATGATCAAAAATACACTAACCATAAAAGCAACTGCAAGAATTAAAGCAAATTTAATATTTATCTGCCCAATGGTAAACATTATTAAACAATTACAACATTTATTTTGTTTTTAACGTGAAGACAGAAAGCATGAAAGGGGCAACCAATTAAAAATTAAATATTATTTATATGCAAATGAAACCTAATGATCATATCCTTGTAATATTTGGAGCTTCCGGCGATCTGACAGAGAAAAAGCTGATGCCGGCATTATTTAATCTGCATCAGAAAAATCTTCTACCTGAAAAATTCTTAGTATTGGGCGTAGGTCGCACCGAATTTTCCGACATACAATTACGCGATAAAACCAAAGAAGGTCTTTATAAATATGGATTGGTACCTTCTGAGGAACTGCTTGTTTCGTTTCTGAAAAAATTATATTACATCTCTATCAACACTCAAAATTCCTCCGATTACGAAAAACTGAAGGATCGCATATTAAAGTTGGCTGCCGAAAACAATATGCTTTGTAACCTGATCTTTTATCTCGCAACACCTCCATCTCTGTATACCTCTATTGTCCAATATCTCAGTAATCAGGGGTTGAATAAAATGATTGAAAATAGTAACGAATGGAAGCGAATCATCATCGAAAAACCTTTTGGATATAATTATGAATCTGCAAAAAAATTAAACACCGACCTTCTTGAATTTTTTAATGAAGATCAATTGTACAGGATTGATCATTACCTGGGAAAAGAAACGGTTCAGAATATATTGGTAACAAGGTTTTCCAATGGTATTTTCGAACCTCTCTGGAACAGGAATTTTATTGACAGGGTGGAAATTACTTCAGCCGAGAAGATAGGTGTCGGAAACCGGGGAGGATATTATGACGACTCGGGCGCATTACGCGATATGGTTCAGAACCATATGATGCAATTAGTTGCCATGATTGCCATGGAACCACCGACTGCTGCTGATTCTCTTTCAATCCGGAATGAAACACTGAAAGTTTTTCAATCTCTTCAACACTTTCATAAAAGCGAAATTGAAAAATATGTAATCCGGGGACAGTATACTTCCTCTTCAGTTAAAGGAGAGAAAATACCCGGATACAGACAAGAAAAAGGCGTGAATCCTGATTCCAGAACAGAGACTTTTGTGGCTTTGAAATTATTTATAAATAACTGGCGTTGGAGTGGTGTTCCTTTTTATATACGTTCCGGGAAAAGATTGCCAACAACAGTTACGGAAGTTGCTATTCATTTTAAACCGGCCCCTCATTTAATTTTCTGCACCAATACTGAAGTTCAGAATCAGATCAACCAGCTTATCATACGTATTCAGCCCGATGAAGGGATATTGTTAAAATTTGGAATGAAAATACCCGGTGCAGGATTCCAGGTACAACCTGTGAATATGGATTTTCATTATGCTGATTTATCTGATGTACAGTTACCCACAGCTTACGAACGACTGCTGCTTGATTGTATGCAAGGTGATTCAACGTTATATCTCAGAGGTGATGCTTCAGAAATTACCTGGCGTTTCGTCTCCGCTATCCAAAAAGCATGGGCTGAAAATGATAAAATTAAAATGTACGGTTATCCGGCCGGATCATGGGGACCTGAGGTGCCTGATGGTTTGTTCGACAAACCCGGCATTACCTGGCGATATCCCTGTAAAAATCTGTCAGACGATGGACAATATTGCGAATTATAAGTTTTTCCTATAAAATCTTTCATTCTATGGAAGTAACGCGAATCTTTGATTTGTTAGAAAATTATAAAAGCTATTCATCTATGGATGTAGCTTTGTCCGGAAAAGAAAACGGACAATGGAAATCATATAATTCTCAGGATTATATTGAAAAATCAAATCTTTTCAGTTACGGTCTGCTCGCGTTAGGATACAAAAAAGGCGACAAAATTGCAACCATCTGCAACAATAGACCGGAATGGAATTTTATTGATATGGGAGTGTTACAGATCGGTGTCATTCATATTCCCATTTATCCTACAATCAGCAATGAAGATTATCAATATATTCTTAAACAATCTCAACCTGGAATTATTTTACTTTCAGATCATATCCTGTATGAAAAAATGAAACCAGTCTTTGAACAGATTGAAAAAAGATCAGACATTTATACTATCAATATCACAGACAAATGTTCCAACTGGAATGATATTATTGAACTTGGAAAAATCAATCAGGATAAATTGAAAGAAGAACTGATCAAAATAAAATCTTCTATAAAACCAGATGATGTTGCAACCATTATTTATACTTCCGGAACTACGGGATTTCCAAAAGGTGTGATGCTTTCGCATAATAATATTATTTCTAATTTTAAAGAAACAGCTATTGTCCATGATGTGGGTTATGGTGATAAAGCCCTCAGTTTTTTACCCCTTTGTCATATCTATGAGCGTATGATGAATTATCATTACCAGTTCAAAGGTATCAGTATTTATTATGCTGAAAACATGGGAACCATCGCTGACAATCTGAAAGAAGTGCAACCGGAAATTTTCACTACCGTACCCAGAATATTAGAAATGTTTTATGATAAAATTATTTCAAAGGGGCGCGAGTTACCCTTCCTGCAGCGGATGATCTTTTTCTGGTCAGTGAGTCTGGGTCAACGATTTGACATAAAAAGAAAATACCGGTTATACTATAATCTGAAACTGGCTATTGCCCGCAAAATCATTTTTTCCAAATGGGTGGACTCGATGGGTGGAAAAATAAAATTGGTCGTATCAGGAGGAGCTTCATTGCAACTACGTATGGCTAAAATCTTCTGGGCTGCACAAATACACATTATTGAAGGTTACGGTCTAACAGAGACATCGCCTGTAATTGCCGTAAACAGGCCAAACTCAAAAGAAATACAGTTGGGGACAGTCGGGCAGGTATTAAATGGCGTTACAGTAAAAATAGCTGATGATGGCGAAATACTTTGCAAAGGTCATAATGTCATGCTGGGATATTACAATGCCTCCGATCTTACCCAACAAGTCATTGACGCTGAAGGATGGTTTCATACTGGTGATGTTGGCATCTGGGTTGACAATACCTATTTAAAAATTACGGACCGTAAAAAAGAAATATTCAAATTGTCAAGTGGAAAATATGTCGCACCACAAGTTATTGAAAACAAATTAAAAGAATCTCATTTTATCGGGCAAGTGTGTGTGATCGGCGAAAACCAGAAATTCGCCAGCGCCCTTATTTCTCCAAATTTTACCTTTATGAAAAAATGGTCGGAGAATCATAAAATAAATTATACATCCAACAAAGAACTCATCAACCACGAAGTTGTCGTCAGGCGATTTCAGAAAGCCATCAATGACATCAATAAAAATCTGGGACAAACGGAACATATCAAACGAATCAGGCTCGTTGATGAAGAATGGTCTCCGCAAACCGGGGAGCTTTCGCCCTCACTTAAATTGAAAAGAAAGGTAATCTCAGAAAAATACAAAACACTTATACAGGATATCTATAAAGCGGATGACGGTTCACTTTAAAAACCCTCAGCGAAACCATTAAAACATCATCATGAATCCTGTGGATTTATTATTTTTATCATACAAATTGATTTCGTATGATAAAAACTTTTCAAGCTGAGAATACATAAAAGATTTGAATGCATTTGTATTTTGTTCTGATTTTGATGTTTTAAGAGCTGTGAGATAATCATGTAAATCTTCCAAAAAAACTTTTGATAAAGGCAGGTTAAAATAATTTTGAATATAATTTGTCAATAGCCTTGATGTTCTTTTATTGCCATCCGACCAGGGGTGAATATAAATTAAGTTAAACTGGCAGTCAAAACTAAGATCATAAGCTTGTTTATCTGTCTTAACTGCTTCAAGCCGGGAGTTAACTTCATTACAAAACGTAACAACCGCAGATTCAATTTTCTTAGGGTCAAGATAATATCCGAGTGCTTGGGAGAAAGCGGGATTAAGACGATAGTCACCTTTTGTACCATCATAATTACATAGGGCAGTATTTACAATATGCCCGGTGTTTTTCATATTTAAACTATTAAAATAGCGTATTAGTTCAGGTGTCAGAGGAGCTTTTATTTTAGACTTTTCAATAACACTTATAAGTGCATTGTAGTTGTCTTTAACCATCAGGTGATGTTCAAGGGGTTTGCCTTTGGCTGATAGTCCATCATCAAGAAGAATCTGCGTTTCGAGCTCAGTTAAAGTTGAACCTTCCAACGCTGTTGAATTATAAACAATTGAATAAATAGAATATTTATTATAATCCAATACTTTTTCAATATCAAGTTTCCGATATTGTGAAAGTAAATTTTCTATTTTATCCCAATTATCCATTGTGTTACTTTAAAAGAATATATGTTTTTTGGTTATTCGATTTATTAACTTTTCTTTGTATTTGCATTCATTATTGATATTTTTTACAAAGATACAGTATTTATAAACGCTTTTTCATATTTTAAAAACGACAAACCTGAAATACGAAAAATTTTTTATCCCTTTATTAATTTTGTAAGCCATAATTTAATTCGATAGAATATATAAAGTCGAAGTGATGCAAAGTCAAATATAATTTAAAATTTATTGCTTTCAAAAAATATTTTCGGTATGAA
>Ga0302320_10014386_pt1 | contig 16376 bp, 14 predicted proteins | sample Bog_T0_3_FD_202130 | JGI IMG/M metagenome (GOLD analysis project Ga0302320, IMG submission 202130) | Peat permafrost microbial communities from Stordalen Mire near Abisko, Sweden - Bog_T0_3 | ecosystem: Environmental > Terrestrial > Soil > Wetlands > Peat | place: Sweden: Abisko, Stordalen Mire... | reverse complement strand
CCGCCAGGACCACCGGGAGGGCGACCGCCAGGGCGAGGGCCTGAACCGGTGCTTGGGCCAGATTCCGATCCGGCATGCGAGGATGCGCCCGTCTCGGGCGCCCTTCCAGGATTTTCTTCAGACATGAGGTTTCCTCTTCACTCTCTTTGGTCCAATCGCCGCGATGCGGCGCTTCACGGGCCGGGATTCAGGCCGCCGACAGTCACCCAGATAGGGACCCTCAACGGCAATTCGTTACAAATTGCTAGACGCTTGCCTGCACTGGCTCGGCAACTTCCGCCGCAGCAGCCGCTGCCACAGGAGCCGGGGCAGAAACCGCAGGTGCTGAATGCTCGGTAGGCGTCGGTTTGCGGCGGACTCCACGCAGTGCCTTGACTTTGGCCAGGCGCTTTTCTTCCTCGTCAATCCGCACCGTGATGAACTTGATCACCGGCTCAGTCACGCGCAGGCGGCGTTCCAGTTCCAGAACCACCGCGCCGTTGGCCTCGATCGTCATCAGCACGTAGTTGCCGTCGTTGAACTTGCGCACCATGTAAGCGAGCTTGCGGCGACCCATCTTCTCAACGGTCTTCACCGCGCCCCCGCCGCCTGTTACCGTCGCCGTAAAACCGGCGATCAGCTTATCGGCATCCTCTTCGGCCACATCCGGCCGAACAATGAACATAACCTCATACACACGAGACATCTCTGTTCCTTTTCCGCCGGATCTTCGGGATCGAACCCCGATTCCCAGCTTTACCGCCTGCTCAATCAGCCTTCCACGCCCTAGCGGAGTCCGCTTTCAAGCCTCGACGGCTTCGTGCTTAGCTACTTCCCGCCGCGCCTTTTTCCTCGCGCCGGTTAAACTCGTTCATCGCGTCCGACGGCCCATCCTGGATAATGCGTCGCGTGGCCGTTGCCACTCGATCCAGCACCTCGTCCAGCACCGTCAAGTCCGCCTTGCGCATGGGTGAAAGCAGGTAATCCCTGCCCGGCCGTTTCCCACCCGCTACTATCGCCTCGGGAGGTAACTCGGGGCCCCCGCGGACGGGTCCATGTCCGTGGGGTGATGGGTCAAGCCCCACGCCAATCCGCAGCCGCAACCACTCCTGCCCACCCAGGGCGCCGGTAATGCTGCGGGCTCCGTTATGGCCCGCCGGCGATCCGCGCTCCCTGATCTTGAACGTGCCCAGCTTCAAGTCCAGCTCGTCGTAAATCACGAGCAGGTCCTTCCCCGGGTCCGCGTCAAATTCCTTCACCAGAGCGCTCACTGCCAGGCCGCTCAGGTTCATAAATGTCTCCGGCTTGGCCAGTACCACAACTCGCCCCGCTATGCGGCACGTCGCTGTAACAGCCCTGCACCGCCGGTTTTGAACCACAACCCCCTCTTGTTGGGCGATGCGGTCGATCGCCATGAACCCCGCGTTATGCGGAGTCCACAGATATTCGTTCCCGGGATTGCCCAAACCCACCACCAAAAACGGGCCGTGGCGCTCCTCGGATTTCGGGCTTCCGGCCGGCGATTTCTGCTCACCGGCGGGAAGCATTCCACTTGCCTCAGCCAAGACTTACTTTTTCCCCTCAGCCTTCTTGCCGGCTGCCGGTGCTGCCTCTGCGTCTGTCTTGCCCTTCTTGGCCACTTCCGGTTCGGCTGCCGTCGCTGCGGTTGCAGCAGCCACCGCGGCCGCCTCTGTTTCGGCAGCCGTGGGAGCTTCTTCGCGGATGGAAACAACGTGCGCTACGGTCGCGTCTTCGGCATTCAGATACTTGATTTTGTCGGAGTGAGGCAGATCGCTCACACGCAACGAAGCGAACAGTTCAAGGTTGCTGACGTCCACATCAATGTGCCCCGGAATATCGCCGGGCAGGCATTCGATTTCAACTTCGCGCAAAACCTGGTCCAGGATACCGCCCGAAACTTTCACGCCCACTGGAACGCCCAACAGCTTGACGCGAACCTTGACTCGCAGCGCTTTGTCCAGGGCAATCCGCTTCATGTCGATGTGGATCAGCAGGTCTTTGATCGGCTCGCGCTGCCAATCGACGATCATCGCTTTGGCAGCCGACTGGCCGCTGACTTCAACATCAAAAATCGTGTTGTGGCCCTTCTCGGAAAACAGGATCCGGGAAATCTGCTTCGGGTCGACTTCCACTGCTACCGGTTCATATCCGGAACCATACAGGACTGCAGGAATCTTGCCGGCCACGCGCACACGGCGTGCCGCATTCTTAGTGAACTTGCCCTCGCGGGCCTTGGCTGCGACGACTTCTGGCATTTGCTCTCTCGTTTCCTGTATCGGGCACGGGCGTTAAGCGCCGCTCCCTTTGTTCGCGGCCGCCGCTATGGCTGCCGAGGTGTTTCTTCATGGACTAGGGACTTAAGAATCAATCGAAACGTCTAGTCCCTATTCCCCGGTCCCTCAGTCCATACTCCTAGTTAAACAGGGTGCTTACGCTGGTTTCCATGTGAATGCTCTCAATAGCCGCGCCCAGCAGGCCGGCAATCGAAAGCACTTTAATCTTGGGCAACTTCTGTGCCGGGTCGCTCCCGGCCACCGTCAATTTTTGCGCCGACTCACGCAGCGGAACCGTGTTCGTCACAACCAGCTGTTCCAGCCGCGAGTTGGCAATTCGATCAATCGCCGGCCCTGACAGCACCGCATGGCTGGCCCCGGCATAAACCGTCTCCGCGCCTGCGGCATACAAGGCGTCCACCGTCTTAACCAGCGTGCCCGCCGTATCAATGATGTCGTCGATGATGAGGCAGGTCTTCCCCGATACGTCGCCGATCACGTGCATCACTTCCGTCACGTTGATATCGGTACGCCGCTTGTCCACAATTGCCAGCGGCGCTCCTACCTTTTGAGCAAAAAAGCGTGCCCGCTCCACGCCGCCCGCATCTGGAGAAACCACGGTCAGCTTGGGCAGGTTGAGTTCGCGGAAATGACTCACCAGCACCGGGCTGGCATAAAGATGATCCACGGGAATATTGAAGAAGCCCTGAATCTGCGCAGCATGCAGGTCGACGAAGAGCGCGCGGTTGGCGCCCGCAGTGGTCAGCAAATCTGCAACGAGCTTGGCGCTGATCGCGACGCGGGGACGGTCTTTACGATCCTGGCGCGCGTACCCGTAGTAGGGCACCACCACCGTGATCCTGGCCGCCGAGGCCCGCTTGAGCGCGTCAATCATCACCAATAACTCCACCAGGTGCTGGTCCACCGGATAGCAGGTGGGCTGCACCACAAACACGTCTACGCCGCGTACATTTTCCAGCAGCTGGAAGTAGACTTCCCCATCAGCAAACCGCTGGATCTTGACCTCGCCAACCGGAACTCCAATGTGGCGCCCAATCTCGTCCGCCAGGGGCCGATTCGCCGTGCCGCTGAAGAGCTTGAACCGTTTGTCCTCGCTCAAATTGCGTGCCCGCTTGCGTTCGGCCGCCGGCTTGGCTTCCTTCGCCTTAGCGCCCTCGGCCGAACCCTTTGCTGGTTCCCGCGGCGTCTCCGGATTTAGTCCGCCTTCCGGCTGCTTTTCTTCAACTGCCACCGTCAGTGTTCCTGTTTCCATCTTTCGAGCACCTCCAAGCTGGTTGGCTTTGGCTGCTGCTAAAACAGTGGTCAACGTTCACGTCTCAACTCATTCACTGCTTCACAAATTCACTTCTTCACTCTTTCACTTCTTCAATCCTTCACTGCCTCTCGTAAAACTGGCTGGGCGACTAGGATTCGAACCTAGACAAATGCCTCCAAAGGGCATTGTCCTACCATTAGACGATCGCCCAACTTCGGAGCACTTCCATGGTAACTACGCCTTTGGTACGCCTGTTCCAGGTTGCCGCTTCCTGATGGTCGCTTCAACTTCAGAGCACTACCTTCGGTAAGCACCAACCTTGGAATTGCTCAACAACCGCAGGCGAGTCTCTCTCGCTTAATGGCTGCCTGTCAACGTACTTCTTGCAAGATCATGCCGTGCCAGTAAGCTGCTCGTGGAACTGTTCGCGTCAACTGGTTTCTTACCCCAGCCAACCGCAACCGTTCACAGGCAGCTTCTGCATCTCCGCGGGTCAGGTACAACCCAAAGAGCGCCGAACCGGACCCGGACAGCGAGGCCATCAACGACCTGGGATGGCAGGCTGCCTCCGGAGTGCCCGGGCCCGCAAGGATACGCTTGATTTCTGCAAGGGAAGGATGCTGGGGAAATACGACCCGTTCAAAGTCGTTCTGGATCCAGCTACTGATCCCGGTGCGGACAAGCGCGGACTCTTGTGGTCCGGCCAGGTCCCCTTCATTTGAGAGGACACCGGAGGAGCCTGCTCCCTGCCCACCCTGCGGATCAATTCCCGCAAAGGCGCTGGCATAGGCGCGGCTCAACTCATTCAGTTTATCTGTACTTGCCTCCGGGGTCAAACCTTCGGCGGCACACAGAGCGTCCCAGTCGCGAAACGCCTGCGGTGTCGACACCCCAACCTCCGGCATCGCCACCACGCACCATACCGGCTCAATGTCTGCCAGCGGGTATACCTCCTGCCCCCGATCCACGCCGAGAACCGTCCCCCCGATGAGGAAGAGAGGTACATCTGAGCCGACTTGCGCCGCCATTGCAAGTTGTTGGGTCAGCAGGCTTCGTATCGGCCCTCCACGCCGGGTGCCCCAGGTCTCGCGCTTGAGACCTGGGAGATCATTGACCCCCAACTCCGCCTCCAGTCCCATCAGCGCCGCTACGGCATTGCCTGACCCGGCCCCCAATCCACCTTGCACCGGCAATCGCTTGTCGATATGGATGTGAACCTCGGCGTCGATCCTGAGGGTCTTAATCGCCAGCTCGACCATTCTCCACGCCGTATTGCGCTCATCCGTGGGCACCCGCTCGTCATTCGACGTAATCCGAACCGCGGTCGCCGTAGCCCGCCGCGCCGTCACCGTGACCACATCGTGCAGTTCCAGCGTCTGATAAACCGTGATCAGCGAATGAAAGCCATCCGCTCTTGGCGCACCAATACCCAGCCCTAGATTGATCTTCGCGTGAGAACGAACCGCCGTAGACATACCGGTTCATTGTAGAGCGGCGACTACTTTCGGCAATTCCGTCCCGCCGTCAGAAATTCCCGTTAAGTTCCGCTGCGCTAACTCTCTTTCCAGAGCCTCTCCCAACTCCACATTGCGGACGTCACCCTGTTCGGCAGCTTGGATCCCAGCTGGTGTGCCAGCATGCACACTTGCCCGCGATGATGCGCTTCATGCGCAATCATGTAGCACAGCATCGCCGGACCCGCCGACCACGGCTGCGCCCAACCGTCCCTGCGAAAAGTCTTGACACGGCTCTCGGCTCCTCCGAGCGCCTCACCAAGCATGACGACGCAACCCTCCGCGCTCCCAGCCAATCCCATCCGCACTTGCTCCGGCGTGCACTGACTGCGCTTGAGCTGAGCTGGCGACTCTAGATGCGGCGCCGTGAGCCGGATCCATTTGCAGCGCACGTTATGCATGTGCGAAAAGATCGCCGCAATCGTCCGCACATTCGCAGGCGCCCTGGCCGTCCACGCCGACGGATCAATCTCCTCGATGAGCATCTGGTTTATCCGCTCATTGGCCGCGAAAATCTGTCCTGCCGCTCCGCTGGCTTGACTCGGACTTCCGGATGGTCGGCTGGTCACAGGCTTCCCTCTCGCCCCAACTTAACGTTTCATGCCGTCTTTCCGCTCTCAGCGAGGACCCTGGCGACGCGCAGCGTGGCCACTGCGTCACCCGTGGGATGAAACTCCATTGCCACCGTGTGGCGGTAATTCAGCTCCGCAAGCTTGCGATAAATATTCATGTAATTGATTTCGCCCGTGCCCGGCTCATGCCGCCCCGGCACATCCGCAACGTGAATCAGCCCGATCACGTCGATGTGTTTGTCGAGCTTGCTGATCAGGTCACCGTAACTCATCTGCTCGTGGTAAATGTCGTAGAGAAACTGCACCTGCGGGTGGTTCACGGCGCGCACAATCTCGATGCCCTCATCCGCGGAGGTCAGAAAGCACTTCGGACTCTCCTCGAGATGGATGCATTCCAGCAGCAACCGCACGGGCTCGCCATCGATTCGCTTACCGTTAACTAATTCCGCACCCCGCTTCAGAGTCTCGATACAGCTCTGATGCTGTGCGTCCCGTGAGAGGCCGGGGACCACGTTGCCGGCGAGCACAATCATTGCCGGACAGGAAAGCGTCTCCATTTGAGCCAGCGCCTGCTTTAGCTCTTGCAGGAAAGGTTCACGCTGGGCAGGATCGGCGAGACCATTTGTGTGGCCAGCGTGTTCCATGCCTGCAGTAGCGTCAAACTCAATACCCAGCCGCTTCCGTGCCGCATTCGCCTTCGCATAATCGTCTGCCGACCAGTCGTGATATTCACCCACCAGCTCAACTTTGCTGTACCCGGCCTCGGCCACCTTTGCCAGCCGCTCTTCGAAAGGCAGACCGGTGAAGACCGTCCACAACATCACCGACAGCGGAAACTGCGGTGCCTTGTCGACAGAGGTCTTTTCTGCCTGCCATTCGCCCTTCCCAACCTCTGCAGCCGGCGCCCGAGGCACACCCGCGCCCAAAGCCGCAGCAGCCAGCGCCTGCGTAAACATGCGACGATCCATGCGCATCTCCTATTTTTTGGCCTTCTTTGCTGGCTTGGTCGCCGTCTTGCGCGAGCGGCATAGATCCTGCCAGTCGCGCTCGGTCTGATCTGCATACAGCGAGCCAAATTTAGCCAGCGATTCGGCGAATCCACCGCCCGAACCCAGGTAGCCCGCAATCACCAGCGGATCTCCGGATCGAGCATGCCCCCGTGCCAGCAACTCACCGCAGACTTCGGCAAACGCCACCAATCCCGTTCCTGTCAGGTCCGCCAGATCAATTGAGCCTTTGTGATCGTTGAGCTGGCGCACAAGATATTGCCGCCCGTCCATATGCGTCCATCCCAGAAACGGGTCGGACTGCAACTGCATCGCCCGCTGACCGTCCGCAACCCGCTGCCCATTATCGTGAGCCGGGTGCGCATCGTGCAAATACTGCGCATAGCCTGACGCGGGCTCTTCCTTGATTTGCAGAAACAGCGGGTCGCCCGCACCATTGCCCTCGAAGTAAATGCAGTAGTCGCGCAATCCAACTGAGCCTGTCCCCACCACTTTGAACGCCACATCCACCGGCCTATAAAGCGATAGAAGATGCTGCCGCTGCGGCTCCAGCATTTCGCGATACGGGCCCAGCGCGGCCAGAACCACATTCGCCTGCGCCCCCGTAACCCGTGTCAATATCGGTTTCACTTCCTTGAAGCGACGCGATCCCCCGGGCCTGCTGTCCACTGGCTCGGTGAGCAGTTCAAGCGTATGCAAGGGGGTAGCACGCTCGGCCTTGAGTAGCGCGTCATGAATCGGCTCGACATCTCCCATTCGGTGAACTTGAAAGCGACCCACCTCGAGCGACGGCATTCGGGAGAATGCACGCATCTGCGCATCGTACCTCTCAATGCACATTTCAACCGCCATCCGCGCAGACGACTCCTTATGCGCGGAGCCGCGGCCAGCCAGTACCAGCGAAGCAGCCATGCGCTTCAGGTCCCATTCGAATGGACCGCGAATCGTCTCGTCGAAGTCGTTGATGTCGAAGACCAGCCGTCCGTCCGGAGCCGCAAACGCGCCAAGGTTGCGTACATGCGCGTCGCCGCAAATCTGGCATACGATGCCGGTGTTGGGCACCATCGCCAAGTCCGCCGCCATCACCGGGACAGCCCCGCGAAAGTAACCAAATGGCGACTCCGCCATCAGGTCGTATTTCAAACTAATCAGGGATTGCACGCGGCCACGCATCGACCGCGCCAGTAGTTCTGCCGCTGACGTCTTTCGCGACTTCGCATTGAGTTCGTCGTGGGCTTGCCGCTTTACTTGCTTGCGGCGCGCGCGACCCAGGTTTCTTCGTTCTTCCGGAGTTACCCACTGCATGACCCGCACCATACACTCTCCAGCACGGTGGCGCAACTGAAAGGCGCAAATTGAGTTACACTTCTTCTTGAAAGCCCCCCAAACCTGAACACCGAGCCTGAACCAATCGCAGCTTGATCATCTCGGCCGCGCGACCCCCCTGGAGGATTCCTCTTTGAAGCGTACCTACGGCCTGTTTCTATTCGCGTTTCTTTCCTTCTTCCTTGCATCGCCATCGCTCTCCCCACAAACCGCAGCAGCCTCTCCGCCTCAGAAGCCAATCACCGTTGAAGCGATCTACGCGCATGGATCGCTTGCTGGCACACCGCCCAGCGGACTCACCTGGTCGCCGGATGGAAAGCACCTCACCTACCTCGATGGAGGCGAGCTCGTTGACCTCGATCCAGGCTCGGGCAAGCCGCATGTCCTGGTCAGCCGCGCCAAACTCGCATCGCTTACGGGAGCTACGGGCTCTGAAACCGACCGCGATCATCGCGAACGCTACAAGATGGCGAATTACATCTGGGCGCCCGACTCCGCGCACTTGATCTTCGACTCAAACGGACGCCTGTGGATGTATGACCTGCACAATGGAACCGGCGTGCAGATTGGTTTCACCGGTACCGCTTCCGGAGACGATCCAAAATTTTCTCCCAACGGCGAGTTCATATCGTTCGTGCGCGAACACGGTCTCGGCGTCATTCGTCTTAAAGATCCAGGCACGCCCACAATCGCAGTTGCCCCTGCAACCACTTCCGCCATCCTCAACGGCGAAGTTGATTGGGTTTACGAAGAGGAATTGGAAACGCGCAGCAATTATTTCTGGTCACCCGATTCCAGGAGCATCGCCTTCCTGCAGATGAACGAAACTGAAGTGCCGCTGTATCCCATCACCGATTGGATTCCTACGCACGCCAAGGTCGATGCCCAACGTTATCCGCAGCCTGGCGATCCCAATCCGGATGTGCGCGTAGGAATCGTCAGTGTTTCAGGCGGCAAGCCGTCGTGGATCAAGCTCCCCATCAAACCTGGTCAGGATTACATTCCGCGCTTCGGCTGGATCAATCCAAAGTCGCTCTGGATTGAAACACTCACCCGCGATCATAAGCACCGCGACTTTTACTTCGCCGATGTTGCCACCGGCCAGGCGCACCCCGTCTTGCAACTCACCGACGAGAAGTTCATTGACGATAACTATGACGTCTCTGTTGGCTACGGCAACATCGTCCTTACCAATTGGACTGACGGCCACAATCACATCTATCTCTACACGTTCAATCAAAACGATCCCGATGGCACCACGGCCAAGCTTGAACGCCAGCTCACCAAGGGTGAGTTTGAAGTGACGGAAGCTCCGCGGGTCGACCACGCCAACAAACTCGTCTATTTTGCATCGAACGAGGGCAATCTTCTGGAACAGCAGTTATGGCAGGTCGGCTTCGACGGCCAGAAGAAACAGCTCAGCGCCGGGGCTGGGCACCACGAGGGAAATTTCGCTCCCGTCGGCACCGCATTTGTCGATCGCCAGTCCACCATTACCGATCCTCCCACGCTGCGTCTCTGCCAGGAAGCGGGGAAGTGCAACGTTTTTTGGACCACCCGCGCCCTGGAGCCGTACCACCTCCGTGCGCCCGAACAACTCCAAGTGAAAGCCCACGACGGCACCATCCTTTATGCCACGCTGCTCCTTCCCGATGGAGCCACCAGCGCTGCCAGTGTGCCGCTGATCGTGAATCCATACGGTGGTCCTGGCCCGCAAGAAATTGCCAACCGCTGGGGCGATGGCTTGCTCTTCGATACGCTTCTCGCTCAACATGGTTTTGCCGTTCTCCATGCTGACAACCGCGGCACAGGGATGCGTGGGCGCGATTTTGCGCAGGCTGCATGGCATAACTCCGGCCCCGTCCAGCTTGAAGATCAGTTAACCGTCGTCGACGCAGCCCTCGCGCAATATCCGCAATTGGACAAAAATCGAATGGGCTGGTGGGGATGGAGCTGGGGCGGCACATTCACCCTTTATGCCATGTCTCACTCCGATCGCTTTCGAGCCGGCGTGGCAGTCGCCCCGGTTACCGATTGGCGCGATTACGATTCTATCTACACGGAGCGTTACCTGAATGAGCCCGCCGATTTTCCCGAAGGCTACAAGGATTTCTCGGTCGTGAATTCAGCCGCCAGGCTCAAAGGCCATCTCCTGCTCGTCCAGGGTACCGGCGACGACAATGTGCACATCGAGAATTCCGTTCAGTTCATTCAAAAGCTCATTGAAGCCGAGATTCCGTATGACCTGCAGATCTATCCGCGCAAGACACACTCCATCGCCGGCCCCGATGTGCGAACACACCTGTTCAACCGCATCGTCGCGCAGTTTGAGATGTACTTGAAGCCACCAGTTTCGGCTCCAGCTGCCCAATGAAATGCGCCGTCTGAAGGAAAGCATCGATGGCACAAGCATTCCTTCAGACTCGATGTAGGCCATCATCGCCAGGTTGTAGAGGTCCCTGGCAACCTGGATGTGATTCATTCCCAGACATTGCTCATTGATAGTAAGCGTCTGGTCTTACTCGCGTTCGTGGGTGCGAGGGGGTGCCCCATCCAAGCTTTGCTTGGGTGGGAACGAACTCCCTCGCCGGGTCATCCCGGCGTTCACCCGTAGGACTGAAACCCCTTCCAGAATTCCGGCCACGGCACGCGAATGTTGCGGCAAACGTAAACCTCATTGCGGTCGCCGATGGTTTGGTTGACAATCCCGTACGGGTTTGAAAGTTGGGCGGCCGCTTCACACGCAGCAAAAATCGCTTCCACTTCTTCCCGCTTGAAGCCAACAGCAATCACGGTTTGCGGCGGAGGGGTCCCATATCCGCGCAGCCAGTTGGAGTTCATGCCGCTGATCGCCTCGGGCAAACCATAAGCACGTCCGTACAGATTCACAGCGCCGGCCTCGCCCTCGTCTGCTGCCAGCACTCCAACCTCGGAGCGATCTTCCAAGAGCAGTGAATCGCGCACCCGCGCAACCGTGGCAACAAGCTCGGGCCAGCCAATTTCCATGCTAAAACTCTGGTGGTTCGTGGTCGCGTCTGCGAGACGCCACCACGCCGACTGGATCGGCGCAATGGGAAGCGTCAGCGCGAACACGGACAGTCCGCCTATGACGAGCGAATTCCGCGTAATTCTCTTGATCACCCGCTGCGCACGCGGGCTTCTGGCTACGATCCAGCTTTGGCCCCACACCGTCCCAGCCGCCATCAACATCGGGTATGCCGGCGCGATATAGTACTCGCGCCCCCTCGCGACCACAAACAGGGTCAGCGTAATCGCATACATCCAGCCGAGCATGCGGAAGGGCTTGCCGGCTGGAGTCGCAAACAAGAACCACAGTCCCGCGCACCATATCGGCACTGTCGCCGGGTTAGTCGTATTCCAGAATTGGCGGGGAATGAAGTAGTCGGTCGTTCCCCGCGACACGTCGCGCGCGTGAATGCTCTTCATCCAAGCCAGCGCCACAAAATGATGCTGCGTTTGCCACACGATCACTGGCAGCGCCATCACAAGCGCAACGCCCGCGCCGCACCAGAACCACCCCGAGCGAAAGTAACGGCGGTTCGGCGTCAGCAGCATTCCACCCAGCAGCCCCACCGCAAAAAACACGATCGCGTACTTCGTCAGCAGCCCCAGTCCCATGCCCGCGCCGATTGCGATCCACCAGCGCGCATCTTCCGTCTCGAGAAGCCGGGTCGTGGCCCATGCCACCAAAACCCACCACAGAAAGTCGAACGACACGTAAGACAAGAACGAGCCCGCAAAGCAAATCGGGCCCGCGATGCCCGCAGCCACCGCGGCCACCAGCATCGATCGCCGTCCTCCGCCCATCGGGCGGGCAATCAAGCCGGCGAGTACGCTTACCAGTCCAACCGCGACCGCCGGCAAAAAGCGGTAGCCCACGAGATTGGTTCCGAAGGCGACCAGTTCCACACGCGCCAGCCACGCAGTCAGCGGAGCGTACACCACGTAACACCAGTCCAGGTGCATCGCATTGCTGTAGCTCAACAACTCATCGCGGTGGAAGCCGTATCTACCGCTGAATGCGACGTGGATCGCCGTGAAAGCCAATCCAGTCAGCCACAGGGCTACTCTGCCGTCCGCGTGAACCTGACTCGTGTGGGTTGAATCGTGCAAAACAGCCCCCTTTGTCGCAGGGTATTTGCGCAAATAATTAAGGTTTGCCGGACGACAACCAGCGCTCAAGTCGATCGGCGTAGGTGCGGCTCGAGCGATGCTCCGAGCCGTCTGAGAGCTTCACCGTGAATTCGCGGTTCTCGATGGACTGCAGTTCCAGTATGCCTTTCGAATGCACGATTCGGGAGCGGTGAATGCGCAGAAATTTTTCTGGGTCGAGCCGCTGTTCGAGAGATGCCATCGTCTCGCGCAACATAAAAGAACGACCATTGACGTGGAGTTCAACATAGCTGCCAGCGGACCCTATCCAATCAACATCCTCTGCAGTGACGATGTGTATACGGGACCCAGTTTGCACCGTAAACCGGGACGCGAATCCGCCTGAGCCGCGGTCCAGCATTTTCATGACCCGCGTAGCCATGTCGCTCTTTAATTTGGAATCGACCAGATCACGAGCTCGACTGACCGCGGCCGCGAAGCGTGTGTCGTCCACAGGCTTCAGCAAATAATGCAGTGCGTGAGCATCGAATGCCCGCAAAACATGTTGCTCATACGCTGTTATAAAAATGATCGCAGGCAGGTTTTCAATAGGCAGCGCGCGAAGAACCTCGAACCCGTCCATGCCCGGCATCTGGATGTCAAGGAATACTACATCGGGAGATCGTTCCAGAATTCTCTTGACCGCAGAATGCCCATCTCCGCATTCTCCAACGATCTCAATATCCTTGAATCGGCGCAGCATGAGAACGACGCCACGGCGCGCCAACGGCTCGTCGTCGACGATTAGAGCTCGCACAGTGAAGCCTCCTGCAGGTTCGGAGCCTTGCGTAATGGCAACTCCAGCACGACTTCGCAACCGCCCGCTTCAGGCCAAGCAAGCGAGAATACAAAATCCGTCCCATAAAGTGTTTTGAGGCGCTCCTCTGTGTTTCCGAGACCGATTCCATTTTTTTTCTGTTCACCCTCACCTCTCCGTCCGGAGTTCACTATGACGATTCGCAGCCTGTCGGCATGCAGCGCGCTCTTGATCGAAATCCACCCACCTTCAACCAGCGGCGCGACTCCGTAGCGCACGGCGTTCTCAACCAGCGGCTGCAGCAACATGTTTGGCACCAGGGCATCCCGCGTTTCCAATGGAATAGCTATATCGATTCTTAGCCGCTCCCCGAGCCGTGTTTGCTCGATCGCCAGGTACCCTTCGGTAAAGGCCAGCTCCTGAGAAAGCGCCACCTCTGCTGTGACTTCGGAATCCAGGCTCGTGCGCAGAAGATCCCCTATCTGCGCCAGCATGCGTCTGGCCGCAGGCGCATTTTCATCCAGGATGAGCATGGAGACCGCATTAAGCGAGTTGAATAAGAAATGAGGATTCAGTTGATAGCGCAATGCAAGTAGCCTCGCCTCTCGAACCTCAGACTCGGCGCGAAGCAACCGCTCCTTTTCGATGCTCGATTGCTGCGATTGCTCAATGGTGAAATGCCATTGCTTGATGCTGAAATACAAACTACACCAGATGAAAAGAATAAAAAATGACCACATCAAGACTGCAACCAAAGCGTGCCAAGGTACGGGATGGAAAATCTGCAAAACGAGGCAAGCTGCGCAGGCTACGGGAATGGACGTGAGCATGGCCGCTGCGGCTGCTTTCAATTCGAAAGCGATCCAGGACTGCGATTGTCGCATCAGCCAACGGCAAAATGGGCGCAGGGCGCAACTTCCCAGGAACATGAAGGCAATAGGTACTGTCTCTTCATCAATAAACAAACGCTTGGTTAAAAGCGCATGAATCGATTCCAGAACGTCGTAAACATAAAAGCAACCCCATCCGATAATTTGGATTTTCCAAAAGGACCGTAGATTCAGGGCGCCATTTCGATTCATGAATGGCATTTTAGCTCGGGTGTGGGAGAGGCATTCAACGGCCTGTAACGCAGAACCTTCGACTCACCACATTTTTCAATCACCGAGTGGATTAGGTCAGTTTTATAAACCTTCATTGAGCTAGGCTCTGACCACGGCTTTGAGTTCGATGAAAGCGCCGTTGCGGATTGACGCATCGCGACGCCCAGCCTTGAACGAGAGTCATGGGTCCGGTTACCTCCCGAGAATGCCTTAGAGGCATGCTCGTCTCGGAATTGTAGCCAGGGCGCCATCGTTGGTTCATCAGCGTCTTCGGTCCATTGGCCCCTAACTTCCAGATCCGGCCGATGAAGAAAGATGCAAAACCGAGAGGCTCTGCCGGGATGCCTTGTAGACAGCCCTTGTGGAGCCGGCAATTTTGGAGGGATTTCGATGCGACTTTCAAGGAAACACGTCAGAGCTCTCGATTTGTGTTTTGTTTGCGGTTCCAACCAAGTGATGAACCGCCGCACGCCAACGCTTCGCCATCTTGGAAAAGTCGCGATTGTCTTCATGGCGCTCGTATTGACATCTCTCACGGTCTGCTACGGACAAGACGTTTCCGGGATGACAGGTACGGTGACTGACCCATCCGGCGCCGCTGTGCCGGGAGCCGAGGTCACTCTCAAGAACGCGGCGACGGGAGCGAAGTTCGCCGTGACCACCAACGCCACCGGCGCCTACCGCTTTTCTGAGATTCTGCCGGGACAGGGGTATGAGGCCACCTTTACGGCCAAAGGGTTTGCCCCACTGGAGATCAAGGATATCTACCTGACCGTGGCCAATATCCGTACCCAAAATGCGACTCTGACAATCAGCGCGCAAGCAGAGGCGGTTGAGGTGACGGCGACAAACTCCGAAGTCACACTCAATACAAATGATGCAACCATCGGTATCACGGTCGACGTTGAATCCCTCAACAACCTTCCCGTGCAACAAAGAAACGATCCGACCGCACTGTTCACGCTGCAGCCCGGAGTAACCGACACGGGCTCCGTGACGGGGGCGCGCGTCGATCAGAATAACGTCACGGTGGATGGCCTGGACGTAAACGATTTCGCGACCGGCGGAGCGCAGCAAAGCAATACAGGCCCCGGAGTCGTCGAGGGTTTTGGCGCCACCACAATCGTTGGACACGCGCCGGTCGATTCATTGGAGGAGTTTAACGGCAACGTAGCCGGCAATCAGGCATCCAGCGGCCCCGCGGGCGGCGGCCAGTTCCAGCTGGTGACGAAGAGCGGCACGAATAAATTTCATGGCAACGTGAATGAGTATCATCGCGATCCGTCCCTGGTGGCCAACACTTGGTTCAATAACAATTCAACGCCCATCGTTCCACGCAACCATCTGATCCAAAATCAATTCGGCGGCAACATCGGCGGACCGATCATGAAGGACAAGCTCTTTTTCTTTTTCGACTATAACAATTCACGAACCATTAGTTCTGTTGACGTTCAGAGGACCGTGCCGCTCGACACAATGCGCGCCGGCAATCTCGGCTATATCGACAGCACTGGGGCAACCTCCTACCTGTCTCCAACCCAGCTCCAGGCGCTTGACCCGGCAGGGATTGGCGCAGACGCAAACTGGGTTTCCGCCTACACTGCCCGCTTTCCTCACTCCAATAATCAGGAGAGCGGGGATGGAGTCAACTCCGGCGGATACCTCTTCAACGCCCCGAACAACGACTACGAGACGAATTACATCGGCAGGGGAGATTACAACCTCAACGGGAACCAGAAGCTCTTCGCAAAGTTCGGCTTCGTCCGCGAGAACGCCGTGTTCAACCCGAATGAGTTTGCCGGCGACCCGGCGACCGACCCAGTCATCGATCGCTCGTACGATTTCGTTATCGGGCACACCTGGGTGATTGGCTCAAACAAGACCAACCAGGTCAGCTTGGGCGAAACGGTGCAAAAGCTCTCGTTCCCCAACACCTTCAATCCAGATGGGAGCACCTTTTTCACCTTTAGCGATGGCACCGGGCCCGCGCTGGCATCTTCTCTTTACCTCAATCCGAACGCGCAGGCCCGCCGCGTCCCCATTGAGGTGGTGAGAGACGACTTCTCCTGGACCAGGGGGAGCCATACATGGCAGGCGGGTGGAAGCTTCAAAGACATTCTGGCCCACACTTTGAATGTCGGCGACTTCAATGCCACGGAGATTGGCATGGGCGGCAACATTTTGGGCCTGTGTGGGCCCACCCCTGGCGATTGCGGTCAAACAGGCAGCGTGCCCAACCCCAGTCTGCGCCCCGCCGATGTCGGCAGCTCGCAATTGGCCATCTATGACTACGACCAGGCTTACGCCTTCATGCTGGGCCGGATTGCCGATATCTCGGCTGACTTCAACTACAACGCCTCGGGTACTGCACTGAA
>Ga0302320_10014383_pt1 | contig 16382 bp, 16 predicted proteins | sample Bog_T0_3_FD_202130 | JGI IMG/M metagenome (GOLD analysis project Ga0302320, IMG submission 202130) | Peat permafrost microbial communities from Stordalen Mire near Abisko, Sweden - Bog_T0_3 | ecosystem: Environmental > Terrestrial > Soil > Wetlands > Peat | place: Sweden: Abisko, Stordalen Mire... | reverse complement strand
GGCTGGATCGATGGGCGGCCATGCCTGGTCTGGGCGCAGGGGGACGCCTTGCGCGCGGTGGGACCGGGTCTGACGCGCGATGCGGTGAGCCGGTATTTCGGGCTCGATCTGCCCGTGCGGGAAATCTTCGCGACGTTCCCGAGTGATCCGTGGCTGGACAAGGCGATGGCTTTTGCGCCGGGCCTGCGGATCATGCGCCAGGAACCGTGGGAAACGCTGTGTAATTTCATCTGCTCGTCGCTCAAGCAGATCGTGCAGATCGAACAGATCAATCACGAGCTGCGGCGCACGTTCGGCGACGAAATTGGCGAGGGCCTCCATTCGTTTCCCGACGCGGCGCGGCTGGCGCTAGCGACGGAGGCGAAGCTGCGCGAATGCAAGCTGGGGTTCCGCGCACGGCATCTTTTTGTGGCGGCGCGACAGGTGGCATCGAGCGAAGTTTCGCTGGAGCGGATCGCCACACTGCCAACGGAGGAAGCACGCGAGCACCTGGTGCGCATCCGGGGCGTGGGCGAAAAAGTCGCCAACTGCATCCTGCTTTTCGCCTATGGCCGCGCGGAGGTTTTTCCGATCGATGTGTGGGTCGAGCGCGTGCTGCGCAGTCTCTATTTCAACAACAGCCAGCGGGTGAAACACGAGCGGCTGCGCGCGTTTGCGGATTCCCATTTCGGGCCCTACCGGGGCTACGCCCAGCAGTTTCTCTTTCACTGGATTCGGAATGATCCGAAGGCGCTGCCTGCGGCGGTAGGGACGCGAGTCCCTTCGCGTCCCAAAATAAAAGCCGAAGCAAACTCAGGATGACGGAGGGATTTGCATCTCCCCTTCCCACCACGAGCGATAATCGGACGACATTTCTCCGGGAGCGACCGCGACGATTTCGGGGCACTTGTAGGAGTGCCTCCGTTTGATCAGCTCGCTCAGCGCCGGAAATTTTTCAGCGGAACTTTTAATCACCATCATGACTTCCTCTGACTTTTCCAATTTGCCCTTCCAGCGGTAATGCGATTCCACTCTGTAAAGGAGATTCACGCATGCCGCGAGATGCCGTTCCAGGATAGCCTCCGTGAGGTTCCGCGCTTCTTCCATTCTGGACGCGGTGACGAAGACAAGGCGCGGGGTGAAGGGCATTTTCTTATTTCCATCAATTTGGGAATTCCGTTAATTCCGTTATTCCGTCAAAATTCTTACGCAGCTTTCCTCACGATTTGGCGGAGGACATAAGGGAGGATGCCGCCGTGCTGGTAGTAGTCGACTTCGATGGGGGTGTCGATGCGGACGACGAGCGGCACGAGCTCGACTTTGCCGTTGGCGCGTTTGATTTCGAGGTTCACGGTTTGGCGCGGCTTGATGTCGTCGCTCAGGCCCTTGAGCGAATAGACCTCGGTGCCGTCGAGCTTGAGGCTCGCCGCGTTGACGCCTTCCGCGAAGCAGAGCGGCAGGACGCCCATGCCGACGAGGTTGCTGCGGTGGATGCGCTCGAAGCTTTGCGCGACGACGGCCTTGACGCCGAGGAGCCGCGTGCCTTTGGCGGCCCAGTCGCGCGAGCTGCCGGTGCCGTATTCCTGTCCCGCGATGATGACGAGCGGCGTGCCAGCCTTCTGGTATTGGATGGCGGCGGCGTAGATGCTCATCTGCTCGCCGGAGGGCTGGTATTTGGTCACACCACCCTCGACGCCCGGCACCATGAGATTCTTGATGCGGACGTTGGCGAAGGTGCCGCGGGTCATGACACGATCATTGCCGCGGCGCGCGCCGTAGCTGTTGAATTCCTCCTGCGGCACCCCTTTTTCGAGCAGGTACGCGCCGGCGGGCGAAGTTTTCTTGAAGCTGCCAGCGGGCGAGATGTGATCGGTCGTGACCGAATCGCCGAAGATGCCGAGCGGACGCGCGCCGACAATCTCGGTGATATGGCCCGGCTCCATGGAGAAATCCTCGAAGAAGGGCGGCTCCTGGATATAGGTGCTCGATTCGTTCCACGAGTAGGTTTCGCCGGTCGACCCGGCAATATTGTTCCAGGCAGGATTCTGCTCGGCGAAATCGCTGTAGAGTTTGCGGAAGATTTCCGGCTTGAGCGCGCCTTGCATCTCGGTCTTGATTTCCTGGAGCGTGGGCCAGATTTCGCGGAGGAAAACCGGCTTGCCGTCCTTGCCCGTGCCGAGCGGCTCGTGATCGAGATCGATGTCAACCCTACCCGCGAGCGCGAACGCGACGACGAGCGGCGGCGACATGAGGAAGTTGGCCTTGATGCTCGGATGGACGCGCGCCTCGAAATTGCGGTTGCCGGAAAGGACGCTGGCCGCGACGAGATCGCTCTTGGTGATGGCCTCGTCGATGACCGGATTGAGCGGGCCGGAGTTGCCGATGCAGGTGGTGCAGCCATAGCCGACGATCTGGAAGCCAAGCTTGTCGAGGTAAGGTTGGAGGCCGGTCTTGTCGAGGTAATCGGTGACGACGCGGGAGCCGGGCGCGAGCGAGGTCTTCACCGCCGCGTTGACCGTCAAGCCGCGCTCGACGGCCTTCTTCGCGAGGAGTCCCGCCGCGAGCATGACCGAGGGATTGCTGGTATTGGTGCAACTCGTGATCGCCGCGATGAGGACGCTGCCGTGCTTGATGTCGACATCGGTCGCGGGACGATTGCCGTTGACGGTAACCGTCGCGTGCGCGGCCTCGGCGCCCTTTTTGCCAAAGCCATTTTCGGTGACGGCCTTGTCGAGCGCGGAGAGGAATTTCGCCTTCAATTCAGGCAGCGCGATGCGATCCTGAGGCCGCTTGGGCCCGGCCACGCTGGGGGAAACATCGGCCAGGTTGAGCTCGATATCGGAGCTGTAGATAATGCCGTCGGTCTTGGTCGGAATGCCAAAAAGCTTCTGCGCCTTGAAGTAGCTCTCGAACGCTTCCACCTGCTCCTTGGTGCGGCCGGTCGCCTTGAGGTAATTGACCGATTCGGCATCGACCGGGAAGTAGCCCATCGTCGCGCCGTACTCGGGGGCCATGTTCGCGATGGTGGCGCGGTCGGGCAACGGCAGCGAGGCCGCACCGGGACCGTAGAATTCGACGAACTTGCCGACGACCTTCTGCTTGCGGAGCATTTCGGTGACGTGGAGCGCGAGGTCGGTCGCGGTGACGCCTTCGCGGAGCACGCCGGTCATGTGGACGCCGACGACTTCGGGTGTGAGGAAATAGACCGGCTGGCCGAGCATGCCCGCTTCGGCTTCGATGCCGCCCACGCCCCAGCCGACGATGCCGAGGCCGTTAATCATCGTGGTATGGGAGTCGGTGCCGACGAGCGTGTCGGGGTAATGGACGGTCTCGCCGTCGATCGTGGCGGAGAGGACGCCCTTGGCGAGGTATTCAAGATTTACCTGGTGGACGATGCCGATGCCCGGCGGGACGACCTTGAAGGTATCGAACGCCTGCTGGCCCCACTTGAGGAATTCGTACCGCTCGCGGTTGCGGGTGAACTCGAATTCGAGATTGCGGATCATGGCGTCCGCCGTGCCCGCGACGTCGACCTGCACGGAGTGGTCGACGACGAGATCGACCGGAACGAGGGGCTCGATGAGCTTCGGATTTTTATGGAGCTTCTCCACGGCGTGGCGCATGGCGGCAAGATCGACCAGCAGCGGAACGCCGGTGAAATCCTGAAGAACGATGCGGGCAACAACGAAAGGGATTTCATCAGAGACAGGCGCTTTTGCGTTCCAGTTGGCGAGCGTGCGGATGTCGTTTTCGCTGACCCGCTTGCCATCAAAGTTGCGCAGCACGGCCTCAAGAACGATGCGGATGCTGACAGGCAGTTTGGAGACGGGACCGACTCCGGCTTCTTCCAGCGCGGGCAGTGAATAGTATGTTACTTTTTGACCAGATTGGGTGGTCGTGGAACGAAGGGAGTTGAAAAGGGTGTGAAGTGCCATATAATTGGAATGTGATTACTATGGCGCGGGAGAAGCATGCTTCAAGCCGCAACCTTCCCGAAATGGGTTCTTTCGGGTGGAAAAATAGCTGTCCAGGCGTTGGAACGGCAGCGAAATGCCCAACTTCTGTCCTGAAGTTGGCATTCTTTAGGCTTATTGGAGGCTCGAATAAGTAACAAGAAAGGAAATACGTCCTGATGAAAACAGCCGACATGATGGTCGACTTCGCTCGAACTAACAAAAACGCCTTCCGCCATGCGGATCAGCGTGTCCGCAAAGTGCAGCAAACCCGGTATGAGCGCCGAAAGATCCGCGCCTACCTCCGCCTGGGGGATTGGCTAGCCGAAGCCTGAACTCGGCAATGCCGTGCAAAGCAGGTGCCCCGCACGGCAAAATTTGACCACCGCGACACGTTTCTGCCTGCGTACGAAGGCAGGGGCGTGATGGCGGAACCCAGTTTTAATCGGTTAAACTGCGGGAGGATATTATTTCTTGATAATCAGATTATATGATTTTATGTTAATGAAGTGAAAGAGCAAACCCTCACTGTGACTGAGGCGGCGCGTGGCTTTTCCGATTTGGTGAACCGGATCCGCTATCGCGGTGAATCGGCCACTCTCACCAAGAATGGACGCGCCGTGGCCCGGCTCGTTCCGATAGGGCCCCCAGCGATTACCGGAGCGGAATTGGCCAAACGATGGAAGCCGGGATCCTTTCTCACTCCCAAGGAAGCTGATGATTTTGCCCGGGATATTGAAAAAGGCCGCCGTTTTTTTAAACCCTACGTTTCGCCATGGGACTGATCCTCGACACCTCCGTTCTGATTTCAGCGGAACGTAAAAAATTGGGATTGAATGAATATTTCCAAAGCCTCGCCAGCGAATCTTTCTATATTTCATCCATCACCCTGTCGGAACTTTGGCACGGATGTCATCGGGCTACTGGCTCATTCTTGAAAAACAGGTTGAAATTTGTTCAGGAAATCGAATCGACTCTTCCAGTATTGGCCTTTGCGGCAGAACAGGCGCGCGTTCATGCCCAAATCTGGGTTGGGTTGGAGAAAATCGGGCAAAGCATCGGTCTGCATGATTTGATTATTGGAGCAACAGCGGTAGCCAATGATTGTACGCTGGCTACCTTAAACGAAAAGGAGTTCAAAAGAATTCCCAACCTGCGCATGGACCCATCGATCAGGCAGTTTTTAGTGAAGTAATATGCCGCCCATTTGCCCCGGCTGTTTTATCCTGGCTCTTACTTTACCGCACCTACGGCTGTCCGAAACGGTCCGAGCGAAGCCCGGCGTGGGACAAATCCTCATCGAGATCGGGCCAATGGATTCCAAAGTGGCCGATCTCGATACGACTTAATTTTTCTTCCGCTTGGCCGCGCAGACGACGGTTGGCCGAAATGGGAAAGCGAACTTCTTTTCCATCGGCATACGAGACATGAATATGCCCCTGCTTATAAACGGCCCGAATACAGGCCGGGAGATCAACGACCGCACTCATAATTACACTTTAAAATAGCGAGTCCAGAAGTCGAGGATTTCCTGATGCCGCTCGACGACAATTTCCTGGGCGCGGGTCAATTCGGAAACTTTCATGTTCCATGATTCCGCCAGGACAACGGTTGGGGTAATCCAAAATTTGGCTTCCCCCTCCCCTTTTTTGATATGGATGTGAACCGGTTCCTGCGGAGTCCCTTCGTTGGAGAAAAAGAAACCGCGATAACCTTCTATTTCAAATACTTTGGGCATCGTGTTTTTTACTCCACAGCAGCCGCTTCAGCTTCCTCGGTAAGGACGTTCACGCCGTGCTGGAGTTCAACCATGCGGCGGTAAGCGCCATCGGAAATGGCCATCAATTCGTCGTGCGAGCCGGTTTCGCGGACAGCGCCATCTCGGAGGATGATGATGACATCGGCGTTGCGGATGGTGGAGAGCCGGTGGGCAATGACGAAGCAGGTGCGGCCCTTCATCAGTTCCTCGAGCGCCTGCTGGACGAGGCGTTCGCTTTCGGCGTCGAGCGCGCTGGTCGCCTCGTCGAGAATAAGAATGGACGGATCCTTGAGCAGTGCGCGGGCAATGGCAATGCGCTGGCGCTGGCCGCCGGAGACCTTGACTCCCCGCTCGCCGACGAGGGTCGCGTAGCCTTCGGGAAAAGCCGCGATGAAGTCGTGGGCATTGGCTCGGCGCGCGGCGTCTTCGATTTCCGACTGGGCAGCTCCCGGCTTTCCGTAAGCAATATTTTCTGCGATCGAGCCTCCGAAAAGAAGCACTTCCTGCGGCACGAGCGCCATCTGGCTGCGCAATTCGTGGAGACCGTAATCAGTGGCGGCGCGCCCGTCGAAAAGAATGGAACCCTGCTGCGGATCATAGAAACGGAGCAGAAGCGACGCGATGGTCGACTTGCCCGCGCCGCTCGGTCCGACCAAAGCGACGACTTTGCCAGCCTGAGCGGAGAAGCTCAGGTGCTTGAGCACCTCGGCTTCGGGCCGCGCGGGATACGCGAAGGTGACGTGATCAAAACGGACATCGCCGCGGAAGCGTGCGACGCGGGTGACGACTTCCAGCGGCTCGGCGGGTTCGCCGAGGAGTTCGCGCACGCGCTGGGTCGCGCCAATGGAGCGCTGGAGATTGCTGTAGAGATCAGCGAAGCTGCCGATCGATCCGCCGATGAAGATGGTGTAAAAGGTGAATTGGAGAAGGTTGCCGGCGAGAAGCCGGCCGTTGATGAGCAGGGTCGTGCCGTACCAGAGCACGATGGTGATGGCCGTGAATATGGCAAAGATAATGAAGGCGACTAGCGCCGCGCGCGCCTTTGCGCCGTGGCGGACCGAGGCTAAAAAGCGGGTGATGCGCACATCGTACCGTTTCTGCTCGAACAGCTCATTGCAGAAGGCCTTCACGTTGGCGATGCCCTGAAAGGCCTCCGTAACAATGTTGGCCGACTGGGCCAGTTCGTCCTGCGTGATGCGCGAGCGCTTGCCCACCAGTCGGCCAATCAGGATCGCGCCGACGATCGTCGGCGGGAAGCAGGTGAGCATGACGCCGGTGAGTCGCGGCGAGATGTAAACCATCAACCCGATGCTGCCGACCATGATGATGCTTTGCCGGAGAAATTGCGGGATGGCCATGATGAAGGCGTCCTGCAATTGCGTCAGGTCGGCGAACATACGGCTAGTCAGCTCGCCCACCTGTTGCTGGCCGAAAAAGGTCATCGGCATTTCGGTCAAATGATTGAAGAGCGACTTGCGCAGATCGGACAAACCGAATTCACCAACCGTGTTGAAGAGGAGCGATTGGAAATAGGACATGATCGCCTGGACCAGGAGAATGACGGCCATGAGGCAGGCAACGCGAAACGCATCGTCATGCGTCTTGCTGTTGATGAGAACGCCGGCCAGGAGGGGAAAAAAGAGTCCCAGCACGCTGGAGCCGATGAGCATGAAGAGCCCCACGGCGAGCTTTCCGCGATAGGGGCGCAGGTAGGCGTAGAGGCTGAACATCTGCCCGAGGGTTTCGCGCGTGACTTTGACCTTGGGCGGCGTGGCGGGAGATTCGGATTCGTCGGAGGATTTTCGGGGCATGGTAAGAAGGAGTAACCCTAGCGGGTTCTCCGGAGAATGCAAAGGAGGGGGTGTCGGGGATCCCGCTGTACGCAACCGTCCCCTACTTCGTCGGGGACGACACATCGCTGGCGCAGCGGAAGCCGAGCCAGTAAGCCCGAAAACTTGGGATGCCGTCGGTTGTGTTGCGATGGGTCAGCACGGCGTGTTCCTCGGAGTTGGTCTTGAAATTGGCACCGCGGATCACGGCAACCTCCTCCGATGCGATCCGGCTGCTTGGAACAATCGTATCGGTCCATTCGCTGACATTGCCCGCCATGTCACAGACGCCATAGGGGCTTGTATCGTCGGGCATTTGATCCACGACTTGATAGACATGCACAGGCACGCTCGAAGGATCCATACCGGGCGACGGCACCGACGTATTGGCCTTGGGCAGGAATTCATTTCCCCAGGGATAGAGAAAACCATCCTTGCCTCGCGCCGCTTTCTCCCACTCGCGCTCGTCGGGCAGGCGCTTGCCGGCCCAGCGGGCGTAAGCCTCCGCGTCATACCAATCGATATTGAAGACCGGGTCGTCCAGGGTGAGATAAACCTCGTGATAAGGCAGATGATATTTGATGCAGCGAAAAATGCCCGGTTTGTGCTCGCTGTTTTCAACATAGTCTGCCCAATCGGTCGGCTGGTGGTCTTTTTCCCCTTTTTGCCGCGAACAGCGCCATGCCGCGTCGGTGCCCATCTTGTCGACTGCGCGGAGGAACTTGAGATATTGGCCAAAGGTGACTTCGTACTTATCGATATGGAATGCGTGATCCATCGTGGCGGGGCCGGACTGGTAGATATAATCACCGGCGGGAATCTCGACCGTTTCGTTGAACGGGCGGGATGGCGGATCGAGCCGCATATAGAAAACAAAGCCCACGACCAGAACGATCAGGGCGAACGCTCCCAGCATGGCGTATTGAACGAGCTTTTGTTTGCCGCGCTCGGCCTGAATGGCCTTTCGCGCGATTTTGTGCTCCTCGGTCACGGCGATCACCCGCTCCGGGGCGAGTTCAGTGTCGATGGCCTGGGCTTTGCTCACCACCTGCGCCAGCAAAACCGGGCCGAAGCTAAGCTGGTCGAGCAAGGTGCGCACGCTCTCGGGAATGGGGACGGACCGAGGCAGCAGCGCCGCCATGGCGCGGGACAGCGCGGAGAGATCGGCCTCGCCGGGCGGCCTCACCGGCTGGGTGGGATCGACGCAGTTCGCGACCTTGATCACGCCTTGCGGCGACACCGTCACGTCGGTGGCCCCGACCGTGGTATGCGGAAAATTGTTCGCATCCCAAAAAATCACCACCGATCCGACAATATGGACAATCTGCGCGACAACGCGCGGCTCCATGGCTTGTCCTGCGGCGGCCATTTCCGCAAGGTTCGGCAGGTCCCATTTCTCGCGGCAAAAGAAATCGCGTCCCTGCCACGACCCGGCCTGATAAACGGCCTGCACATTCGGATGCGCGGCCCGCGCCATCATCGCGGATGTTTCGCGAAAACGGGCGGCTTCCTCGGGAGTCGCCCATGCGTGGCAAACCGTGATGAAAATATCGCGCTTCACCCCCGTGTCGTAGGCCGCATAGCAATCGCCCCAGCGATCCGGCGGCTGCTTTTTGCCCAATAGGAAGGGCGGAAATTCGTGGCCTTCCAGCGTGGCGAGGGCGTCCTGGCATGTGGACGCAAAAAGCGATTCATCCAGCGGCGTGCGAAACAGCGCCAGGCCCTTGATGTAATCTCCGTAGTTCTGGAGATTATAATCCGAAACAACGATCACGCGCGCACGGCGAAAACGGGCGCGCACTGCGGAGAGAAAGGCCAGGCCGTCGCCGTTCTCGAAGTAAAGCTCGCAGACGCAAAGATCGAGATCGCTGTAATGGCCGAGCGCCCCGGTCCCCTCCTCCGGACTCGCGACCATGCCCACGGAAGCGTCGGGCGTTCCGGCAAGAATCAACCGTCCGATGCGTTCCCCAAAAGCGGCATCGGGTTGAACAATCAGGACGGTTGCGCTCATCAGGGAAAAATCGATATTGCGCGAAAATAGCGCTTCTGCCAATGGCGATTCTTAGAGGGTGTCTGGTTCCGTAAAACATCACATGGCGGGATTTGACAACCATGCCGGATCGCGTCAAAACTGAGGTCTATGTTGATTAATGCCAACGATCGGATTCTTTTTACGGGCGATAGCGTAACGGACGGCGGGCGCATTCGCGAAAATGAGGAACATCTCGGCGCTGCTTATCCGGCGTTGACCGGGGCCCTTCTCCAGGCCCGCCTCGCCTCGCCGCAACTGAAGATTTTCAACCGCGGCATCAGCGGCAACCGGGTTCGCGATCTGCTCCAGCGCGTCGAGCCGGACCTGCTCGCGCTGCAACCCACCGTCGTCTCCATCCTCATCGGGATCAACGATACATGGCGCCGCTACGACAGCAACGACGCCACCGAAGCGGCGGCCTTCGAGCGCGATTACCGCGCCGTGCTGGAGAAAATCGCAACGCATCTCAAGGCCCGAGTCGTCCTGCTCGAGCCGTTTTTATTGCATGTGCCGGAAGATCGTTACGCCTGGCGGGAGGACCTGAATCCGAAGATCGATGTCGTGCGAAAACTCGCCGTGGAATTCGGCGCGGAACTGCTGCCACTGGATGGCCTTTTCGCGCAGGCCGCCACCCAGTCGCCCGCGGACTACTGGGCGGCGGACGGCGTTCATCCCACGGCGGCGGGCCACGCGCTCATCGCCGACACCTGGCTCGAAAACGCGGGCTTGGCGTAGCAAAGACAGCCGCAGCTTCTCGTTTCCAAGCTTTCAAGCTTGCCGCTGGCGGCGGTTATGGCAAAGTGCCCTTTCCTGTCCGATCTTTTTTCGGCAACACGGGCCGTAGCTCAGCTTGGTAGGGCGCTTCCTTGGGGTGGAAGAGGTCGCGGGTTCAAATCCCGCCGGTCCGACCCCTTGTTTTCAGAGGTAAAAGCGGGAGCTATAACCGCAAAAAGTCGATTTTGGTTACATAATGGTTACACTCCCCGCGAAAATAGCCCGCCATGCGCTCAGGCTGGCCGCTACGCGGCGTTTACCAGCGCAGTGGGAGGGTGGCGGCGGCCCTCCCGGCTCCGTGCGCTCAGGATGGCTCAGGCGGGGCGTTTCCTTCCGGCGGGGTGCTGAGCATCTCCCCTATGCTGGCAGGGCTTCCCGGCTGGCCTAACCATGCGGCCAGGGCGACAATGCCCCGGCGTTGCGCTGGAGCCGGTCTGTCAAAGCCCGGTCAATCTGTTCACGGGAATAGCGAATCGAGCGGCCTATCCTGAAATAAGGGACGAGACCGCGCTGCCTCCAACTGATGATGGTGCGCGCCGATGCCTTTAGGTACACCGCTACCTCACGCTCTGACATGAGCGGGCCAGGGTTATCGATTCGCGCCATGCTCTCTAAGACACGGCAGAGGCGCTTTCCGTCTTAGACTACTTTCGACTACTTAGTAGTCATCTTTCAATGCCGGGGAAGTGGGTGAAGCAAAGCAAGCCCGGCAACCACCACAAAGGCCAGCGTAGCGACGCACCACCACCACCGCGTTTTGTTTCCCGGCCCCCGCCTTCAACGGGCCGGGAACAAGACGCGGCTAATCATCAGCACATAAGCAGCCGACGTGACGTGCAGCAGCACGGCGCGACGGGTGCGGCACGATGATTTGCGGTGCTCATTATCGACGGCTGCGCGATGGATGATTTGCGGCCGCGTTACGGCGGCGGCATTACTGCGATGCTCATCAATGACAGGGGCATGACGATGACGGTGCGCCTGCGTTGCTTTGGATCGACGGAGGATGAACGCTGACGGTGCTGCTGCGCGACTGCGGAAGTACGGAGGATGACGGCTGCGGTGCGCATGATCGACGGCGGCGCTACTGCTGCGCCACGTCACAAGTGCGGATGAGCGATGGCGGCTGACGGTGACAGTGCGGAGGATGACTGCTGCTATACTGCTGCGCTGCGGATAATGAGCGGATGAGCGACTGCTGCGGTACGATGGATGACGGCGGGCGACTGCTGCGGGGCGCATCATCTACGCATGAGTGATGACCGCGATCATGATGAGCAATGGCAGATGACCGCTACCTCGCACCTAATCCTTAGGGGAGGCGTGTTCGTTTAAAAAATCTGTCATCCCACATGGTCCCCTGATTGTCCCGTTGTCGGCTGGACTTCACCCTTAGTCAGAGTGTAGCTTTCCGATATGAGGCTTCTCTGCACGGTGATCTTAGCGGGCCTTTGTTGTTCGATGGCCTGGGCGGAGGATTGGACGGTGAACGGGAAGGACTACCACAACGTGACCGTGGGCAAGGTTGAGCCTGACCGCGTGCATATCACCTACGACGGCGGCATCGGTACGGTGATGCTCTCCGATCTCACGCCAGAGCTACAGAAGAGATTCAACTACGACCCGGCTCAGGCCAAGGCAGCGGCTCAGCGGCGCGACGCCGATCAATCGGTCGCTGCACAGTCCTACGCCTCCGTGGATAGGCTGCGGAGTCAAATCCAATCTCAAAATCAAGCGGTGCAGCAAAACGCCGACGCAATGGCGGCGCTCTACACCAAGTGGGACGAGGATATTTCGCACCTCACTGGCAACCCCAAGATTGTACTTCAAAACAAATTGGCAGAACTAAAAGGAGCGATTGTCGGCTGTCAGAGTTCCATTCAACAGAAACAGAAGCTTGTCGAAGCGGTCCGCACTCATTCCGTCTTTATTGGTATGCCTCGCGATTTCCTTTTCCTGTCGTTGGGAATGCCATCGACCACGAATACTGACACGAATGCCAATGGCAGCAAAGAGCAATTTGTATACGGATCGCAGTACGTTTATGTTGAGAATGGAGTTGTTACCGCCGTACAAACCACTACGGCACCCTCATATCAATCTGCACCGGTAGTTAATAGCATTCAATCGGTTGGGGGCGGCTAAGTTGCGCTCAGGCTGGCTCAGGAGCGGTGTCTGGACTTCCCGGCCTGACTTGGCCTACCATTCCGTTATGAGGCCTTTCTGCCTTGTTATCCTCGCGGGCCTATGCTGTTTGACGGCCAGGGCGGAAGATTGGACGACGACTGACGGGAAGACTTATAAAAATGTGACCGTCATCAGCCATGATGCGAAGGTCGTCACGATAAACTCGGCTGACGGTACGGTTACGTTCCCGATAGCGCATCTGAGTGCCGATCTGCAAAAACGCGTCCAAGCTGATAATGCTACCGCGAAAGATTGGACGGTAAATGGAAGGCTATATCGCAATGTCATCGTGGGGCAGGTCGAAGCCGATATTGTTCATATCACCTACGATAACGGCAGCGGTAATGTAACCCTTGCCGACCTACCACCAGACCTTCAAAGGCGATTCAACTACGATCCGAAGGCAGCCGCACAAGCCAGCCAGCAGAGGGCGGCAGCAAAGGCTCAGGCAGAAGCGGAGCTGCAAAAGCAGGCAGATGAACAGAAAGCTGCTGCGCTAGCACAGGCCGCTAAAGCGCAGGAAGATGCCATAACAGCTAATACCAAAACCATTCTAGAAGTTGAAACCGACCAGACAGCCTTTAAGGGAAAGCCATTTGTAATTCATGGGGCCGTAACATTATCTAGTTTTATAGAATATGGAGATATGTACCCTGAGGCTACCTATTACTGTTTTAAACTAGATGATCAAAGTACTAACGACTCGGCATTCGCCTATGGGTCAAAGGATAGTGCTCGGGCTGTCAAGCTTCGAAAGGAGCTTCTCGCAACCGAAGGCCCGTTAGAGGGCAATTTCCTTGTCGTAATTGATCCCAATCGTTTTTATGGGAATAGTACCGACCTTGGTCTTCTTTTTTTAGATTTTTATCCTCCATCCGCGAGCAAGCCCTTAGCTTCGCCAACTCCAGCGGCAGGGAATGCTAAAGCGCCGTGATATGGGCGAACAACTATTCCACGCCTATCGAATCGACAATTCGCTCCGCATAGGATTTTTGCTCGGCTATCCAGCCACGGTCCAACATAAAATCAGGAATTTCGATCATACCATTATGGCGCTCCCTATTTTTCCTTATCCTTTTGAAGAATTTCGTAACCACATCAAAGCGAGCAAACAATTTGAGGACTACGAGCACGTAACGATTCGCGGCGAGATGCGTGACATTGGATCGAAGCAGACACATGGTGGGCATTGTTTTAGGGTTTTTGAGTACATGAAGGACACTTATCCAGACAAGGGTGAGGCGATGTATAAGGGTGATATTTACATTCGCATTCTGGATTACATTTCGGAGCACCAGACTAGGTTTCGTTGGAGTTGGCATGGACTCTTGAAAAGATCAGATAAGCAGAGACGGGCTCTAATTTCTGAAGATTTGTATAGGGCGGTTCATTTTATATTTACCGATCCGGACTACCGAGACGCGGGCGATAAGGTAAAACCCGGAATAGTCGTTTCTCTATCCGTCTCTTTTCGAAAACTTCGCCTCGCCGTAAACAGAGATCTCATTTAGCGATTCGACGTGGGAGATGGGCGATGCGCCTGAATGCCTCGTGAGAGAATTTTCGATAGCCTGAAAGGCTCGCTCCAATGACGATGGCAACGGCTGCCAGTCGGCTGCGGTCTTGAGGGGTTTAACGCGACGTTGGCTCATAGAAAGGGGATGCCGGGCGCTTCAGCAGTTAATGGCCGCCCGGCGCGGCCTGGTGGTTATGTCCTTCATCTTCAGATGGTCTATTCTTTCTTCCCGTCAGCGAAGCTCCTGACGAAATCTGTTGCCGGTATTCGCACCGCTCCGGCTGCGGATATGACCGATCCCTTCCAGCGAACTTGGGAAGCCGCTTCGCTTCGCAATCCCGCGGCGAGTGGATTTCCCCGGTTATACCTACCGGCGCGAGCGAAAATTGCTTCATGGTCTACAAATTAAGGGTTTCGTATTTGGACCTTGCAAAGCTTTTGAGCGCTTCGACGTGCGCCTTTTTCGCGTCCATTCCAGCAAGGCGATTGGCCTCGATCGCTGATTCAAAATCGAAGCTGCGCAAATCAGCGGAGTGATTGTTGACATGCGGGCCAGCGCGCGCGCCGGTTTCCTCCAAGACCGGTTCATCGTCGGTCTCCCGGTCCTCGTCCTCGTGCTGCTCATCCAAGAACGATTCCAGCAGGCTGGCGAGATGCTCGTTCTCCTGACGCAATTCGTCGATATGGTCGAGTAGCTCATGGAGTAGCTCGGCTATTTGGTCTTCGTTCATTTCGTTCATAGGGATGTCCTCTGTGCTTTCGGTTTGGTCCGAGTTTTCGTCCAAGGCTGAAAAGAGTCCTGTAGGGCAGGCCGCCGGCCATTTTACAACGTCACAACCGAGGAGGTCGTTACAGCGCGCCCGGTCTCCGTCGGCATCGCCGGTAAAACTTGCGGAAATTCCCATCGTGTTCCCGAGGGTTGATAACTGGTCCATGACCAGCGGAAAATCGGAGTGAGTCGGGAAAAACTGAATATCGGCCAGGAGCTTTTTGCCCGCGATACGAAAGTTTGTAGCTGCCCCCGCGGTGCCTTTGACTCCGGATTTATGATCCAAGCCCACGGGTACAGCGCCCTTTTTGCGAGCCGACACCAAGAGCTGTCGGAGCAAAACGTCGTCGGTTTTCAGGCCGTGACCTTTTGCCTCGATTCCAGCCGTGCAAATCGTCGCGCCATGGACAACGCCGTTATCCACGTCGATGCCTTGCATGGGAAATTCAGATTCAAAGAAAAGTTTCATGGTGGTATCACTCGATAGGCATTGCCCGAATTGCCTGCCAGATAGCGCTCCCGCGCTGGGCAATAGCCGTCTTCCCGCGTTTCACAGCAGCGGTCAACGGATCAAGGACTTCGCCGATTGTCCTTGGAGGCGAAGCGGTCGTGAGCGGCACTTTGCGATAATCCAGGTCTCCGGGGAGCGGGCCGGGGTGCTTTTCACCCATGACGTCGCCACTGCCACTTCCAGACGGTCCAGGCGGCAACTGCGGTTGCGGCGAACCATCAGGAAGAGTATTTCCGTTGCCGTTGTTGCTGCCCTTCAAATACTGATAGCCGCGATAACCGAGATAGCCGGCGCCAGCAGCCGCACCAATGCCAGCAGCCGTGCCAGCCGCTTTCTTCGCGTTGGAATAGAAATCGTCGTCGTCATCCGCGGGAGTCTGAGCAAACTCGACGATGTTCTCGCCATGGCCGCGAGATAAATCGAACTGTTTTTGATAGGCTCTGGAAAGGGCGAAAAGGATACGATCCTCGCTGGCACCCCGGGCGCTCATCTCATTGACGATCTCGCCAGCAATGAAATCGACGACGCGGTTGCGCATGACGTCCAAGCTACGAGAACTGAAAAGGTGCTTCCCGTTACGGCTGTCCAGGGAGAGAAGATTTCCGGCGGCGACTTGCTCGAGCGTTTCCTGCGGGCTCAGGAGAAGGCGCTGCGAAAGGCTGCTCAGATCGTGCGTTTCGAGAGAGTTTTGGCGCGTCATGCCGGCTTGTGAGCGATAGCGGGCGCACAGGTGGCGCACAGAGGGAGGGAGGTTGTTCATAAATTTTTCGTTCCAAAGGTGGAGAGCACTTTGTCGAGAGCGGTTTTCAAGTCGGCAAGGTCACTGTTGGAGCATCCGTAAACGCCCATGCCAATGGCGGTCAGCTTCCCCTTTTCAATCTGAGCGGCCAACGTCGATTGAATCGTTGTCCAGAACTTAGGGGTCAATAAATCCGCGTTGAAGATGAAATCGTGAGGCTTCGCAGGCTCAGGTTGCGGGACCGCCTGTGGCTTGGCGCCCGGAAATGGTGAATCAATGATTTCCATGGTTGTCCTTCCTACGGTTCAAAATCTGAGCTACGGAGCCGACGCCA
>Ga0302320_10014382_pt1 | contig 16383 bp, 10 predicted proteins | sample Bog_T0_3_FD_202130 | JGI IMG/M metagenome (GOLD analysis project Ga0302320, IMG submission 202130) | Peat permafrost microbial communities from Stordalen Mire near Abisko, Sweden - Bog_T0_3 | ecosystem: Environmental > Terrestrial > Soil > Wetlands > Peat | place: Sweden: Abisko, Stordalen Mire... | reverse complement strand
AGGCTGAAGACACACTTCCTGTGACCGGTCGTGTCCACTTGAATTGATCGTGGACACATACGGCCCTATCCATCACAAAACCGCAACCCCGATCAAGACGGCCAGAACGTCACGCTTACGACTAACTCGCGTTCTCGCCGAGATGAAGAGCGTTACGGACCTGTGCGAAGACATCGCCTTCGGCGATCCCGCTGGCGTCTCCTGCGTCGATGGCGGCGCGGAGAGCTTCGAGTTTGGCCTCGTAGAGGCGTTCCTCGAGTTCCAGGGAGCGGAGGGCGGCGCGGACCACCTCGCTGGCGTTCTCAAAACGACCGCTTTCGACGCGCGTCCGCACGAAGCGGTCGAGCTCCGGAGTGAGGTTTACGTTGCGGGTGGGCATGTGGGTCTCCTGGTTCCCTATGCGGCTGGGGAAATCAAGGTCAGACTAGCATGATTGGCAAAGATTGCCAAGTCGTCGCGTAAACCCCAGGGTCGAGTATTCCCAGTTCCCCCGCCGCAGTGGGCGAGGGGCCTGGCGGACCTACGTTTTGGCTGATCTGAGGGTAGGTGACGGCCCCGTTGCCGTTTGCAGCGGTTTCCCTCACTTGCCGATGAGGGCGCTATAGACCAGGGTGCGCATCTGCGCTGCCGCTTCGGCCGCGGCGGGGGCGCTCAAGTGCTGCGTCATGGCAATCACGACGATGTCCTCCTTGGGATCGATCCAGAAACTGGTGGTGGCCGCGCCGCCCCAGGACAAGCCGCCAACGCTGCCCAGTGTCGCGGCTGCCGCCTGGTTTTCGATCACGGCGAATCCGAGGCCGAAGCCACTTCCCTTTTCATAGTCCGGAATGCCCGCCGGTTCGAGGTGGTCCTGGCCCATCAGGTGAACCGTTTGCGGGCTGAGGATGCGCGCGCCATTCAGTTCGCCGCCGTTCAAAATCATCTGCGCAAAGCGCCAGTAATCCTCCGCCGTGGCGACAAGTCCGTAGCTGCCGCCCTTGCGCTTGTGATTCACGGTATAGCTGTTCACCGACCAGGGCTGGAAGAGGGCCAGATCGCTGTCGGGATGCCCGTGCGCCTCGTCGAGCGGGGTGAGCTTGCCATCCTTCATCCAGTGGACCGTGGCCAGCCGATCGGCCTTGTCGGGTCCGAGCCAGAAGGCCGCGTCTTTCATTCCCAGAGGGGCGAAGATGTGCTTCTGGAGGTATTCGTCGTAGGGCTCGCCGGAGAGCACCTCGATCAGGCGCGCCTGCACGTCCGGACCCACGCTGTAGGCCCACTTGGTTCCCGGCTGGTAGCGTAGCGGGATCTTGGCCAACCTCTTCATCATCTCGTCCAGCGTCAGGTCCACACTGAACAGATCGGCCTTGGCATACTGCTGGTCGAACTTGTCGTCCGACAGACCGTGCGTGAAGCCTGCCGTATGGCGCAGGATGTCGTGAATGGTGGGTGGACGATCGGGCGCGACTGTCTCGTCGAGCGGCCCGTCGGGAGTGCGCAGAACCCGCAGGTTGGCGAACTCCGGCAGGTACTTCGAGATGGGGTCGTCGAGCTGGAAGCGGCCCTGCTCATAGAGGGTCATCAGCGCGGTGGAGGCGATGGCCTTGGTCATGGAATACTGGCGGAAGATCGAGTCCTTCTGCATCCGAGTGTGCTTCTCGACGTCGGCGTAGCCGAGCGCGCTGAAGTGGACGATTTTGCCGTGGCGCGAAACCAGCGTGACGATGCCCGCCATCTCCCCGTGATCGATCTTTTGGGAGTAGAAGGTGTCGATGTAGGCGAGGCGCTCGGGAGAAAAGCCCTCGTCCTCAGGCCGCGCGGTGGGCAGGCCCTGCGCGATGGCGCCGACTGCGGCCAGCACCAGGGCAAAAGCTACAAAATGTGTGCGCTTGATTCTTGTCATTCTCGATCCTCCGTTTGTGTTCGCGGTCTGCGGGCGAATCTGGTTCAGAGAAATAGTACAACGCGGTACCCGGGTCTGAACTCCGCTGCATGACTGGGGACACAAAAGCAGATGGTTCACACACGGGACGCCACGGCGGACTCCCGGAAGCTCATTGAGGAACAAACGCCGACCCTTCCCCTCACCACACACGGTCCTCCACCCCACGCACCCGGGCCACCCGTTTTCAGTGGTTGTCCTCGCTTCTCCCGGCGCCTCGGCCACGCGCCTTTTGAGTCATAACTGTACTCAGAAAAAGGGAACATCCCGTCTGTCCCCGGGCTCTCCCACTGGTTCCTCCCACCCCCGGCGTCACCGCTTATGCCTCAAGTGACGCCGGTACCGACAAGGGCTCCGGCCAGCTCGGGGATCCTGACGCTCGATCGCATCCCATGCTCCCTGCCGGCATGTTGCTGCGCTCTATTAGTAATTCAGACGCAATGAGAACTGAAAAACTCTCGGCAAATTGTACTGCGAACCCACAATGCCAAAATTAGAAGTTCCTTGCGATAATCCCGGGTATCCAAATTGGACACGATTAAACAAATTGAATGCTTCAGCGCGGAATTGAAAGTAATGTTTCCCGGATTCGAATGGGAAGTTTTTGAACGCTGAACTATCCCAGTCCGCAACACCCGGCGCCCGTAATTGCGCGTCGTTTCTCGGCTCGTCGCCGAAACTAAAAGCCGGAGGCTGCGTGAAGCAGGCCGTATTAAACCAGCCATTGAGCCTGGAAACAGCGGAGCCACTCACTGACTTATGGCATCCCGGCGTATAGTTTGGCCTTGATCCCCCGCCAAAAGAATTCGTGAGATTCTGGTTTGTCGTGAAGCCCAATGGAAAGCCCGATTGAAGAGTGGTGGTCCCCCCCAGTCCCCAGCCCCCGACGATGGCGTTTACCATCCTCGGCGCATTGGATAAAAAGGCCTTCCCTCTGCCCAATGGAAGGTCGTAAATATAACTGATAACCAGGCGGCTCCTGACATCGTTGCTGGAGAGAGCTTTCTCGGCCTTCAGATTGTGATTATCCTGTATTGACGAAGCCTCCGCAGGCTCCAGCCATCCCGTCTCGGTGTCTGTATCGCTGAGAAATTTTGCCATGGTATAAGCTGCGTTGATCGACGCTCCATTCGAAAATCTCTTCTGTGCGGTCACCTGTAGAGAATGATAGGTAGAATCCGCGATTGTCGGGTTGTAAAAGGAAACCCCGGCATACTGCGGATATTTTAAGAGCAACTGTCCAGCTGGGATTGTGGAGCTGCCGATGCTGAAGTTCGGATTGATGACGCCGTAGAATGGGTTTGAAGCCGAGTTGTTCAGTGCGTTACCCAGTGTCAAGTCCGCATCCGGCAATTGATTTGCTTGTATCGAATAAAGCGGCAGGTCCGTTCCTTTCGCCCCACCGTAAGCAACACCCACCACAAAGCTGCGACCAAGCTGTTGCTGCAAGCCCACATTCCACTGCTGCGCGTATGGATACGGATAATCAGGGTTAAACTCGGCAAGCCCTGTGCCAAGCAATACGCCCTGATAACTAGGATTGCGTCCAGGAGAGGAAAGAAACCCGCCCGGGAATGGATTGCTGAGGTTGTTCGCAGGAGTAAGCCCATTATTCGTCGACGCAACGTAGGGTGTGCTGAAGACATTAATAGGGTCGACAGACGGCCCTAAGAACTGCAGGATAGGCTCCGGCAGCCAAAAGATCCCATAGCCCATGCTAAGGACGGTGTTATGTGTTAACCCGAAAGAAAGACCAACCCGCGGCGAGAATTCGTGCAAATAGTCGTTTTGGTTGGTTCGCGGCCCGCGCGTGCTGGAAGCCACCAATTCAACCGAGCCCGGATAATGAGTAATTCCAGCTTCCTGAAGCAGCGGATTGATAGCCGTGGGATCGAAATAACTCATCAAGTTCTTTCGCTCGGTCCAGGGCATGTTATTCTCCCATCGAACGCCTATGTGCAGCGTCAGTCGGGACGTGGCGCGCCAGTCGTCGTTTGCAAACACGGCTGGGTATAACATTTCTCCATTGGTAGGTGCAGCCATCGACGAATATCCACTTGCTGGGTAACCCAGCAAGAAGGACGCCAGGCCGGCTCCACCAGCACTGGTTTCTGGATTCTGCGCTGTAAACCCATTGTTAAAGTAGTACGTGCCGGCGGGATTCGACTGCACATAATAAAGCGTGCCGCGCTCAAACTCTCCGCCGAATTTCAACGTGTGATTTCCTAGAATCTTTGTCAAACTACCTGCAAACCGCAGGTCGTCCGCTATGTCGTGGATGACGCTATCTGCTCCCTGACTGCCGAATGTGCCGTTTGTGTCAAAGCCGGAGACGCTCATAACCGGGGGTGAGGGAAACTGCACTTGCGCAGCGAGAGAGGCCGGCATGCCAAGGCTGGTGAGGCTGTAATTGTCAAGCAAGGCGTTGCGATTATAGTTGAGCCTTAGAAAGCTGACCCGCACATCCAGTACCGTCGTGCTATTGAAAGCATATGTATCATCTGCCACAAAATCATTGACGTTATAGTCCTCGGCGCAGTTGTAGATGCAGATACCGGTGCCTAAAGGATCGAGAGGCAGATTGTGATTTTGCCAATACGTGTATCTTGCGCTGATGTGATGCTTATCGGAAACATTCTGATCGACGTGAACCACGGTTTCGTAGTTATTGCCTCCGAAGCTATAGGTTCGTGTAAAGTTGTTTACTCCAAGTGGGCCGCCAGCGGCATTCGGCATCGGGAAGAACTGATTCAGGTAGGCCAGGGCTGTTGAGTTTATCCTGTTTTTCGGAATTGCCTCGTTTTTAAATAGTGCCCGATTATATTGAGGTTCTCCTGGCGCACAGGTAACCCCTGGCGAGGCGCCGCACGTGGTATCCGGATCGTAGATTGGTGTTTGCAACTCAGAGAGGTCGCCGCCTCGCTCTGCGGCGGTTGGCATTGTTTCCGTATCCGTGACGCCCTGACGGAGAGCGAACCCTTCCCAATTAACAAAGAAGAACGTCTTGTTCCTTCCGTTGTAGAGTTTGGGAATGGAGAATGGGCCCCCTAGGTTGAATCCGTACTGGTTCTGAGTGAACGGGGGGCGTGGAAGACCGGCCTGATTCCCAAAAAATGTATTGGCGTTTACGACTTTATTCCGCAGGTACTCCCAGAGTGCCGCGCGAACCGTATTCGTTCCAGACTTGGTTCTGAAATTGATGGCGCCGCCGGCAAGGCGGCCATATTCCGACGAAAGATTGTTCGTGTCGACCTTGAACTCCTCGAGTGAATCTTGCGTGGGGACTGGAACTGTCATGTAATAGTAGGCGGAATTCAGCGGAGCTCCATCCAGAAAGGTCGCACTTTCGTTCGCCATGCCGCCGCCAACCTGGTAGTTTCCAGCCGCAAATGCGTTTTGTCCGGTTGGTGTTCCCATCGAACCACCTTGCGGAATAACCGACGGCACGAGGGCAGCCAGGTTCATTGGGTTACGGCCATTGAGAGGAAGCTCATTCGTTTCACGCTCGTCGATGACAGCGCCCAGAGAATCGGTTTCTGCCTGTACAAGTGGCGTTTCTCCGTTTACTACGACATTCTCGCTTTGTTCTCCAACGACCATCGAGAGATTTATTTGTACAGAGCCCTCCACCTGGAGGTGGATTGGTTCGCGCGTGATCGGCTTAAAGCCTTCTTTGGTCACCGTAAGCCGGTAGCTGCCCGGTGGAACATTCACAAACCGGTAAAATCCGGAATCGTTCGTTTTCGTCCGCAAGACTTGTGCGGTCTCAATATTTGTCAATGTGACCTGTGTGTTTACAATCACTGCTCCAGACTGCTCCGTCAGGGTGCCCAGAATTTCTCCGGAAGTACCCTGTGCGTGGCAAGACTCTGAGGCAATCGTTGCCATGACAAAGATCAATGCAATGCAGAGAAGGCTGATGGACGAGCTGCGACGTAACTTTGTTGCGAGAGTGAAAGGATTCTTGGTTCGAAGAGCGAGTCTCATGCGGTTCTCCAGTCTGATGTGGCTGACGATCAGTTGGTGAATATTTGAGTGTTTTACATTGTGTACGAAAAACGGCTGCCTGGCAAGCCGGAATTCCCATTTTGCTTTCCCCGCGACGGCAGCATACCGCCAATTGCCGCTGCTGCGACCCTGATTCTGCATTCGTCCCAGTGCCAAAGAACCGGACGCGCCCGGCAGGGCCTCGTGCGCGTTCTATCAGAGGTTTCCCAGCGAATTGAACACGAGAGAACGATAGACCCGGAAAGGCTCCGAGCGATGCGCAGGCCAAAACCCGGGGACAGACGGGATGTTCCCCCTTTTCCCAAAAGCCGAAGACGCGCGCAGCACGAGCACGCCAAAAACGTGCCCAAAACACGCCAAAAACGCGCAAGATCAGCCAGTTTTCAAAGGAAAAGTCCAAAGATAACCGGACGATTCGCTCTCTTTCGTCCGCCTGCAAGGCATCGATTTCGCATCATCGGCCTGGTCTCCCGATTTCGTGGCCTTGCGGGTAGTCAAACCGCGATTTTTCGTCCGCTTTGAGCAGGATACTGAACCAGTAAAATGCACATTTTCGGCGCCCAACGCCTGACCTGCATCTCTCACAGACGGCGCAAGACTGAGAAGTCGAGGTCTGGCGAAGAGGCGAGACCTCCAAGGGCCGGGAGGCCCTCGGGACAGCCGGTCGCCCACCCCAGCGAGCACAAATCGCTCGCCGGGGACCCCGGCCCGGAGGGCGGCGCCAAAATGCGCGGCGGCCTGTGGGGATGCGGGTCAGTCTTCCGATTTTTCGGCGGAGTCTTGTGGTTTGGCTAGCGGGTCGTTGGTGCGGTCGGTGACTTGGGCGAGGGCGGCGAGGCGCTCGGCCAGCTCGGAGGTCCACGCATGCTCGGGGGCGCGCCAGGACCAGTTGCCGTTGGCTATTGCGGGAGTGTTCATGCGGGCTTCGGCGCCGAGTTCGAGGAGGTCCTGGGCGGGGGCTATGGCTAGCTGGGCAACGCTGGCAGAGCAAGCGCGGATGAGGGGCCAGACGGGACGGTTGTGGACTGGACCGACGAGGGCTTCTACGGCTTGATGCTCGTGCCGGGTGGCCGAGTTCCACCAGCCCTGGGTGGTGTCGTTGTCATGCGTTCCGGTGTAGGCGACGGTGTCGGGCGTGAAGCGGTGGGGCAGGTGGATGTGCGCGCCTTTGGAGCTGAATCCGAATTGCAGGACTTTCATGCCGGGAAGGCCGAGTTCGAGGCGGAGAGCTTCGACTTCAGGGGTGATGAGGCCGAGGTCTTCGGCGACGAGCGGGAGGGGGCCGAGGGCGAACTCCATGGCGCGGAAGAGTTCAAGGCCGGGGGCTTTGACCCATTGGCCGTTGACGGCGGTTTCTTCTTCGGCGGGGATGGCCCAGTAGGCCTCAAAGCCGCGGAAGTGGTCGAGGCGGACGATGTCGTAGAGCTGGCAGGAGCGGCGGATGCGGTCGGACCACCACGAGAAACCTTGCTGCGCAAGGACGTCCCAGCGGTAGAGGGGATTGCCCCAGCGCTGGCCGGTGGGGGAGAAGTAGTCGGGCGGGACGCCGGCGATGGAGATGGGCTGGAGGTCCTGGTCGAGGTCGAAGAGATCGGGGTGAACCCAGACGTCGGCTGAGTCCATGTTGACGAAGATGGCTACGTCGCCGAGGATCCTGATGGCAATGCGCGCGGCGGCGCGGCGGAGTTGATTCCACTGCTGCGAGAAGGCAAACTGGAGGACCTGCTCCTGGGCGAGGGCGCGGCCGTACTGGGCGGCGGCTTTGGCGAGGGCTTGAGGGCGGCGGCGGCGGATGGGTTCGGGCCACTGGGTCCATGCGCCGGTGGAGAATTCGCGGCGGAGGACGGCGTAGAGGGCATAGTCGGTGAGCCAGGTGGATTCTGCGCGGCAGAAGTCCTGAAATTGGGCCCATTGGGCGGCGAGGCGCGGGTCGCTCGGGGCGCGGTCAAGGAAGTTGCCGGCGGCTTCGTAGAGGAGCGGGAGCTTTCGGGCTTCCAGCTCTTCGAAGAGGACGTTGCCGGAGCGGCCGGGGAGACCGGCCAGGCGGGAGCCTGCGATCCAGCCCCAGTCGGCGAGGAATTCGAGGCTGATGAGGGAGGGGTTGCCGGCGAAGGCGCTGGAGGCGGCGTAGGGGGAGTTGCCGTAGCCGGTGGGGCCGAGGGGGAGGACCTGCCAGACGTGCTGGCGGGCCTGGGCGAGGAAGGCGAGGAAGTCGTGGGCGGCGGGGCCGAGGTCGCCGATGCCGCCGTAGGAGGGCAGCGAGCTGATGTGGAGGAGGACTCCGGAGGAACGTTGAAACTCCATGGATTGATTATCGACGGTGCGGGGGGGGAGCGGAGTTGGCGGGGTTAGCGGCGTTAGCGGGAGCGGTGCGGAGGGACTGAGAATCCGAACTTGGGGGCATCCGGCGAAAAGCAACAGCAGGTCCTTCGACTCCCTTTGCTGCGCTCCGGTCGCTCAGGATGACAGATTGTTGGGGAATTGAAAAGCCCGCATCCGGAGGGGATGCGGGCCTTTCTTGTGGTGCGAGGGGGGTCTGCTGTTGCCCGGAGCTAGGTTCCGGGGACTTCGGGGGCCTGGGCCTTGGCGTTGAGGAGGATGCGATTGTGTTTTTTGTAGTCGGCCATGACGGCGGAGAGGAAGACGTTGAAGGCGTCGGAGCGGCGCTCTTCAAGGATCTGGTCGCGGGTCTGGTCGAAGTTTTTGGCGATTTCGTCGGGGGTGGGCTCCTGCTTGTCGAGGATTTTGACGACGACGCCGGTGCGGCCGGCGTTGATGGGCAGGCTGATGTTGCCGGGAGTGAGGTCGAAGATGCCGGGGGCGACCTGGCCGACCTGGCCGAAGTCGGGGACCTGGCCGGACTGGCCGACGAGGTCGCTGGTCTTGACGGTTGCGCCCACTTCCTTGGCTGCCTTGGCGAGGTCGTTCATGGCCCGGGCCTTGTCTGAGAGCTCCTGGGTCTTCTGTGCCAGCAACTGGGGCAGTTGCTCCTGGCGGTAGTCGTCGTCTACGTGGGACTTCCAATCGGCAAAGGTGGGCGCGTGGGCGGCGGCAATGCCGGTGACCTGGAAGATGGCGTAGCCCTCGCCGGTGGTGGCGAACTGGGGCGGATCGCCCTGCTTGGACTCGAAGGCCTTTTGCACCATGGGATGGCTGTCAGGCAGCGCGCCGACGATGGTCTGGCTGTTCATGAGCGGGGTGGTGACGACAGACAGGTGGTGGGCGGCGGCAGTTTTTTCCAGGCCATTTTTGATGGCCTCGGAGGTGAGGGCGTGGGCGTAGTTTTCTTCAGCCTCGGCGGCCTTCTGGCGGATGAGGGTGGCCTGAATGGTAGGCAGGACCTCATTGAGCTGCTGGGAGTGGGCGGCCTGGCGCTCCTCGACCTGGACGACGTGGTAGCCGAACTGGGTTTTGATGACCTTGGTGTCGCCGATTTTCTGAGTGAAGATGGCGTTATCGAACTCGGGGACCATGGTGCCGTGCTGGGCAAAGCCGAGTTCGCCGCCCTTGTCTTTGCTGCCGGGGTCGTCGGAGTTCTTTTGGGCGAGGGCGGCGAAGTCCGCGCCGGCGAGAATCTGCTTGAGCAGGGCGTCGGCCTTGGCCTTGGCGGCGGCATCGGTTTTGGCGTCGGCGCCGGGGGCAACCTTGATGAGGATGTGGCGGGCGCGGGCCTGCTCGGGGGTCTCGTACTCGGACTGGTGGGCGTTGTAATACTGCTGAATCTCGTTCTGCGAGGGCTGGGGCACGCCGCCGGGGACCTCGTTGGAGGTGAAGGCGAAGTAAGTGATCTTGCGCTCCTCGGGCACGGCCGAGGCATAGCGGGCGGCGTTGCTTTTGAAGAAGGCCTCGAGGCCGGCGTCGGTGGGGTTGATGTCCTTGCGCAGGTCGTCGACGGCGATGACGGCGTAGTCAAACTTGATTTTGATATTGGCTTTGCGATAGGTTTCGCGGACTTCCTTGTCGCTGACGCTGACGCCGGCGGTGATGAGCGCCTGGAGCCGCTTGACGACGATCTCGCGCTTGATTTCATCCTCGAAGTCCTTGACGGAGATCTGGAGGCGGGTGGCGATGAGGTTGGTGTACTGCTCGGTGCCGATGAACTGGCCGTTGGGGAAGAGGACCTGGCCGGTGGGGCCGGATTTGAGGTACTGGACGACGTCCTCGTCGGTGGCGTGGATGCCGAGCTTGGCGGCCTCAGAGAGGAGGATCTGCTGCTGGACCATTTGCTGGCCGGCCTGCCGCTCGAAGATGGAGAGGATCATGGGGTTGTCAGCATATTGGGGATTGCGCTGCTGCACCTGCTGACGGGCCATCTGGGCGACCTTCGCCTCGCTGATGTTGATGCCGGAGGAGAAGAGGCGGTTGTACCAATGCGGGTAGATCACGGCGTAGGTGTCGGCATTGGAGGCGCCCATGCCGGTGAGGCCGGGAATCAGGTAGATGCACATGGACACCGAAGCGGCGCCGATGATGACGACGAAAAGGGCCTTGGTGAGGCGATTGTCACGCTGCAGGAAACGGATCATGGGGGTACTTGAGCCTTCTACTCTCTATGCACGGGGTAGAGAGCCCAGCCGGGTCCGCGAGGCGGACGGCGGAGCGCTGACCCGGATGCGCGAATGTCGCTTGACGCGATCACAGTCATTATAGACGACTGGCGTGGAGGGCTGGAGCGGAAGAGAGAACAGCTTTTAGCTGTTAGCTTCTAGCTCTTAGCTTTTAGCTCTCTGGTTTCAGGTAACGGCTGGCGGGGTGAGATTTGTGGTCTCCCACCCATGCGCGATGAAACTGCGCATGGATGGGGCACGGTGCATTTGTGGAGGGTCCTGGGGCGGCTTGCACGAGGATCGTGGCGGGCCGGTGAGCGCTGAGACGGAACGGGCATCCCGTGGGAGGGATGCCCGCATTGTTGCGAGGGTTGAGGGGTTAGCGCCAGTAGTAGTAACCGCCGGAGATGAAGTAGGGGCGGTAGAAGACGCGTGGATAGTAGCCGTAGGGGTAGCCGCCGTAATAGCCCTGGCCGTAGGGATAATAGCCGCGGCGGTAAAGATTGGGTCCGCCGGGATAAAGGCCCTGGGCGAGGCGGGCAGCTTCCTGCGCGCTGACGGGATTGAGGGTGACGGGGGAGTTGAGGTGGAAGTCGACGCGGGCCTCGGCGGGGATCCAGATGCCGGGTCCGGGCGAAGCGGCGGAGGCAGCGGTACCGGCGGCAACGCCGGCTCCGGCGCCCACGGCGCAGCCAAAGCCACGGCCTACGGCGCAGCCGATGATGGTGCCGAGGACGCCGCCCGTGAGAGCGCTGCCGACGGTCTGGCCGGCCTTATTGGGGCCCTTGACCTTGAACGTGTCGGAGTCGAGCGGGTAGCTCTGGCCGCCGAGATCGATGGAGGTGAGCTTGAGTTCCAGGTCGGCGCTGCCGGCCAGGGCGCCGGCCTTTTTGCTCTCGGTGACTACGCCATGGACGATTGCGCCGCGCGGGATGGCGAGGACGTTGCCGATGGCTACGTCCTGAATGACGGCGAACTGCACGGGGTTGCCGTCTTTGGCGTGCTTGGTGGTGACGGGCTCGCTGGTGCGGAGCTGGAGCAGAGTTCCGGCGGCGACGGTGACGGGGCCCTTGGGGGTGTCATAAGCCGGGGCGGGCGGCGGCGGCGGCGCATATTGCCGGCGCTGCTGGCCGTAGGGTGGCGGATAGGGCTGATTCTGGCCGGGCGCCTGCTGCGGCAGTCCCTGGGGTGTGGTGGCGGGACCGTCGTCGGGCGGCTGGTTTTCAGCCTGCTCGGGGCCGGGATCGGCGGTAAGGGCCGGCTGGGCATTCTGCGCGGCCTGCGGGTTGCCGACCTTGAGCTTGTTGTGGACGCCGGCTACGCCCGTGACCTGGCGGACGATGTTCTCCGCGAGTTCCTTCGAGGCTTCGCTGGAGGCTGTACCGGAGAGCGTGACCTCGCTTTGAATGGTGGCGGCGGTGATGAGGTCCTGCTTCAGCGCGGAGGACGAATCGAGGGCGTGGACGACGTCCATCTCGATTTGGCCGTCGGAGCGCTGGGCGGGGGTTGCCGCCGGGGCCTGCGCTGGGGCTGGTGCTGCGTCCTGCGCCGGGTTTGGCGCGGGAGCCGGTGCTGGTGCTGCGTCCTGGGCCAGCGCAATGGCGGCGCTGAAGACAACAATGGCCGCAAGCGCGAGGGCCTGGGGGACGAATCTTTTCAACATTGCCCGATTCATGATAGTGATTCTCCTCTGCCTGAGGTGCTGCTCCGGATTCAACCCGTTAGACGGGGGGATACGGGAGCTGTCACTGGTGGAAACCCGAGTGTGGCGGAAAAGTTCCGGTTGCGGGGCGACCAGATTAGCGCCCTGGCATGCTTTTCTTTGAATAACAAAAGCAGATCCTTCGACTCACCACCCCCAAGCTGAAGAACGCTTGGGGCCCCGTTCGCTCAGGATGACAGCGAGAGTTATTTTGCGAACCATTCAGATACTCCTTAGTTGAGGGCCTGCGCGATGGCGGCGGCGAGGGTTTTGAGGCCGGTGGAGACGTCTGCGCCGAGATGAACGCGAAGGGCGCGGCGGCCGCGGGACTCGAGGACGGCGATGTCGCCGGCGGCCTGGGCGTCAATGACGATGCCGAAGGTGAACTTCTGACCGGGGATTTCGAGATCGAGGGCGTGGTCGGCGGTGATCTGGAGAAAGACGCCGGTGTTGGGACCGCCTTTGTAGTCCTGGCCGGTGGAGTGAAGGAAGCGGGGACCGAAGCCGAGGCAGGTGGCTACGCGTTTGGCGTCGCGAACCTGGTGGCGGAAGGCCTGGATGGCGGCTTCGTGCTCGGGGAACATGGGCAGATAAGCGAGGGCGGCAAAATAGTCGCCGGGATGGAGTTGGTTGAGGTGGGCGCGGAGGATTGCGGACAGGGTGGGGGCGGGCGCGGAGGCGGTGAGATGCGCGGCGTAAGCGTCCGTGGCGTAGAGCTGGAGGTCTGCTTCGACTGGGCCGGCGACGAAGAATGGAGTGCGCTCGGGCAGTTTGCCGGTTTGTTCATAGGCCGTGGTGAGGGCGCGGGTCTCGATCTTGGCCGACTCGACGTCGGGCTGGTTGAAGGGGTTGATGCCCATGATGGAGCCGGCGGCGGCGGTGGCGATTTCCCAGGTGAAGAACTGGCCGAAGATCTGGTAGAGGTCCTCGATCTGGATATGGATGACGGGATGGCCGGCCTGCTCAAGCGCGGCGACCTTGGCGGCTAGATTGGATTCTAGCTCGGAGTCGGCCGTGCCTTTGAGGCGGACGTAGGCAAAGATGCGGTCGTTGCCGTAGACGGCGGGAGCGCCGATGGTCTCGCGATCGACGGGGGTGATGCCCTTGCCCAGCTTGCCGGTGGACTCGGCGATGAGTTGCTCGAGCCACGCGCCGAGGTCGTAGATTTCCGGCGAGGTGAAGATGGTGATCTTGTCGCGGCCGGCGTTGGCGGCGGAGCCGAGGAGCAGGCCGAGCTGGACGGCGGGGTTCTGAGCCGGGGGGAGCTTGGCGGCGGCGACGGCTTTGGCGGCCTCGGAGAGGAGATTTTCGGTATCGAGGCCGGCGACGGCGGCCACCACGACGCCGAAGTTGGAGAGCGCGGAGAAGCGGCCGCCGACCTGCGGGTCGCCATAGAAGATGTGACGGAAACCGTCAGCCTTAGCGACCTGCTCCATTTTGGAGCCGGGGTCGGTGATGGCGAGGAAGTGGCTGCCGGCGTTGGCGAGGCCGACGGCCTTCTGCATTTCTGCAAAGAAGTATTGCTTGAGGACGTTGGGCTCGAGGGTGGACCCGGACTTGGAGGCGACGATGACCAGAGTCTGGGCGAGATCGACGCGGTCGCGGGCGGCCTTGACCTGGACGGGATCGGTGGAGTCGACGATGTGGAGGGCGGGGAAATTGGGCTGATGACCGAAGGTGACGGAGAGGACCTCGGGGCAGAGGCTGGAGCCGCCCATGCCGAGGAGGAGAACGGATTTGAACCCTGCGGCTTTGATGTCGGCGGCGAGGGCGAGATGCTCGGCGGCCTGGGCCTGCTCGCGCTCGACGATATCGATCCAGCCGAGCCATTTTTCTTCGCCGTCGCGGGTCCAGAGGGTGGGGTCCTTTTGCCAGAAGCGGGCGACCTTGTTGTTGGCGGTCCAGTCGGCGGCGGCCGTGTCCACGGCGGCGCGAAGCTCAGCGGGGAGTGCGAATTGGATGGTCATGTCGGTATCCATTTTGCCTGAAAACCCGGGATTGGGAAATGATGGCACGCACAGATGGGGGGACGATGGGCAGAAAGGCTCATGCGGCGGGGGGCCGCGGTGAGAGGGGGTTGTTCTGGGGAGAGATTGGCTGAGGAGGTTATGGAAAAGGGTATGGATTGGGCCGTGGGGCACGAAAATTTCCCCCCAGCGGCGGAAACCTGGGTTGATTCTATTGGGTTTGCGACAGGGCTCAACAGCTTACGGAAAAAAGCCTGGATCCGAACAGAGCGCTGGAAGAAACCTTTGCAGGGGCTGAAGCCCGCGTTGATTTTGCACCATTTGCGGCCCGCGATCCAGAGGGTACCCTGAGTCGCGCCCTATTACTCGCCGCGGCGAACCCCCTCCGAATTGGGATTTTCCGCCAGCTCTCAGGCCGGCCGAGATCAGGGCATCGAGTTGAGCGAAGGTTCTCTGACCCTGAACCGGTATTCCGGACGGAAGTCGTACATGGCTCCAAAGGTGAAACCCTGCGGGTCGAGATAAGTCTGGCCGGTGAGTTTGGGCCAGGCCTGGTATTCGTAGTCGGCGCGCGCCCAGATGTGCCGGAAGACCCGGTACTCGATGCCACCACCGGCGGCATAGTCGGAGCGGCTGTCATGGGTATAGGGAAACCCTGTGTTGCATTTGTCCAAGCATTCGCCATAGTCGATGGCGCCGAAACTGAGCAGGCCTTTGACGTAGGGATGGAAGTTGCGATAGCGGCGATAGGTATAGATGGCGCCGCCGCCAATGGTTCGCTGACGAAAGCCCTTGGGCTGCTCGCCGGCGCCGAGGCTGACGTCGCGAGCTTCGATTTCGATGCCGAGTCCGTCGAGCAGATGGGGAAGATAGGAACCAAGGAAGGGTGGAGGAAAATCGACCCAGAGCGTGCCGCCACCCATTCTTCCGTGGGCCCAATCGACATCCCAGGAGGAGAAGCCGGCGCCAGCGGCGACGGGGAGGCCACCCTGGCTGGCCGCGGGAACGACCTGCGAGAAGAGTGACCCTGCGGCGCCGAGCAGCAGGGCTGCCAACATCGCACTACGGATCTGCAACCAAATCGAATCGAGATGCATCCTGCGTCTCCTACAGCGTTGTAGAGCGGTTCTCCAGTTTTCGTGGTGTTTCAAGTGGAGCGAAAGGTGGCTTTTACTTCCACCCCAGCGACGAAGACCTGTCGCTGGGGACCCCGGTCGGAAAAAGCCACTTGGCAGCGGTGCTTTCCCTATGCATCAACTGGAGAACCGCTATAGGCCACTCACCCCGAGGCGAACCCTTTTCAAAAAAGTGTAAATGGACAAACCCTGTCGTTAGACAAAGATTGCACGAACGAAGTGACAAAAGTTCCTAAATTCTACACGACCCCACAATGGTCCTTTCGAAGTTAAGACAGAGTTAAAAGAGGAGTTCCCCTGCTTCGTCTTCGATGGAGGCAAGAAAGGCTCGGAGCGTTTTTACCCTGGGAACGGCGAAAGACCGCGCAAGGGTTAGACGCAGCCGGCCCGGAAGGGATTCAACGGCCTCGCGTAACACCGGTATAACAGAAGAATAGGACGAAAAGCGAGTATCGCGGCCAATTTTGACCAGGGCGCGGAGGGCTCCGATGGCGCCCAACTGCTCCAGTATATCGGCATCGCGGAGGATGACGGCCTCGATGAGGACCGGCTGGTCCTTTGGCTGATGGGTACGTATGACCTCGGCGACGGCATCGAGCTTGGCGGGGGGAAATCCCCATTCCGGGAGCAGGGCGCGCGCCCTGGCGATGGTATAGGGGACATGATCCCAGGTTTTGAGCGCGGCGGGATCGGCGGGACGGTGGCCGAGGAAGACGCCGAGGTCGTGCATCCAGGCAGCGGCAAAGAGGACGTCGTCGTCGGCTTCGAGGCCGTGGGCGAGGCGGGAGGCCAGGGCATAGAGGCGCGGCATGTGGCCGAACTTGTCGGGGGGCAGGGTTTCAGCGCGGATGTAGTCGATGACGGATTGCCGCCAGCCGGTCTGGGTCATGCGGGGTTGCCGCCGGCGGCCGCGGGCCAGTTGGGGGTGATGCGGAGCAGATCAAGGCCGCCGAGGTCCTCGATAACGAAATCGGGCGCGGCGGCGGGGACGGCGAGGATGCCGCGGGTGGGCAGATCGACGGGTTCAAAACCGGGTCCGGAGAGGCGTGCAGAGCCGGCGGCGGCAAAAAGATAGGCCAGGCCGCGGTGGGGGTGGGCGGGG
>Ga0302320_10014381_pt1 | contig 16383 bp, 10 predicted proteins | sample Bog_T0_3_FD_202130 | JGI IMG/M metagenome (GOLD analysis project Ga0302320, IMG submission 202130) | Peat permafrost microbial communities from Stordalen Mire near Abisko, Sweden - Bog_T0_3 | ecosystem: Environmental > Terrestrial > Soil > Wetlands > Peat | place: Sweden: Abisko, Stordalen Mire... | reverse complement strand
TAAATTCAATGGGGATATTCATAGGCTCAATAAAAGTAGCCGAGCGCCCGTAAGCTCTGATGGCCGGGGGTGCCCATGACAAGATGGTCAACCACTTCGATTTTCAGGAGTTGCCCGACCCGGATAAGATCGCGGGTCACTTTGATGTCAGCCTCGCTGGGCGTGGGGTCGCCGCTGGGGTGGTTGTGAACCAAAACAATTGAAGCGGCGGAAGTCATGACAGCCAGGCGGAAAACTTCGCGGGGATGCACAAGCAAAGTGTCCATCAAGCCGACGGTCACGAGGTAATGGCCTTTGATGCGCTTGCGGGTGTTCAAGATCAGCACCACAAAGCATTCACACTCCGGGTTGAAATAGGGGTGTGTTGGGACATGCAAGCGCCAGTAATCGGCGGCTTGTTGCGGGGTGTCGCACAATAGCAGGCTGTCGGGCGTGGGGCATTCCCGCAAAGCCATGACTTTGTATTCATGGGGCTGGCTTTCAAACCGGAACGGCTTCACAAGGTTGTCAAAGCCGGGAAGGGTAGGCGTGTCTTCGTTCAAAACCATCGCCGCCCTTTTTGATTCCGATGGCCGAACACTCGCCGGTGCTGCCGCTTCATTCTTTGTATTTGTTGGTTTCATAGCTTTTTTTTGAAACCGCTGTCCGTCACCCTGCCGTTTGCTGCTCGCTTCACAAAAGGGGAGACAGACAGCCGTGCGCGGGAGCGCATTCAACAATTCAGCGAAAGCGAAAACCGTGACAGTGGGGGGAGGGTGGCGGGGCAATGCTGGCGCGATTTTCGCTATCGCTCCCATATCTCGGCTGGGTGTCGGATCAGTGAGCAGCAAATGGAGGGGTGATGGCAGGCGTAAAAAAGGCGAAGAAAAACAACCTGAAATGCCAGCCCCATAGGGTACGCTAAAACCATTTCCGCGCAGTAGGCGAAGTTGGCATAGTTTATGGATTAATCGCACAGCGATGACAAGCGCAGTGGTCCGCAAGTCTCAGCAAAGCTTTGTAAGGGTTTAATTTGGAGCCAGTTGTACAGCAAAGTGTCAAGGCAACATGTTGCAATATCCACAGGTGAACACTTTTACGAGCGGATTTGGGACACCGAAAGCCTATTGACACGCTCAGAGGGTTTGCTAATTTCCGACTGTTTTGATGGTAGCATAGCACTCGGTTCTCGGGACAACAAATGGCTAATAAATAACATAACAATATGGAATACGTTGAATTTCAGATAGGAAAGATCAAAGCGCTAATGCCGTCTATTGGATGTTATGAACAAGATGGCAAAGGAATCAGGACGACTGCGGCAGGCGATCGAATTTCCACTTCAAAAGCACTAATCGAAGAGTTCGTTGCGTCAGTGGCGAGTTCACTCCATGACAAACTTAAAGAACTTCCTCCGTCAGCAATTCCGAATCAAATCGAGCTGTCAATGTCTATCGGTTTCTCAGGACAGTTAAAGGTGTGGGTGCTTGGCGCAAAAGCAGAACACAGCATCGGACTCAAGTTAGTTTGGTCAAAATGAAATCGGATTTGATATGGAATTTCAGGATTTATACGCCAGCCTAGTGACCATTCATTGCGGTGATACAAGAATTCAAACGGGTTGGTGTTTTACTTGTCAAGGCCACATTTTGACCGCAGCACATGGTTTCGTTGGCGGTAATAACCAACACGCCATAGGTGTATCAGTAAAAGTGGTCCGTCAAAAAGATCAATCAGTATGTTTTGCTAACCTTTTGGAGGTAGTAAAGGGGTCGCGACTGTGCGAAGATTTCGCAATACTCCAGATCACTACTCCAACTAACCCGAACATTCCTCCGCTCCCAATAACATGCCAGTGGGGAGGACAGTTTGTGGAAATGCGGTATTATGGAGCGGGATACTCAAAAACAATAGGCCAGACCCCAGTCGCAATAAGTGGTATGGTTATGAGCCCATTCTTGCTCCCGAAAGAGCGAGTGATCCAACTGACAATGGATGCGTCATTTGACGCAGTTGGTTTGAGTGGCTGTCCAATATTATCTGTACGCAATAATGCTGTCTTTGCATTGCAGGTCGCTCAACCGGAAGCGACCAATAAAATGCTATTCGCAGTTCCACTTCATGAAATCAGGAAACGTTCCAAACTATTCAGAGAGCTGATTAATGCAAGTATACGTCAAACACGTACGTGGAGCGTGTTTGATTTGGATAGGAGGACAAAAGGCAGATATAGAGATGATAGTCCGAGGTACATACATATCATTGAACCAGCGGATCATCGTCATGATGGAGCGCGGCTGCTTGAGGAACTGCGCTCAAATTGGCCACAATTCTGTAAAGCCATTGCTGAAAGCCTTGACTCTGCCTTGTTGTCGCTTGGAATTCAAAACAGGATTTTCCTTTCACGGCCTGAACTGACAATCGCCATAGAAAGGATCGATGACAAACTTGGAAACTATCTTGATTCTAGCAGACTTGGGGCTAATCCAAAGTTGCAGAGAACCCGCTGGGTGTGTGATCTCACGAACACGGTCGATTTTTCAAATGGGATGCCATTGAAAAGCATGTCAGAGGCATCTCACCTAATTGGTATTACTTTCGATAAAACGGAAGTTGTGGTGCATGGCACTAAAATAGATAATCTTAGTTGTTTCTACGCCATACCTCCGACTGACGCCGCACATTTCGTATCAAACATTCGCTATGTGATGGAAGACGTAATGCTTGACATTGCTCTTTTTCACGCGACGCGCATTCTCAAGGACTGCTATAATACGACCGAGTTGCTGAGAGTTTTTTCAGAGCGAAAGGTTGATTTCGCTCGAGAGGAAAATCTTCTTCTATATGGAACTTGCATCCCAACAAGCGGAGACCTCGGTTATATCTCATTTGCGGGGTGCTGTCGCAACAAGTTGGGAGGACGTGTCAATATGCTGCTTTTACACGACCTCTGGCACAGGTTCGTGGACAAGTTTTTACTAATGTCACTATCGCCAAGAGAGAAATCTTCAACGCCTAAGATGCCGAAGGCACTTTTATTGGCGCGAATTACAGGTGCACGTAAGATCGGTGGCCAAATAAATCGGAGGAAGCTAACAAATCAATTGAATAAATTCAATGCCAGAGAGGGTGAACTTTGTGCCGTTGCTGTAATCAGGAAACCATGGAGAGGTAAAAAAAGGCGTAAGATGAAAGGGGTTTTCGGGAGTGTAAAACCTAACTCGACATTAATATGTCGAGAAATCAAAATCCCTACTCTTTTGGGTTTTGGAAATAATATTGACATATTCTTTTTTCGCTGGTTAGACTCTAAGATGATGGAGGTTCAAATATGACGCATTTTTCAGCAATACTGGAGCCTTTTGGTTTAAGAGAAAGTTCCGGGCTCGATAACGGCTATTATGAGAATAGAGTCGGGAATTTTCTTGGGGGGTTACAACGCGTTCTGAAAGACAACAAAACCACTGAAGTACACTTTCACATACATTTGTGTTATTTGGTAGATACTGACCCAAATCAATTGATGCGCGTTATTCGGAACCTCCGCAAAGAGTTGTTTGATGAAGGACGGGTCGTACCTTTTACTGCAATAGTAGCCAAGGAGAGAGCGGAGTTCTTCCGCGTCGCAGACTGGTATAAGGATAAACCAGAGGTCTGGCGTAATCCCAACATAACATCAGGGAATTACTGTAATCCGTTAGCAGCTGCTCTGTTTGGTCGACTAACAAAACTGAAGGCAATTGGGATTTGCGTGGATAAAGACGTGGTCGAATTCCTCAATGTGGAAACGAGAGCGCTTCTTCATGAAAATCTTTTTATAGCGGATTACTCACAAGCTCGCTTCCGCCCTTTTATTGATATTCGATTCGAAAAGGCAGAACTAACGGGAGGAGTTAGAAATAATATAATCCGAGAATTCAGGCAAGCATCACTTCGTTCGCGAAAATTAGGACGGTTTTTTATCCCACTTCTTGTTAACTGGTGCAGAAGTTCAAGACTCGAAGAAAAGTTACCGGATCATGGCATCTCTCTGTCAAAATTGGCTAGTACAAACCGCCTTGGCAGTATCAAAGATGGAGTTGGAATTGAATTAGTTTATTGCGCGCTGCTCGAACGTCTTGCCGCGCAAGACCCAGAGCGATCTTTTAAAGGCAGCAAACGGCTATTTGGTGTGCTTAAAAGGCAAAAATGGCTTCGAGAATCGATCCGTACTGGAACAAGTCATTTTCGGTATGCGCAGGATTGTCTGAGTGAAGGTGCAAAGCGTTGGTTCACGTTGAAACTAGGCGAAAGCGAGGAGCAAGTACATGGTCCCGATCTTCCTTCTTAGATCATGACGACGGTATTTACCGTGTCAGCGTCCCATTTTGGCTACCGGCTGTGATTTGGCAACGATCCTGAGACGGGTGTTAAACGGCGTACTGGCGTCGGCATAGGCCAGTCCGGTTCCCCAGCCAAGCACCGCACGGGCGGCGCGAATCGTGTTGCCCGTGGTGATGACGTTGTCCACGAAATACAGGGGCAACGGTTCCATCGGGCCGGCGGTGCGGACAAAATTGTGTTCACGGGGGCGCAGCCCGCATAAACCCTTCCGCCGCCGTTGGGTCGAGGATTCAACCGGGCGACAGCGGCGAATGGCGAGTTTGACGCGTGCGCCTGGAACAAGCTCGGCGAGAGCGCGGGCCAGCGCAAGATTTGCGTCCTGGCTGCCGTCGCTGGCCGGAATGGGGATGAGCCAACATGGGCCGGAAATGAGCGCCGCCATTGCCGGGGCAGCGATAGCGATGGCGGCTGGATCGGACTCTTTCAAGGCATACGCCGTGGAACGGATTTCGGCTTCCTGGGGTGTGACGGTACGGATGCGGGGGCTGATATACTTTACAGCACAGAGGGTGTCGTTGACCGTATTGAAAATACCAGCGGGGGGTGGACAGGGCCGAAACAATGGGCCGTCGTGGCATACAAGGGACAAACTGGAAATCGCCAATGCTGAATACCCCAACCACCGGGAAGAATACCCAACGAAAGTCAGGGCATGGCAGGGAGTGAGGTCGAGAACAACAAACGGATTTTGATCGCAGTAAAGGTTTTCGAGCGAAGCTAGGCCGGCCAGGTCGAGTTCGGTCAGTTGATTGCGTGAGCATTCGAGGGTTTTGAGGGCTGCAAGCCCGCGAACATCCAAAAGAGTCAGGGCAAGGCCATGACAATCCAATGCGGTGATGTCACCTGCCGGTCTTGGGTTGGAAGCCCCGGCACAGGACCAAAGTGCAATCGCTTGCGATGCCGGAACGATCTGGGGCAACCCGGCAGGCCAAACGGAAAGTTGGCCATCGGAATTTTCAACCGCAAAATACCCGGTCGTGGTGGTGACAAAACACCGATAGTCTTGGGCGGCACCATTGGCCATTTGGACGGAAGGAATGGAAAGGGATAAAGGCACAGAAGCGGTTGGGGGGTCCCAACCATATAAAAAAATGTCGTCGCGAGTGTCAATCCGCGTCGGCGGGCGCGGTTGGCTGACGATCACCAATATGTATTATGGTGAGGATTCCAAAGGGCTGGCCCTTTGGCGTCGGGGCCGGGCCGACGTGAGGCCCGGCTGGCGTCTTGGGATTTCGATGGCGCGAACGGCGAAGCGGAAGGGCAACAGGGTAGAGCGGAGCCGGGAGCGACGGCGAAATGCCCAAGGCGCACTCAACCTGGGCGAGCGCGGAGTCTCGGAATTTCAATTCGGGGAATCAGGGGTGTTGAAATTCCGAGTCTCCAAGCGACAGGGAGGCATGTTGACCATTAACCAAACGGCAAAGCGGTTGCGCTGCTGGGAGCCGGGCCGGCCGGCATGGGGCATGAAAGTGGGAATTTGGCCGAACGTAGCAGGGTGGGAGAGTGCGCCGGGTTGTGGCATCACGCAGGATTGCGATGTCAAATTATCAACTTGACGTCGTTAGAAATATTTGCTCTGCACGTGGTGTGCAGGCGTCTGCACACAAAAAAACACAATGAAATCAATAATGATACATCCAGAAGAAATCCGCTCAACACCTGGCAGGGTAGGAGAGTGCGGCCAGCGGCGAAATGGCGTTGGGGTGGAAAGGTGAGGGGATTACACAGGCACAACAAAAATTCGCTTGTTTTGACAATGCCCCTGAGCTACCAATTATTCCGCTGTCCTTTACGGTTGGCAGAGAGGTTTTGCTAGCGGCGCAAGTCGGACAGTCCCTCAAGTGACTGCGTCGCCCTTCTGAGCGCCTTGGTGAAGGCGTATAAACCTTATCATCAAATTGGGCCGGGCGAAAGCTCGGCTCATTTTCGTATGGAAGGGGAGGGGAATTTCGCAGACTACTGCTTTGATGGACTACGGATGGCGATCACGCATTGATAAAATCGATGTTGCCGCATGAATTATGAATTACGATAGTTGCTGGCACCTTGATAAAGTAGTGCGCATGAAGACAAATCAACGGAGCCACGCAAAAACTGCTGGAAAGTTCTTGGAAATTCTCAGGGAACGGCGAAAATCCCCGTGTCCGATGAAATTTTAAGACGAACACAAAGAACAACTAAAGACATAACAATTTGCGGCTTCGGCTGCTGCCTTGCGAAACTGGTAATTTCAATTAAACGGCAGCTTTCGGAGCACGCCCGTAACTGGGCGTGCCGAAAGCGTTCGTTTAAGGCATACCAGTGCCAGCAAGGACGTGAGTAATCACGCCCTTTTGGTTGCATGGCGGAAGAAGCACAGGAAATCAGAAATGAAGATGACTCATAAACTCGGGCTGCTGGCCATGGTGGCCCAAACTTTGGTACAATCTGCACTTGGGGGCCAGCTGCAAAGCCTGGCCAGTGAAACGCCAAGTGAATTAACTCCCGCTCAACCAGCAATCCAAGATTCTGTGGTGAGAATTACAGCCGACGCGAGCGGCTTGCAGCTTGTCCCATTCCTGGATTTGCCGAAAAACGGGACCTACTGGGAAGTGCTGCCAGGTGGGATCACGGCCCCGCTACCCGTCCCGCTGTTTGATCCGTCCCTGCCTGTTTTTTCCATTTCTGGCGATATTTTTCTTGTGGACGCCACGGAAGGCCAGATTGTAATCAACCCGCACCAATCCGTCGGACTTTCGCCGACAGACGCCAGAGCGGCTGCCGTCAACAGCGAGGCGACAAAGGTTGCAAACCTAATCAGCCAAGTGCAAGCGGCTACGGCTCCGACACAAACGGTTGCCCCCAATTCCCACGCCATGAATGCGGTCAGCCTCGTAGCGTCCGCTTCCTCAATCCCGCTGCCGGGCGGTGGTGGAACGGTCTCCGGCAACGCGATGACTAACCCAGTCACCTACAATATTGTTGATTATGGCACCAACCTTTGGTTTGCGCCAACTGGCCTGGTGTCTGGCTCCGTCGCAGGTTTTGCGAGCAATACCATCGCCGACGTTTATTACGAAATCCAGTCCCGCACGAACCTGGCACAGACGGATTGGCAATCCGAAGGCTTCATTCCCGGCTCGGAGCTTACGAACTGGACGGTTTTGAGCGTGGCACAGGGAAACCGGCCCAACCTGTTTTTGCGGCTAAAATCTTGGATTGACTCGTTTGACATCGGAATCCCCGATTGGTGGCAAATTGAATACTTCGGGACAAACGGGATTGATCCCAACGCCAGCGTAACGGGTGATGGTTACAGCAACCTGCAAAAATTCGACATGGGGCTGAATCCGACGAACTTCTATAATCCCAACGGCCCGCCGGGATTTTTCGGTTATCTGGATGCCTCTGGCACGAATGCTTTTATCGCTTGGAGTCCGGCACCAGGGCCGGTGACTGGGTATTCCATTCAACGGGGCGTCTCCAATTCAATTTCCCGCCTCTATGCCTTTTCCCAAGCCGGCTTGGTCAATTCCAACGCCAGCTTTTTTAAAGACGCTGGCGCGATTACAAACGCCAACACCTCCAACAATGTTTACAGGCTGGAAGCGGTCTATGCCAGCAGCCTGTCGGCAACCGACACTTGGCTGGTCAGTTGGGGCCAAATATCCAGCCAGGGCGCACCGTATGGCCCGCCATTTTCCACCAATGTTTATGCCCACGCTGACGCGACCGGGACCAATGTTCTGCTCTCATGGAGCCCGGCCTCAACGGTGGCCACCAACTATCTGATTAAGCGGGGAGTCTATAATACCGCCAGCAATGCCTACGTTTACACCAAGATTGCATCGGTTAGCCCAAGCACCAGTTCGGTGAGCTTTTCCGGGGCGATTACCAATGCCGCCAACTGGGGCGATCTCTATGGTGTGGCGGCGGTTTACCCTGGCAACGTGCCGTCCAGTCTGACCACTTCCCCCATTAATATAGGCGCAACCAACGGGATGGCGGCTCCGGGCACGTTTTACGGATACCTGACCACCAGCGGCACAAACCTGATGTTGTACTGGTCAGTCGCCCCCGGTTCCCCCGTGAAATATGTTATTTTTGGTGCAACCAATGTATCAGCCAGCGGAGCGAATGAATATTTTACCGTGGGTACTGTCCAAGGAAACGTGAACACGTTTATCGTGACCAATGCCTTTGATGAGGTTGGCAACAACCTGTACGTCGCTTTCAGCGTGTTCGCAGTCTATGCGGATGGGAGTCTTTCACAGGCTGCCACCTGGCAAACGGCCAATGCCCCGCCTGCGCCGGGAGGTTTTGTAGCCTACTTTGACGCCAGCGGCACCAATGTTCTGCTGTCATGGATGGCACCCACCGGGGCCATCACCGGTTACGTCATCCAGCGTTCGGATATTGCCGACAACTTTGAATACTTCGCGGGGTCCAACGCTGTGACGTTTATGGACACCAACGCGCCCAACACGGGTTCCTTTGATCCGAACTACACGCAATACACCATTCAGGCCAGCTATCCGCAGGGAGGATTATCAGCAGTCGCCACTGCAACGGTCGGCAGTTTGCCCGCGCCAAGCGGCTTGAATGCGGTGGTGGATGGCACTGGAACCAACGTAATGTTGAGCTGGAATCCAGCCCAAGGCGCGGCCTCAAGCTACCTTGTCCAACGCGGAGTCTTGAACCCCAGCACGGGTGCCTATACCTATACCACCATTGGCACAGTCGGGCCGAACACGACGACTTTTACGGATTACGGTGGCATCACCGGAGCCAATAGCTACAACAATCGCTATACGCTGGAAGCGGTCTATGCGGGCGGACAGGCTTCTGCGCTCGTCAGTTCGGGCCCACTGGACACGTCCGCCGAGCCAAAGGGTAATTTGTATATCACCGCCAACTCGATACGCAATGGTTCTGGACGATGGCAGGTTATGTTCTCCGGTTTGCCAACCAACAGTCCGCAGACTATTCAGTTGACGTGGATGGAGTATTGGAATTTCGGTGTGGTTCAAACAAATCTCTCCACCACAAATTTAGCAGGCGGCGTTTTCCAACTACCCGATGACTTTGCCTTGGAATTGCAAAGCTATGCGAGCCAAGTGGGCTATCTCACCGTCTCGGCCCAATTGTTCGGGCCAAATGGCGAGCCGGGACAAATCGCCAACGCCGGATATTTTTCGACTGATGCCCCGTATTTTGTGGATGGCCGTCGGCAAATGAAACAAAACCTCAATTTTCTGCTCCGGGCCGCGCCCAAGAACCAATTGTTTTTCAGTGTATCGAATGCTGCGTCCAGTTACAACAATGGCGGGGCCTTCAATGTTTCCGGCACTAATTTTGAGGAATTCAGTTTCCTCCACCATTTTGGATGGGGTGGAGATTCTGGTGTGTATGGTTTAAGATATGAAGACCTGTATTTTTTCCTCATTGATGACTTGTGGCCGTTCACAGCCAATTACAATTTAGACAACTACCTGGTTAACACCTCAATCACGAACCGCTGGCCTTACGGCTTTACCAACTTTACCTTTGAACCAAATTTTGCAACTAACATTCCCGCCCCAGCCATTTTAGGCCAGTCAGACCCATATTGGATTTTGCAGCCGGGTTTGGCTAATTACATTAACACGAATGATTACGCAATTTTCCTCAGCCTTCCTCCAAGCGATTGGGGTGTAAGCGTAAATAGCTCAAATACAAGCGCCAGCTTGAGCAGCGGCAACAATCTTTTTGGTTTGCCATATTACACCGGCTGCATCGTCGCCAACAAGACTGACGGGAGTGGCAACCAAAGCTATCAAACCATTGCTCCCGGCGGAAATTTGACGGAGCAGCAGGGTTATGTCATAAATAATTATGCAAGTTGGTGTCCGGCTCCAACTTTGTCACTGGCAAACTATTATTTCGCCCCAATGCTTCCCCCAGAACCGGGATTTACGGACATTGATGGCTTGTCTCTTCCGGGTGAAATGGACCCATACGGTAGTTCCAACGTCCAGCCGTTTCCGGTGCCGATTGAGGACGATTTTAATGTCACCAACCAGACACCGCCCATTATCGCGTCGGTCGGACAACCCATGATCATCGGTGGATGGGCGAAATACTCCGTGGGCAGCAGTGGCAAATATGCGTATTTGGGCCAGTATTTCGCAACTAACGTCTTCTTGATAAACAGCAATGGGTTGGTCACGACGAACACTGCGGGCGTCATGTCGCCTTATGGCGAGTTCTTTCCGCTGCAAACGGGAATGGCTCAGTTCCAGACCATGCCAGACATTGATAATCCTTCCCAACAAGGAACCGGCGTGGTGCGAATTATTTCCATGTGTGCCGATGCGAACCACGATGGAATTTTGGACACCAGTTACGCCGGGCCGGACTTCGTTTCGCCGAGCAAGCCCCTGCGGTACTGGGCCAATGATGACCAAGACAGTGGAGATGACGGCGGCGATGGTGTTCCAGGAAAAGTTGCTCCACTGGCCGACGGGTACAATTACGAATTTAGTGGTTACGACCCGATCACTTTGGCTCCCATTCCCATTTACCAGATTCATGGCGTTCGCGATCTGGTGGACTTTTTTCCAGTGTATATCAACATCGGCAGCCTGTTTCAAAGCAATGCTTTGAGTGCGGGTATCAGCATCACCGATACGAATTACCAGTTCATTTTGAGCCAGGCCGACGGCGTATTGCGGTTCGTGTCCACCGATCTAACCCCAACGAACTACATGAACTTTCTGCGGGATACCAACGAAGCGCGCAATTTGGGTGGCTGGCCGAACGGAGCGGGCAGTGCAGGCCCGAAAGTGCTAACGACGATTACCAATGTCGTTAACGGGGGCGTGCCGTTGGCACAGTCATTTATTGCAGGTATTGCCACAAATAATCAGGGCATCATTTTGGTGGAGGCGGCAGCCCCTACGACCCAGCCGCTGGTGCTGACCATCTACCACGGCACGAACCAAATTGCGCAAACCTCGCTTTATTTGAGCATTAGCGGCGTGGAGCAGATGTTCCGGCACAAGAATTTGTTGATGAATATCCCGCCAGCGACGCCTGACCGGCTGACGGATGCCAGCGTGCCGAATGAGCCAGACACGATTGATAAGAATTTTGTGTTCATTATCGGCTACAATGTGAACACGACCCAGGCACGCGGTTGGGATGCCGATTTCTACAAGCGCATGTACTGGTCCGGCTCGCACGCCAAGTTTTACGGCGTGACTTGGGAGGCAGCCGATTCGCAAGTCGCCAATGCGGTCACCATCAACTTGCAGACCAACATCGTCAACGCCTTTTTAACCGCGTCCAATCTGGTCGCCTTCATCGGCACACTGCCTAATCAGACGGTGGTAGCAGCACATAGCCTGGGAAATATGCTGACATTGGACGCGCTCAATGACTATGGCAACCCAAATATCAGCACGTATTTTATGATTGATGCGGCGGTCGCCATCGAAACGATTGACGCCAGCGCACCGCTGAATCCTGATATGTATCATCCGGCATGGACAAATTACGACAGCCGTTTGTGGGCGAGCGGGTGGTATAGTATGTTTACCACCAATGATGCCCGTAGCACGCTGACTTGGAGCGGACGGTTGGCCAATTTCAACGGCGCACAAGTCTATAATTGCTATTCCAGCGGCGAGGAAGTGTTGCGGGATTATCCCGGCGCACCGCCCCCCAACTTGCTTACCATTGCCCAAGGCCAATTTGTTTCTCTCATGGAAGGGCTGACAGGAGAATATACTTGGGCGTGGCAGGAGAAGTTGAAGGGGCTTATGCCGGCGAACGGGCTTTTGAGCAGCGATCATGGCGGCTGGCAGTTTAACCCCTATTACAACACCGATATATTTGGCGATCATATGTCGCCAGCGAATGCGGAGTTGTTGTTTAATAGCGGCCACCTCGAAACGAACGCATTCTTCAACTGGGATTCACCTAGTTTATCCCTCTTTCCATTCCATAACGACTTGGCGCTGGAAGCTCCCTACGGCAGCAGCTACGCCAGCAGCTACGCACGAGCCAACCGCAATCGCATCTTGTCTGATGCGGTTCCCTGCCTCACCTTGCCAGTGGGGGCGAATCCGGTGCCAAGTTTTGATAACAACCATAATCTCGATATGCAATCCGTTTTTGAAAATGGTTGGCCTCCTGGTCGAGGAGCGGCACATTGGCCAATAGGTACTGCGGCGGCTGGTGAATGGCATCACTCGGATGTTCGAGCAGTTGCTTATACTTTCACTTACAAGCTATTTAACCAAATAGTGACTTCTGGAAACCTGAAATAATTATGAAACCCACAATGCCGCTTCTCTGCCTGGCTTTCACCGTGTTGATCAACGGCTGGGCCTTGGGACAGACGAACGAATGGTCGCATCCTTGGGCGGCAACAATCAAAGTGATGGACGAGGACAGCGCTCCAATCGCCGGGGCAGATGCCGCAGTTCAATACACCGTTCCCACACCGCCTGATTCGGGTCAGCCGACGTATGGGGAAATCAAGGGACTCACCGATACCAACGGAATGTTCGGGGCATCTCGCACGGACAGTTCATTTGATTTGGGTATCGTAGTTGAAAAGGCTGGCTATTACACCACGCATTTGGGTCACCAGCTTTATTCTCCCGGGCAGTTTGACGACAAGACGGTGACTGAGAGTCGGAACTTTACCTTGACCATGACACTGAAAAAAATCGGCAAGCCCATTCCCATGTATGCAAAATGGGTTAATGAGAATCCACCTGTTCTAGGTCAACCGATAGGGTATGATTTGATGGTTGGTGATTGGGTTGCCCCGAATGGAAAAGGGGTGACCGCCGACATTATTTTCCAAAAAGAAGCCTATAGAAAATCGGGGACAGATTATGAATACAGAGTAAAAGTCAGTTTTCCGAAATCAGGTGATGGCGTTCAAATCTACACCATTCCAGATTCGGAAAAAGGAAGCGGTTTGCGATCACCCCATGAAGCACCTGTTGACGGTTATCAACCGGAGCTTGCAAAAGAGCGTAGTGCTCATCCAGGCCAGCCTGCCAAGAATGATGACGACCCCAACCGGATTTATCTGTTTCGCGTGCGCACGGTCGTAGATCATCAGGGGAATGTGGTCAGTGCGCACTACGGAAAAATCTACGGCGACTTCATGCAGTTCACCTATTATTTGAACCCCACGCCAAACGACCGGAACATTGAATTTGACTCGAAACAAAACTTGCTTGGCGGTTTACAGCCCGTTGAGCAGGTCAGCGCTCCATGATTGGCAGCGTGAACGAGAAAATTTTCATTTTCCTGTTTTTCTGCGGGGGGTTTGTCGCGGCTTTTTGCTTTTTGTTGTTTGCCACTTTCGTTCGCCGATCTCATATAGTGAGATGGTTGTGCTTTACTGGCGCCTTTTGTGGACTTGTTTATGAAGGGGGCTGCTTCATGACGGCCGCAGGTATTGGGGAAGCAACTGGAGGTGGCGACCATTCCCAGGATTTAATGGTTCCCGTTGCTTGCGGATTTTTCATTGCGTTGGGATGGAGCTTGGCGCTCATTTTATTGCTCCCCATCAGGAAAGGAAAAAACACATCTCGAAGTTCTGGTCAAAACAAAACCCCCTCTGATAGCACTGATGATTGATGGCCCCAAGGCGAATTTGCTGCGGGACGCTTGTCTCCTTGCCAGGGCAAGGGGCGGACGTAACAAGGCCGGTTCCAGACGGCACGCCTGACCTCTAACGCGGTTAGGCGGTTTTGCTTATCATCTTTTTTTGAAGTTTTTGCCAGGAATTTTTGCAATCCTTGCCAGATTTTTTTGAGGAATTTTTGAAGATTTTTTGACGGCCCGGAACGGAATCCGTCCGGGAATTAGCCGGTTTTTATCCGCAGTTTGGCCGGGGTTTTAACGCCGGAAATCCGATGCCGAGTCCCGGCCCAGGTTGGCGACGGGAAGCCCATTTTTAACAGCGCACGCGTTACCCCTTAAAGGGATAATGCTTTGGCGCTTCGCCCGGTGTTGCGCGAAATGCTTCGCCGGTGCTAACCGCGATGCTGCGTCAGATGCTAACCCGGCGTTGATCCTCTGTTGCTAACCGCGTTGCTTCGGATGTTGCGAACCCTGTTGACTCGCCAGTGCTAATCCTGTTGCGAACCATTTTGCGAAGCTGGTGCTAACCGTTTTGCCAACCGTGCTGCGAACCGTCACACCGCCAGGCCACGACCACGACCAAGAACACGGCCGCAACCAGTCCACGGCCACGACGGACGGGCAGTTGCCATACGTTCACACCGGGCGGCAAATGGCGATGCAGCGAAGCATCTGGAAAGAGGTTTTTCGGACAGACACCATCTCCTTACGGTGGTAGAGGTCAAAGCAGGCCCGCAAAACCGGAGCGGCAAAAAGCGACCAAAGGCAGCAACGAACTTGCCGCAATATGACGCCTTTTGCCGCTGGCCATGTGCCGCCAGTTGTCGCCTTTTGCCGCCCGCAGTGACGCACACAGCGATGGCGCTGGTGTAAACCGTCAAATTTACCGTCAGACATCTTCCCTTAACACAGCTTGAGGCGGCGACCGCAGCCGCAAATGTTGCGCAAAATTAGCGCAAAAATCGCGCGAAAGGTTCAACGCCGCTAAACGCTTTTCAACACCCTTCAACATTAGCCGTCAACGCCCTTCAACCCTGGCAAACCGGCCTCGTCACAAGCGGTTGATCTTCCGTCTTTTTCCGCTTCTTACCGGGAATTTACGGCCCTGACACTGACCCAGGACGGGCGGAAGCGGGCGTTGCAAGTGGCTGATTTTCGGCCTTGTTCAGCCTATTTCGGGGTTTTTCAGCCATGACACTTACCCCGCCTCGAATCGGCGATCTGGCCGCCCGAAGCCCGACGCAACGGCGGCTGGACAAAAAATCACCGGACGCATCAAACGCCGCTCGATGGAACGTCGCCGACGCACCGGACAAAAAACGGCAGGTTATTCGGAATCGGTGAGCCTGCCGAACTCATCGCGGTAGCCGGTGGCTTTTTCCAGTTCTTCCTGTGCGCCACGGGGCGGGATGCCAGCGGCGCGCCGCTTCCGTTCATGGCGCAACCGCTCGCGTTCGTCCTGTGCTTTCCAGTTGATGGTCTGCTCTTGGTGCCGCTGTTCCCGAATCGGCTTTCGCATCTTCTCCTGAAAGGCTTGAATCTTTTTATCCGGCCTGTCCACCACGGTCAGCTTGCCGCTGGCAATGTGATCGAACAGCCGACGCCAGGACGGCTCGCCGCGATACTCGCAGCCGCAATCGGCGGCGATGCCCATCAAGGCTTGCCAGTCAATTTCATCCAGTTTGAGCGATTGCCGTTTCATGGCCATAGTGCAAAGGTAGCTCCCTCGTTTACTGTTGTTACAAAAAGACAAGGAAGGGGGACGGGGACGACCGGGCGCTGGCGCGCCCGGCCATCCCCATCCCCCGTTCCGTTCTCTGGAATGTTCTGCCAAGCCTGCCAGCCGTTCAAGCCTGGATGTTCCCCCCCAGCGCCGAGACAGGCGAGCATGGCTTCCCCTTAAAAGACTACGCCGCCAAACTCGCCTGACTCGACGCTGCCCCGGAGTCAGCCGGTTCGTGATCGTCGCCCGTCCCGCCGCCCGGAGCGGACGCCAACACCGTTCAGTCAGAGTGTCCGCACCGGGCGTCGTGCCGTTCGCCGTCACCAACCGGCCAGGCAAACGAAAGCGCGCCGGACGTGTGCCGGTGGTTCGTCCGTTCATCGCCGCGTGCCGTGGCTGGAAATTTGATTGGTTCATCGGCCCTGCCGGGGGCAGAGGTTTTGGGTTGGTTGTTTTGGTCATGGCGCGTTTTTAGCGTGCGCGCCATTCGTGTCCCGCTGTGCGCTTTGTTCTCGTCCGCCACCGGGCCGACAATGGGAGCGCCACCGCCACCCAGCGGGGAACTGGTTGGTTTCTTTGGGGCTGGGTGGCTGCAAAAGCCACGCCCGCCGCTTCCCTTTTGCCCTTTCATCGCCGGTCATGGCTTTTGCTGGCGCTGACAACTTCGA
>Ga0302320_10014380_pt1 | contig 16384 bp, 12 predicted proteins | sample Bog_T0_3_FD_202130 | JGI IMG/M metagenome (GOLD analysis project Ga0302320, IMG submission 202130) | Peat permafrost microbial communities from Stordalen Mire near Abisko, Sweden - Bog_T0_3 | ecosystem: Environmental > Terrestrial > Soil > Wetlands > Peat | place: Sweden: Abisko, Stordalen Mire... | reverse complement strand
TTGATCGCTGGAGAGACGGCGGTGGTGCTGAAAAAACTTCGGAGAAACGTGTGAAGGGAAATCCCCTCATGCCCCTTGCCACCCCAGATGACGGTGCGCTCAAATCCAAACTCCACGTTCGGCGTGGGCTTGAAGTTGATCTTTTCGATATGCAGCCAGGGATCGTTGGGGTCAGTGTGGCCCTTCAGGCTGCCCACGAAAAAGTCATAGCGAAACGCGCCGGTCAGTCGCGAAATCAGTGGGATGTACAGCGGTTCGGTGCGGTCGATCTGAAATGCGTAGATGTTCTCCGCGTTGTTGCTGTAGGTGAACGCGCCGCCTACTGTTGGGGCCAGCCAATGGTCGCTCTTGCCGAAGGAGAGCTCGTGGTTCAGCAGCCGGTAGGAGAGGTTCGCCTCCACGACGCGAAACACATCGGTGGTGGCGATGGGGCCTGCGGGGATGGTGGCCTGCACGGGGTTGGTGGCAAGTATGAGCTGACAAGCTGGCGATCCCGCTTGCACTGATTGTTGGACACACAAGTCATTTGTGGATAGAGTCGCGGCGAGTTGGGGAGAATACCCCGCCGCGCTCGGGGCGTGCTGGTACTCGCCGCGCGCATACAGGCTGAACCGGCCAAACTCGGCGCTTCCGCTGACGCCGTCGACGGTGTTGAAACCCGGCTGGTAGGGGCGCCCGTAGTCGTTGATGAGGGTTTGTCCCAGATGGAAGCTGTCGCGCAGGCTCAACCCCGAGATGCCCTGGAACCGCGTATACAGGCCTTCGCACCCATAAGAAAGCTCACCCTGACCGTTCTCCTCTTCAACGCCAAATTCTCGCCGCAGCGCGGCAAGAATCTCAACCGCCTGGGAATTCTTCGCAATACCGTCCGCTTGCGATGTTTCGTCGAGCATTCGTTGGATGCTTCGCCTCGTCCATGGACGAAGGCCCAGAAACCCGCTGTTCAGATACCCCAACCCATGCAGCCGATCCAACGCCGGATAAACCCAACTGTCCATTGGGACGTAAACATCCGCGGGAACCGCACCCCCTGGACCGCTCTTGCACGAGGGAATGTCCACCGCGCCTCTTGCCGAAGGAACCAGGCAAATAGATGCCAGAACGGTCCACAGCGTCGCCGCCGCAAACAGACAACTACGCTGCCTCCCAAATAATCCTGAAACCATGGACGGAATCACCTCGGCGATTTACTCAGCTTCCTGATGCGTAGAAAATGTTAGGCGGTCTCGCTCGAAGCAAGAGAAACACGAAGTTCCTGAATATGCTCGCGTGTCAGCACCCAGATGCAGCCCATCAAGAATCCGAAAATCAGCCCGCCCAGCATATAGTACGAACGAACTGGCGAAGACTTCGTATCCGGATACGAAGCGGGATCAAGCACCTGAAGCACAGGAGCGTCACGCGCCTCATCCAGCCGCGCAGCTTCGTACTGCCTTGACAACATGTCGAACAGCGCCTCGTGGTACTTCACTTCGCGTTCTTTGCGGACATATTCCAGTTGCAGTTCCGGAACCTTGGAAGTTGGAATCGCCGCGATGCTCCCTTTACCACTACCGCTCTGCAGACGCACGAGTTGACCTTGCAGATCGGCGATTTCGCTCTTCAGTCGGATCACCTCAGGATTTTGCTCGGTTGCCGAATCGCGCAGTCCAGCAAGCTGAACCTCGCGTGCGGCGACCGCAGCTTGAGTCTCTGCAATCGTCCTGATCTCCGTCTCTGTCTGTCCCGATGGAGCTATTAGACCGGACTGCTCCTCCGTCTTCTTCAACTCAACCTCGGCGTCTTCCAGGTCATCCTTTTCCTTCTCTAACTGCTGCCCGAAAAACAGCCGCCGCTGGGACGACTGGCTCAGAGCCAATCGTCCGTTCGTCTGACGCAACGCATCCATGTAAGCGTTTGCCAGATCGCGCGCTCGCTCGGGACTCTTGTCGGTCACGTCCACCGTAACGATAGATGACTTGATGTCAACCGTAACCACGGTGTTGTTGCCGAGAATCTTCTCTGCCTGACTCTCCTTCTTTACCTTGTAGACCTGCATGAGGTCGAATCGCTTATCTCTCACCAGTTCGCTCGCGATCGACCGGCTCCGCAGAATTCCGGCATAGACGTCGCCAGGGTTCTTTAGACTGCCAACCATATCGGAAGCTCCCAAAGAGGAGAGCTGCCCTGCGAGGACAGAACTCATGGAACTTGCATTGTTGAGAGTTGGGGGTACAAAGGATGTGCTCGAGGTATAGCGAAGCGGGAGCAGGAATGCAACCACCGTGGCGATCGCCATGGAAACCAGACTTATTGTGAAAATCGTCTTCTTGCCCCGGCGGAGCTTTCGAAAAAGTTCTACAAAGTCGATAGAATCCTCTTCCTTTTCCGCGCTTGACACCGCATCTGCATAAGGGCCCGTCCCAACAGCCCGATCTAATTCGTTTTCAGCCATCCCTTTTCCTTTTGACGTCGTTGAGTCAGCTTACCCCGGCACGTCCATACTCACCAATTCAAATCGGCCATACCAATCCCGGAAACGTCTGCATACGCCAGGGCGACCGCGATACGTCAAGTCCATTTTACGCAGGAATATTCTGACCTCGCTGTGGTGCGGCCTGCCTTTCAAGTAAACTGGTGGAAGTTCAGTTTAAATGGCTGCGCTGAGTAGAAGTGACGCCCAACTCTGGGGAACGCGCCCTGAACACGCGAATAGCCGGCCGGGACCGCGCTCCTTCGCGCAGATTTTGCTAAAAGACTGAATCCGAGGCTCATGGTATCAATGGTCGCTTTGCATCCGACGCCTCCTGGCCCGACACACCTGTCGGATGTCTGGTGTCTTAGGCGCCTGAACTGGAACGTGACTTTGCCCCTTGGCCATAGCACTACCGCCGTAAATGCAGAGCCTGCGGCAAGCACTGCCGCAGTTGAAAAGGTGATCGCTTGATCGCCTCGATCAAGAGACGTTTGCGGCGCTCCCTGTGGCCCCAAGACCCTAGGAGCGCCAGCGATCATTCACGCGGCGCGGAGAGGAACCGCCGGGCCGCAATCACCGGAGGCACCGCGCTGTTCGCACGCGTCGTGCAGGTAAGCACCTCCCTGATCACGGTCCCGCTCACTCTAAAATACCTCGGCAATGAACGCTTCGGTCTGTGGATGACGATCAGTTCAGTGCTGGCAATGGCAGCATTTGCTGACTTTGGAGTCGGCAACGGAGTGCTGAACACCGTCGCCAAGGCCTTCGGCAAAGACGATATGATAGGCGTCCGCAAGGCCGTCTCCAGCGGATTCGCTCTGCTCAACTCGATCGCCGCCCTTCTTCTGCTGGCGTTCTTCTCCATCTACCGGCTCGTCAACTGGGCGAACTTTTTTCGGGTCGTCTCGCCCCAGGCTAGGGCGGAGGCCGGCCCCGCACTGGCCGTCTTCGCCACCTGCTTTGCCCTCAACATTTCCATGGATGTGGTGCAGCGGGTTCAACTCGGCCTGCAGCAGGGTTATCGCTACGGCCTGTGGCAGATGTGCGGCAGCCTCTCGGGCTTCATCGGCGTGCTCATCGGAGTGCGACTGCACGTCAGCCTGCCCGTACTGGTGGTCGCTATCGCCGGCGCTCCGATCTTCGCCACCGCGCTCAACGCTCTCCACTTCTTCAGCATCGTACGCCCTGACTTGCGGCCCAGTCGAGAACTCGTCTCCCGCGACATTATCAACCAGATCGCGAAGCTCGGAGGCTTGTTTTTTGTGCTTCAACTGGTGGTCGCGGTTTCCTATTCCGCCGACAACTTCATCATTGCCCGAACCCTCGGAGCGGTAAATGTGCCCGAGTATTCCATCCCCCAGCGCATGTTCCAGTTGATCGCAATGGCGTCGTCCATGCTGGTAGCCCCGCTGTGGCCCGCATACGGCGAAGCCATCTCCCGCGGGGATATGCCCTGGGTGCGCCGCACCCTTCGCTTTTCACTCCTTGTCGTGCTGGGAGCAACTTCGGCCGCGTCCTTGACTCTCCTCTTGCTCTCTCATCGGCTCCTCCATTGGTGGGTTGGCTCCCGCATCCACCCGCCATTCTTATTGCTTGCAGGCCTGGCAATTTGGACGGTTATAGGTTGCTGCGGCGACGCCCTCGCATTTTTTCTCAACGGTGCCAGCATCATCCGCTTTCAAGTCATTGTCGCTTCTACCTTCGGAATCGGTTGCCTGCTGCTTAAGCTTTTCCTGGTTCGCCACTACGGGATTGAAGGTGTTCCCTGGGCCACCATCATTGCGTACTGCCTGCTGAATGCGCTCCCTTGCATCCTCTACGTCCCGCGGATTATTCACCGCTTGCAAACCCGTGCCACCGACTCCGTTGGCACGATTCAATCGCCTGCCGCATAGCAGGAACACCCACCGCTACCCAATATCTGCTCGCTCGCTAAGCCGTGCTTCCTTTGCGAAGATTGGCTATCTCGGATTCGAGCATCATGCTGACAACCTGCTTCATCCGGTTCTTGGCCCTCCATCCCAGTAGGTCGGCGGCTTTCGATGGGTCGACCTTGTTCCGCAGGATGTCCGTCGGCCGCATCAGATGCTCATCGATCGTGACGTGGGCACGCCAATCTTTGCCCGCCAATTCGAAGGCTGTTTCCATAAACTCCTGCAATGTGTGACTACTTCCTGTGGCAATGATGAAGTCGTCGGGGCGCGCCTGATCCAACATTGCGGCAATTGCCTCAACATATTCCGGGGCCCAACCCCAGTCCCTTTCGATGCTCAGATTGCCAAGCGACAGGTGCACATCATGCCCCTGGGCCAGCATCGCCACCGCGCTCACAATCTTTCGGGTCACAAACCTCCTCGGCCGCAAAGGAGAGTCATGGTTGGAGAGTATTCCGGTGCACGCGAACATCCCATACGCCTGACGATAGTTGGCGACGGTCCAAAATGCAGAGGCCTTGGCAACCGCATACGGACTGCGAGGATGGAACGGGGACTCCTCGTTCGCAACACCTTCCCCCGTGTCGCCAAAACACTCGGTCGAGCCCGCGTTATAGACTCGGATGTCGAGATCCGACAGACGAATCGCTTCAAGCAGCGTCAGCGTGCCAATTGCAATGCTTTCAATCGTCTCAACCGGTTGTTCGAACGACAGACCAACCGAGCTTTGGCCGGCCAGGCTGAAGATTTCGTCCGGTCGGACCCGTCGCAGCAGCCCCAAAACACTTCCAACGTCCCGAAGATTGAGAGACACCAGTCGAACCGACTCATAAATCCCCAGCTTGCGCAGATTATCGAAAGTCGCGAGTTCAGCGTCGCGCGAACTGCCCCAGACTTCATAACCGCGGTCCAGCAAGAGCTTCGCAAGATACGTGCCGTCTTGTCCAGAGATGCCGCAAATCAACGCCCGCTTGCCCATTCCGTTATTCCCTTTCAGATTGCGACCGATGCTCGAGACAACCGATGTTCCGGTGAGGACAATACCGCCGTTCTCTCATAGAGAGCCTGAAATTCGGCGGCGGTGTCATCGATCGAATGTCGCGACAAGACCAGGGTCCCCTTCCTTTTCAGGTCCTCCCCCACTTCCGGTTTATCCAAAATCAACCTCATCAAAGACGCCAGTTCCGCTGGCGAATCGGGGTCGAAGTAGAGCGCAGCATCCCCCGCCACCTCCGGCAATGTGGTTGCCGTCGAACACAGCACCGGAAGTCGCGCGTGAAACGCTTCAAGGATGGGCAGGCCAAAACCCTCAAACTTGCTCGGAAATACCATCGCAGTCGCCGCGCTGAAAACGGCTTGGAGTTCTTCAGCCTTCAGGAATCCAAGAAAATGCACTTGTTCCAACACACCGAGACTGCGCGCCAATTCGTCCAGCCCCGCCCGATGTTCAGTCGACAAACCCGTGAAATACACCTGCGGAGCGATGCCCGGTTCACTCTTCAGAATATGAAGAGCGCGCAGGATGACTTCGTGGTTCTTGTGGGGCCAGGTGACCGCGGGGTAGAAAAAGAACTGACCCGGAAGGCTATATTTTTCCATCGTCGCCCGGCTTGATGCCAACGACGGCGCCTTATAGGCATCGAATACGGACCCCCAAGGAATCACAACTACCTTGTCAGCCGGGAGTCCGTACTGCTTGATCACATCCTGCCTCGTCCACTCTGCCTGGACACAAACGTATGCCGCCCGACCGCAGTAAGCGCGGTAATACCTTTCGCGTAGATCAAACGTGGCCTTCGAGAAAAACTGCGGATAGTGGAGATGCTGAAGATCCCACGGCTGATAGATTGAGGGCAACTCCGTCAGATAGCCGATCTGCGTCGGAAAGTGGACGAGATCGAACTGTTGAGCCTCTACATAGCCGTCGGAAACCGGTACATGCGCTATGCCGCCGCGAAGCTTCTGCCAAACGAAACGAAGCGGCGCTATCCAGCGCAGGGCAGCCTTCCATCTGGAAAGTTTTGACGACGGAATGCCTACCAGCCGACAAGGTCCATAAACATAAGGCGCTAGCCAACTCTGTAACTCCTCGCGGACGATGAAAGTGTATTCCTGGTCCGCGGCCTTGGACTTGGAAAGGGCCATCGCCAGAGCAAGCACCGCCGTACCTGTCCCCTCATTAGAGCTCTCGATCCGGCAATCGACGGCGATGCGGAGTCTGCGGTCCCTTTGCATTCTAGAGTCTCATTCCCGAACTCAGTTTACATGAGGGCACTGTGGCCTGGACCCGCTCGGTTGCGTACAATAAGCGAATCAGCGCCGAGAACGAGGTGCCTAAATTCAACCAATCTCAAATGCTGAATGCCGCGGACACCTTCCAGAGGCCTCGGAGAAATGATCAAACCGTTGCTACGACTTTCTAAGTCTCTGCTTATCTCAATTTCGTTCTTCCTGGTCCGATTCGCCTCGATCATCCCTTCCAACCATCTCCGAAAACTGGCGCTCACTTGCATGGGTGCAAAGCTGGGCAAAGATGTCGTCATCTACTCAGGCTTTGAGGTGAGATGCCCGTGGAAACTCGTCATCGGAGACGGAACAACCGTCGGTCATAAATGTATCCTGGATTGCAGAGGCGGAGTCACGATCGGAAGCAACGTGAATTTCTCTTCAGAAGCCGCTATTTGGACGGCACAACACGATCCACAGTCGCCAACGTTCGCGATTAAAGTTGCGCCTGTAGTTATTGAAGACCGCGCATGGATTAGCTTCCGCTCAACAGTGCTTCCGGGAATCACCATCCATGAGGGTGCCGTACTTGCCGCCCACGCAGTAGCTACCAAAGACATTCCGCCGTTTGTCGTAGCCGGCGGAGTTCCCGCAAAGGTAATCGGGTCCAGAAATAAGAACCTCACCTATAACATGGCCGACTCGGGCTACTTGCACATGATCTGACCGTCCCCCTGCAGAATTCGCGGCCGGGTGCATCCCGCCAATAGAAATTCGAACCCCCCTGACTGCGGTATCATCAAGGGAGCGCCAGAAGATAAAGGTCCCGCGCAATTGCGGGGCAGGCGACGCTCCAGCGAATGTTCGTTGATTAGGAGTCGCAATGCAAACCGACTATCCCTCGAAATGTGGAGGGACGCGGCTAAAGGAAATCTCGGCCAGGCTTAACGGCGAATTTCCTCTCGTCACAGTCATCACAGCGGTGTTCAACGGAGAAGCTTTCCTCGAGAAATGCATCGAAAGCGTCCTCAACCAGGATTACCCAAACCTGGAGCACATCATTCTAGACGGCGGGTCCACGGACGGCACCGTCGAAATACTTCGCAAATATGAAGATCGGATTGCCCTCTGGATCAGCGAACCCGATGCAGGGGTATACGACGCGTGGAATAAGGGCCTGGATCACGCCCGTGGTGAATGGATTTCCTTCCTTGGCGCGGACGACGAATACCTTCCCGGCGCCATCTCCGCATATATGAATCTCGCTCGGGAATATCCCCATGCAGACCACCTGAGTTCTCCAATCTACTTGCTTCACCCCAACGGTTTCTTGAGAACCTTGGGAAGCCCATGGACGTGGCCGCGATTCAGTCGAGTCATGTGCAGCATCCATGTCGGAAGCATGCACAGCTCGCGCCTCTTCGACAAATACGGCCGCTTCGACACATCCTATCGAATTACTGGAGATTACGAGTTTCTACTTCGTCCTCGAGCAGACTTACAGAGCGCGTTCTTGCCAGTCGTCACCGTTTGCATGAGAGTCGGTGGCGTGAGCGACTCGACCGCTGCCCTGCATGAAGCCTACCGCGCAAAAGTCCAGACCGGCGGAAGAAGAAAAACCTCCGCCCTCATTGAGTTGTGGATATCGCTCGTTAAATACAAGGCCCGCAGGATTCTATACCGTATCCGCAGCCATCGGACGTCTCCTCATGCGATATCATAAGGAAACTCACAATCAATGCTTTTCCCTATCAGGATGCAATAAATGAGAGTGTTGATCGATTGCACCCAGGTCACCCGGAAAAAGGCTGGCGTCGGCATCTACGCTGAGAATATGATCCGCGAGATCATTAAGCTTGATTCCGGAATAAGTTGGTTCCTCCTCGTCCAAAACGACGATCCGGATTTTGACTTTAGCCAGCACAGTAACGTCAGGCTAATGCGGGTTAGCAGTAGAATCTTTCGCAAGCTGCCCTTCCGGTTTCTACTTGAACAGTTATTCATCCCGCTTCTAGCTTTGGCGTATCGCATTAATGTGGTCCACTCACTACATTATTCCTTCCCATTAATGCCTATGTTCTCAAAAAAAGTCGTGACCATCCACGACATGACCATGTTTCTGATGCCGGAAATGCATCTCGCTTCAAAAGTCCGCTATTTCCGATTCTTTATCGGCGCAGCCGCTCGCAGGGCAGATGCGCTGGGTTTTGATTCGCACTCCGCGCACAACGACTTTCTGAAGCTCTTTCCCCATCCCACCCCCTCCTGCGATATCGTGCACCTAGGCAAAGGTCCGCAATTTCGCCCCGACCTCGATCCCCAGGAAGTGGATCGCGTGGTCCGCGGATATGGCCTCACTCAGCCTTATGTCCTGTACATTGGAACCATCGAGCCGCGAAAGAACCTTGATCGCCTAACCCAGGCCTTCTCCACGCTCGCGCAAACCTACCCAACCCACACCTTGGTCATCGCCGGCATGAAGGGATGGATGTACGAAAGCCTTTTCGAGCTGGTTCGTACTTTGGGCCTTGAAAATCGGGTTGTATTTACCGGCTTTGTCGCAGAAACGGACAAGCCGTTCCTCATTCGCGGGGCCGAGGTATTTGCTTACGTTTCGCTTTACGAGGGTTTTGGCATTCCCGTGCTCGAGGCCCTCGCCTGTGGAACGCCGACGCTGACCAGCGACGTCTCCTCCATTCCAGAGGTCACGGGTGATGCGGCATTGCTCATCGATCCCAGCAGCGTCCAGGACATCACCGCTGGCTTGGAGCGCCTGTTGGCCGACCCCTCTCTGCGAAACGAACTCGCAGCCAAATCAATTTCGCAAGCCGCACGCTTTTCCTGGCCCGCAACCGCCGCCACAACCTTAAATCTCTACCGCAAGGCAGCCAGTCGTTAGCCCCGTTTTTCTGGGGACGAGTGAGACTGCTATTCTTCAACCCTGGAGGGGTAAATAGGCTTGGCTATCTGGCTATATGCGGCGTCGGTTGGCTTTCTCTTTTGCGTCTCCTACAAGAGAAAGATCAGTGCGCTCTCCGTTTACTGGATATTCGCCAGCTTTCAGACTTTGTATTGCGTAACGCCCTGGTTTACGAACAGAAGCGGTATCACTACTCTTAGCCTGCTCACTCTTTTCAGCCTGCTCAGTGATGCGCGAATCATTGATATACAACTGCTTCTCGGCGCCTCAGCCAATCTCTGCTTCGGCCTCGTCTTCTTGTTTCTTTATCGCACCGTACCATTCAAGTCGCGCGTAAATCACGGATCCAGCCGGGGACGATTAACCTATGCGCTGCTGGTTGCACCCATATTTCTTGCCACGTTTCTCCTATGCACAAAGTATGGCTGGAGCAACGTCACCCTGGGAGGCTCAAACGGGAACTCGCCCACCGGGTGGTATTCAGTCGCAATCAACGCCAAACTCGTGTGCGTCGGCATATATGTTTACTACCTCTCGCGCTATGGGCTCGACAAGTGGGCGTGGGCCCTCTTTGCAGGCCACGTCGCAATCCTGGTCGTAGACAATGGGCGGACCACCTTCCTGCCAGTGGCCCTCTTGACCTTTATGGTCTATAGCGCGCGCGGCAGCGGGAGAAAGGCCCTCGTCATGGTCAGCATGGTCGTAGTCCTCAGCATCGGGGTCCGCGCCGCTCTTCAGCATGGCACCATGCTGGAAAACATGACGCTTCCCGTAGTGGTGGAGGGAAATATGGGCGCCTATTCGTCCCTCCAGTCAATCTATGCCGTCGTCCATCATCTCAACGCCGGCTATACCTTCGGCGCATCCTACATTCTTGATTCAATAGTCTGGTTGCTTCCCCACAGTCAGGTGCGCGAACAGCTTCAGTTCTTTGCCCCTTGGTCACTACACATTGAGCAAAGACTCTCAGAACATTTCGCGCCATGGGGAGGATTTTGCTATATATCCGAGGCAGTAGCGGCCTTCTCATTCTTCGGGCCTGCGCTCGTAGCAGCCGCCTTTGGATTAATCACCATCTGGATGGAGAACGTAAAGAATAGGCTCACCCTCCTCTATATGACCTGGACCTCTACGGTCGGAATATTATTCGCCAAAGCAGTGTTTCCGAGCATTTTCAAGATGTTCATCGCCGAATTCATGGTCGTCCTTTTTATCGCGGGGATTTATCGCCTCCTGCACGTTCTAAGCAAGCCGCTAGCGAAGAGCGTCCCGCCGTCCGGCATGGAGGCTCTCCCTTCACCAAAGCTCTTGGGCGACGGAAATGACGGCTTGCCCGTCACAAATCGCTGACCGCCAACTCGGATCGACTGGGCGTCACGTTGAGTCCGCCCACATCGTCTCTACATACTGTAGGGCCGGGTGAGATCGTCAAGCCGGACGGAGGCAAGAAACGACCGCAGGTCCCCGGTCAGCTGCTGACGAGCGACATCGGCCGGTAATGACATGTCGGTGGTCTCAACCCGCAGCAAAATGCGGATAGGCTTTTGACCAACCTGGTTGACCAATGACTTTGGATCCGGACGAGAATAGATGAAGCCAAAGTGTTTGCGTTCCGTCGTGAATTCTCCACAGGTTTCGCCGCTGCAAATGGTGGAGGCCTCGATGTGCTGGGTCACGCCATCGGCGTAGAGCGCCGAACTGAAGGTGACCGGAACAGCGCCCGCGGTCGCAACCGCAAGTTGCCCCTGCCACAGAGGGTCCTCGCCTCGTACGGAGTGGCACAGGACGGGGTCGTGCCAGTCCGGCACAGGCGATATCCCGAGAGCAATCGGGATCCCTCCGTTCGGCGGCATATACTCTCCCCACACGTAGACCACCGGCCCGCCGACCGGGGCCTCATTCCAGGTGCGCACCAAAGTGTAGTCGCCAAGACGCTGAGGAAATCGATCGGCCGTCACGCCCGCAGACGCCATGTTGGACGTATGAATCGCAGCATTCGCTCGCGCCAGCCCCGCGCATCCCAGAAGCACGATAGCCCCCAGCGCAACCAGCTGCCCGTAGCGTATGCGCTCCTGAAATCCACCCCGCTCCGCCACCGGGGCCGAGTCCAACGCACTCCCATGATCGGCATCGCGGAGATGGTGGATCACCGTAAACAGAAGCAAAGTCGCTACCAGAAACAACACCGCGCCAATCACATAATCCGCATTCTCCGCCTTGTCCTGGAGCGAGGGAAAGTGCAGCGCGACAATGTAATACAGAACCAGCATGCAAAGTCGCGCCAAATTGAACACGTAGCCCAGCAAAACCGCACCCGCCACTACAAGAGCGTTCGCGTACCAGCGAAATCGATACACATAACCGGCGATGAGAGCGATGAACCCCATCGTTATCGATCCGCGAATCCCATTGCATCCGGGAGCGATGAACATGCCAAATTCAGGGGTGAACATCAGACGCAGATGATCCGGGGTCAGAGTATGTCCCAGACTCATCGCAAATGCCCGCGCGATGTGTGCCGAGGCATGCTGCAATGGCAGATCCACCAGCAAGCCAAACCGGCTCGGAATAGGGTTGGCGAACCACAAAAGAAGAATCGGAAACAGTGCCGCCCGATAAAGTCGCACCCCACCCAGCAGCAGAACCACGCCTGATCCGTAAGCCAGGAGCATCAGCGAGGGCGGCGGCAACACCGTCGACCAGCGCGGCGACACAACCAGGATAAGTATCCCTTGCTGCTGGATCCGCGATATCACCGTCGTGAACAGCAGAAGCGCAAAACCCCACCAGGTCCCCTCCGTCTCCCACTCAAGCTTTCTCCATACCCGCAGGATAAGAAGCAGACTCACGACGGGAATCACCATGCCAATTGACTTCAACGCATCAGTCGTCCACAAAGTCCAAAGACTCATCACTGAGGGCCAGATCGTGGATAGTCCTAGAACCGCAAGCGCCGTCGCCAGCGCGGAATACTGCACCCGCGATAGCCCCCATCGGCGAACGCCCTGCAACTGGATTTCAGAGTCCGGACAAGCCGACATCGTTCAACTCCTGGAATGCTTCGAGGGCGCGCAACCAGGCTTGACGCTCGGATGAATTCCGGCGAGCCCTCCACCAGGCACGAACCGCAGAGGAGAATCTTTGTAGCCAGTCTGCGCAGGCTGCGCAAAAGGGGTCGAGAAAAGGGCTGCGTACCCTGGAAATACCAGCAATGCCCTATACATCACCGGCCTCTGCAACAAATCTAGCCAAAACAATAACCGGAGTCAATTCGGATCGATCGAACACTTAAGCGAAATCCTCCGGAAGATCCGCTTTCCAGTCGCGAAACGCAGACTCCAGACTGTAGCTGTATTCATACCCAAGGGTCCTCAGTTCCTCGGGCCAGATGTTATTGGAGCGAATCAGTTTGCGGATACGCACTCGATTAATCGGCAATTTGATCCCCAAAATACGCTCCACCCCAGCCAAGGGAAAAGACAGTCCCAGCATCAGCGTGCGCGGTAAACTGATCGGCGTCCGGGTCTTACCAATGGCCTTGAGAATGCCCTCCACCATTTGCTCCATGGTGGGCGGAGGATCCATCGTAAAGTTGATGACTAGCTCCGGAACATCCGCCGTGCATACCGTCTTAAGGCCAAACATCGCCACCAGGCAGAGCTCCTTCACGTACCCCGCGGCTTTCACCGTCTTACGATTGCCCAGATAGACGAAATACCCCTTAACCAGACTGCGCACCAGACGAGTGACATTGCCGCCCTCCCCAGGACCGAATACAACCCCAGGTCGCAGAATCAGCAGTTTCCGTCCCTCTGCCGCGGCCCGCCACCCCAGATGAATCCTTTCTGCCACGAGTTTTGAACTGCCATAGGGCGTCTCCGGTACTGGAAGCGAAGCCTCCGTCCGCTTCTCTTCAGCGGGTCCATAGGGCGAAATGCTGCTGGTAAACACCAGCATTTTGCATCCCACCGTGCTCGCCCACGTACAAACATTTTCCGCTCCCAGCATGTTGGTCTCAAAATACTCGAATGCGCGATGTCCCGGCTCTCGATGAATCGCCGCTAAGTTGAAGACAACATCCGCCTTATCTGGCAGAAGGCCCGCGGGCACCGGCTTGCGCACATCGTGCGAAATAAAGACGACCTTGCCCGACTTGAGTCCTGACTGAAGCAACTGTGTGTATGGAAAATCACGCGGACTATTCAAATCGACAAGAAAAATGCGCTCGGCAAGATTGTGCTGCAACAGGTGCTGCGCCAGGTGAGTTCCTATAAACCCCGTGCCGCCGAATAGAACAACAGTTTTCATCAAGAATGTGGCTTCCTGTAGGCTTCGCCGGAGATAGGTAGGGATAACACAAACCCTAATTCGAACGCGCTGATCGGTATGGCTATGGAATTACCCTCAGATTGTCCCAGTAACTCTTATGATACGAGAGCCTTCGGGACCATGGGACACCCAGAACTGACTTGCGGAAACCAAGCTGATAGCCAATCGCCTTGGATGCGGTCCGAAGCAGCGCATAAGGCACAAGATGTAAATGCCGTGGAACCAGATACGCAAGTTCCGACAGCACAAACCGCTTGCCCTCGCCTCCCGGGTCGCCAAATTCTTCCCTCAGCCACAATTCCTGTCGCCGATAAACCCCCGTATCAAAGTACCGCTGAAACTCTTGAGCAAGCGTAAATGGATGGGAATGATAAACTTGCGCCTCCGCGACATACGCCGTCTTCCAGCCCGCAAGCAACAACCTTCCAGCCACTATCGCATCCTCAGCCATAATGACATCCGCCGGAAAACCCCCTACCTCGTGCAACTCGCTGACGCGGTAAGCCGCGAAGCTGTTCGAACGAAAGGCTGCCTTGATACCCAGTGTGTGCCGGCTATCCAGATCACGGACATCACTCTGCGGCGGGTAGTTAAACAGCCTCGCATGCGCCTTGATCGGTCCGGCCCCCGGCCTCGGCAGTTGCCTCCCATACGCTGCAACTACGTTTTGATCCACGAAAGCCGACAGCAGACGATCCAGTGAATCAGGAGTGGCCAAAACCGCGTCCTGTGTCAGATAAACCACAATGCTGGCCCAGGGAACCGAATCCAGCGCAAGCTGCCGCGTGCCGCCATGATTAAAGTCTCGGCGTTCGATCCGAAGGACCGAGTACCCCTCCGCCGCTGCGAGTTCGCGCGTTCCGTCGTCCGAACTCGAATCCACAATCAGAATCTGCTTAGCTGGCAACCCTTGAAGCCGCAACCCATCGCTAAAAGACTTCCAGAACCTACCCGCATTGCAAGTCGGAATGACGACCGCAACCTGCGACCGGTCAACACGCTGGGTGACCTGGAGGTAAGTTTCCGGAATCGTCGCCATGGCACAGCTCCATTTCAAAACACCATGCAACTACCGCTCTGCACAACTCTTCGAAATAAATGACCCGACAGCGCAACCGAGGCCTGCTGCCTGAGCGGTCGACGAGTCCCGTCTAATTTACTACAGCGGAATTATATCCCAGGTGCATCTCTTTACTCCAGATCACTACTGTCCGGCTATTTTCCTGAAAGATCTCGTAACTTACGGCACACCAGGATGATGCAGCCGCTCGTTTTGGGAACGATTTGAAATTCAGTGCGTTTTTTCCAGTACGCTGGAACGGCGAAACAATGGTGCATGAACGCAGGTCGCACCGTTTTCGCGCAACTGGCCGAGCACCTTCCCCACAAGGAATTCCAGAAATGTGTTGCCCGCTATCGTGGCGACTCCAACCCACGCGGCTTTAGTTGCTGGGACCAATATCTGGCCATGGTCTTCGCGCAGTTGACCTATCGCGAAAGCCTGCGCGACATCGAGGCCTGCCTCGGGGCCATGCGCCAGAAGCTGTACCACATGGGCTTCCGCGGCCGTGTCGCCCGTTCTACGCTTGCCGACGCCAACGATACGCATGACTGGCGCATCTACGCCGATTTTGCGCAGGTGCTGATCGCTGTCGCGCGGCCTCTTTACGCTGCCGACCCCATTGGCGTGGAACTCGATCAAAGCCTCTACGCGCTGGACTCGACGACGATCGACTTATGCCTGAGCTTGTTTCCGTGGGCGCGTTTCCGTCGCCGCAAAGCCGCCGTCAAAATGCACACCCTGCTTGATCTGCGCGGCAATATCCCCACGTTCATCCACATCACCGACGGTAAAGTGCACGATGTGAACGTGCTCGACCAGATCCTGCCCGAGCCGGGCGCTTTCTATGTCATGGATCGCGGCTACATCGATTTCGAGCGGCTCTATCGCTTTACGCTGGAAGCGGCCTTCTTCGTCGTGCGCACAAAATCCAATGTGCTCCTGCAACGTCGTTACTCGCATCCCGCGAATAGAGCCACCGGCGTGTGCTCGGACCAGACTGTCGTTCTCGCATCGTTGGAATCGGCTTCGATCTATCCCGATGCGCTGCGCAAGGTTGCCTACGTCGATGCCGAAACCGGCAAACGGCTCGTGTTCTTGACCAACAACTTCGCGTTGCCTGCGGCGACCATCGCCGCCATTTACAAACAGCGTTGGCAGGTGGAGCTGTTCTTCAAGTGGATCAAGCAGCACCTGCGCATCAAAGCCTTCTATGGCACCAGCGAAAACGCGGTCAAGACGCAAATCTGGATCGCCGTGTCGGTCTACGTGCTGGTGGCCATCGTGCGCAAAAGGCTTAATGCCAAGACCAGTCTCTACCAAATCCTACAGGTGTTCAGTCTGACTCTGTTCGAGAAAACCCCCATTTCACGGGCACTTCAGCAGGTCGACTCCCAGAACGATTTACCGTGCCCCACCAATCAACTGAATCTATTTAACTTATAGCCGGACAGCAGTGG
>Ga0302320_10014378_pt1 | contig 16387 bp, 13 predicted proteins | sample Bog_T0_3_FD_202130 | JGI IMG/M metagenome (GOLD analysis project Ga0302320, IMG submission 202130) | Peat permafrost microbial communities from Stordalen Mire near Abisko, Sweden - Bog_T0_3 | ecosystem: Environmental > Terrestrial > Soil > Wetlands > Peat | place: Sweden: Abisko, Stordalen Mire... | reverse complement strand
CATCGGCATGCTTGGCGCCGCGCCTAATTTCTCCGATATCGCCATCGGGGCGCACATGGCTCCGGGACCCGACGGCAAACCGCTGCTCCAGGGCGGAATCATGATTGGCAACTTCATGAACGCCTGTGTCGCCTTCCTCATTCTCGCCGCCGTCGTATTCTTCTTCCTCGTCAAGCCGATGAACGCGCTCATGGCAAAGGTCATGAAACCCGGCGCCCCGGCCGACGTGCCGCCCCCGGAGGACATCGTCCTGCTCCGCGAAATCCGCGACTCGCTCAAAAAACCGTAACAGCCCCTCCGGGCGGCAACGGTTGACACCGGCCCTGTTTTGGTGAATCGGACGGAGTTCATTCCGTCCGAATTTGCTCTGGACTCGATATCTCTCGAACGCCAGACTCGAAACCTTTGCCCACTTCCCCGAATATCCCAAAATCGTTCCCAAAAATGCGTCCCCGCCTGATCCCCATCCTGCTGCTCCCACTGCTGCTTTGCGCCCAGCCATTGCTTGCCGACTCCATCACGCTCAAGACCGGTGAGACAATCACCGGCACCATCAAGAGCGAGACCGATACCGAGGTCACCATCGACGTCCAGGAATCCGCCGCCGTCACTGACGAGCGCGTCATCGAGAAGACCGACATCGCGAAGGAAAACAAGGCGCAGCCGGACGACATCGCCTACCAGCAGTTGAGCCAGATGCAGCCGAATCCGCAGTTCTCGTTTACCGAGGACCAGTACAATCAAATCCTCGCCTCCCTCAACGCCTTTCTCACCAGCTATCCCACCAGCAGCCACGCGCCGGATATCAAGAAACTGGTCGACATCTTCCAGGCGGAAAAACAGCACGTCGCCGCCGGCGAATACAAATATCTCGGCCGCTGGATCAGCGCGCAGGAGGCTGCAAGCCGGGCGGTGCAAATCCAGGGCATGCAATATTACGCAACCATGCAGCAGCAGGCCGCGGGCGGCGATTTCGTCGGTGCGATGGTGACCTTTGCCGCGCTGGAGCGGAGTTTTTCCACCACCCGCAGCTACCCCGCCGCCGTGGAGCTTGCCAAACAGGTGGTGGCGCGGATCAAGCAGGTCACCGCGCAGAGCCTGGTCCAGTACAACGCACAACAGGTGCAGCTCCGGCAGACCATCGCCTTTACCGCCGAGCCGGAAAAATCGAACCTCATCCAGCAGGCAAAGGCCGAGCAGGACCGGGGGGCAGCCGTGGTGGCGGCCGCGGTCCGTAGCGGGGTCAAATGGGTGCCGCTCATCCCGGACAGCCTCGTCAGCATCCAGACCCTGCAGACCGTGGCCAATAGCGAAGCGGGACGCCTGAATTCCATCCAGACCCCTAACATGAATCTCTCCATCGCCAGGGTGGACGCCGCACGTACCGCGATCGACGCGGGGAACCTGAAAAAAGCCGACGATTTGCTCATGCAAGCGACTTCTCTCTGGCAGCAAAACGAGGATGCCCGCTATTGCCTGACTCAGCTCAAGACGAAAATACAGGCGGTAACGCAGGCAGAGTTGGCGGCGGAGACGCCGAAGCCGACCCCGCGCCCGACACCCCAGATGGTGAACATCATCACGCCTGCCCCGCCCGAGGAGGAGGCGAAGCCCTTCTACATGACCGTGCCCGGTGCGCTTGCCATCGCAGCCGTGGTGCTGATCCTTGGCGGCGGCATCACCGTCATGGGCCAGAGGAAGAAGCGCGCGCAGGACGAGGAATAATGACCACCGCCCGCACAGCCACCATCGAGCGGAAGACCGGGGAGACGGACATCGCCGTCTCGTTGACCATCGACGGCTCCGGCCAGGGCACGATCGACACCGGTATCCCCTTCTTCGATCACATGCTGACGCTCTTCGCCAGGCACTCCCTGGTCGATCTTGCCGTCAGCGCCCGCGGCGATATCGAGGTGGATCTGCATCACACCGTCGAGGATGCCGGGATCGCGCTCGGCCAGGCCTTCGCGAAGGCCCTCGGCGACAAGCGCGGCATCCGCCGATACGGCTGGGCCTACCTGCCCATGGACGAGACGTTGACCCGTGTCGCGCTCGATTTCAGCGGCCGCCCCTACCTCGAGTACCGGGCGCCGAAGGCCGTCGAGTCGATCGGTGCGTTTTCCTTTCAATTGGTCGAGGAATTCCTCCGCGCCTTCGCGGTTCAGGCCGGTACCAATCTGCATGTGGAAATCCTCTACGGCCGCGACGCGCATCACATGGCGGAGTCCGTCTTCAAGGGCCTTGCAAAGGCCGTGGACCAGGCCTGCCAGATCGATCCCCGCGTGACCGGCATCCCGTCGACGAAAGGGATCCTCTAGGCTCCGCACGCGGCGATGATTGCGTTGATCGATTACGGAAGCGGGAACATCCGCAGCGTGACCAAGGCCCTCCAGCACGAGGGGGCCAATGTGGAGCTCGTCAGCGACGCCTCGCGCCTCGCCGGCGCCTCGGCCATGGTGCTCCCGGGTGTGGGCGATTTCGGCGATTGTGCGCGCAATCTCAAGTCGCGCAATCTCTGGGAGCCCGTCGGCGCATGGCTGCGATCGGGCCGGCCATTCCTCGGCATCTGCGTCGGGTACCAGTTGCTCTTTGAGTCCAGCGAGGAGTCGCCGGGCGAGCCCGGCTTCGGGTTCTTCCCCGGCCGGGTGAAAAAGTTTCGAGGCGACGGCTTGAAAGTCCCGCAGATCGGCTGGAACAATCTTGAGCTTGCCCAGCCGGGGCATCCACTCTGGCGCGCCCTGCCGCCGGACCCGTACGTCTTCTTTGTCCACTCCTATTACCCGGCCTGCGAGCGGGAGGATGTGGTCATCGCCCGCACCACTTACGGCGAGACATTCGCCTCCGGGGCCGCCCTCGGCAATGTTGCCGGCGTGCAGTTTCACCCGGAAAAAAGCCAGGACGTGGGACTGGCGGTCCTCCGGAACTTCGTGCACGGTATCACCCCGTAGGCCATTATCGATGATGGATCACTGTCGGCGCCACCCCCCGCGCGCCAGCGTGGCCTTGCCGAAGGCCCTGAGCTTGTCGAAGCGGAACTTGCACTTACACTTGAACTTGAACTTCAATCGCCATCCAGCCCGGGCGGCCGCTTCGTTTCGCTGCCCCTCCAATGGACGCCTCGGAGACGAATCATGTTGATGAAGAGCCTACCTGCCACTCATGGTTCGGCCTCCCCGGAGGCTAGCCGCCGTACCAGTCCAATGCTTATTTTTCCAGCCATCGATCTCATGGGCGGACAGGTCGTCCGTCTCCGTCAGGGCAGAGCCGACGAGAAGACCATCTACTCCGACGATCCCGTCGGCATGGCGCAACGCTGGGCGGACGAGGGCGGGGATTACCTGCACATCATCGACCTCGACGCCGCATTCACCGGCGAGCAGCGGAACCTGAACTGGATCGCCCGCATTACCGCCGCGATTGGCATCCCCTGCCAGCTCGGCGGCGGCATCCGCGACGAGGCCGCAGCCACGCGCGCCTTCGAGGCAGGTGTGGCGCGGGTCATCATCGGCACGCGGGCCGCGGAGTCGCTCGATTTTGTGGCCCAGATGGCAGAGACCTTCGGCAGCGAGCGGATCGCCGTCGGCATCGATGCGAAGAATGGCATGGTCTCGGTCAAGGGCTGGACGGAACTCTCAACATTGACTGCCGCCACCCTCGCCGTGAAGGCCGAGCAGGCGGGCGCCGGGACCATCATCTGCACCGATATCGCCACGGACGGCATGCTCTCGGGACCAAATTTTGCCGAGATCGCGCAAATCCTCTCCCTGGTGCGCTGCCAGGTCATCGCCAGCGGCGGCGTTTCAACGGTCAAGGATGTGAAAAAATTGCGCGAAATGCCCGGCCTCTACGGCACCATCATCGGCAAGGCGCTGTACGACGACCACATCCGCCTGAAAGACCTGTAGGCAGCGCTGCGGCTTCACCTGAGATTCGCCGCGTATAAGCGATGACCCGCTGCGAGGGTAAGCGCCACTCGGGCAACGAAATCCCCTCGTTTCTGGCACGATAACTGCGCAATTGGACGTAGTTTATTCGACAGCGAACCGTGCCCCAATCGATGTACCAAAAACCACAATGACCCGGATGTTCCATAAAAAAACCGGAGGCTTTACCCTCGTGGAAATCATGATTGTGGTCGTGATTATCGGACTCCTTGCGGCCATCGCCGTACCTGGTTGGTTCCGCGCGCGCAAACGCTCCCAGGCCGGCCGGATTCTGGAGGACCTCGTACAGCTCGACCATGCGAACGACGAGTATGCAATCGACAATTCCAAGACCTCCGGCATGAACCCGACATTTGTTGACCTCAGGAATTACCTGAAGGTTAACTCCGTGCTCTACACAACCGGCGCCGACTTGTTCGGGGACAGTTACGGGCCGTTTACGGTGGATGCCCTGGTGCAGGTGCCGCTGCCGGCATTCACTTCCCTGTCAGACGTCGCACCGTCAGTCTTCTGGTCCCCGTATCCGGTGCAATAGTCGCCGGTTCGTATCCGGCTCGTTCTACGCCCGGCTCTCCGCCGGCTTCGGCATTGCCATCTCCTGCCCGGCAGGGTCGCCCCAGGATTTCCAGCCCTCGGTCGCTTCCAGCCATGCCCAGCGCAGGAAGCCCTTGAGGAGCTGAGCCTGGTCGCCGCGGCTGAGCGTGAACCCGGGTATCAGGCAGCGCTTTCCGCGATTCATCATGCCCAGCATCCCGGTGGCACGCCGATGCCGCGCAATGCGCGCCAGCCGCCGATTGTAAAACCGCATCAGCCTGTGAAACGGCGCGGAGATCGGCTGCGTGAAGGGCGGCGATGAAAACGCCATCTCCCCATATCGGAACGGCTGCGAAACGATGCCAAAATAATAGAGCCCAAGGTCGAGCGTGAAGGCAAGGCTCTGCAAATCGAACTCCCCCAGATACTCGTACTTGTCCTTGTAAAGCGCCTCGAACCAGCACCGGTGGCAGCGCGCGAAATCCCGGTTATGCCGCTCGATCCGTTCCGGCAGCGCCTCGCCCATCCGCTGCGCGGTAATGAGGTCCGCCGCGCCGGTGGACGTGAACGCAATCCAATCCATCCCCGGGCTGTAAAACGGGTCGATGAACGCCGCCGCGTCACCCACCAGCACGAACCCGTCGCCCGCGAACGTGGTGCTGTAATACGCAAGGTTCTTGCGCCAATGGACATCCCCCTCCTCGATGGTCGCATCCGCCAGCATCTCGCGCGCGGCCGGATGCTGCATCAGGAATGCCCGGAGCCGCTCCCCGGGATTCGCCCCCTGGTCGCGCGCCCATTCCACAAGGCGCTGGTCAAACACCACTCCCACGCTGGTATCGCCTCCCTTGAGCGGGATCCACCAGCTCCACCAGCCATCGCCGATGATGTGATTGGTGGCCGTGCCGCGCGTGCCGTAGATGGCGGAGGACCACTCCGGGAATTTCTGCGCCAGCTCGTACCCGTCCCAATCCTTCACCCCTTTCCACCGCGCCCAGCAGGCCGCGGTAGGGTGCTCGGTATTGGGCCGCCACCAGCCGTTCTTGCGCGCGAGCAGCGCCGCCACGCCGGAGGCATCGACCACCCAGCGCGCGCACACCGTCCGCACACCGGCTTCATCGGAAAACGTAACCGCCTGCTCACCGCCGGCGTTCAACTCCACCTTCGAGACATTCGCCGGCCGCACGAGGATCGCCCCCGCCGCAACGGCCTGGCGCAGCACCTCCTCGTCCAGCGTGGAGCGATCGATCTGATAAGATGGCAGCCGCACCTGGTAACGCGCCCCGAGCTCGCTCGCCTCCGCCAGCGTTTCCACCTCGTCATTGGTAAAGTAAAACCGCAGCCCCTGCTTCACGAGGTGCGACTCGTTCAGATACTTGGTGAGCCCTAGCACGCGGCCGAGAAAGTACGCGCTCACTTCCACCGTGGCCTCTCCCACCCGGCGCGTCAGCCGCGCCGCCTTCTCGATAATGAGGATGCGGATGCCGGGGTTGCGCCGCTGCAGCAGGATGGCCGCCGCGGAGCCGGAGAGCGCGCCGCCGATGATGATGACATCGTAGGCCGCGCAATCAGCGGGCGAGCCTTCTTTAGTCCCCGTGGCATTCATTGCCGGATATCATCCCGGGTCAAAATGCAAAACGCAACTTTTGTGTGGATCATGGCCGCCAGACGCGCGGCGATTACGCCGGGAACCGCGCCCGGATGACGCCCAGCAGCGCCTCAAAATCAACTGGCTTCGCGAAGTGAAAATCGAACCCCGCCTCGAGCGAACGCGCCCGGTCCGCATCCGCCGCGTAACCGGAGACGGCCACAAATAGGGCCGTTTTGAGATCGGGCTGGTTGCGCAGCGTCCGGGTGAGCTCGTACCCGTCGCACCCCGGCAGGCCGATGTCCAGCAGCAGCACCTCGGGATGGAATTCCATGGCGAGCCCGATCCCCTCCGGCCCGTCGTGCGCGATACGGATCTGCGCGCCGCGCCCTGTCAGCAGGCGCCCCAGGGTGCTCGCCGCATCATCGTGATCGTCAACGATTAGGATGCGCAGCGATGCCGGCAGCCGCGGCGGTGGCTGCGCCTGCGGTGCGCCCCCCTTTGCCGCCGGGGCGTCAATCAGCGGCAGGCGGACGGTGAATGTCGACCCCATCCCCGGCCCGGCGCTCGCCGCCGAGACCTTGCCACCGTGCATGACGGTGAGCGATTGCACCACGGTCAGCCCGATGCCAAGCCCCCCCTGGGCCCGGTCAAGCGTCGTATCGCCCTGCGTGAAGAGATCGAAGATATGCGGCAGCAAATCTGGCGGGATGCCGGACCCGTTGTCCGTCACGGAGACCACCGCCTCCCCGCGCACGCGCCTCGCCGCAAGCTGGATGCTCCCACCTTCCGGCGTGTACTTGGCGGCGTTGCTGAGCAGGTTCACGAATACCTGCTCGATGCGCGCCTCGTCGCCATTGACCCAGAGCGGCGCCTCCGGCAGGTCCGACTTGAATCCCTGGCTCCGCTGGATGAGCCACGGGTGCGCGGCCGCGGCCGCGTGATCGAGCACCTGCCGCAGGTCTAGATCGACGCGGCGCAACTCGATGCGCCCGCGGTTGATCCGCGCCATGTCCAGGAGATCGTCCACCATGCGGGAGAGTTGGAGGCTCTGGCGGTCGACCACCTGCGCAGCCCAGTGAACGGCTGCTCCGTCCGCCGGGGCATCCCCCGCGATTTGCACCGCATTGCGGATCGCCGTAAGCGGGTTGCGCAGCTCGTGGCTCAGCATGGCAATGAACTCGTCCTTGCGCCTCGTAACCTCGCCGAGGGCCGCCTCGTCGGCCTTGCGCTGGGTGATATCGAGATTCGTCCCCACCACGCAAATAATCTGTCCATCCGCATTCTCCCGCGCCGTCTCGACACTCTGGATGTATCGCACCGCACCGTCATCGGCGCGCCGGATGCGAAACTCCCGCGCTCCCTGGCCTCCGTGGCGGGCGGTATCGCGCAGGGTTTCCTCCTGGCGCGCCAGGTCCTCAGGCAGCACCGCATTACTCCACGTGGCGTACGGGATATAACCGTCCGGCGTGGGCGCCACTCCGTGGATCTTGAACATCCGGGCGTCCCACCAGATCTCGTTGGTGTTGATATTCCACTCCCAGATGCCGACCCCGGTGGCCTCGGTCGCAAGCCGCATCCGCTCCTCGCTCTGCCGCAGCGCCCGCTCCGCATTGGTCTTCTCCGTCACCTCGCGGAAGTAACACACCACACCGAACCCCCCATCCCCCAGCGTGATGCGCTGCGCCTCCCACTCGAAGGTCTGCTCCGCATCGATATCCTGCCTTTGCACATTGACCGATGTCGAGATGTAGGTCTCCCCGGTCTCGAGGATATGGTGGAAAATATCCGCGCAACGCTGCCCCAGCGCCGGCCCCCAGAGTGCCGTCATGATCTCCTGAAAGTCGCGCCCCACGAGCGGATGGAAATTTTGGAAGAACGGCAGCGCCAGACCGTTCACCTGCTGGAAGCGCATGTGGGAATCGACCACATACGTGCCCGTGGGCGCCTGCTCGACGAGCGTCGCGAAGAGCCCCGCGCTCTGCCCCAGCACCTCCTCGGCGCGCTTGCTCTCCGTGATATCCCGCACCGTGCCGAGGATGCGCAACGGCGTCTCCTCGGTGGCAGACACGCGAACTCCCTTGAACTCGACCCACCGAATTTCCCCGTCCGTGCGCCGGAACCGCCCCTCGTAGATGAGCGGCAGGCCGGCGCTGAGCGTGTTTGAGAATGCCTGCTCAAAGACCGGGAGATCCTCCGGAACGATGAACTCCGACACAAAACGCGCCGAGTTGATCGGCCCCTCAGACCGCGGCGTGCCGAAAATTTCATAAGGCCGATCATTCTCCCAGATGGCATGGTCGCCCTCCGGCTGCCACTGCCACACGCCCACGCCCGCCGCCGCCGTCGCCAGCCTGAGGCGCTGCTGGCTCTCCCGCAGTGCCAGCTCCGCCTGTTTGCGCTCGGTGATATCCTCAAATACCGTGTAGGCCTCGCACGCCCCCGCCTCGCCGGGGCGGGAGACCGGTACCGCATCCACACTGATCCACCGGTACTCCTGCCGCTGCGGATTGTAGACGCCCATCACCACGCCGCGCTGCTGCCGCCCGGTGCGGAGCGCAACGGAGGAGGGATGCTCGATGCCCGGGAACGGCGTCCCATCCTCGCGGATGGTCCGATGCTCCTGCCCAGCCGGGTCGGTGCCAAGGAAAGTATCCGGCGCCACCCCGAGGATGCGCTCCGCCGCCGGGTTCATCGCGATGATCCGTCCTGTGCAATCATGATGCACCACCCCCTGGAGCATGGTCTCCGCGAGCAGCCGGTAACGCTCCTCCGGCCCCAGCGCGGAGGGCGTCGGGGGGATGGGTGTGGGCGGCGCATCCACCAGCGACGCATTCGCGCAGTCCAATTCTGGAACTGGAGGGGCGGGGGTGCGATCGCGGCTGCTCATATCCCTCTGGAGGTTCCCGCCCTTCGGTACAGCGGCGTCAAACGCGGGTAAAGAGTGGCCCTCCCTATATCGCAAATAATCGGAAATCACAAGTTTCAACTGCCCATATCCGGGAGATGCGTTGACCGGCGGCCGCGGGGATCTTACACTCGCTGAGTGACCTCCAGCATGGGTAACACCCTGCCTTGCGCGGAAAAATGCGGCGCCGGGCATGGCATTTGCATCCTCAGGTATTCCATCGCGCAGGATGTGCGCGGGGCAGCTTATGCGTGTGAGCCGCCCCTCGTCCCCGGCGCGACAGCCCTATGAGTCCCGATTTAACGAACAAACGAGTTCTCGTTTTCATCGTCGCGTACAATGCCGAAAAAACCATCGGCAGCGTCCTGCGCCGAATCCCCGCGGAGCTCCGCGGCGGCAATGTCGAGGTGCTGGTCATCGACGATTCCTCCAAGGACGACACCTTCGCCACCGGCATCGCCCACGAGAAGACCATCGATGGTCTCAAGATCACCCTCCTGCGCACCCCCATCAACCAGGGCTACGGCGGCAACCAGAAGCTCGGTTACCGCTTCGCGATCGACAACGGCTTTGACTTCGTCGCCCTGGTCCATGGCGATGGACAGTACGCCCCGGAGAAGCTTCCTGACCTCTTGCAGCCGCTCTTCAACGGCGACGCCGGCGCGGTCTTCGGCTCCCGCATGATGCAGCGCGGCGACGCCCTGCGCGGCGGCATGCCCCTTTACAAATATTTCGGCAACAAGATCCTCACCCGATTCCAGAACGCGTTGCTCCGGACCAATCTTTCGGAGTTTCACTCCGGTTACCGCCTCTACTCCACCGCTGCCCTCCGCAAGGTGCCGTTCGAGCGCAACTCGAATGACTTTCACTTCGACACGGAGATCATCATCCAGCTCGTGATGGCAGGCGTGAAGATCGTGGAGCTCCCGATCCCCACTTACTACGGCGACGAGATTTGCCACGTCAATGGATTGAAGTACGCGTGGAACGTTTTCCGGACGATGCTGCGCGTGAAGTTCCATCAGCGCGACCTTCTCTATGACCGCAAGTTCGACATAGGACCCATCGAGGAAAACTACGACGTAAAGCTCGGCTTCGTCTCCTCCCACACCATGGCCATCGAGGCCGTGCGGCCCGGGGCCAATGTCATCGATATCGGCTGCGGACGCGGCTACGTCGCACGGGAGCTTGCGAAGAAAGCCCATCATGTAACCGGCGTGGATCAGTATGTCCCGTCTCAATCCGATGACCCGAAGGTCAGTTACTACCAATGGAACCTCGACCGCGACGAATTCCCCGTGGACCTCTCGGAGTTCGACCAGGTCTTCCTTCTGGATATCATCGAGCATCTCCGCGAGCCCGACGCCTTCATGGAGCGCCTCCGCCACGCCGCCGTCCAGCGCCGGCCGGAGATCATCCTGACCACCGCCAATATCGGTTTCTTCGTCACCCGCATGATGCTGCTCGCGGGCCATTTCAATTACGGCCGCAAAGGCATCCTGGACCGCACCCACACACGCCTCTTCACCTTTACCTCCCTGCGGGAATTATTCGAGCAGGCCGGTTATGAGGTCCTCGAGATGCGCGGCATCCCCGCCCCCTACCCCAAGGCCGTCGGCGGCCGCCGCATCGGCCACGTCCTCCTCTGGATCAACCGCCTTTTCATCCACCTCAGCCGCGGTCTCTTCTCCTACCAGATCTTCGTGCGCGCAGCCGCCAAGCCCTCCATCGAGCACCTCCTCTCCGAGACCATCGACTTCAGCCGCAAGCAGCGCCAGAGCATCGAGGAAAGCGGCCTCCAGCGGGTAATGGCCCAGTAACAGCCGCTGGCCCCTCCGCACAGGCGCCTCCGCCCTGTTATCGCCTGCGCGTGCCGGTCACCCTAACACAGTATCCACCCGCCTGCGATAGGTCCCATAGGTCCTATAGGTCCCATCCCCCCACGCTCCATACCACCCCCGCGCCTCCGCAATAAAACGTACTGAAAACCAGTACTTATTTGTAGCGATTGTCGTACACACCCCTGTAGCGAAATCCGCTACATCCGGCACACCGGTTGCTCGTATGACGATACATGAGGCACATCCATCCAAACCGCAAAGGTTTCACCCTCGTCGAAATCATGATCGTGGTCGCCATCATCGCGTTGCTGGCCGCCATTGCCGTACCCAACTTCCTGCGCGCCAGGAAGCGTGCGCAAGCCAGCAAAATCCTGGAGGACCTCCGCGTCCTCGACGGCGCCACCGACCAGTACGCCATCGACAACAACAAAACCTCGGGCATGAACCCGAGCTTCACCGACCTCCAGGCCTACCTCAAAACCGGCACCACCCTCTACAACACCGGCGCCGACCTCTTCGGCGACAGTTACGGCCCCTTCACCGTCGATACCGTCGTCGGCGTCCCGCTCCCCGCCTTCAACGCCCTCTCAGACGTCGCACCCGTCTCCTTCTGGTCACCCTACTTCTGGGGTCCCGGAAGCTGAGGGTGGCCCGGCGAGCGGTCTCCGCCCATCGCTTAGTCCGAAGAGCGCCCTCACATCGCCGCGCGTAAGCACGCGGTATTGCCAGATCGACAAAAGAAAATACGGAATACAGGCAAGCGTAGCATGGACCGGTGTTGTCTCGCCGACCTTAACACCAAATCGGGAGAGAGCGAGGGGGCCGGACAAGGTAAGCACATAAATGCTGGCAATTGGATAGCCGATCATGGCGATCCACGTGCAGAACATCGCATAGCTCCGCCAGCCCTTTGATAAGCGTAGAAGGCCGAAGCAGGTCGGGATGCTCAAGATGTTCAGGTCAATGGAGAGCCTGCCTGCACGCATGCTGTAATACATCGAGACCGCCGCCCAAATCCCTTCCAGAAGGAACAATAGCGCCACGATGGCGAGCGCCTTGGGTACCCGGGGTGCGTCGATCATCTCGAGCACTTAGTGAACGCCCGTTCCCGCTATTTGGCAAGGCCCCTTCCGCCCTCCGCCCCGCCTCTACCCCATGTGCCCAATCACATACAGCACGATCAACGCCCCCACCACCGACAGTATCAGCCCCGCCGGATGAAACATCTGCCCATCCTTCGGCTTCGAGAAAATCCGGGCAATGAGCCCCCCCACAATCGACCCGCCAATCCCCACCAGCGAGGTGGCCAGGAACCCCATATGCTCCGCCCCCGGCATGATGGCGCGCGCAATGAGGCCGATGAAGAAACCGACAATGATGGACCAGATGATGTGCAGCATATGAAAACCCATTCGTGCGCCGATGCGCATGTGGGTGTTTCATCGAAGGCGATATTCGTTGCCGTTGGCCGCAATGCAGGCATAGTACCCGTTCTGCGGACGAAATTTTTTCTCCTCGGGGCGTAGCTTAGCTTGGTAGAGCGCCTGGTTTGGGACCAGGAGGTCGCAGGTTCAAATCCTGTCGCCCCGACTTTTTTCGATTCACAGCGAAGCGTATGAATCCCGCACGCTGGGCGCAAAGCGCCAAAGGGCATTCAGTCGGGCCAGGTCAGAAAATGGCCCCCCTGAACTCGAAGCGCGTAGCTTAGCTTGGTAGAGCGTCAGCCTCAGGCTGAAGGTCGCAGGTTCAAATCCTGTCGCCCCGACTTTTTCACACCTGCGACCAGGAATCGTATGGCTCAACTTGGTAGAGCGTCAGCCTCAGGCTGAAGGTCGCAGGTTCAAATCCTGTCGCCCCGACTTTTCTTTACGGACCTGAATCCCAATCCTGCATTCAGCATCGCAAGGCCGGAGGCCGCAGGTTCTGAGCCTGTCGAAGGGCTTGTCCAATTCCAGGACCCCAACGGGGTCAAAGAGCCCTAGCCGGTTGAGCAAGCGGGCGAAACCCCCGGTATTAGCACCATCAACGGCCACACATTCTCGATTTCAAAACCGCCCAAGAGCGAGTATGCTCGGTAGTGTACAGGCCCCCGGAAATGCCCCCCGACTCATCGAGTAAAGAAGTTGTCCCCAATTGTTTTTGGGCCGGTGCAAGAAAATGGCTTCGCAGGGTTTTCGTATCTTTTTGTGTACTCCTCCCGCTTACGTTCATATTGGAAAATGCCTTCCCGGCGGGCCTAGCAACCACGGCGACCAAGCAAGCCTCCGCCCTTCTTTTCCCTCAATCTCAGTTCACTGAGCTGCCGGAAACGGTTGAAATATCCATCGACGGAGTTCGCGCGATATTTCACCGGGGAGACAAAACGTATGATCACTTGGTGAATCTGCTTCATAACGGACGCAGCGATGAAATGACAAGTGCAGCAGCAGCGGGAGCCCCCTTCGCCTTCACCGGCCCACAATGTGGGGAGTTGGTGATTCGCTGCTATGGGATCACTTCGCGGTTCATCATTGAGCGCAACGTGGGTAACAAAAACCTCTATTGGATCTGGCTACCCCACCTAAATCGCGGTGGCTACGCAATCCCCGTCTTTACAGCGGACCCTCGCGTCATTGACCTCATTAAAACATCAGGAACTACGACCTCGACCATGCCTTGACCCAAAGCGAGAGCAGATGCATTCCTGGCACCTAAAATGACACCAACACGCAGTATCTTCACTACAGCCTTCTGGACGCTTCTGGTATTCAGCTATGGCCTGTCGGCTTTCGGGACCGCCGCGTCGGTCTTCAATTGGCGTTTTATTTGGGCGCCGTCCAGGTTTCATGACGACATATTCTCCAGACTCAGCCTGTTGTGCGCTATCTTGCTCCTGCCGCTCACCGTGTATTTTTGGCGGAATAATTTATGCCGGTGGCTAGGCTAGGGAATATGGGTTTTCTACGTGATTCTGGGCACTCCTTTTCCAGTGTTTTGAGAGCGCTAAGATGAAAGCTTTCCATTGGATAAGATTGTTGAAATTGTCTTTCAGAGTCTTGCTGATAATTCTCGGCGCTGTCATACTGCTGATCATTTCGCAAGTTCAGTTTCCGGCTGGGATCGAAACGATCCCCACGCAGCACGCGAATGCCCTTTTATTTCCTGACACTGGTTACGGATTGCCGAGGACGGCGGAGATTACGATAGATGGAGTCAAGGCAGTATTTCACCAGGGAGACAAGTCCTATGATAAGTTAGTGGATCTTCTTCACAATGGCCGCTCCGAAGAAATTCTTGAGAAGACTGGGTACCCCTCCGGATTCAACCCTGAGTGGCCGGCGTGCGGCGAATTAGTGATTCCCTGTTTGGGCATACCCTGTCACTTCCCGATTACCCGTGAGAAAGGCAACCCGAATTTTTATCGGATTTGGCTTCCCAAGTTGACCTCGCCCGGTCGAACTATCCCAACATTCACTGCGGACCCGCAGGTTGTTGAGTTTATCAAATCGGATAGCACTGATTACTGACTACAGACAGAAGATAGGGGAAAATGGGATCAATTCCTGCAACTTGAATGGGTTCTCGAAGCGCACGTCCCGAGTTGAGACTCTCGCCGGGCTCGAATAAGCGTCCCGCCACGACGAAACGTGAGGTCAGTTGCATCCGTCACGCGGGAAATGGGGTCGGAAATGGGGAAGTGGTGGGGAAGTGGGGTCGACTCTTGAAACTTGAATGGATACCCGAAACGTCCGCCATGGAGTTGGGAGTCGCGATCCTTCCAGCGTTTGCGGCATTTCAGCCGCTCGTTCCGAACGTATTGAATCCGGTTAAGCTTTTCGCGCCGGATAAATCTCGGGCACTTGCAACCGCAGCACCGCTATCCGCCCACGCCCATGGCATCCCTCCAGACGCTCTGTCTTGACCTTCCCCCGCTCCCCCTCACCCCACCGGCCGAATCTCGTTTCCCTTAAAAAACCAAAAAAATCATTAGGAGAAGCAAGGTCTCTTCTGCAAGGCTTGTTCGTATGCACGGTCCGGTCAAAATCGCACGCCTCTCGCGCCGCGCCGCGGCTTGCTCGACTGCCTGCCCGGCCAGCCATCCATACTCCCCATCGAACCCTCTTTCCACGCCCAAAACCGACCCGGCATCACCCCGGCCCCTGGAGTAATTAAGGTAAATTAAGCCAATTTAAGGTGAAAAAATTTTCGGAGCCAGACCCCCGGACCCGCCATCAGCCCCCAATTTTTACCCCTCCCATCACCGCGGTGAGGGCGGGACGTTTCCCCGTGTTCAATCGATGTGATCCATGAAGTAGCGCGCCAGTGAAATCGCGGTAAGGATGCACACCCCGAGGCAAATTGACTGGATCATGGCCGCACACGTACGCCGCATCCATCTCAAACGCAAAGGCGATTGTCAGCGCTCACACCTCCGCCAGCTCCTCGTCATCCTTCGGGATGAAGATGGTCTTCGTGTTCGCATTATAATCCATGAGCCCGGCGTATCGGCCCCAGGCGACCATCGTCTGGAGGATTTTCTCCGGGTTGTCGTACGGGAGCGCCATGGAGATGTCCTTGAGCACCTTCTCCGCATCCACCTCATCCTGCACCTTCAGATACTCCAGGATAATGTGAAAGAGGCGCAGCTTGTTCACCTGCTCGGCAAAGATTTCCGTCCGGCCCTTGTGGTCGCTGGCGAGGAATCTTCTTCCCAGCTCGGTGAGACGCACGTTGTTCTTCGGCGTGTCCACGAGTTCCAGGATTTCCGCCGCCTTGACCAGTGCGAGGGTCTCGCCGAACTCTTTGCCGACATCGTTGGAGATATCGTAGATGTTCGTCAGCTCGGGCGAATCCTCAACGATGCTGAGCAGCCCGATGACCTGGCCCACCGGCACGCATGGGATCGATTCCATGCGGCTGCGGGCGCGGGAGACCGGCCTGCCGGAGACGGGCAGCGGCTCGGGCGGCAGGTCAGGCAGCGTCAGCGTGGTGATGGCGTCGTGGATCGTCTTGACCAGGCGCTGGAACTCCGGGTCCTTGCAATCGCGCGGGTAGGGCAGGTCGTTCTTGAGCACGAGCCCCAGCCGGCCCGGCCGCGGGAAGAGCACACAAATGCGGGAGGCCATCTCCACGGCCTCCTCGATATTGTGCGTGACCATGAAGATGCTCTTGAGGCCGGTGTTCTTATTCTGCCAGAGGGAGATCATCTCCTGGCGCAGATTCTCGGCGGTCAGCACATCCAGGGCGCTGAAGGCCTCGTCCAGGCAAAGAATCTTCGGCTCGGAGACGAGCGCCCGGGCAATGCCGACGCGCTGGCGCATGCCGCCGGAGAGCTCCCGCGGATAGGCCGCATGGTAATTGGAGAGGCCGATGAGTTCGATGGCGTGCTCGATGGCGGCCTCGCGCTCCGGGCGTGTCAATTGCTTGGACATCAGCCCGACATTCACATTCTGCTCCACCGTCAGCCATGGATAGAGGGCGAAGGTCTGGAAGACGATCGACGCATACGGATTGATCCCATCCAGCGGGTGGCCATAGCAGAGCACCTGTCCGGTGGTCGGCTGCGCAAGGCCGGTGAGGCAGCGCAGGATGG
>Ga0302320_10014377_pt1 | contig 16389 bp, 15 predicted proteins | sample Bog_T0_3_FD_202130 | JGI IMG/M metagenome (GOLD analysis project Ga0302320, IMG submission 202130) | Peat permafrost microbial communities from Stordalen Mire near Abisko, Sweden - Bog_T0_3 | ecosystem: Environmental > Terrestrial > Soil > Wetlands > Peat | place: Sweden: Abisko, Stordalen Mire... | reverse complement strand
GGGGCCGAGGCTGCCCGACTCCAACCCGCTGCCGGTGATGCGCAACATCAAGATCGTCAATGTCTCCGGCGATGTGATGTCGGTGGGTAACATCCACGGCTTGCCGGGGAGTCCCATCCAGGGCATCGTGTTTGAGAACTGCAAGATCACCGCCGACCGCGGCTTCCGGTTGGATCATGCTCGCAATGTTGACCTGTCGGGCCTGACGATCACCGTGAAGCAGGGCGACCCGGTGACCAAAACGGACGTGGAGTAGGGAACAGCTATTAGCCTCTAGCCCTTAGCTAAGAGCTAAAGGCTAAGTGCCAAATGCTGTGCGGTGGGCGATTAGAATCGATGTATGGCGGAGGCTGGAGTCGAGACTCGGGTCGTCCATGCGGTCTGTTCGCATGACTGCCCCGACTCGTGCGGCGTGCTGGTGACGGTGGAATCGCTGACGGGCGCGGACGGCCGCAAGTCCGAGCGCGCGATGAAGGTTGCGGGTGACCCCTCGCACCCGGTGACGCAGGGGTTCTTGTGCGGGAAGGTGGCGCAATACCTGGAGCGGGTGTACTCGCCCGACCGGCTGTTGTACCCGATGCGGCGCAAGGCGGGACGGCCGAAGGGGCCGGCGGGCTATGGCAGCGTGAAGGGCCGCGAAGCCGATGCGTTCGAGCGGATTAGCTGGGACGAGGCGCTGGGGCTGATCGCGGAGAAGTTGAAGGCGATTGCTGCGGAGTTCGGGCCGGAGAGCGTCCTGCCGTACTCCTACGCGGGAACCATCGGGCAGCTCGGCTTTGGATCGATGGACCGGAGGTTCTTCCATCGGCTGGGCGCGTCGCAGCTCGACCGGACGATCTGTTCGGAGGCGGGCGGCGTGGCCTTCAAGACGGTCTACGGCGTCAAGCTCGGCACCGCTCCGCAGGATTTTGCCCACGCCGGCCTGATTATGGCGTGGGGCGCGAACATTCACGGCAACAACATTCACCTCTGGCCGTTCATTGAAGAGGCTCGGCGCAAGGGCGCGCGGCTGGTGGTGATCGACCCGTACAAGACGCGGACGGCGGCCCTCGCGGATGAGCACCTGGCGATTCGGCCGGGGACGGATACGATGCTCGCGCTGGGCATGATGCACGTCCTGTTTGCGGAGGGCCTGGAAGACCGCGCCTACCTGGAGGAGTGCACGGCTGGGGCTGACGAGCTGCGCGCCCACGTGCTGAAGCCGGAGCATGCACCCGAGGCCGCCGCGGACATCACCGGTATCGCCGCGGAAAAGATCGTGGCCCTGGCGCGTGCCTACGCGCTCTGCCTGAAGCAGACTGGCAAGCCGGCGGCGATCCGCCTGAACTACGGCATTCAGCGCTGCGAGAATGGCGGGACGGCGGTGCGCGCGGTTGCGATGCTGCCATTGATTACGGGTGCGTGGAGGCACAAGGGCGGAGGGTTGCAGCTCTCCACCAGCGGCGCGTTCCCGTTCAACAGTGACGCGCTGCAGATGCCTGGGCTGATGCGTCAAAGTCCCCTCGGCCGGGACGCGCGCGTGGTGAATATGAGTTTGTTAGGGACTGCACTGACCGAACTTGGCTCGTGCGGCAGAGAGGCTGAGGGTCCGCCGGTGAAGGCTTTGTTTGTCTACAACACCAACCCGGCGGCGATTGCGCCCAACCAGAACGCCGTGCTGCGTGGGCTGATGCGCGACGACCTGTTCACGGTGGTGCATGAGCAGTTCTTTACCGACACGGCGGACTATGCGGACGTGTTGCTTCCCGCGCCGACCTTCCTCGAAACCAAGGACGTGCAGGGTGCGTATGGGCATTTCTTTGCACAGGTGTCGCAGCAGGCGATTGCGCCGCTGGGCGAGGCGCGGAGCAACGTGCGGCTGTTCGCTGAGTTGGCCCGGCGCATGGGATTCGCCGAACCCTGCTTCGCGGACACGGAAGACGATCTGATCGACCAGGCACTTCATGCGGAGAAGTCCGATCCGCGTAGCGCATGGTTCGCCAGCATCACGCGGCAGCGGCTGGAGCGCGAAGGCCAGGTTGCGCTGACGCTTCCGGTGAACGCCGAGGGCGAGACGCTGCCGTTTGCGACCGCGGAGTGGTTCCGCACGCCGAGCGGACGGGCTGAGTTGACGCCGGTGCCGGTGTTCGTCGCGCCGGTCGAATCGCGGGGCGGCTCGGCGGCTCGCTCGGGTGAGTATCCGCTGGAGTTCCTGCCGCGCAAGGCGGACAACTATATGAACTCGACCTTCGCGAACATCCCGCTGCATCGGAAGCTGGAGGCGCGGACCGCCGGTGCGCTGGAGATGCACCCGGCGGATGCGGCTGCGCGCGGGCTGGCAACCGGCGACGCGGTGGAGGTCTTCAACGCGCGGGGCAGGATCCGGCTGCGGGCGCAGGTGGGCGAGATGGTGCCGCAGGGGGTGGTGGCGGCACGCCTGGACTGGAACAAGCTCTCGCGGTTGAACGGAGACGCGGGCGCCAATGTGAATGCGCTAACCAGCGAGACGCTGACCGACATCGGCGCGGGCGCGACCTTTTACTCGACTTTGGTTGAAGTGCGGCGGCGGTAACCGCGCAGGACGATTCGGTGCGGGTCAGGCAAACTCGCGTCGAGCGGCATTGCTCCCATATAATCGAGCTTTCCCCACGGGAGTCTGCGGGGCGCGATTCTGGACAGCAATGAGGGTGTGCGTATCTTTACCGTAAAGCGAGTGAGCGGAAGTTTCCTGAGCGTCAGGCTGGAGCAATATCGCAGCGGATGCAAGGCGATGCGCAGGACGCCCGCGTGGTTTTCTTTGAAGAAAGACCGCACCGAACAGCCTCTGCCGGGTCAGCAAACCCTTGCCGCTGTGCAGCCTGCGCGCAGGGGCCTCGGCGGTTCCATGATGGCTTCTGCCCTGGCTGCTGCAACTCTGCTGGTGCCCGCGGGAGTTTGGGCGCAGGCCGCCGCGGCTGCGGAAACCGACACCGCCTCCGGGGCACAGGTGCTTTGCCAACCGCAGGTGATCGGAGTCCGCAGGATTCCCAAGGAGTCGGTCCTGGCCCGGATGGCCAGCCACCAAGGCGACCCCTACGATCCGGCTTCGGTGGAGCGGGATTTCAACTCAATCTGGAACTCAGCCTTCTTTGAAAGCCTGCGCATTGAGCGCGTGGATACCCCGACGTGTGTGCAACTGGTGGTGTATGTCTCGGAAAAGAAGACGATTCGGGAGATCGACTACAAGGGCCTGAACTCGGTGACGCTCTCCGACGTGCAGGAGCGGTTCAAGAAGGCCAAGGTCGCGCTGAACGTGGAAAGCCAGTTCGACGAGACCCGGGTGATGCGGGCGGTGACGGTACTGAAGGACTTGCTCTCCGAGCATGGGCACCAATTCGCGACGGTCACGCCGGTGTACAAGACCATTCCTCCGGCCTCGGTCTCGATTACTTTCAACATCAAGGAAGGGCCCACCGTGAAGGTGGGCAAGATCGCATTCGATGGGAACTCCAGTCTAACCGACCGCACCCTGCGCACTGCCATGGTGAACCTTAAGCCGATCGGCATTCCGCGCTCGATTATCCTGGAAGACCTGTTCGCGAGAACATTCGATGCCAGCAAACTGGACGAGGACGTGCAAAGGGTCCAGTACGCCTATCAGGACCGCGGCTACTTCAAGGCGCAGACCTCCGATCCGCAGACCCATGTACGCGACGAGGGTGGCCTGAACTGGTTTACGCTGCGTCCGTCGACCGGCAAACGCATCGATATCATGATCCCGGTGGATGAGGGAGAGCGGTACAAACTGGGTGGGATCACGTTTACCGGAGTCGATCCCCGGCAGTGGAATGTGAAGGCACTGCGCGCGCAGTTTGCGCAGAAGGACGGCGAATGGTTCAACCGCACCCTGTTTGCCAAAGGGTTGGAGGCGCTGCGCAAGGCGTATGGCGGCCAGGGCTACATCAATATGGTGGCCTCTCCGATCCCGCGCTTCGACGAGGCCAAGAAGCTGATCTTTTGGAACATCGAGGTCGCTCAGGATAAGCAGTTCTTTGTTTCGCGCATCGAGTTCACCGGCAATACGGTGACCCGCGACAAGGTGATCCGGCGTGAATTGCTGCTCGAAGAGGGCCAGGTCTACAGCAGCCAGAAGTGGGACTACTCGATCCTGCGGCTGAACCAGTTGGGTTACTTCGACGTGCTGAAGGTGGAAGACGACACGGAGACGCGACAGAATGCGGACGACGCGACGGTCGATCTGCTGCTGAAGGTCAAGGAGAAGGGCAAGAACTCAATCGGAGTCAACGGCGGTATCAGCGGATTGTCGGGCACGTTCGTTGGCCTCAACTACCAGACCAACAACTTTCTGGGACTGGGAGAGACGCTGTCCGCCCAAGCGAATATCGGCGATCTGTCGCGTAACCTTAGCTTCGGGTTCAATGAGCCTTATCTGCGCAACAAGCCGATTTCGGTGGGCGTGGAGGTATTCGACCGGAAGTTCGATTACAACCCGGCCAAAGCCTATTCGATCTCCAACGGCGTCAGCGCCAATGTTTCGACCGCGCAGTCGTCCTTGCTGACCAACTACAACACCGCGACCACCGGGTTTACGGTCTCGGCGAGCGAACCGCTGAAGGGTTTGTTCCATATCCACGGCGGCGGCGTGCCGCGCATCGGCGTCACCTATGCTTTGTCGAAGGCATCGGTAACCACCTTCAACGACAACACCCGCAACGTATTCCAGTCGCTGGCCTTCCGTTCCGGTGTCGCGGGCCCGAACCAGTTGAACGGAATCATCACCTCGACGATTGCGCCTAGCTTCTCCTACTCCAGCGTAAGCAACCCGGTAAGTCCGCATTTCGGCCGCGATTTCAACTTGTCGGTGCAGATTGCGGGCGCGGGCGGCAACGTGAAGTACATCTCGCCGGTGGCCAGCTTCCGCCAGTTCTATCCGATGAAGGGATTGAGAATTAACAGCGACGGGCGCAACGTGCTCGGCTTCCGGATACAGTTGGCGCATGTAAGCGGATTCGGCGGGGAGGTTGCGCCGCCCACCAACCGCATCTACGGTGGGGGCGAGAACGATGTCCGCGGATTCGATATTCGTGCCTCCTCGCCCTATACCTTCGTTCCCGTCAAGGTGCAGTTCAACCTGACCAACCCGGACGGGACTTTGGTGCCGCGCGACCCGACCAATCCGAGCCTGGGAAACATTCAAATTCCGCTTCCCATCTATCGCCTGGTTTCGGTTGGAGGCGACACCCAACTGACTACCAACATCGAGTACCGCTTCCCCGATATCTTCGTCCCTCAGGTGACGTTTGCGCTATTCACCGACTTTGGCCTGACCGGTGACCTGCAGTCCGGTCAACTGCGGCAGAGCGTCTCGGGTGCTTCGGTGCTGTCGAGTCCGCTCTATGGCTGCCCGACCTTCATCAACGGCGCGTGTTATGGCGGCCAGGCGGTGCCCGGGTTCTCTCCGCTCCAGCTCAATACGGTGCCGGGCACGAACTGGATCGCACGCATGTCCAACGGCGCCGAGTTGCAGGTGATCCTGCCTGTTGTCAATGCTCCGTTCCGGCTCTACTACGCGTACAACCCACTGCGGCTCTACAAGGACGTTCCCCAGCAGTTGGCGGTGGACGACGCCACCTTCCGGACCATGTTCCCCACCTCCGGGGCCGGACTGTTCAGTTATGGGCAGGCGCTCCAACTCTACGGGCCGTCCTACCAACTGCGCGAGCCGCGCAAGACCTTCCGCCTGACGGTGAGCACGACGTTCTAAGGTCTTCCAGTGCTCTAAGGCGCAGGTTGCAGCCGTGCCAGCATCTCCGCAACGGTGCATCGCGACACCGGATCGACCATCTCCGGCGCAATGTCAGCCAACGGCTCCAGCACGAAGCGGCGGGCGGCCAGGGCGGGATGGGGCAGCGTGAGGTCGGGAGTCGACAGCACCACGTCGTCCATCAGCAGTAGATCGAGATCGATCACACGCGCGCCTTTGGGGGGCGCAAGAGTTCGGTCGCGACCCATGGCAAGCTCGATGGCCAGCAACCCGCGCATCAGTTCCAATGGCTGCAGCTCGGTTTCCAGCAGCATTGCTCCGTTCAGGAAATGTGGCTGTTCGATCTCTCCCACAGGCTCGGTGTCGTAAAGGCCGGAGATCGCGCGCACTTCACCCAGCCGAGCAACTTGCTTGACGGCTTCGCGCAGGTTTGCTTCGCGGTCGCCCCATGGGGAAGGCAGATTGGATCCAAGTGCGATGGCAGCGAGGGGCATAGGTCCGAGGTCCGTTGTTCGTTCTACGTTGTTCGTATCAAGGTACCGGAGAGACTAACGTACAAACGGAGAACGATGCCCGGAGAACGCTATGCATGCGCGGCGACGGTCTCCGGCAGAATCCCCGCGGCTGCCTGCTCGGGTACGGCAACCTCGTCGTACCCATAGGCCAGTTCCCAGGCCGAGCGGTCCCTCAGTAGCCTCTGTACCAGCGCGGTGTGCATGGCGTGGCCGGCCCGCTCCGCGATGACGCGCCCCTGGATGCGGCGGCCGGCGAGGGCCAGATCGCCGATCAGGTCGAGGACTTTATGGCGAACGAACTCATCGGGGAAGCGCAGCGGGCCATTCTGCACGCCATGCCGGGTCAGGATGATGGCGCAGGCCTCGGACGCGCCGCGAATCAGTCCCATGTCACGGAGCTTCGCCTCATCTTCCTTGAAACCGAAGGTACGCGCCGGCGCGATGAGGCTGGCATAGTCGCCGGTTTCCAGGTCGGAGCTGAACGTCTCCAGGCCAATGGGCTGGGGGAAATCGATGGTGTAATCGATGCCGTAGCCAGAGCCGGGATAGACGCCGATGAACTTGCTGCCATCGCGCACCTCTACCTGCTTCAGAATGCGGATGTACTCGCGGCGGCGGCGCTGCTGCTTCAACCCGACCGCCTGAAAGGCCTGAACGTAGGGCAGCGCGCTGCCGTCCAGGATGGGAAGTTCGAGGTTATCGACTTCGACGATTACGTTGTCCACGCCGAAGCCGATCAGCGCCGACAGCAGGTGCTCGGTGGTGGAGATCAGCACGGATTGCCGCATCAGGCTGGTGGCGTAGCTGACCTTGGCGACGTTTCGCCCATTGGCGGGAATCTCGAAGTTATCCAGATCGGTGCGCCGGAAGACGATGCCGGAGCCTGCGGGCGCGCCGACGAGGCGCATGGAGACCTCCGCGCCGCTGTGCAGCCCCACTCCGCGAAACTCGATGTCGGACCGGATTGTCTGCTCAGGATGAGCGTTCTGGGCCAAGGAAACTTACTCCCGCGATTTCCACAACCCAGAATATAGGGGAAATCGGGGGCTTGAGTGTGGCAAAATTACCACACTTGGCACATCGCGACCCGCCGGTTTGTTGCCTCATTTCTGCTGGTTGGGACTGGCTGCGGTACCATCCGAACATCTCTATGAAGGCTGCCAACGCATTCCTCGACGCCGCGCAGACACAGTCAGTCTGGATTGCGGAGACGTTGCGGAAACTCGTTCTGGTTGAGTCGCCCAGCGACAATAAGCCGGCGGTGGACGAGGCGGTCCAGCTGACGGCAAGTCTGGCCGAAGCCATCGGAGGCCGCGTCAAGCTTCACAAGCAAAAGCAGTTTGGCGACATACTGGAGGCGCGCTTCGGCGCTGCGCGCAGCAGCCGTAAGCCCATCCTGCTGCTTGGCCATCTGGATACGGTGTGGCCGCTGGGCACGCTGCGCACCATGCCCTGGCGACGGGAAGAGGGCAGGTTCTTCGGGCCGGGCGTGTTTGACATGAAGGCCGGCGTGACGATGGCGCTGGCTGCGATCCGCATGCTGGGAGAGCTCGGCGTCAGCCGGGCTGGTTCCAGCGCCTCGGCGCTCACGCTGCTGCTGAACAGCGACGAGGAGATGGGGAGCCCGGTGTCGCGGCCGATCACGGAGCGGCTGGCGCTGAGGTCCGAAGCGGTGCTGGTGCTGGAACCGGCGCAGGGGCTGGCGTGCAAGACCGCGCGCAAGGGCGTCGGCGAATACCGGCTGCATGTCACCGGCGTAGCGGCGCACAGTGGTGGGGACTTCGAGCGCGGGCACTCGGCGATTCTGGAGCTGGCGAGGCTGCTGCAGACGGTCGCGGGATTCACCGACCCGCGCGTGGGGCGAACTGTGAACCCCGGCGTCATCTCCGGCGGGACTCGATCGAACGTGGTGGCGGAACATGCGACCGCCGAGGTCGACGTGCGCATTGCAAAGGCCAGCGATGCGGCGAAGGTCGAGAAGCTGTTTCGCGGGCTGCGCTGCGCCGACCCGAAGTGCAAGCTGGAAATTGCGGGCGGGCTGAACCGTCCGCCGATGGAGCGCAAGCGCGGCACGGTGAGGCTATATAAGCAGGCGCGCGGGCTGGCTGCGGAGATTGGCTTCACGCTCGAGGAGGCGGCAACCGGCGGCGGATCGGACGGCAACTTCACGGCCGCGCTGGGAGTGCCTACGCTGGATGGCCTGGGCGCGGTGGGCGAGGGAGCGCACGCGGCGCACGAGTCGGTCCTGATCGAGCACCTGGTGCCGAGGACGGCGCTGCTGGCGGCACTACTAGCAACTCTTTAGTGCATTCTTCCAATTTGAGTTGAAGGTCACAGAATTCTCTTGCGTTCGACTGTACTACGTGTAATAGTACACATGTGATTCCCTTTCGCGTTCAATTTCGGCCCGGCGTCTCGCTGTTCGAGCAGATTGTGTATGCCGCGAAGAAGGCGATGGTTTCGGGCCAAATGCGCCCGGGCGATCCGTTTCCTTCGGTGCGCGCCCTCAGCAAGGAGCTGAAGATCAATCCGAACACGGCACACAAAATCGTCGCCCACCTAATAAGCGATGGCCTGCTGGAGACGCACCCGGGCATTGGCACGGTCGTCGCCGCGCTGCCCGATTCCACGCGCAAGGAACGTACTCAACTGCTCGGCCACGAGATCGAAGAGCTGGTGGTCGAGGCCAAGCGGCTCGGCATCGGCCGCGAGGAGATGCTCGCCTCGATCGAGGAGCATTGGCATCGCCTCAGCAGCAAAGACCCGCAAGCCACAAGCAAGACCTCAGAGGAAGGACGTAGAGAGCGATGAATCCGACGAGCCCCACCATTCAAGCTGAAAGCCTTGCCAAGAGTTTTGGCAGCACCGAGGTGCTGCGCGGCATCGACCTGGATGTGCCGAAGGGCGCGATCTATGCGTTGATGGGCACCAATGGCGCGGGCAAGACGACCATGATTAAGGTGATGATGAACGTCCTTCGCCCCACGGCAGGCAGCGTGCAGTTGCTCAACATCCCCTCGCGCAAGCTTGCCGGCGCGGCCTTCAACCGCATCGGCTACGTCTCCGAGAGCCAGGAACTGCCGGACGCGATGACGGTGGGAGCGCTGCTGGACTACGTGCGGCCGTTTTATCCCATGTGGGACCGCGCGCTCGAACAGCAGCTCGTGCGTCAGTTCGATCTGCCGCTGGGGCGCAAGCTCAAACACCTTTCGCGCGGCATGAGGATGAAGGCCGCGTTTGCCAGCTCGCTTGCCTACCGGCCGCGGCTGATCGTGCTGGACGAGCCATTTACCGGGCTCGATCCGCTGGTGCGCGACGAGCTGATCGAAGGTCTGCTGGATCGCGCGCCGGAGACGACCATCTTTCTCTCCTCGCACGACCTGGCCGAGATTGAGAGCTTCGCCAGCCATGTCGGGTTCCTTGAAAACGGCCGCTTGCTCTTCTCCGAAGAGATGGCGGTGCTGAGCGATCGCTTCCGCGAGGTCACCATTACACTGACCGCGCCCTCGCCGCTGCCGCCTGACCTGCCGCCCGCGTGGCTGCTCCCGGAGACGGCGGATTGCGTGGTGCGATTCGTTGCGAGCGACTATCGCGCGGGGGAGACGGAGCGCGCGATTGCGGCAGCCTTCCCAGGCATGCGCAGTGTGGAGGCGGAAGCTATGCCGCTGCGGGCGATCTTTCTGGCGATTGCGAAGTCCGCCCGCACCGGCGACACGCCGCGCAGCAGCACACTTCAGACGCCGGTATACGGCGGAGGGCACGAGGCATGAGCCAGATACTGCATATCTTCAAGAAGGACACGCGGCGCTTCTGGCCGGAGATTCTTGTATCGAGCGCGATCTTGTTCGCATTTGTGTGGGTCTTTCCAGAGAGGTGGAAGGTTCACCACGACCAATCGCAATTCTTTCGCGCGCAGCAATTTTTGGCATATTTGTCGGTGCTGTGGCCGGTGGGCTGGGCGCTGCTGGTGGCGCGCGTAGTGCAGGCGGAGGCGACGGTGGGCGCCGACCAGTTCTGGGTTACCCGGCCGTATGACTGGAAGAAGCTGCTGGTGGCGAAGGTACTGTTTATTGCGGTGTGGTTGGGTGGTACGTACCTGCTGGCGGAATCGTGGCTGCTGACGGTGGCCGGGTTTCATCCGCTGGCGTATATTCCGGGGTTGCTCTCCGGGCTGTTGGTGGTGTTGGTTGTGTGGGCGCTGCCGGTGCTGGCGGTGGCTACGGTGACCTCGACGTTTGCGCGGTTGGCCTTGACGTTGGTGGGCGGCTTCGTTGCGTTTCTCGGATATAGATTCTGGAGTAGCGCGCCGCGGGAGTATGTGGCGTCGCAGCCGTATGGGGATAAAGCCTTGCCTGTGCTGTTGATCGCGGGCTGTGCGGCGGCGATTGTGTTGCAGTATGCGATGCGCAGGGTGTGGATTGCGCGAGCGATTTTGCTTGCGGTTCCGGTTCTGATGGCGATCTCGGTGATCTGGTATAGCCGGGCGTCGCTCGTAGATCTCGCTTATTCGCAGAATGCGGTTGGTGCGAGTGAGTGGATGAGTCTCTCGTTTGCACCGACCCAGAGCCACCCTGCATCTGTAGCTTATTGGGAAGGCGAGGACCATATTTATCTGCCGGTACACTACGCCGGTGTGGCGGATGGGACTGCGATCGTCAGAGACGACATGAAGTTTACGATCACGGCGGCGGATGGCAGACGATGGAGCTCGCCGTGGCAGGCGGAATCGGAATATATTGTGCCGGACCTGGATGGCGGAACGGTGCAGCTGAAGATCAGACCGGAGGTGTATAGCCGGTTCAAGTCCGGGCCGGTGACGCTGCAGGTTACGTTTGCGGTGAGCCGATACCAAGCGGACTCGGTGACAGAGATTCCATATCCTGCGGCGGATGCGGCAGTTCCCGGAGTAGGCTTCTGCACGCCGCAGTCGTATGGGCTGCCGAACCTGCATTGCAGAGCTGCGATCGATGTGCCGCGGCTGACGTATATAAGTGCGATGTGGTCGAAGAGCGGCTGCTCGAATCCCGCACATTTATTTGAGCCCACGGCAAAGGGGCGCGCGTGGACCGGACCGGCGGGGTTCGATACGCGTCTCTCGGTGGTGGTGGCCCAGAATTTTTGGATGGACTACCGCCCGACGGACGAGGAGCAGAGGCAGCATCTGCCGTGGCAGATCTGTCCGGGGTCGCCGCTGACGTTGACGACGTATCGCTCGCTGGGGTCCGGTCAGGTAGATCTGACGATTCCGAATTTTGTGCTGCCGGCGAATGTGGTTGCGACGGACTAAGCCGGGGAGTGCCAGCCCCAAATGGAGTGGCAGGGCTGCGCGGGCGAAATGCTGGGGTTCCTCGCCGTGCTCAGGATGACAAGCGGGAAAGAATATGGCAGGTCGTGCAAGGGTAAGCGCGCCGTTTGTTTCTGTCAGCCGGAAGTTGGAATTCGTAAGGGACTATGGGCCAGAGAGGAAATTACATCATGTTGAAGCGTAATCACGTTAAAGAGGCGCTCGTCATCGCCGCGAAACTGAATTGCCGTAGAAGCCTTCTGCTGCTCGCCGTTGCCTGCGCTGCGGGGCGGATGACGCTTCTGGCTCCAACGGTGCTCGCTCAGGCCAGTGCGGCGTCCGCTTCGAGCGGCGCGGCTGCTTCGCCCGCATTCGATGTGGCGACGATCAGGCCGCACAAACCAGACCCAGTACCGATGGGAGTCGACTACGTGAGGAATACGCCCGATGGAATCAAGGGAGCGGGCGTCACCATCACGACGCTGGTGATGTATGCCTATGGGGTGCCGGTCGATACCCGGGTGGTTGGCGGCCCCGATTGGGTGAGGTCCGAGCGCTTTGATGTTGAGGCGAAGATGAGCGTCGAGGACATCGCGGCGATGAAAGCTATCGGCCCGGCACAGAAACAGGCGCACAGCCAACAGATGCTGGAGACACTGCTGGCTGAGCGTTTCCAATTGAAAGCGCACTCCGAGATCAGGCAGGTCCCGATCTACGAGTTGGTGGTCGCTAAGGGTGGCGCGAAGATACGAGATGCATCGAACGACACGACTCCGCTGCATACGGGGAGTAGCGGCAAGCCGTGCGGCTGCCTTCGTGAGACCAGCGCGACAACCTCAGAGGCGCAGAACTATTCCCTGAAATCCTTTGCCGATTACCTGTCGATACCAGCTTTTGGGATCGGACGTCCTGTGGTGGATAAGACAGGACTTACCGGCACCTATAACTTCACGCTGAACTGGTCGATCTACGCACGCAGCACGAGGCCCGCACCGGAGGCCGGCGCCAGCGATCCGGCGGACGAGGGGACCTTCCTCACCACAGCGCTCAAAGAGATCAACCTGAACCTGCGCCCGGCGATGGGCGGAGTCGAATATATCGTGATCGACCACGTCGATAAGCCTTCAGAGAATTAGCCTGTTTTGCCCCTGCTATATACTTGATGGGTTGCGGACTTGCGTACGGTAACGTCGCTCGAGTTTGCCTCCAATCGCTAACAATCAGGGGTTTATCTTCTATGTCGATTCCCGCCACGCAGATGCGACCGGGCATGATTATCAAGCACAACGATCAGCTCCACCTGGTCTTCTCGGTGGAGCACCGGACGCCGGGGAACCTGCGCGCCTTCATCCAGGCCAAGCTGAAGAACGTTCGCACGGGCGCGATGTTTGTGGAGCGATTCCGCTCGCCCGACCCCATCGACCGGGTCAAGGTGGACGAGGTCAAGATGGAGTACCTGTATAACGACGGCGACGACTACTACTTTATGGATGAGTCGTTCGAACAGACCGTGCTGAAGAAGGACACGCTGGGCGATGCGGTGGAGTACCTGACGCCGAACCTCTCCATCAACGTGAGCTTCCACGATGGCAACGCAGTGGGCATCGAGCTGCCCACCTATGTCGAGATGACGGTGATGAAGACCGAGCCGGGGATCAAGTCGGCGACCGCATCCAGTGTGACCAAGCCGGCGACGGTGGAGACCGGGCTGGTGGTGCAGGTGCCTCCGTTCATCAACGAGGGCGAGCGCATCCGCGTGGACACCGCGGAAGGCGCGTACATGAGCCGGGCATAGAATCGAGCTAGATGAACCGAAGCGACCTTCAAAAGTTGGCTAACACCAGGATTCGTGAAGCCAAGATTCTCTTCAAGGCAGGAGAGTACAGCGGTGCATACTATCTAGCAGGCTATTCGGTAGAGTGTGCTCTGAAGGCGTGCTTCGCAAGAGGGGTGCAGCGGTACGACTTTCCAGATAAGAATCGTGCTGGAAAGATATTTATCCATAAGTTGCCGGAACTTGCAAAGCTGGCGAATCTGGATTCTGAACTCGCAGCGGCAACGCAGCCCGGTTCGAAGTTGGCAGGGAGTTGGCTGCTGGTATGTAACTGGACGGAAGAAAGCCGCTATGCTATCTGGACGAAAGATCAGGCCGAAGGAATCATCGAGGCAATCGTAGGGCGGACAAGTGGGGTGCTGCCATGGATCAAGCAACGCTGGTAAATCTCGATGTGAATGCGGGCCGCAAGGTTCTCGATGCTCTAGACGAGGCGCATATCAAGGTTGCTGTTGCTCTCTGGATGATCTCGTCCGACTATGATGACTGGCGATTGGTACTTTGCGCGCCTTCGCTCGATCAAACTCAGACGCTCAAGGCTTACCAGAAGGTGGCGGATGTAGCGCGTGGGCGATTCGCCCAATTGCTTCCTCCGATCCTTATACTGCCTGCCAAGGACCCCTTCATAAGAGAACTACGAAAAATTTTCGGCAAAGCGAAGGACGTGACCGGTATGCGTTTGGGTGGTCAGACGATTGGAAATCGCTATATCTCGGACGCATACGTCTATCGGATTCAATAGCAATCTATGGTGCGGCATTTTCTGGTCAAAGGGCGAGTGCAGGGCGTTGGGTTCCGCTGGTTCGTGCATCGCGAGGCGGCGGAGCTTGGACTGCGCGGCTGGGTGCGCAACACCCAGGACGGGCACGTTGAGGTGCTGGCCGCGGGCGAGCCTGATCCGTTGCAGGAGCTGGCGCTGACGCTGCGCCGCGGTTCACGCGGAAGCCGCGTGGACAAGGTGATCGAGCACCAGATGGACGAGAGTGAAGGCGAGACGTTGAGTACGTTCGAGATTGAAGGAGCGTGGTAGTGGCGACGACCGTGAAGCCCCCAAATTCGCTTTTGAAAAGCGCAATTGACTGTGAACCGCTGAAGGCGCTGGTGCGCACGGTCCCGGATTTTCCCAAGCCGGGAATTCTGTTCTACGACATTACAACGCTGCTGAAGGACAAGAAGGGCTTTGCGCAACTGATCGACGCGCTGGCGGCCCACTACATCGGCAAGGAGATCGATCTGGTGCTGGGCATTGAGGCGCGCGGATTCATCTTTGGGCCGGCGCTGGCGTACCGGCTGAACGCGGGCTTTGTGCCGGTGCGCAAGCCGAAGAAGCTGCCGGCGAAGACCGCGCGCGTGAGCTACGACCTGGAGTACGGCGCCGACGCCCTGGAGATCCATCTGGACGCAATTGAGCCGGGACAGCGCGTGGTCATCGTTGACGACCTGCTGGCGACCGGCGGCACCATGCAGGCGACGGTGCAACTGGTGCGCCAGCTGGGCGGCGAGATTAGGGGACTGGGCTTCGCCATTGAGCTCGACTTTTTGAAGGGCCGCGCCAAGTTCCCCGAGTACGACGTCTTTAGCCTGCTGCACTACGACGAGTAGACTTGTGACGAGAGTGCTAGGATGATCCGCCTTGCGGTGGGAAGTCGCGCCCAAACAATTCTCCCGCGCTGACCTGTCCGCGCTCTTCCAAAGTGCGAAGCGCAGCTCTCAAGTCGGCGACGGGCACATCCTTGAGGGCATCAGTTTCCTTCAGCGCCTCGATTGTCGGATTATTCGGAAGCAATTGCAGAATTTTATCTATCGTTTGTTCGCTTGCTACCATGTGACTCCTTAGAACCTGCATTTTGTGTGCTTGCTCAAAAACTCCTGAAGCACCTTCGCTCCCCTGCTGAATTCATCAACGGGAGTGGAAGATGCGAGCGTGGTCACGTCCTTCAGAAGATCAGCCCGTTCGATTGCAGACATGCTTAACGTGTCCGTTTTCGTTGCTGTTTTGTCACTTGTGTCCACGGTAATCAACGCAGTCAACAAGATTGAGTTCTGCAAATCGGTTCCCACGTCTTTCCGATCTTCCAAGATTTTGGAGATGCCCTCCGCCATTGATACTGACATCCCTTGCTGCCCATTTTGCGCCTCCTGGGCAGCAGCCTTCATTTGCACCCGAAGCTGAATCGTCTCAAGGGCCATGCGATTGAAGACAGAAATGAACGCACGAATGGCAGTCTCGTCGTCACTACCAACTCCTCCAGTCTTAATTTTGCCCGTGAGAAATGATGCGCAAAGATAATTGTTTAGAGCACTAGATAGCTGCATGTTGACGTGTAGCAGAGCACCGCCAACGCTGTCTGATGATGGCGCACGAAGAGAGGCTAGCGTTTCCGCAGAGGCGTCATGCCCTAGTTCCATCACCTTCAGAAGCCGTTTGAGCCGCACATAGGATTCTGAGCCCGACGTTTGCTCAGAGATAACCAATAGCGAAGCGGGACACTCGGCAGGAGCCACGGCGGGAGCCTCGTCAAGCTTTGAAGGCAACACGTTTAGCTCCTCGGCCGTTTGCGCAAAGACCGTAAGAGCACCGAAAAGAAGGCAGATTGGTAAGCCGAAATACAGCCTCATGCGGCACAGTCCTGAGGGATAACGAGTCCGATTGTACAGCCCACGCCCCGAAGGTGTCCCGGCGGTTAGACTACCCTACGATGAGTAGTGTTTGTGACAATAGGAGAAACGAAATGAAGTCGCATGGATATGCTGCGTTTGATACGAAGTCGGCACTGAGGCCGTGGAGCTTTGAGCGGCGGGAGCCGGGGCCGCGCGATGTGGTCGTCGAGATTGCCTACTGCGGCATCTGCCACTCCGACATCCACCAGGTGCGCAACGAGTGGGGCGGATCGATCTATCCGATGGTACCGGGACACGAGATCGTCGGCACGGTGACGGCAGTGGGCGCGGAGGTTGGTAAGTTCAAGGTGGGCGACCTGGCGGGCGTCGGCGTGATGGTGGATAGCTGCCG
>Ga0302320_10014376_pt1 | contig 16389 bp, 15 predicted proteins | sample Bog_T0_3_FD_202130 | JGI IMG/M metagenome (GOLD analysis project Ga0302320, IMG submission 202130) | Peat permafrost microbial communities from Stordalen Mire near Abisko, Sweden - Bog_T0_3 | ecosystem: Environmental > Terrestrial > Soil > Wetlands > Peat | place: Sweden: Abisko, Stordalen Mire... | reverse complement strand
CGGACGTCTTCAACATCCTGCTGCAGATCCTCGAGGACGGGCGGCTGACCGACTCGCAGGGGCGGACCGTCGATTTCCGCCACGCGATCGTGATCATGACCTCCAACATCGGGGCGCAGGAGATCGCGCGCAACACGCCGCTGGGCTTCGCCGTCTCCGACGATGAGACCGGCATCACCTATGACGACATGAAGAACCGCATCATGGGCGAGCTGAAGAAGGTCTTCCGGCCCGAGTTCCTCAACCGGATCGATGACGTGATCGTGTTCCACAAGCTGCAGCGCGACGAGATCAAGCAGATCGTCGAGCTCCTGCTGGTGCGGATCCGCCACTCGATGGCCGAGCGCGAGCTGGTGCTCGACCTGACCGAGGAGGCCAAGGACCTGCTCGTCGAGAAGGGCTGGGATCCGGCGATGGGCGCGCGGCCGCTGCGGCGGGCGATCCAGCGCTACATCGAGGACCCGCTCGCCGACTTCGTGCTGCGCTCGCAACTCCCGGCCGGAGCGACGGTCGTCGTCGACCCGATGCCGGAGGGCGAGGAGGGCGAGGTCCGCCTGACGATCGTCAAGCCGAAGAAGGCGAAGACCCCCGTCGCGGTCGGCGCCGGCGGCGCCGAGGCCGAGGCAGGCGGCGACGACGAACCCGAGCCGCACAGTCCGCTCGACGAGGTCGTCGAGGACGATCCGGCAGAGCCTGCCGCGGACTGACGGGCCGGCGGGCGGGGCCCGGCGCGGGCGCCGGCGGGCGGGAAGCGGGCACCAACGGGTGTGGAATGACGCCTGCGGGGTGGAGTGTCGGCGGCGCCGCGCGCGGAAGTGCCGGCGGGCGGGCACCGGCGGGTGGCTGAATCGTGGCCCGGCCGAGCCTGTGGCGACCCTGGCGAGTTCGGCCGGCCGGGCGGCGCGCTCTACGCCTCGCGGTCTGAGTCTAGGAGCCGCCGCGCAGCGCCGCCATGATCCGAGCCCAGAGGCTCGGCGGCTTCACGGCGGGCTCGAACACGACGTCGTCACGGTCCGGCTCGCCGTCCTGTGACGACCGATCCTGATCGAGGTCGGCCCACGCGCCCACGGTGATGTCGTCGGCCGCCTTCCCAGGCGGCTGTTCCCCGGGCTCGCTCATCCCCGCGAGTATGCCAGTTGCGGGACCGGCCGCCTGCGGATCGTGTCCCCGCGTGCGCGTAGAGTCGCCGTCACTGATGGCAAGAGCCTCGACCGTTCACGTCTGTGGGATCTGCGCCCACGAGGAGCCGCGCTGGCACGGGCGCTGTCCGGGCTGCGGCGAGTGGAACACACTCGTCGAGGAGCCGCGCGGGCGATCGGCGCCGCGTCAGGGCGCCGTCAGCGCCGCCAAGCCGATCGCGCTCGCGGACGTCAGCGCGCCGCAGGTCCCGCGGCTTGCGACCGGGATCGGCGAGCTCGACCGGGTGCTCGGCGGCGGCATCGTGCCAGGATCGGTCGTCCTGCTCGGCGGGGCGCCCGGGATCGGCAAGTCGACGCTGACCAACATGGTGCTCGGGAATCTCGCGGGCGCCGGGCGGCGCACGCTGTACATCTCGGGCGAGGAGTCAACGGCCCAGGTCGCGCTGCGCGCGGCGCGACTGCCGGGAGCCGCGCTGAGCGTGCCGGCGGTGGCCGAGACCGACCTCGAGACCGTCGTTGCGATCCTCGAGCGCGAGCTGCCGGAGGTCTGCGTGATCGACTCGGTCCAGACGCTCGACTCGCGCGAGCTGTCGAGCGCCGCCGGATCGGTCGGCCAGGTCCGCGAGGTCGCGGCGCGGATCGTCGGCGTCGCCAAGCGCCGCGACATCGCCGTGCTGCTGGTCGGGCATGTCACCAAGGACGGCGCGCTGGCCGGTCCGCGTGTGCTCGAGCACCTCGTCGACTGCGTACTGGCCTTCGAGGGGGAGCGCGAACGCAGCTACCGGACGCTGCGGGCGATCAAGAACCGCTTCGGCTCGACCAACGAGGCGGGCGTGTTCGAGATGGCGCAAGGCGGCCTCGTCGAGGTGCTGGACGCCTCGGCGCGCTTCGTCAAGGGCGCGACGCGGGCGCCCGGCAGCGTCGTGCTCGCCGCGATGGAGGGCAGCCGCCCGCTGCTGGTCGAGGTGCAGGCGCTCGTGTCGCCGTCGGACCTCGTGCCGCCGCGCCGCGTCGTCAACGGCCTGGACCGCAACCGCCTGGCGCTGGTGCTGGCCGTGCTGGCACGCCACGGCGGCGTGCCGCTCGGCGCCTGCGACGTGTTCGTCAACGTCGTCGGCGGCGTCCGCGTCGATGAGCCGGGCGCCGACCTGGCGGTGGCGCTCGCCGTCGCGAGCGCCTCGCGTGGTGTGACGCTCGGTCCGCCGGGCTCCGCCACGCCGATCGCGGCCTTCGGCGAGCTTGGCCTGACCGGCGAGCTGCGCTGGGTCGGGCATCCCGAGCGGCGCATCGCCGAGGCGCGCAGGTTCGGCCTGGATCCGGTGCTCGCGCCGCGTGGGACCGATGCCACGCAGGTCGCGACGCTGCGCGCCGCGCTCGACGCCGCCTTCGCATCGCCGCCGAGCGTCGCGGCCGCCGCCGCCTGATGGCTGCGCTGATCGCCGCACTCGACCACGTCCAGGTCGGGGCACCAGCGGGCTGCGAGGCGCTTGCTCGCGCGTTCTACGGCGAGCTGCTCGAGCTGCCTGAGTTGCCCAAGCCACGGGCGCTTGAGGCCCGCGGTGGCGTGTGGTTCGCGCTCGACGACGGCCGCCAGCTGCACGTCGGCGTCGACCCCGAGTTCGCCTGCGCCCGCAAGGCTCATCCTGCGCTGGCGCTGCATTCGCCTGAGGCACTGGAGCAGCTGGCGGCGCGAATGGAGCTCCAGGGTCACGAGCCGCGCTGGGACGACGAGCTCCCCGGCGTCCGGCGCTTCTACGTCTCCGACCCCTTCGGCAACCGCCTCGAACTGCTCGTGCGCGAGCCCCGCGAACGCTGAGCGGTCCCGCGCCGGACCCCGGCGCGCGTGAAAAACCCCACCAACCGGGGGTCTTTTGCGGCGAATCGCGCTAGAATGCTCCAAGCATGGCAGCGACTCGATCTGACGACGTACACGACATCGAGTCGCGAGGGGAGCCAAAACTGGTTCGCGCGCTCGAGATGGTCGCGCCCGGGACGGCGTTGCGGGAGGGGATCGACAACATCCTGCATGCGCGCACTGGCGGCCTGCTCGTGATCGGCGAGCCCGACGAGCTGGCCTTCCTCTACTCCGGCGGGATCAAGATCGACATCGACTACACGCCGGCGCTGCTGTACCAGCTGGCGAAGATGGACGGTGCGATCACGCTGAACGCCAACGCGACGAAGATCCCGATGGCGAACGTGCAGCTGATGCCCGACCCGACGATCCTGTCGGTCGAGACCGGCACGCGCCATCGCACAGCGGAGCGCGTCGCCAAGCAGACCGATGCGCTGGTGATCGCGATCTCCCAGCGCCGCGAGGTGATCTCGCTCTACGTCGGCTCCGTCAAGTACATCCTCGAGGACATTCCCGTCGTGCTGGCGAAGGCCAACCAGGCGCTCGCCACGCTCGACAAGTACCGTGCCCGCCTGGACCAGGTCTCGACGCGCCTGACGGCGCTCGAGTTCGAGGGTGGCGGCACGCTGCATGACGTCCTCACGGTGCTGCAGCGCAGCGAGCTGGTGACCCGCATGGCGGTCGAGATCGAGCGCCACATCGTGGAGCTGGGCAGCGAGGGCCGCCTGATCGAGATGCACCTGGAGGAGACGATGCTCGGCACCGCCGCCGAGAAGGCCGCGCTCGTGCACGACTACATCGCGGGCGACGGCGACGAGCAGCTCGCCGCCGTGCTCGAGTCGATCGGCCGCCTCGGCCATCAGGATCTGCTCGACTTCGGGCGCCTGGCCGAGCTGCTCGGCTACGACCGCAAGCTCAACACACTGGACTATCCGGTGGCGCCGCGCGGCTACCGCATTCTTGGGCGTATCCCGCGCCTGCCGAAGCTGATCGTCACGAACATCGTGCGCAACTTCGGCGGGCTCGACGACCTGCTCGCAGCAAGCGACCCCGAGCTCGAAGCTGTCGACGGGGTTGGAGAGATCCGTGCGAAGGACATCCGCGAGGGCCTTCGCCGGTTGCAGGAGATCAACCTCGTGGACCGCTATCTGCAAACGTGACAATCGTCTCGCCTGTCAAGCCTGTCGGGCGTGCAAGCCAAGGAGGACATCATTTCCACAACAGCCGAAGCACGCCTGCTGGAGGACGAACTGGACCCCGATTCCGGCATCGAGGTCGAACTGGACGCGGAGGCGGACGTTGACAGCGACGCGGAGGTCGACGTCGACGACACCGACTCCGAACTCGACTCGGACGTCGACCTCGACGAGGACATCGAGGTCACCGTGCGGGCCGAATACATCGAATTCGAGCTCGGCGACAACGTGGTCTACCCGCACCACGGCGCCGGGCAGGTGCAGGCCAAGGAGATCAAGGAGGTGTTCGGCGAGCGTCGCGAGTACCTCACGATCAAGATCCTGCACAACGACATGACCGTGATGGTGCCGACGGAGAACGCGGCGCTGGCGGGTCTGCGTCGCGTGATCGACGAGGAGACCGTTGAGAAGGTGCTCAACGTGCTCCGCGACGACGTCTCGGACATGCCGAAGAACTGGAACCGGCGCTTCAAGCACAACCGCGACAAGATCAAGACCGGTGACATCTACGAGTTGGCGGAGGTTGTCCGCAACCTCGCGCTGCGCGAGAACGAAAAGGGCCTCTCGAGCGGCGAGAAGCAGATGTACACGCGGGCCAAGAAGATCCTCGCATCGGAGCTGATGTACGCGCTCGACAAGAACGAGACCGAGGCCGAGGAGTACCTCGACGGGCTGCTCTCGCGCTCGCCGAGCGGCGACGCCGTGGCCGGCGGCCGCTGACGCCGCGGGGGGGGAAGCGCAGAGGTGGCGGTCGCGCTGGTCGTGGCGGCCGGACGAGGGGAGCGTCTTGGGTCCGCCGGGCCCAAGACGCTTGTCGAGCTCGGCGGCCGACCGATGTTGCAGTACAGCATTGCGGCGCTCGCGGCGGTCGCAGCCATCAGCGAGATCGTGGTCGCGCTGCCCCCTGGGGTGGCCGCGCCGGCGGGGTGCGTCGGCGTCGCCGGCGGCGAGTACCGCTCGGCATCGGTGGCGGCCGCGCTCGCGGCGGCCTCGCCTGCTGAGCACGTCGTGCTGGTGCACGACGGCGCGCGGCCGCTGGTGACCGCGGCGCTGATCGAGGCCGTGCTCGAGGCGCTGCACGGCGTGGACTGCGCCATCGCCGCCGCGCCGGTCAGCGACACGATCAAGGAGACCGACGCGGCGGGGATCGTCACGCGCACGCTCGATCGCTCGCGCCTGTGGTCCGTCCAGACGCCCCAGGTGTTCACGCGCTCGGCGCTCGAGCGGGCGCTCGCCATGCCGGCGCAACTCGTCGCCGCGGCCACCGACGAGGCGTGGCTCGTAGAGCGTGGCGGCGGGCGCGTGGCGGTCGTCGCCGCACCACCGGAGAACCTCAAGGTGACGACGGCGCGCGATCTCGCGCTCGCCGAGCAGTTGCTCGCCGCACGAGTTGATTGAATCGGGCGCGATGCTCACCGACTACCACGTCCATCTGCGCCCCGACGGATCAAGCGACACTTTCGGCGCCGCCTTCAACACCGACAATGTGGCGCGCTACCGCGAGGCGGCGAGCGCCGCCGGCATCGCCGAGCTGGGGGTGTCCGAGCACATACATCGCTTCCAGCAGTCGCTCGCAATCTGGGATCACGCGTTCTGGCGCGAGCAGGCGCTCGACGACATCTACGCCTATTGCGAGTTCGTGCGCGGATTCACCGACCTGCGCCTGGGGCTCGAGGTCGATTTCGTGCCGGGGCGCGAGGACCGCACGCAGAGCCTGATCGAGCGCTGCGATCTGGACTACGTCGTCGGCTCGGTGCATTTCCTGGGCGATCTCGCCGTCGACTTCGACCGCTTCGACATCTGGGGCTCGGGACGCAGCCCCGAGGACGTCTGGCGGCGCTACTTCGAGACGCTCGCGGAGGCGGCGCGGAGCGGACTCTTCGACATCCTCGCCCACCCCGATCTCGTCAAGATGTGGGGGAGCTCCCGCCCGGCGCCGCCGGGTGACCCGCGGCGCTATTACGAGCCGGCGCTCGAGGCGATCGCCGACAGCGGGATCGCGGTCGAGGTCTCGACCGCGGGGCTGCGCAAGCCGGTCGCTGAGATCTATCCGGCCCCTGCGTTCCTCGCCGGCGCGCTCGAGGCCGGGGCGCCGATCGCGCTCTCCAGCGACGCCCACGTCCCCGAGCAGGTCGGCTACGCCTATCCGCAGGCGCTCGAGTTGCTCGAGTCGCTCGGCGTCGAGGAGCTAGCGGTGTTCGAGCGACGGCGGCGGCGGCTGGAGCCGCTCGGGTGACCGCGCGCTCCGGCATCGGCTATGACTCGCACCGGCTCGTCGCCGGGCGCCCGCTGATCCTCGGCGGCGTCACGTTCGAGAGCGAGCTCGGCCTGGAGGGCCACTCCGACGCCGACGTGCTGACGCACGCGGTGATCGACGCGCTGCTCGGCGCGGCCGGGCTCGGCGACATCGGCATGCACTTCCCCGACAGCGACGAACGCCACCGCGACGCCGATTCGATCGAGCTCCTGGCCGCCACCGTCGCGCTCGTGCGCGAAGCCGGCTACACGATCGTTCACGTGGATGCGACGCTGGCGCTCGAGACGCCGAAGCTCGGCGGCGCCCGCGAGCGGATCCGCGGGCGGCTCGCGGCGGCGCTCGCGGTGGACCCCTCGGTCGTCAACGTCAAGGCGACGACCGGTGAGGCGATCGGCTTCGTGGGGCGCCGCGAGGGCGTCGCGGCGCTTGCCATCGCGACCCTGGACGGCTAGGGCGCCCGCGCGCGGATGGCCGCCGAGCTCTGTCTCTACGACACCGCCACCCGCACCGTGGCGGCGTTTGAGCCGCGCGACGCCGGTCGCGTGGGGATCTACGCCTGCGGCCCGACCGTCTACTCGCGCATTCACATCGGCAACGCCCGCCCGTTCGTCGTCTTCAGCCTGCTCAAGCGCTTCCTCGAGCACGCCGGCTACGAGGTCTGCCTGGTCATCAATGTCACCGATGTCAACGACAAGATCTATGCCGCGGCGCAGGGAGGCTCGAGCATCGAACTGGCGGCCGCGATGACCGCCGCCTACCTCGCCGACACCGACCGGCTCGCGCTGGGCCGCCCCGACCACGAGCCGCTGGCGAGCGAGTCGATCCCGGCGATCGTCGAGGAGATCGAGGCGCTGCTCGCCAACGGCCACGCCTACGTCGCCTCTGGCGACGTCTACTTCCGTGTGCGCCGTGACAGCTCCTACGGCGCCCTCTCGCGCCGCGCCGTGGACGCGACGATGGACCAGGGTGAGGAGGCCGACGACGCTGCGCAGCGCAAGGAGGACGCGCTCGACTTCGCGCTCTGGAAAGCGCAGAAGCCCGGGGAGGACAGCGCCTGGGACGCGCCCTGGGGGCGCGGGCGACCCGGCTGGCACATCGAGTGCTCAGCGATGGCGGAGGGGCTGCTGGGAGTCGGCTTCGACATCCACGGCGGCGGCCTGGATCTGCTCTTTCCCCATCACGAGAACGAGGCTGCCCAGACGCGCTGCGCACGCGGCGCCGAGCTTGCGCGCCGCTGGATGCACAACGGCATGCTGACGAGCAGCGAGGGCGAGAAGATGTCGAAGTCGGTGGGCAACATCTCGCCGCTGCACGAGGTGCTCGACAGCCACGGGCGCGACGCCGTGATCCTCTACTTCGCGAGCGGCCACTACCGCCAGCCGATCGCCTACGGCCCGGAGCAGCTCGACCAGGCCGCGGCGGGCGTGGCGCGGATCCGCGAAGCGGCCCGCCGTCTGCACGCCGGCGAATCCCCAACGGCGCTGCGGGCGCTGCGCGATCAGTTCTTCGCCGCCCTGGCTGACGACTTCAACACGCCGACCGCGCTCGCCGCGATGTGGGAGTGGATCCGCAAGGCGAACAGCAGCCCGACCGAGGGGCTCGGCGACCGCGATCTGCGCGAGATGCTCGGCGTGCTTGGGCTCGAGAACCTGCTCGAGCGGGTCGGCGCTCCGGCGGCCGTCGTCGCGCTGGCGCAGGAGCGGCTGCGGGCACGTGCCGGCGGCGACTTCGCGCGCGCGGATGAGCTGCGGAGCGAGATCGAGGCTGCCGGCTGGTCGGTCCGCGACGTTGCCGGCGGGTTCGACCTGGCGCCGCTGCGGTGATCGTCTACGGCCGAAACGCGGTCAGGGAGGCGCTGCGCGGGCGCCGGGCGGGCACGGTCGGTGAGATCGTTGCCGTCGAAGCACTGGCGCGCGAGCCGTGGCTGGCGAGCCGGCGGCCGCGCGTCGGCTCGGCGGAGGAGATCGAGCGCATCTGCGGCTCGCGCGAGCACCAGGGCATCTGCGCGCAGCTGGCGGGCTATCCCTACGTCTCGACCGACGAGCTGCTGATCGGCGAGGCGCCACTGATCGTCGCACTGGACGAGGTCCAGGATCCGCAGAACCTGGGAGCGATCGCCCGCACGGCGGAGTGCGTCGGTGCCAGCGGCGTCGTGATCTGCGAGCGACGCGCCGCCGAGGTGACCCCGGCGGTCTGTCGCGCCTCGGCCGGGGCGGTCGAGCATCTGCGGATCGCGCGGGCCCGCAACCTCGCCGATTTCCTGATCGCCGCGCGCCGCGCCGGCTGCTGGTCCTACGGCACGGTGGCCTCGGCGCAGGCGACCGTCTACACCGAACCTGACTACAGCGGCGCCGTGGTGATCGTCTTCGGGGGCGAGGGAAGGGGGCTGCGGCGGCGCGTCGCGGAGAGCTGCGACGCACTCGTGACCCTGCCGCTGCGGGGCCGGATCGCCTCATTGAACGTCAACGCCGCTGCGGGCGCGTTGCTGTATGAGGTGTTGCATCAGCGCGGAGGCCTTGACAGGGCTCCATAACTGCGGCTAAGGTCCGGGGTACATAAAGGCTAAACCTCAGGTTAAGGTCTTTCACATATCCGCAGTCGGCGCCAGGGGAGGAGTGCGCCACTGAGCAATCCTGCCTGCATAAGGCTCGAACAAGGGAACGGCTCGTGGCCCAAGTCTCCAGACAGTCTTACGCTCAACCTCAGGTTGAGGATGGCTTTCTCATCGCGCTCGCCAAGTCCGGCGATCCCACCGCCTACTCACGTCTGCTCAGCCGCTACCGGGGATTCGTGCGACTCAAGGCGTCGTCGTACTTTCTCGCCGGCGGCGACAGTGAGGACCTGATCCAGGAGGGCCTGATCGGCCTCTACAAGGCGATCCGCGACTACCGCACCGACCGCGAGTCGAGCTTTCGCAACTTCGCCGAGCTGTGCATCACGCGCCAGATCATCACCGCGGTCAAGACAGCCACGCGCAACAAGCACACGCCGCTGAACCACTACGTCTCTTTTTCCTCCCCCGCCGGCGCCGGCGCCGATGAGGATGCGCCGGTGCTCGAGGACCTGATCGCCGGCCCGTCGGTCCACGATCCGGCCAAGCAGGCGATCTCCGCCGAGGAGCTGCGCTCGCTGGTCGGCTGCCTCTCGACGAGCCTCTCCCAGCTGGAGTCGAGCGTGCTCGCGCTCTACCTCGACGGGCGCTCCTACGAGGAGATCGGCGGGCGCCTGGACTGTGACACCAAGACCGTCGACAACGCGCTCCAGCGGGTCAAGCGCAAGGTCGGCGCGCACCTCGGCGAGCGCGCGGTACTCGATTGATCAGCAGGCCAGCGCGGTGGCCGCGCCGGCGCTCGCCTGCTCGTCGGCGCCGTGCAGATCGGCGCCTGCGAAGCCCTGCGTGATGCGATCGCTGCGCGTCCAGTTCTCGAGCGCGAGGTCCAGCGCCTCGATCGCCACGCCGGCGGCGGCCGCCAGCTCGCGCGCGCGCCGTTCGAGCGTCAGGCGGTCGCCGATCGCAAAGACGCGCTTGGCGGCGAGCGTCACCTGGTCGTCCTCCGTCAGCAGCAGGCCGGGCGCGGCGAGCGCGTAGCGGCCCAGCCGGCCCAGCGTGACGAGCAGGTCATAGCGCGCCCGGCGGTGCAGCCCGGGCAGTACGAGGCGCTCGTAGATCCGGGCAAAGCGCTGCTGCGGCGGCCAGCCAGCGTCGCCGGTGAAGGCCAGCTGCTGGCTGCCGGCGCGCTGGGCGAAGCGGAGGTAGGCCTCCAGCACCACGGCGCTCGCGGCCGGCTCGGCGCTGCCACGCGGCCCCGGCAAGCTGCCGGAGAGGTCCGCCAGCGCCGGCCAGGTGGTGGCGACCGCCTCGATTGCCGCAAATGGCTGCTCGCTCTCGAGCGGTCCGAGATAGGCCGTCAACAGGGCGAGCCAGGTGGCCTGCTCGGCGTCCTCGCTGCCGGCGATCTCGGCGTAGAGGCCCGGGGGATCGCTGCTCAGTGTCTCCAGGCGCCCCGCGGCGAAGCCTATCTCGGCGGCGAGCCGCCGCGCGTCCGCGCTCGAGCGCAGGCCCGGTGCGAGCGCCGAGCGGTAGCCGTCGTCGTCGCTGCGGGCCTCGTGACGGACCGTCAGCCCGCCGCGCGAGCTGACCTGGCTGCGCGGCCGCGTGTCGCTGGAGCGCCTGCGTGAGCCGGCGACCGACGCGCGCGCCGCCGCCTCTACGCTCGCGTGGCAGATCGGACAGCGCTCTATGGGCGTGCCGTGGCGGCAGAACTTCGACACGGTTCTAGTCTAGTCCCGCCCGGCGCTCGGCCCGCGAGCGCCGATCGCGGATCGCCCGCGCATGCGGGCGCCCGATCAAGGACACTGGAGCCGAGCGAGGGAGACAGGCGACGAGCACTGAACATCGGACCTCGACTGCGCGCCAAGGGGGCGACGCGCCGCCCGGCGCGCGCTGCTCGCGCACGCGGGCGCGACCTGGCCGCCGCGGCGCCGCCGGCGCGCGGCCGCCGGCGCGTGTCGTTGCCGGCGCAGGCCGGCTCCCGCGCCGGCCTGCACGCCGTGGCGGCGTGACGACCCCGGCGAGGAGCTGATGGCGCCCGGCGCACCCGCGCCGCGGCGCCGGCCACTGGCCGCGTGCGCCGCGGTCGCACTGACGGCGCTCGCCCTTAGCTGCGCCGCTGAAGCGCCCGCAGGGGCGCACCAGCGCGCGCCGTGGGCTACGACGCGCGCGCGGGCCGCTGGCGGCGCCGTGGCGGTCCGTGCGCTGGCGGCCGGCGCCGACCAGACCTGCGCGCTGCTTGGATCCGGCAGCGTCGAGTGTTGGGGCGACAACGGGGATGGGCAGCTCGGTGACGGCACGAGCCGGGGTCCGCAGAGTTGCAACGGCGACCCGTGCGCGAGCACGCCGGTGGCGGTGTCGGGGATTTCTGACGCGACCGCGATCGCGGCAGGGGGCGCGGAGAGCTGCGCGCTGCTGGCGGGCGGCAGCGTCGATTGCTGGGGCGAGAACCTGCACGGGCAGCTCGGCGACGGCACGAGCCGGGGTCCGCAGAGCTGCAACGGCGACCCGTGCGCGACCACGCCGGTGGCGGTGGCTGGGATTTCGAACGCGATCGCGATCGCCACCGGGGCCGATCAGAGCTGCGCCCTGCTGGCGGGCGGCGGCGTCGATTGCTGGGGAGACAATTTGCACGGGCAGCTCGGCGACGGCACGAGCCGGGGTCCGCAGAGCTGTAACGGGGACCCGTGCGCGAGCACGCCGGTGGCGGTCAGCGCCGTCTCGGGTGCGACGGCGATCGCAGCCGGCGGCGGCGACAGTTGCGCAGTGCTCTCCGGCGGGCGCGTCGAGTGCTGGGGCGCGAACGACTACGGGCAGCTCGGCGACGGCACGAGCAGCGGTCCGCAGAGCTGCGACGGCGAGCCGTGCTCCACCACCCCCGTCAACGTTTCGGGCATCACCGGCGCGAGCTCAGTCGCCGCCGGGAGCAACCACGCCTGCGCGCTGCTCGCCGGCGGCGCGGTGGACTGCTGGGGCTACAACTTCGCGGCGGAGCTGGGGATCGGCACGAGCAGCGGCGTCCAGTTGTGCACGGGCGGCGAATGGTGCTCGACCAAGCCGCTCGCGGTATACGGCATGGCGAACGCAACCGCCGTCGTGGCCGGCGGCGACCACACCTGCGTGCTGGTGGCCGGCGGGGGCCTGCAGTGCTGGGGCTACAACTCCTACGGCCAGCTCGGCGACGGCACCGCCGGCGGCCCGCAGACCTGCTACTGGCAACTCGTGCGATGCGCAAAGACGCCGATCGCGGTGAGCGCGATCGCGCATGCCACCGCGGTGGCCGCCGGCGGCGAGCACACCTGCGCGCTGAGCGGCGCGGCCGACGTCAGCTGCTGGGGCGCCAACTGGTTCGGGGATGTCGGTGACGGTGCCCACGGCGGGCCCCAGGTCTGTAGCGGCTACCCGTGCGCCACCAAGCCGGTCGCTGTGAGGCTCGCGCCGCCGCCGTGAGCGACGCCCCCTCAGCCGGGCGACACGAGCAGAAAGACGCGCACCGGTGGTTGCGGCTCGAACGAGAAGACCAGCCAGCTGCTTCCCTCGTAGGTGATCGAGCCGCTCAACGGCAGCGCCGGCGGGTCGGAACCGTCGCTGCTTGCCAGCACCGTGCCGGCCGGCGCGAGCACGAAGACCTTGGCTGCCGTGTACACGTGAACCCAGTAGGCGTAGCCGTAGTAATGCTGCGCGACCGGTCCGAGCAGGCCGGTGAGTCGCGCCGCCACGCGCCCGAACTCCGCCGCTCTGACCGTCGCGCACGACTGCTCGGTCGCGCTGATCGCCGGGGGCGGAACGAGGATCACCGCCCGCAGCGTGCCGCTGGGGAAGGCGTTGTAGGTGCGCGTCACCGTCAGGTAGCGGACCCCGCCCAGCGTCAGCGTGTAGGCGCTCGGCGGCGTCCGCGGAAAGCTCCCGCCGCCAAGCTGCGCGACGAGACGCCCGTTCGCGTAGATCGCGATCGGGTCGCCCACGAAACGCTGCTCGAGCTTCGTGACGCCGACATCGTCCTGGACCGACATCACGAAGCTGCCGATCGGCGCACCGGTGGAGGAGCGAAGGACGCCCGAGACGGGGGCGATCACGTAGGGACCCCCGAAATCGGCCAGCAGGCGGCCGGAGGCATCCAGGACGCGCAGGCGCACGATGTGCCAGGCCGGGTGGTAGACGAGCTTCTTGACCGCCGCAAGCGTCGCGACGCCGTCGTCCTGCGAAACCGCGGTGAGCAGGGGCTGGTTCGCGGTGATCTCGGCGAGGTCGTCAGTCACCTCCTGCCCGGCGAGCTCGTTGGCATAGATGTTGTTCACGACCTGCGCATCCGCGGTGGCGAGAACACCGTGAGTCGCCGCTCCGCAAGCGTCGCTCGCGGCCGCCTGTCCCTCGGCGGCAAGGGCCGTCAGGCCGCCGGCGGCGAGCGCGAGGGTGGCGAGAGCCAATGAAACGGTCGTTCGAGTTCGCAAAAGCACGGGCGAACGCTACCCGACCGGACGCCGCGGCTTGCACGCCGTGGCGTGCTCGCCAAGATCCCTTCAAACGGCCGCGGTGTTTTCGACCGCGCGCCGGCGCACACCGCCGCGCCGCCGCGGCGATCCTGGCGAGATGCGGGTAGCGTTGGCCGCGTGTGGATCCAGCGCCGGATCGACCTTGCCGCGCGCCCACGAGGGTTTCACCTCGTCACCCGCGAGGTTCTCGAGGCGCTGCCCGAGCTCGGGGCGCTCCGCGTCGGACTGCTTCACCTGCTGATTGCGCATACCTCGGCGTCACTGGCACTCAACGAGGACGCGTCGCCGGCCGTCAGAGTCGACTTCGAGAGTTGGTTCAACGCCGCGGTCCCCGAGCAGGCAGAGTTCTGGACGCACCGACTCGAAGGCTTAGACGACATGCCGGCCCACATCAAGGCCTCGCTGCTCGGCCCGTCGCTGACCCTGCCGATCGCCGATGGGCGGCTCGCCCTGGGGACCTGGCAGGGCATCTACCTGTGCGAGCACCGCGATCGCGGTGGCGTCCGGTCGCTGGTGGCGACCGCCTCCGGCGAGCCTGCGCAGGGCGAGAGCCGGTTCCAGGGGCAGTCCTGACGCGCTACTGGAGACCCGGCGGGGGGCTTGAAGGCCCGGGCTGCGCCGGTGTCAGGCTCGCGGCGGGGTCCGCGTCAATCGTTGAGCTTGACCCAGGCAACAAAGCCGACGGCGACGATGACCTCGAACACATACGCCGCCGCGAGCCAGTAGAAGGTCATGGCCGGCGTGCTCTCATGCGCGCATTCTACGCAGTCGCCAGACGACGCGGCACGATGATTTTTCTCCGGTTCGCCGGCGGCCGCGGTGACCGGAGCGAGGGGCGCTCGAGTGTCTGCGCTGCGCCGCTCAGACGCGCGGGGGGACGGCCGTCGGGGCGTGCTCGGCGGCGATGCGCCTTCGTACGACGTCGGCCGGGTGGATCCACGCGCGCCCGCAGAGCGGCCGCAGCCGTCGTGGAGCCCACCAGTTCGCACGCCCGAGCAGCGCCATCAGCGCGGGCACGAGAAGCGCGCGGACAATCGTCGAATCGATGATCACGGCGAGCGCGGCGCCGACGCCGAACTCCTTCAGCGAAGACACGCTCGAGGCCGCGAGCGACCCCACCGCGGCGCAGAACAGGAGCGCCGCGGCGCTGACCACGCGCCCGCTGCGCTCGAGGCCCGTGGCGACGGCAACGCGGTCAGACGCGCCGGTGTCGTGCGCCTCCTTGATGCGCGCGAGCAGGAAGACGCCGTAGTCGGTCGACAGCCCGAAGGCGATGATGAAAAGGATGATCATGTTCGTCTGCTCGAGCGAGCCCGTGGCCGTGAAACCGAGCAGGCTCTGGAAGCGCCCGTCCTGGAAGACGAGCACGAGGATGCCGAATGCGGCACTGAGCGTCAGCAGGTTCATGATCAGCGACTTGATCGCGAGCACCACCGATCCGGTCATCCTGAACAGCACGGTCAGGGTCGTCGCAGCGAGGATCATCAGGGCCAGCAGCATGTGGGTGCGCAGGCTGATGGACTGGTCGTACTGCTCTGCCGCCACCCCTGCGAGCGTGACCGGGAAGGTGGCCGCCACGTTGTGGATGTCCGCGATCAGGGTCTGCGACTGCGTGCTCAGCGGCGGATGGGAGGCGAGCACGTCGATGCTCCAGAGCCCGGGCGCAAGGTGTGCCGGCGGCTTCGTGGTCGCGACGCCCGGCAGGCGCGCGAGTCGCGCGCGGTAGCGGCGCAGCGCCGTGCCGGCGCCGTCGGGCGCTCGGATCACCGCGACGACGGGATTGGCGGCGTCGGCCGCGAACCGGCTGGCCAGCTGGGCGTCGACGACGCGTGCGCTTGATCCCGCAGGCAGGACGCGCGAGTCAGTCGAGCCGAGATGGAGGTTCAGTGCCGGCAGACCGACGAGCAGCAGGCACACGGCACAAGCCGCGGCGACCAATCCTGGCCGGCGCATCACGCGCATTGCGAGGCGGTACCAGCTGCCCTCCTCCACGGGGCCCTCGGCCCGCCTGCGCGCCCGCTGCAGGCGTTCCGGCGACAGCGCGTTGATGCGGGGTCCCAGCAGTGTCAGCACCGCGCCGAGCGGGATCAGGGCTGCCGTCGCGGCGAAGACCGTCACGATCGCCGCCGCGATCCCCATCGAGGAGAGCATCGGCTGCGGGAAGACCAGCAGCGACAGCAGCGCGACCGAGACGGTGAGCGACGAGAACGCGACGGTGCGACCGGCTGTGCCGAGTGTCCGCTCGAGCGCCTCGGAGCAGTGGCCGCAGCGGGCGAGCTCCTCGCGGTAGCGGTACACGACGAACAGCGAATAGTCGATCGCGAGCCCCAGTCCGAGTCCCGTGACGAGGTTGAGGGAGTAGACCGAGAGCGAGGTCACCTGCGACAGCGCGCGCATGATCAGCAGGCTCCCGGCCACGGCGATCGCTCCCACCATCAGCGGAAGCGACGCCGCGACCAGCCCGCGGAAGGCGATCAACGACAGCAGCAGGAGGATGGAGAAGGCGATCAGCTCGACCTGGGGAAGCTGGGAGGCGATCGCGTCGTCGAGCTGGCTGAACGTGAGCTGGCTGCCGCCCACCGTGACGCCCTTCACGCTGCGCAGATCGCGCTTGATCGCTTCGGCGGCGGCGGTCGCGGCGCCATCTGAGGCGTGGACGGCGAAGAAGCCGAGAATGATCGTCTCGTGGGCGTCCTTCGAGAGCAGCACGGCCGGGTGGCGGGTCGCAAGGATGCTCACGACCTTTGCCACGGCCGCCTGCGAACGGATCGCGCGCACGACACGCGAGACCACGGCCCGGCCCGGCCTCGCCGCGACTGCTCCCGGGGTGCGAACGAGCACGAGCAGCTGCGGCTCCGACGAGACGCCGGTGGCAGCCACGATCTGGCGCTGGGCAAC
>Ga0302320_10014374_pt1 | contig 16392 bp, 14 predicted proteins | sample Bog_T0_3_FD_202130 | JGI IMG/M metagenome (GOLD analysis project Ga0302320, IMG submission 202130) | Peat permafrost microbial communities from Stordalen Mire near Abisko, Sweden - Bog_T0_3 | ecosystem: Environmental > Terrestrial > Soil > Wetlands > Peat | place: Sweden: Abisko, Stordalen Mire... | reverse complement strand
TAACCGGTAGTCAGACCTCCGGAGAACGGGGATGTGCTGGCTTCCCGTGCCTCGCTACGCTACGCAGAGCCGCAGGCAGCTATCGAGCGTAAAGATCGATGGCCGCGACGGCATGCGAGAGGTTTTCGGCATCCCCGATGGAAGGAGAAGGTTGACACCCGTGTCAAAGACACCATTTTCCTTTGATAAGTGGTTGATTTTGAACACATCTGATCTGCGCGAGTCGGACGCAGATCCGCGCGCCGCCGGCACCCATATCTTGGCCGATTTGAATGTGCCGGCTGCTGCCGGTCGATCGCCGACCGGCGACTCTGGGCTGCCCACGGAATGGCTGTTCTCCCTCGCCGTTGAACCGGTACTGATCGTGGACGCGAATACCCAGCAGATTCTGCAGGCCAACCCGGCGGCCGCTGAACTGCTGCGCATCCCACAGCGTCTGCTCATTGGCGCGCCGTTCAAGGATGTTTTCGCCCCCTCGAGCCTGCAGGCGGTCACGCACTCTATAGATAGCGCCTGTGCCACGGGTCAGTCGGAGGCGAGCGCCTTGCGTACCGCCGCAGACGGCACGGACCTGTGCGGCCGGTTGTCGATATTCCGCGCCGCCGCCGACCGCTATTTGTTGGTACGCCTGGCTGCCGGTGCCGATCCGGCATTGGAGCAGCAATCCGGGGGCGCCCAAACACCGGCTTTCGATGCCATCGAGGGGGCCTCCATCGGCTTTCTGGTCACCGATTCCGGTCTCCGAGTGGAGTATGCCAATCAGGCATTCCTGGACATGATCGGATTGCCTGCCCTAGGCCAGGTGCGAGGCAAGTCATTGGCGCGATGGCTGCAGTTGTCGGACACGGATTTGGCCGGGCTTCAGGACCAGATGTCGCAGCGCCAAGCGAGCACGGTGATGAGCGCCGGCCTTCGGTGTGGACCAAACTCGCTGCGCGAGGTAGAGGTCTGCGCCGTGGCCGTGCCCGACGGCCAGATGAGCTGCTGGGGGTTCACCGTGCGGGAGTTGCCGCGCCTGAATTGAGATTCCTACTTCTACGGATTGTCTCGTCACGACATCCCGAGTAAGGTTGGAAAATCCTCGATGAGGGGCCGCATGTCCAACAGACGATCCAGTAAAGTTGCTGCGACGCAATGTAACGCATTGGTGTCGGCGGAGTTCAGCGCAAGATCGGAAACTGACTCGCAGGATCATCTGGCGCGATTGATACGCACCATCGAGGGCGAAATCGTGCCGCGGATGCTGGTGTCGTTTGCAGGCTCGCTGACCGCGGCCCGTCACACGCCGGGGCCGGACAATGTAGCCATGCTCGCGCTACGCCGGACGAGTGAACCGCCGGATCAGATCGAATTCGAGCGGCTTGGGGTGGCCGCGTCTTTTGGCGGGCCATAGTCGATGCCGCCCGCCCTACGTGCGCGGCCCATGGCCCAATGCCAGAGCTTTTCGCTGGGCAGCGGCAAGACCATGAACCAGTGTTCCAACACCGCCAGTGCCAACAGGCTGCTCACCAGGGCGTAACTCACCCGGTGCATCGCGTCGTCCGCCACCCGATATTTCTGCACCAGCAATACCAAAACCACGGTCGAAGCGCTGATCGACAGGGGAAACAAGAAATTCATCGATCGCTTCCTGAAGAAGCTCTTCAGGTACAGCAGGTGGGCCGGCAAAAACTTCTCACCCAAATTCGGCACACCCAGAAATAGATTCAGTTTCGCACTCACGCGCATCGCCCACAGAACCAGAAATGTCCACAGCGCCACGCGATTCGGCGCCCCCCAGGTCGCGATCAAAACGCCGACCGCACCCAGCAAGGTGGCGATCTCGTTGTAAGCGATTGCCTGCACCGCATGCACGAAATGGCTCCAACCCGTGCAGCGTTCGGCGCAGCCGTGATGGCGCGGACCGGTGATGAAGCCCATCAGGAAACTCATCTCCAGCCAGCCCCACACAAGGACGGCACAACTGAAGGCCCAATACGCGCCACCGACGCCGGCATCGGCCGCACTGTTTCGCAGAGCATAGGCGGCGGCCAGCAATAGCGCCGTGGCGGCCGTCATGCTCCAGCGAAAGGTGGCGCGTGGCAATCCGTCCAAGAACAAAATGATTCCGGTGGTGAACCACCACAGGAGAACCGCATACGCCGCGGGCGCGGCGAATTCGCTCGGCGTCACCAAGCGGGCGCCATGCGCGCGTTGACGGGCAATTTGTGGCGCCGGACCGGAAGCAAGTAAAGCCGCGCGAAGGTCAGGGCCGCCGCGCCCGCACAGGCTGCGCGCGTGAGGGCGCCGATGATTCCGCCGCGGGCGGCGGCGGCCGCACTTGCGCTCGCGAGGCCGCGCAGACGTTCCAGTCCGCGGCGAAACCGCGGATCGTCCAGATTCAAGGACAGGGGAAATACCTGTTTCGATATCTCAGTGGTGATGCGAAACACGGTGAAGTCGTACTCGGTGGGATCCATGTCGAAGGCCGCATGCATCAACGGGCGGTCGTGATCGCGCACATACATGGTCGCAAACACCGCCAGCAGGAAGAATCGTATCCATAGCCTATTGTGTCCACGCAGCAGGTGGGGATTTGCGCGCATGATCAGGGCGAAGGCTTCGCCATGACGAAATTCATCGTTGCACCAGCGTTCGAACCAGCGAAATATAGGGTGAAAACGCCTATCGGGGTGCTTCTCCAGATGCCGATAGATGGTGATGTAGCGCGCGTAGCCGATTTTCTCCGAGAGATAAGTGGCGTAGTAAATGAATTTGGGGCGAAAGTGCGTGTATTTCTTGTCCCTTCTCAGAAACCCCAGATCGACGCCCACGCCGAAGTCCTTGAGCGATTGATTGATGAAACCTGCATGCCGCGCTTCGTCCCTCGCCATGAAACCCATCAATTCCCGCAGATCCGCGTTGGCCACGCGGCGCTTGATTTCGCTGTACAGGACACATCCGGAAAATTCCGCCGTCACCGAGCTGATCAGAAAATCCAGAAATTCCTGATGCAGATCCGCCGGCAGCTTGCGCACTTCGGCGTCGAATTGCGCATTGCGCTCGAAATGATCGCGATTCACGTCGCGCTTGAATTCCTCGATCATCTGGTCCCACTCGCTTCGAACGGCGGTGACATCCAAGCGCTCCATGGCGGCGAAGTCCGTCGTATAGAACCGGGGATTCAGCAGCGTGTTCGCTTCGGCCTTGCGGGTGGCTTCGCCGGCGGTATTGATGCCAATTACTTCGTCGATCATGACTTGTCCTTGGGCTGTGCGCTGGCGATCAGTATTTGTGCGAACGCCCCCGAGTTGGTGGGGCCGAATACTTCCAAGTCGACGTGGCGGCCGGTCGAGGGATCGTCCAGCGACAATCGGCCGTCGGCCCACCGGGTCAGGCGAAACGGCGGCTCTGCGCCGACGTGGTCGGCGCGCCGTTCTCGTACCAGGCCGCGAAGCACACCGCGTACGAAACCATTCGTTCCGGGCGCGAGAACGTCGACCAGCCGGTCGTCTTTGCTGGCATAGACGAGGACGGCGCCATCGGCGCGGTCCTGGAAACGTAGGTCGTGGCTGTCAACGGCGATGCTCAGCGGAGGTTTCGCAGGTTGGTATCCAGTCACGCGCGCGAGTACCACCATCGCCAGCGACAGCACGACCAGGCCTGCGGCGCCGAGCAGCGCGCCCCGCGGCAGTGTTCGATCGACGAGTCGTTCGCTCATGGGGGCATCCATCACGCGGCCGCCGCCGAGCGCGGCCGCAGTGGGGAGACGGCAACCGGATCGGAGACTCCGGTTGACAGGCCTGACGCCGTCGCCGTCGCCGTCGCCGTCGCAGGCGCCGTCACCGTCGAACGCGCCGTCACCGGCGCTGCCTCGACATCGATGTTGCCCAGTGCCGCGCCCAATATGTCCGCGGCCTGGTTCGCGTCACTGAGTGCCCGAAAGCTCGGTTGGGGCTGAGTCATGTGGCCCGGCCGCAGATGCGGCCAGGTGATCAGATAACCTACGCGTTGGTCCGGAAGCAGTTTCAAGGCGATTTCGCCCGTGCCGTCGGCATGGGTCTTGACGCCTGCCGACTCGATCAGCGTGAACGGAACATTCATGGTCATGGGGACGGCGATGCCATGGCGCAGCAAAATGCGCCGGTTGGTAATGCTGTACACCGTGGAGCGGCCGCTCAAATACGCCAAAAGAGAGAGTACGGCGATAGCCACGGCACCCAGCCCTACAAGGAACGCGCAGGAGGTAAGGATGGCCGATGCCGCATGCCCGTTGGCCAGTCCGAATCCGATGCGGCAAAACACCAGCGCCACAAAGTACACGGCCACTTTACGCACGTGAAATCCACGCACGGCCAGCGATTGCCACCGGGGCGACCCCTGCCACAAAAGCGCTTCACCCGTGGGCAGCTCGGCCGGCAAACCGCGAATGGGCTCGAAAGCAAAATCATCGTGATTCATAGAAAAGGCTCCGCTCGCGCAGGAGTGGCGTACAGGTTGCCGCCGCCGTAGTACGCGGTGATCTGATCCTCTTCGAGCAAGGTGACTTGATCGGGATTGGCGAGACTCGGCACCGTGGCGAACTGCGAACCGAGAATCGACTTCACGGCAACGCGGCGTCGACCGCCATCGATCTTGGCGAAGGTGATCGGCAGCAGTACGTTACGGCCGCCGGTAGTTTGAACTTCGAGGTAACGAATTTGAGGCTCGGACCGGTCTATCCACAGGTCGCGGACGGTGCCTCCCAGCTCGCGATCCGCGCCGTAGACTTCCATGCCGCGCGGGTCCGGGTCCCCGGCGGAGACCGTGAAACCTGCAGCGACGCGCATGGGCACGATCATCGGCAGACCGCCCAAGGTCAGGTCGGGGTGATCCGAGCGGTCGGCATAGGAGGCCGGACCCACCGCGTCCAGCATGGGATTGCCGGTGGGTTGCAGCGGAGCGCCCAAGTAGGAGCCGATGGGTTGCGCCAAGACGGGGCGGGACGGCCGTTCCTGCCGCGGTGCCTGTACCGTGCCGCCGTTGGCGAGCTTGAAGGTCTTGGGCGAGGGCATGGCGGGAAATCCTTGAACGCGCACGCGCCCCGAGCGATCGGATTCCAGAGGATAGCCTTCGCGCTTATCCTCCCGGCGCAAATAAACAATGAGTCCGGCAAAGAATATCCAAAATGCGTAGAGCGCGATTTGAGCGACGTCGATATAGCTAGTCACGGCACCGGTTTTCATCAGGCAACCTCCCTCGACAATATTTAGTTTGGAAACTCCGCCAATCCATATCCCGACGAGCGGCTAACGTTCACTCCCGACCTCACCAGCGGGCCGATCGCCACCAAGGTGGCGAACAACAACAGAATCTCGATTTGGTACACGGCGCCGTAGCCGATCGACGCGCCGGTCATGACGGGGCCCAGTGCGCCGTGTGTCGCCAGTGTCGTGACGAGGTCGCGAACTGCGCCGCCCAGGGCGATCGCGAGACCGGCGCTGGTCGCCTGAACCGCTCCCCAGGCGCCCAGCGCCAAGCCGCTCTCGCCATTGCGCTCGCGCGCCATCGCGCCGGCCAAGGTGCCGACTGAAAAGAAGCCGCCGCCGAATCCGATCAGCAACACGCCCATGCGAAATAACAGCGGCGATGCCATCGGCGCGGCAAAAATCACGGCCGCGAAGGCGAACAGACCGATGACCACCCCATAGGCGGCCAGCCGGTAAGGATCGGCGCCATGTCCCAGGAACCGGGCCGCCAGAGAAAATGCCGCCAACATGCCGCCCGCCAGCATGGCGGTCAACGCCGTGGTGGCACCGACGGGTAAATGCAGTATCTCGCCGCCATAGGGCTCGAGCACGATGTCCTGCATATTGAAGGCCGCCGTACCCAGTCCGACCGTGACCAGGAAACGAATCGAGCGGCTGTGCCGGGTGAATTCGCGCCACGAATCGACAAACTTGGCGCTCGATGCGGCCACCGGCGTACGCGCGCTATTGCGGGCTTCCTGCTTCCACAGAGCCGCCAGATTCAATGCCATGGTCACCATGGCGGCGCCTTGAATCACTTGAATCAGGCGCAGTTCGCTGAAATTCGCCAACAGCTTTCCAAACACCAGACCGCTGGCCACCATGCCGACCAGCAACATCACGTACATCAACGCGATGACGTTCGGCCGCGTGTCTTCGGGGGCCAAGTCCGTGGCCAGGGCGAGTCCCGCGGTTTGAGTGGTTTGCAGTCCCGCGCCGACCAGTAGAAACGCGAACGCCGAGGCGAATTGGCCGATCCAGATCGGACCGTGGGTGTCACCCGACAGGATCAGAAGCGCAAACGGCATGATGGCCAGGCCGCCGAACTGCAACAGGGTTCCCATCCAAATGTAGGGCACCCGGCGCCAACCCAAGGCCGAGCGGTGATTGTCGGAGCGGAAGCCGATGAAGGCGCGAAACGGCGCGAAAACCAGGGGCAATCCCACCATCAGCGAGACCAGCCATGCCGGTACGTGCAATTCCACGATGAGCACGCGGTTCAGCGTGCCGATGAGCAAGACCATGGCCATGCCGACGGACACCTGGAAGAGCGACAGGCGCAGCAGGCGGCCCAGGGGCAGTTCGGCGCTGGCCGCGTCCGCGAAGGGCAGGAATTCGGTGCCGATTTTCATCCAGCGGCGGGTCATTTTATTGCTGAAGCGACTCATGTCTTGATGAGCTCCATCGCCTGAGACTTGTAGAATCCGCGCGTGACATGCGAAGTGCGCCCCACGTGCCATTGCCTCAGCGCAGGCTCCGCAGCCAGCTGGCGGCGTAGAGCGCGTTCTGCAATCGGTTCGATCGCGGGTGCCCGATCTTTGCGCGGAAACATTCGGCCGGCCGTCCACATCAGAGTCAGCGCGGGGGTCTTGGGAGCAAAGGTGAACACGATGGAGTGCCGCGTGCGCGCCGCGAATCCGGCCAGCACCCGCACCACATCATGCAGGGGATAGTGGATCAGGGAATCCATCGCGACCACGTGGTCGAACCCTCCCAGGCCGGTGTCGAACATATCGCCGACGCGAAAGTCGATGCTGCCGGAATGCAGCTGACCCGCAAGCCGTTCGCGCGCCAATTCCACGAGCGTCGGGGACAAGTCGATGGCGAGCACGGCGGCGCCGCGTTGCGCCGCCTCGACGCTGAACGCTCCCGTGCCGCAGCCCGCATCCAGAACGCGCCTCGAGCGCAAATCGACGGGCAGAAGCCCTAATAGGGTGCTGCGCATCTGGTCGCGTCCCGCGCGCACGGTCGCGCGAATTTTACTCACGGGCGCGGTGGAAGTCAGGCGAGCCCACGCATCGACCGCCGTCCTGTCGAAGTAGGTTTGCAGCTCGCCACGGCGCTGCTGGTAGCTGATCGTCGCCATCAGTCGAATCCCAGCAGGTCGAAAATGTCGCGATCCTTCATGGATTCGGCGACCAGAGGATCCGTTCCGTCCCAGAGTAGCTGCGCCAGGCGCAGATACTCTGTCTGCACCGCATCGAGCTCGGGGGAGCTCTCCATTTCGAACAAGGTGGCTTTCTTCAAGCGGCTGCGCCGGATCACGTCCAGATCGGGGAACCGCGCCATGGTTTTCAGGCCCACTTTGTTGTTGAATTTGTCGATTTGATCCGTGCCGGCACTGCGGTTGGCGATGACGCCTCCCAATCGAACGGCGTAATTCTTGGATTTGGCTTGAATGGCGGCCACGATGCGATTCATGGCGAATATGGAATCAAAATCGTTCGCGGTGACGATGAGGGCGCGATCCGCGTGCTGCAGCGGTGCGGCAAACCCGCCGCACACCACATCGCCCAGAACGTCGAATATCACCACATCCGTGTCCTCCAGCAAATGATGCTCCTTCAACAGCTTGACGGTTTGGCCGACGACATAGCCGCCGCATCCCGTGCCGGCGGGCGGCCCTCCGGCCTCGACGCACATGACCCCGTTATAGCCTTGGTAGACGAAATCCTCGACGCGCAACTCCTCCGAATGGAAGTTGACCGATTCGAGAACGTCGATCACCGTCGGCACCAGGCGCTTGGTGAGAGTGAACGTGGAATCATGCTTCGGATCGCAGCCGATCTGCAGCACACGCTTGCCGAGTTTGGAAAAAGCGACCGACAGATTCGACGAGGTGGTGCTCTTGCCGATCCCGCCCTTGCCATAGACGGCGAACACCTTGGCATTGCCGATCTTGAGGTTCGGATCCAGGGGCACCTGCACGCTGCCTTCGCCATCGACCGGCCGGTTCACGCGATGTTTCAGGGCCGATACCGGTACGGCGGCGATGTTCATGCAGCTACCCCTTCGTAGATTCCTTCGAGTCGATCTTCCAATTCTTCGCTGGCGGAGCGCAGTGCCGCCAGCATCTTGTCGTCGGGCTGCCAGTACTTGCGCTCGGATGCTTCGATCAGACGATTGGCCACTTTGGCCGACGCCGTGAATGTCTGCGTGATTTGCTGGTAGACCCAGGGCTGAACTTCCCCGGTGGTCGCCGACCATCCCATGGTGTTCGTCACGTGCACTTCGATCTGTCGCACGCCTTCGTAGCCGTGTTCCAGCATCCCTTCGTACCATTTGGGATTCAGGGTCCGGGTGCGTGATTCGAGCGCCACTTGTTCGGATAAAGTACGCACGGTGCCCGAGCCCTGTGTTTGATCCGAGATGTACACGGGCGTCGACGCGCCGCCCTTGGCGCGGCGCACTGCGCTGTTGATGCCGCCCAGAGTGTCGAAGTAGGTATCCACCGTCGTCACCCCGAGTTCCACCGAGTCGAGATTCTGGTAGGTGAGTTGAACGTCCGCCAACACGCTGGTCAGCAGTTTGGCCTGCTGTACCGGTCGTCCGGAGCGGCCATAGGCGAAGCTCTTACGGCGAGTGTAAGTCTCGGCGAGTTCGTCTTCCTGATCCCAGCGTCCGTTTTCGATCAAATGGTTGACGTTGGATCCATACGTGCTCTCGGCATTGCCGTATACACGCAGCGACGCCGTCTCCAGATCGCAGCCATGTTCCTCTTGATAGCGCAGGGCGTGCTTGCGAACGAAGTTTTGATCCACAGGCTCATCGGCGCAAGCAGCCAGGAAGGACGCCTCCGCCAGAAGCTTGATTTGCAGCGGCAGCAGGTCGCGGAAAATTCCCGACAGAGTGACCATGACGTCGACGCGCGGCCGGCCCAGTTCCTGAAGCGGCACCAAGGTCGCTCCGGCGATACGGCCATACGCGTCGAACCGCGGTTTCGCGCCGACCAGAGCCAGCGCCTGGCCGATGGGACCCCCCTCGGTCTTTAGATTGTCGGTGCCCCACAGCACCAAGGCGATGGTCTCGGGCAGAGGATTGCCGTCCGCCATGTGCCGCCGCAGCAGGCATTCGGCTTGGCGCGCGCCGTCGAGCACCGCAAAGGCGCTGGGAATCCTGAAAGGATCGAAGCCATGCAGATTACGGCCGGTGGGCAGCACCGCGGGCGTGCGCAGCAGGTCTCCGCCCGGGGCGGGCCGCAGAAATCCGCCATCGAGCGCATGCAGTATGGCAGCCACCTCGTGGTCTTCGCTCAAGCTGCGATTGGCGTTCGCGAGTTCCGCCAGCAATTTGAGATTCGCCTCGCCGCCGGTCTCGCCGCTGCGTGCGAGCGCGGCCCGCGGCTCGAGTCCCTCGGCGAGTGCCTCAAGAGTCATCCGGGACGGCAGGGACTGATGGGCAATTCCCGCGTTCGATGAATCCGAGGTCGAGGACTGCGCCATGGCCGTGAGGAAATCCACCCGCTGGCGCAGCGACGCCGGCTTGCCGACCACATGCAGCCCGTGCGGAATCAATGTGTACTCGAGTTCCAGCACCTGGGTTGCGAGCTTGACGATGCAGGCCTCTGCGCGCTCGCCCCAGGGGGGCTCGGCGGCAGTCAAATCCAAGGCGGCGGCCTGCGCCTGGATCAGCTCGCTCAAGGATTCGCGCCGGGCCGCATCTTCCGCGGGCAGAGAGCGCCGGCTCTCGATGGAGCCTTTCAAATCGATCAATCCCTTGTACAGGCCGGCGTTCGCAACCGGGGGAGTGAGGTAGCTGATCAGCGTGGCACCCACCCGGCGTTTGGCGATGGTGCCCTCGGACGGATTATTGGACGCATACAGGTACAAATTAGGCATGTCGCCGATCAAGCGATCCGGCCAGCAGCTGCCCGACATTCCGGATTGTTTGCCGGGCATGAATTCCAATGCGCCGTGAGTGCCGAAATGCAACACGGCGTGCGCGCCGAAATCTTCGCGCAAGAAGCGGTAGAACGCGGAGAAGGCATGCGTGGGCGCGAAGCCTTTCTCGAACAACAGGCGCATCGGATCGCCCTCGAAACCGAAGGCCGGCTGTACGCCGACGAATACATTGCCGAAACGTTCGCCCAGCACGTGGATCGAGGAGCCGTCGGTTTGCTGCTTGCCGGGTGCAGGGCCCCATTGGGATTCAATCTCTTTCAAGAATCGCTCGCGACGAACGTGATCGTTGACGGGAATGCGCTTGTGCACATTGGCCAAAGCGCCGAAATTCAGGGCGTTGCCTGAAATTATTCTGTCGCGCAGTTCATCGACGCTCGCGGGCAGCTCGACGCCGTAACCCGCGTCCTGCAGCGATTGCAAGGTGCAGAACAAAGACTCGAACACCGACAAATACGCCGCGGTGCCGGTGTTGCCGGCATTCGGCGGAAAATTGAACAGTACAATGGCCACTTTTCGATCCGCGCGCGGCGCGAGCCGCATGGCGATCAGCTTGGTGACGCGTGCCGCCAGCATGGCCGACCGCTCCGGATGCGCGACCATGTCCCGCGACGAGCCGGCGGCCTGCGATCGGCCGCCGTACACCATGGGCCCGGTCGATCCGTCGAGTTCGGGGATCGCGACCATGATGGTGGATTCCACCGGCAGCAGCCCACGCTCCGACGCTTCCCATTGCTCGATGGTTTGGAACTCGACCGGATGGGCCGCCACATACGGAACATCCAGGCGAGCGAGAATTTCTTCGGCCGCCATGGAATCGTTATAGGCGGGACCGCCGACCAGGGAGAACCCGGTCAGGGATACCAGTGCGTCGATGTGAGCGATGCCGTCCTGGACGAAATAGCGTTCTATGGCGGGCCGTGCATCGAGTCCGGCGGCGAATGCCGGTATCACCCGCAATCCGCGTGCCTCCAGCGCCGCTATCACGCCGTCATAGTGGCCCGAATTGCCGGCAAGCAGGTAGGACCGCAGCAGCAGGAGTCCGACCGTTCCGCGCCGGCCTTGCGCCGGCAAATCCTGCGCGCATTCGCTGAAGCGCGATTTCATGCGCGGGTGGAACACACCGATTTCGGGGTACTCGATGGGCGGTGCGACGCCTGCGGAGGACGACAGGCTGCGCCGAGGGCCGGCCGCATAGCGGCCCACCAGAAAGCGCACCATGTTGAGAATGTTGTCTTCGGAACCCGCCAGCCAGTATTGCAAGGTCAAGAAATAGGCGCGCACATCCTGGGCCGTGCCGGGGACGAAACGCAGCAATTGGGGAATTCTGCGCAGCATTTTCATTTGATCGGCGCCGGCGGTGCGGCCATCCTTCTTCGCGCCGCGCAGCCGCTTCAGCAGCGCCAGAGGCCCGGATTGCCTGCCGTCCATGCTGAAGCGCCCCATGCGCGTCAGCCTCATCACCTCGGCCGCCGACATGGCGCAGACCATGGCATCGCAGTGCTCGCGCCGCCGCTGCAGCGCCTGCAGCACCGGGCGAAAGTGGTCTTCCATGAACAACATGGTGGCGATGACGATGTCGCCGCGGGCGATATCGTCGCAACAACGCTCAAGCGCCTGCGGATCGCTGCCCCACTCGTCGGCCGCGTGCACGACCAGGGTCAGCCCCGGCAGCTGCGCGGCCAGCCGCCGGCCGGCACGGGCCGTGGCGCTGGACAGGTGGCTGTCCATGGTCACGATCACGACACGAATGTCGGTGCGATCAGCGGCTGAAGTGCGCTTTGGCATCGTAGAGAGTCTCCACGGTTATCAAGTCGACCGAGCGTTCGGCGGCGAAGCGTTCCGTATTGCGACGCGCTTTGCCGCGCACAAAAAAAGGGATTTTCCCCAACTCTTTTTCGGCTTCCCGCGCCCAGACCGCGCCGGGCGCGGCCGCGACCGCCGACTTCGGTTGCGTCGCCGTTGCCACCGATCCCAAATGCGAAGCCGGAGCGGCATCGTTGAATTCGAAGTCGCCGCGGAACATGGTCAACAGGTGCTCTTCCAGGCCCATCATCAAAGGATGTACCCAGCTGTCGAATATGACGTTCGCCCCTTCGAATCCCATTTGCGGGGAGTAGCGCGCCGGAAAATCCTGGACGTGAACCGGCGCGGAAATCACCGCGCAAGGAAGCCCGAGCCGCTTGGCAATATGCCGCTCCATCTGTGTTCCGAGCACCAGTTCCGGCTGCAGTTCGGCGACCTTGGCTTCGACTTCCAGATAGTCGTCCGTGATCAGCGCTTCGATGCCGTAGGCCTTGGCCGCCTCGCGTACCTCGCGGGCAAATTCCCGGCTATACGTGCCCAGCCCCACCACCGTGAAGCCCAGTTCCTGTGCCGCGACGCGCGCGGCGGCGACCGCATGTGTGGCATCGCCGAAGACGAAAACGCGCTTACCTGTCAAGTAAGTCGAATCGACCGAATGCGAATACCAACTCGAATGCGACGGCGCGCCTTCGAGCGCCGGCGTCGGATCGACAGCCGATAGCTTCGCCACCTCTTGGATGAATTCGCGGGTGGCGCCAAGGCCGATGGGGACGGTCTTGACTATGGGTTGATCGAAGATGCGGCTCAACCATTGAGCTGCCTGAGAGCCCGTTTCGGGATACAGCAGCACGTTGAAGTCCGCTTCGCCCAGCCTGCTCAAATCCGCCGGGCTCGCTCCGAGCGGAGCAATCACATTGATGTCCACCTGAAGTTGCGCCAGGATTTGTCGAATCGCGAGCAGGTCGTCGCGATGGCGGAATCCCAGCGCGGTCGGACCCAATATATTGCAGCTGGCGCGGGTCCCCGCGTCGCGGGGCGGCCGCTTGAAGCCCGGCGGAGGCGCTTCGGGCGATGCCATGGTCCGCACCAGTTGATAGAAAGTTTCGGCCGCGCCCCAGTTTTCCTTTTTCTGGTAAGACGGCAGCTCCAGAGGGACGACGGGTATGGGCAGATTCAAGGCGCGCGCCAGCCCGCCCGGATCGTCCTGGATCAGCTCGGCGGTGCAGGAGGCGCCGACCAACAGGGCGTCGGGTTTGAAGCGGTCGTACGCCTCGCGCGCGGCACGCTGGAATAAACCTGCGGTGTCGCCGCCCAAGTCCCTGGCCTGGAATGTGGTGTAGGTGACGGGCGGCCGGCGCGGCAGGCGCTCGATCATGGTGAACAACAGATCGGCGTAGGTGTCGCCTTGAGGCGCGTGCAGCACGTAGTGCACGCCCCGCATCGCCGTCGCGATGCGCATGGCTCCGACGTGCGGCGGACCCTCGTATGTCCATACGGTGAGCTGCATGACCTTAAGCCACCAACCGGGTGCGGCGTACCAGCGGTCGCGCAAACAGTTCCGCCAGATCCGCGGCCTGGTCGAATCCCTGAATGGGCGTGAACACCAATTCGATCGACCACTTGGTCGCCAATCCACGCGCTTCCAAGGGGTTCGCCAATCCCAAGCCGCACACGACCAAGTCGGGCTTCGCGGCAACACATCGGTCCAGCTGATTCTCCACGTGTTGGCCCTCGACTATGGAGGTGCCCGCCGGCAATCGCGCCAGTTCGGCCGCGAGATGCGCGCGGTGCAGATAGGGAGTGCCGACCTCGACCAATTGCATGGACAACTCGGTGGCCAGGAATCTCGCGAGCGGGATCTCGAGCTGCGAATCGGGAAAGAAAAAAACGCGTTTTCCGGCAAGCCGATCGCGGTGGCTGGACAGGGCGCGTCGCGCGCGCTCATAGGCCGGCTGGGTGCTGCGGCGAAAACGCGCCTCGTCCACGCCCCAAACGTCGGCCGCGGCCTTCAACCAGGCGAGGGTGCCTTCGGCGCCCAAGGGGAAGGTCGCATTGATGTGCGTGGCGCCTCGCTCCTCGAGCGCGCGCGCGGTGTCGGCGAGGAAGGGTTGCGCCAGCAAAAACCGGGTCTTGGCGCCGACCGCCGGCAATTCGGTGGAGCGCCGCGGAGGGAAGAATTGAATGCTCCCGATTCCCATATCATCCAACAGGCGGTGAAGCTGATCCTCCACCACGTCGGCGAGCGCCCCCACGATCAATAAATTCGCGGCCGCATCCGCCCGCGCGGCGGGAAGGCTCGGCACCAGCGAAGCGAGGCAGGCATCCTCGCCTTGGGTGAAGGTGGTTTCGATGCCGCTGCCCGAATAGTTCAACACGCGGACTTGCGGAGAAAACCGCTGCGACAGACGCAGCGCGGCGCGCGACAAGTCGAGTTTGATGACCTCGGAAGGGCAAGAGCCGACCAGGAACAGCAGCTTGATATCGGGCCGCCGTGCCAGCAATTGACCGACGACCCGATCGAGTTCGACATTGGCATCGGCGAGTCCCGCCAAATCGCGCTCATCGATGATGGCCGTGGCAAAGCGCGGTTCGGCGAAGATCATCACGCCGGCTGCGGATTGAATCAGGTGAGCGCAGGTACGGGATCCGACCACCAGAAAAAAGGCATCTTGGATTTTGCGGTGTAGCCAGATGATTCCGGTCAATCCACAAAACACCTCGCGCTGGCCGCGCTCGCTCGCGAATCGCACCGGGCTGCGGCTGCCCGGGTCCTCTGCAATGAACGTGCCGGCTTCGACGCTCATGCGGCGAGCCCCGGAGCCTGCCGCGGTCCGCCCGCAGCCTCATGACCGGTACTCGATGCCTCGAGGCGGGCCGCCCGCAGTTTTAATAGAAACTGCGTTGCGTTAAGCAAATAGGCGGAATACGCTAGGAGCGCGATGTACATCTGATAGCGCGCGTGCAAAGAGCCGAATAACAGCGCAGCCAGGTACGCGCTATGCAATGCGAGCACGAACATACTGACGAAGTCTTCCCAGAAAAAAGCCGGTGCGAACAGGTAACGGCCGAAGACAGCGTGCTCCCATAGGCATCCGGTGATCATGATCGTGTAGAGAACGAGGGTTTTAATGACTACCGACATCGTTGCGGCCTCGAATCCAGTCCCGGTCACCAGAAACCGCAAGACCAGGGCCGCGCTGACCAAGAACACCAAGAATTGGATGGGAGCGAGCACCCCTTGGACGAGGGTCCAATGGGAGGAGTCGCGCCTAATTCGTTCCTCTTTTGAATACAGCGGCATGTTGACCTAACCCTAGCTCCGTTTCGTCCCATCTGTCAATCAAAGCATACGTAAAGCAAACTTGACAACTCTGAACGGAATTGAGATGGTCATCACAGGCCGGCACAAGAAGGGTTGATTCGATGAATTGACGCGAAGACGACCTCCGGCTGCAGATAAAGGAGGCCACCGCGGGTGTTGGGCGTTCTCATTGGAGGGGGTGGAGCCAATGCGTATGGGTGACTTTTCGGCAGACGGATCGAATGCAGGCGGGTGGGTGCGGTGCGGCTCAGAGGGCGGGAAGGACGATGGCGGAGGACCGCCGACGGGTTCGGCCACCGAATCGGAGCGGTCGCAGAAGGAATTACAGGCGAAGCGTGCCCGCTTGGTGCGCACGATAGAAGGTGAAATCGTGCCGCGCCTGGTGTTGGCGCGGCGGGTCACGCGCGGCGCGGACCCGGTTCGGGCCGGGGAAGCCAGGGTTCCCGATGGCTGCGATGTCCGGGAACTGGTGAGGTTGCTGATGGCCCACGATGTGAGTGTGGCGTCGGCCTACGTAGAGATGGTGCGCCAGCGCGGGTCGACGCTCGAGACGGTGTGCCTCGATCTGCTGGCGCCGGCGGCGAGGCAATTTGGATTGCTATGGGAAGAGGACGAGTGCGATTTTATGCAGGTGACGGTGGGATTGTGCCGTCTGCATCAATTGCTGCGGGAGTTGAGTCCCGAATTCGGCTACGCGGGCGCCGAGCGCAAGGTCAATCGTCGTATCCTGCTGGCCGCTTGTCCGGGCGACCAACACACCTTCGGGATTTCTCTGGTGGCGCAGTTTCTCAGGCGAGCGGACTGGGAGGTGTGGCACGAATTCCCCGGCACCTGTGCGGAGATCGTGGATCTGGTTCGCGCGCATTGGTTTTCGGTCGTCGGGATATCGGTGGGCACCGAAGCGCGCCTCGACCAGTTGGCGGAAACCATCGGTGCCGTCCGCCGGGAGTCGCGCAACGCCCGAGTCGGTATTCTGGTGGGCGGCCCGATATTCGTCGGCAAACCGGAACTGGTGCAAATGGTGGGAGCGGATGCCACGGCGGCCGATGGTCCGCAAGCGGTGCTGCGGGCCGAGCATATTTGTAGCGCGGTGAGAGAA
>Ga0302320_10014372_pt1 | contig 16392 bp, 16 predicted proteins | sample Bog_T0_3_FD_202130 | JGI IMG/M metagenome (GOLD analysis project Ga0302320, IMG submission 202130) | Peat permafrost microbial communities from Stordalen Mire near Abisko, Sweden - Bog_T0_3 | ecosystem: Environmental > Terrestrial > Soil > Wetlands > Peat | place: Sweden: Abisko, Stordalen Mire... | reverse complement strand
GATCTTTTTCTGAAAGGGGCCCCGCATTTCAGCTCGGCGCATGTCGATCTGTTCGACGGCGTTCTGAGCGGTCTGGTTCCTCATACCGAAGTGGCCGCCCGCGCGAGCTTTGCCGAGCAACTATCCGTGATCGCCAACGCGCCCCGTGGATTGGTGGGACAATTGGCCCGCGACGACCACATCTCGGTTGCCGGGCCGCTGCTGCGCCGATCGAGCGTGATTGACGAGCAGGCTCTGATCGAAATCGCACAGTTAAAGGGGCAGGCGCATCTGATGGCGATGTCGGAGCGCAGCAGACTATCGACCGATCTAACGGACATCATCGTTCGCCGCGGCGACCGCGACGTGGTCCGGCGCACGGCCGGCAATTCCGGGGCGAGGTTTTCGCAAGGCGGCTACGCTACCCTGATCAAGCGGGCCGCGCAGGACGGCGTTCTGACCTTGAAGGTCGGGCAGCGCCAGGACCTTTCCGAGGTTCAGTTGAAGGAACTCCTGATGGGCTCGGTGGACGCCATCCGCCGGCGGCTGTTCGAAGCGGTCGAGCCAGGCCGGAAACACGCCATCAGGCAGGCCATGCTGGAGATCTCCGCCGTCGATCGGGCGAGGGGCCGCCGCGACTTTGTTCCGGCGCAACGCACCATCATCGCGTTGCACAGCACGGGCGACCTCAACGAAGCCGCGCTGCTTGGCTTTGCCAAGAGCTTCAAATACGAGGAAACGGTGGCGGCGCTGTCGGCGATGTCGGGGGTGAAAATTGTGACCCTTGACCGGCTGATCGGGAGCGACCGACATGATCCGCTGCTGATTGTCGGTAAGGCGCTCGCGCTGGAATGGGTCACCGTGCGCGCGCTTATCATGCTTCGGCTCGGCCCCAACCGGGTGCCATCAATGGCGGACATTGAAGCTGCGCGGGTGAATTATACCCGCCTGATGCCGACGGCCGCGGAGCGCGTGGTGGCATTCTGGCAGACCAGCGAAGCATGAAGCCTTGAAGCATGAAGTCTTGAAGCATGAAGTCTTGAAGCATGAAGGCTTGAAGCATGACTTGCTGCCGGCTGGCCGATATCATCTCGATCGATTGCGCTTGAACAGCAGATACGCCGCCGCGCGGCCTTCGCGCGTCGCTTTGCTTCCATATCGCGTCATGGTGTAGCCAGTCCAAGGCAGGCGCCAGTCGGAGGCCCGCTCGGCCGTCCAGGTGAAATCGGGCGAGCGCATGAGATGGCTCAGCGTCCAGGCGCAATAGTCGCTGACATCACTGACGAAGCGAAATTCACCTTCTGGCTTCAAAACTCGCGCCATGGCCGCGACGGTTGCGTCCTGGACAAAGCGCCGCTTCCAATGCCGTCGCTTCGGCCACGGATCGGGATGGATCAGGTCGATCCGATCCAGCGCATGCGGCGGCGTCCATGCCAGCAACTCGGCAGCATCGCCCGCGAACAGCCGGATATTGCCAATGCGACGTGCTTCGATCTGCGTCAGCAGCTTGGCCATGCCGTTGACATAGGGCTCGCAGCCGATGAAGCCAGTGCCGGGAAAGGCCTCCGCTTCTGCAATCAAATGCTCGCCGCCGCCGAACCCGATTTCGAGCCGGAGCGCTGCCGCGGGCGGATCAAACAGGTCACCGAGAGCGGGGCTGGCCTGGCCAATATCGAGCGCAAGACGGGGCAGCAACCGTTCGATCAGGTCGGCCTGGCGACCTCGCAGCCGATGGCCCTTGCGCCGCCCGAAGAACGAGCCATGCGGATGGGCGGCCTCGGCGTCGCCGCAAGCGGCATCATCGCTTGGCGCGCCCGATGGCAATGCCGCACTTCCCGCCAGTCCTGCGTTTGCAGGTTCCATGGACGATTTCAAGTCGCGCCGTTGCGCGGCAGGCTGGTCGGCGTTGCCGCTGGCGTTCGCAGGCATAGGGACCTCGATTTCAACGGCTATGGCACCATCAATGCGATGCAACGATCGGACCGAAAAAGCCAGCCGCCAGCAGACGCTCAGGGCGTCTCAGACGCCTCGCGCGCCGCAATCTGCTCGACCAGATCAACAATGCTGCGCCGGAGCTTGGCGTCGCTGATGCGGGTGAACGCACGGGTCAGCGCCAGTCCCTCGGCGGTCGCCAGAAAATCCGATACATAGGCTGGCGAAGTCCCCTCGCTGAAGGTCTCTGTGCTGGCGGAACCGGTCGGGCCGCCTTCGAACAGGAACGAGACCGGGACCTGAAGAATCTCCGAGATCTGCTGGATGCGGCTGGCGCCGACCCGGTTGGTGCCCTTCTCATATTTCTGAATCTGCTGGAAGGTGAGGCCCAGTGCTTCGCCAAGCTTTTCCTGGCTCATGCCCAGCATGATCCGGCGCATGCGCACTCGACTGCCGACATATTTGTCAACAGGGTTGGGCGCTTTAGTCGACATCTCAAAACTCCTTGGGGTACGCGATCGGTGGCCCATGAAGGAACTACCTCGGGCGCCAATATCGAATCTTGAATAGGGTGTCGGGAAGGTTCCCAGACGATACGAACGAGCGGATATTCTCTTATGCACGATAGAATGCAAATGCCGTCGTCGATCTGTCAACAGGCGCGCTTGCGAATGTTCAGCAGACCGCGAGAAAACAACAGGCAAGACAAGCTTCCGTCAAATTTGCTTCGCAACTCGACGCCGAACGACAAAAACGAAAGCGATGATGATAACGCTCGCCGCGGGAATATCGCCGGCACGCGCGTAGACCGTCGGCGCGATCGCCTGCGGCAGGCCTGCATCCAGCACGCCCTCGATGCCAAGCCCAAGACTTGCAACGACGCGGCCGAGTGGATCGATCACCGCGGAAATGCCGGTGTTGGCTGCCCGAACCAGCGGAAGTCCCAATTCAATGGCGCGCAGCCGCGCCTGCTGCAGATGTTGATAGGGTCCTGTCGAGATTCCAAACCAGCCGTCATTGGTCAGGTTGACGATCCAGCCCGGACGATCGTCCAGCTTCGCAACATCACCGGGAAAGACGGCTTCATAGCAGATCAAAGGTAGTGCGCGCGGCGCATTCGGGATCTCCAACGTGTGCCGATGCACGCCGGGAATGAACCCGCCCTGAACCTTGGTCAGCTGTACGAAGCCGATTTTCTCCATCCAGTCCTGGAACGGCAGATATTCGCCGAACGGCACCAGATGCAGCTTGTCGTAGACAGAGAGCACGCTGCCATCGTGATCGATGACATAGATGGAGTTGTAGGCCCGCGTGATCCTGGCGCCGGCGGGCAGATCCGGCGCGCGCACCGAGCCGGTGATCAGAGTGGTTCCACGCGGCAGCAGATCGGCGATTTGCGCCATTGCATCGGCTTCGCGGGTCAGGAAAAACGGAAATGCCGATTCGGGCCACAGCAGGATGGTGACGTCGCGCACGCCGGTGGACTGCGGACCCGAGGCGCGATCCGACAGTGTGAGATATTTCCGCATCACTTCCGCCTTGGCGGAATAGTTGAACCGCGCATCCTGCTGCAGGTTGGGCTGCATGATCCGCAGCCTGACATTGGCGACGTCGGATGTCGGCTGCTGGGACAGCCGGACGGCACCGAAAATTGCCATTGCCGCCAGCACCAGCAGGCCGCTCACCGGCGCGACGAACGGTTTGCGTCCTCTCGACCGTCCGTCGATCAGTACGGCCGGGCTTGCGAAGATCGCCACCGTGAGAAAGGTGAGCCCCCAAAGGCCGATCAGCGAGGCGGTCTGCGCCAGCGCCAACGGCTCGGTCAGCGCGTAACCGAACGCGTTCCATGGAAAGCCCGTGAGCAGATGGCCCCGCAGCCATTCGCTTAGCGTGAGGCTTGCGGCCAGTGCGATCACCCGCGACGCATCCCGGGTCCAGATCAGGCGCGCGAGGGCGAAACCGAAGGCCGTGAACAGCGCAAGATAGGCCGGCAGTCCGAGCACAGCCAGCGGCATCAGCCAGGCGAAGGTCGATGCGTCGACCAGGAATGCATAGCCGATCCAGTACAGGCCCGGGACGAAATAGCCGAGCCCGAACCAGAAGCCCGACAGCGCCGCCGCAGGCACGCCGCGCCAGCGTCCAGCGCCCGCGCCGTCATTCAGCCAGACCATCACCGGAAAGGTCAGGAACAGCACGGGCCATGCATTGAACGGAGCCATGGCCAGTACCGAAACCGCTCCCGCCAGACCGGCGATGGCAGCTCTCTTCCAGCCCCAGGCCAGAATGATCGCAAGGCCGAGCGAACGAAATCCAGCTTTTGAAATCACTGCGAGGCGGCTCCGTCGCCGGACGGCGGGCCGATATTGTCGTTGGCCTGCGTTGGACCAGAATCCGGGAGAGCCTCGCGACGACGACTCTCGCGCGGCGGCCGCGCCGCCGGGCGTTCCTTGCGCGTGGCGATGCGCAGGCGCTTGACCCGTCGTGGATCGGCATCCAGCACTTCGATTTCAAAATTTCCGGGACCGGAAATAACCTCGCCGCGGACCGGCAAGCGCCCGACATGGGTCACCAGGTAGCCGCCGAGCGTCTCGACCTCTTCGCCGGCCTCGCCGGTGACGAATTCCTCTCCGATCACGGAACGGACATCGTCGAGGCTGGCGCGCGCGTCGGCGATGAAGGAATTGTCGAGTTGCCGGACGATGGCGGGCGGCTCGTCACTGTCATGCTCGTCGTCGATCTCACCGACGATCTGTTCGACGATGTCCTCGATCGACACCAGGCCGTCGGTGCCGCCATATTCGTCAACCACCAGCGCCAGATGGATGCGCGAGGCCTGCATCTGCGCCAATAGATCAATTGCCCGCATCGATGGCGGTACGAACAGCAGCTTGCGGATGATGTTGGCTTCGGAGAGCGGCAACGCGAGGTCGACTGCACGCAGGTCGAGTCCCGCCGGGAACGATTTCCTGCGCTTGGTCTTGCTCTTGACGTCGTCGGGAACCCGGGCCCGGGCGGTCATGAATGCCAAGAGATCGCGGATATGAACGATGCCTTCGGGGTCGTCGAGAGTTTCATTATAGACGACGAGGCGCGAATGCGCCGCGCTCTCGAACAGGCTCATCAATTCACCGAGCGTGATGTCGCGCTTGACGGCGACGATGTCGGCGCGATGGATCATGACGTCGGCGATGCGCTGCTCATGCAAACCAAGAATATTGCGCAGCATGGTGCGCTCGATGGCCGAGAAACCGACATCATCCGGCGTCGAGGCGTCGAGCACGACCTGCAGATCATCTCGAACCGATCCGGGCTTCCAGCCAAACAGGGCGCGGATCGCGCGCGTCAGCCAGTTCTCCGCGACCGGACGCATGATTTCGGCCTGCGGCACGACTGCGGGCAGATTGCGCGTCTGGCGCGGGTTGTCCTGGGTCGGTTCGGAATCGGCCATCTCAGCCCGTCCGCTCGCGATCCGCGTAGGGATCGGGAATGCCAAGCTGTGCCAGGATCTTCTGCTCAAGCGTCTCCATGGCCCAGGCCTCGTCGTCGGTTTCGTGATCATATCCGATCAGATGGAGAAAGCCGTGCACGGCCAGATGGCTCAGATGGTGATCGAACGGCTTTTGCTCGTCGCAGGCTTCGCTCCGCGTCGTCTGGTAGGCGATCGCGATGTCGCCGAGCATGCGCGGCGCATCGTCCGGACCGCTCGGTCCCGTCGGCGGCAAGGCCGGGAACGACAGGACATTGGTCGGCTTGTCGATGCCGCGCCAGTTGCTGTTGAGGGTGCGAATTCCCTCGTCATCCGTCAGCATGATGGCGAGTTCGGCCGCACCGAGCCCGGCCTCCACCATCAGGGCGGCGGTTGCGATGGCGCGTTGAATGACAGCCTCGGCGCCCGGCTCCGACTGCCAGTCATCGGCGACCACGAGAATTTCGGTGATGGGAGGAGCGGTAATGGGAAGAGCAAATTGCGCCATCGGTCCAGATTTCTGTTGCGACCGGAAACATCCCTCCAGCACGCGCTCGGCGGCAGATCGTGGCATCAGGGCCGGCTGGTTGCCGGCCGCTGCGGCAATCCTTCATAGGCCGCTACGATCCGTGCCACCAGTTCATGGCGGATCACATCTTCGGCCGTGAATCTGACCTGGGCAATGCCCTCGACGCCGGCGAGCAGTTTGGCGGCCTCCGCGAGGCCCGAGGCCTGGCCGTTCGGAAGATCGACCTGGGAGGGATCGCCGGTGATGATCATGCGGCTGTTTTCGCCTAATCGCGTCAGGAACATCTTCATCTGCATCGAGGTGGTGTTTTGCGCCTCGTCGAGAATGATGACGGCATTGGTCAGGGTGCGGCCGCGCATGAAGGCCAGCGGGGCGATCTCGATTTCGCCGGTCTGCAGCGCGCGCTCGACAATGCGCGAATCCATCAGGTCGTAGAGCGCGTCATAGATCGGCCGCAGGTAAGGATCGACCTTCTCGCGCAGATCTCCCGGCAGGAAGCCGAGCCGCTCGCCCGCCTCGACCGCGGGCCGTGACAGGATGATGCGGTCGACCTCCTTGCGTTCAAACAATTGCGCGGCGTGCGCCACCGCGAGCCAGGTCTTTCCGGTGCCGGCCGGGCCAATGCCGAATACCAGCTCGTGGCGCTTCAGCGCGCGAATATAGGAGTCCTGGGCGGCGGTGCGTGCCCTGACCGGGCGCTTGCGCAGATTGATGGTTTCGAACGACGTCTTGACGTTCTTGGCGTCGAATTCGAAAAGCGAGCCTTGCGCAATCACGGCACGGATGGCGCCCTCGACGTCGCCCTGCGCCAGGTCGTGACCTTGGGTCGCCTGTGCGTACAGGGTTTCCAGCACCCGCCGTGCGGCGTCGCAACCATCGCGCGATCCGGCGATGGTGATGTGATTGCCGCGCGAATCCACCACGACGCCGAGCCGGCGTTCGATCAGCGCCAGATTCTGGCCGTAGGGTCCGACCAGCGCCGAGGCTCCCCTGTTGTCGTCGAAGTCGATCACGACTTGCGTCTCGGAGGGGATTTGCATGTCGCGATCGAGTTTGCGGCTGGGCGCAAGTGAAGACGAATCCGAGGCGCTTTTTGGCAAGGGTTCAGGCTCCCGTCATCGTTTGCGAAGGTTGCTGTGGCGGATCGATCCGCTCCGAAACCGACCGTTCAGGCGACCACGCGGGCGGCGCTGCGGGCCGTGGCACGAGTTCGCCGAGCAGGCTATAGCGTTCCAGGCTCTGGATCCGGACCGCCCTGACCTGCCCGATCAAGTCCTTTGATGCCATGACATGCGCCGGTTGCAGATAGGCGGTGCGGCCGACGATCTGGCCCGGGTTGCGGGCCGGTCGCTCGAACAGTACATCGACCGTGCCGCCAATCGCAGCCTGATTAAAGGCCGATTGCTGGCTATCAATCAATTCCTGGAGCCGCACCAATCGCTCGTCCATATCAGCCGCTGACACTGTCTCCCGCATCTCCGCCGCCGGCGTTCCTGGCCGCGGCGAATATTTGAACGAATATGCCCCAGCGTAGCCGATTTGGCGGACAAGCGCGAGGGTGGCGCGGAAATCTTCCTCGCTCTCGCCGGGGAAGCCAACGATAAAATCCGAAGAAAATGCAATGTCTTGGCGGGCGGTACGAAATCTGTCGATGACCCGGCGATAATCTTCGGCGGTATGTTTGCGGTTCATCGCCGCCAGAATGCGGTCGGAGCCCGACTGCACCGGCAGATGCACAAAGGGCATCAGCGCCGGCAGATCGCGATGCGCTCCGATCAGGCTTTCATCGACATCGCGGGGATGGCTGGTCGAATAGCGCAGGCGGACCACGCCTGGAATAGCGGCGAGGCGATGCAACAGGGCGCCGAGCGACCAGGCCCGTCCGTCCGGTCCTTCGCCGTGATAGGCATTGACGTTCTGTCCAATCAAGCTGATCTCGCGGACGCCATGGTCGACTAAACGCGTGACATCATCGATGATCCGGACCACCGGGCGCGACAGTTCGGCGCCGCGGGTATAGGGCACCACGCAGAACGTGCAGAACTTGTCGCAGCCCTCCTGCACCGTAACAAAAGCCGAGATCCCGCGGGCCCGGATCGCATCGGGCAATGGCGGAGCCAGCAAACCGAACTTGTCCTCAATCGGAAATTCGGTCTCGATTGCCCGGCCATGGCGGCTGGCCTGCGCGAGCAGCTGCGGAAGGTGGTGATAGCTTTGCGGGCCGACCACGACATCGACAACCGGCGCGCGGCGGATGATCTCCTGGCCCTCGGCCTGCGCAACGCAGCCAGCGACGGCGACGCTCATGCGGCGACCCTGGCGCGCGGCTTCATCCTTGGCGACACGCAGCCGCCCGAGTTCGGAATAAACCTTCTCGGAGGCCTTTTCGCGGATATGGCAGGTGTTGAGGATCACCAGATCGGCATCGTCGACTCGCGTGGTCTCGACGAAGCCTGCGGGCGCCAGCATGTCCGCCATGCGCTGCGCATCGTAGACGTTCATCTGACAGCCATACGACTTGATATGCAGCTTGCGCGGCGGTGTCATGGAACCTTGATGTTGTGCGGCCCCAGCGTCACGGCGACGCCCCGCTGAATGATAGGAAAAGCCCAGAATTAAAGGCTGAGCCTTCAATTATAGGCTTATCCCTGGAAAATCCAGCGATCGCGTGGGTCGCCTTGTGGGCGCCGGGGTTGACAGCGATCGAATGTGGCTATTTGGAGCCGATCCGCCCGATCCGCCCGATCAGCTCCGGCAATTGGCGCATATCGTCGAATATCGCCGCCGCCCCGGCGCGCCGCAGCCGGTCGGAATGGCCGGGCCGGCAATGGCTGCCGCCGTAAAAGCCAAGCACGGTCATTCCGGCCGCGCGGGCACCGGTAATGCCGGCAACGCTGTCCTCGATCACGATACATCGTTCGGGTAAGGTCCGCATCTGCGCGGCCGCGAACAGGAACAGATCGGGGGCGGGCTTGCCGCGCGCCACCTGGGTCGCCGAAAACAAATGCGGCGCGAGACGCTGCAATAATCCGGTACAGCCAAGACCGTGGCGAATCTTCTCGGGCGTGCCGCTCGAGGCCACGCATTGCGGCAGACCGATCGCATCGATCGCCATGTCAACATGGGGAATGGCGCGTAGCTCGTCAGCGTAGCGTCGCAGCACCGCCTGTTTGATCTGTTCTTCAAACTCGTCAGGAAGAGGACGGCCAAGTTCTATTTCGATGGCAAGCCGCGCCTCGCGGTCGGAGATGCCGAGAAAGCGGTCCTGCACCTCGTCAGCGGTGATGGCATAGCCAAGGCGGGTGATGGTTTCGGCATGGGCGCGGCAGGAAATCACTTCGCTGTCGACCAGCACGCCGTCGCAATCAAAAATCACGAGGTCGAAGGCCAGATGAGACATCCGATGGCCATCAGGCCTTTTCGTCATCGAGCGGAACGCAATACAGCTCCAGCCGGTGGTCAACCAGCCGGTAGCCAAGCTTGCGGGCGACCTCGGCCTGCAGCTTTTCGATCTCTTCCGAGGTGAACTCGATCACCTTGCCGTCACGCAGGTTGATGAGATGATCATGATGGCTGTCGCGCATCTGTTCATAGCGGGCGCGGCCTTCGCGAAAGTCATGTCGTTCGATGATGCCGGCGTCCTCGAACAGCTTGACGGTCCGGTACACCGTCGAGATCGAGATCTTGTCGTCGACGGCGACGCAGCGGCGATATAGTTCCTCGACGTCGGGGTGGTCGGCGGCTTCCGCCAGCACGCGGGCGATCACCCGGCGCTGCTCGGTCATTCGCATGCCGGTGGCGGCGCAGCGGGCTTCAATGCCGGTGGCCTGCGGCGCGGGCGTCGATTTCAAGGCCGTCATGTGTTCCGCCTCGATCAAGGTAGCCTGTTGTGCCACCGCGCGCGCATCACGACAAGTCGCGGCGCATCAGAAGCGCATCCAATTGTTCACCGCTCGGCTGCCGGTAATAGCGCGCGCGACGACCGGCAACCGCAAATCCGGCACGTTCATAGAGCCGCCGGGCCGGCTGGTTGGATTCCTCGACTTCGAGGAAAACCGCCTTCACCCCGCGGCCAGCGAGATGGCCCAGATGCGTCATCAACAGGTTGCGCGACAGGCCGCGTCCACGATAATTCGCGGCCAGCGCGATCGACAGGATTTCGGCTTCGTCGGCGGCCAGCCGCGATAGTGCGAAACCCACCAGTTTCCGACCGATCCGGAGGCGATGCGCCAGCGCATTGCGCTCGGTCAACAGGCCCTCGAATTCGTTCTCGCCCCAGCCGCGGTGAAACGATTCGGCGTGGAGCCGCGCCAGCGCCCGCGCATCCCGCAGCGTCGCGGGCTCGACCGCAGCGCCGCCGCCGTTCCACCATGCGGAAAGCCAGGTCATCATCGAATGGGCGGCGGCGCGGCGTGGGGCAGCCGATCGGCCGGAAGCTTGGCATCGGGCGCGCGCAGATAAAATGGCCGTGCCGGTGCGCTTTCGGGGCGGACTGCGGCCCCGACCCAGGCCACCCAGGCGATGTCGGGCGCCGGTTGCGCGTCGACCTTGACCGGCGGCGCGGCTTGCGGCGGCCAGCGCTCGGCCAGTATTCTGGCGGCATTGCCGACCAGGTGCGGGGCGCCCAAGCGCCAAGCGTCCAGCGCCTGTTCGATCGGCGCAACCCGTGGCCGGACCAGGGGATGGCCATTACCGCTGACAACCTGGAAATAGACCTGATCGTGACGGGCATCGATAGCGGAGATGACCGGTGGATCGCTGTTCTGGCTGACGACCGGGGCGGCATAGGCCGTCAGCGTGGTCAGCCCGACTACCGGCTTGGCCGCGGCCAAAGCGAGGCCGCGTGCGGCAGCGAGCCCGACCCGCAATCCGGTAAAGCTGCCCGGGCCACAGGTCACGGCGATCCGATCAAGCTCCGCGAAGCCGATACCGGACTGCCTCATGACCCGCGCGATCAGCGGCATCAGGGCTTCGGCATGGCCGCGCTTCATCGGCTCCGATTCCTGCGCAATCAACTGGCCGAGTTCGGTATCGAGAATGCCCGCGGAGCAGGCGTCGAGCGCGGTGTCGATGGCGAGAATCAACATCGGACGCGGGCGAATGGGCAATGGGCGAGTGGCGAGCAGCGAGTGGCGAATTGGGAAACGGTCACAGCGTTGTTCAAGGCCTGGCGGCGCGCTGCCCCGCTATTCGCTATTGGCCACTCGCTATTCGCCACTCTTCTCTCACATCGGCCGAACTTCGACCACTTCGGGCACAAAATGCTTCAGCAGGTTCTGGATGCCATGCTGCAGCGTTGCAGTCGATGATGGGCAGCCGGCGCAGGAGCCCTTCATGTTCAGATAGACGATGCCATCCTTGAAGCCGCGGAACGTGATGTCGCCGCCGTCATTGGCGACCGCCGGCCGCACCCTGGTCTCGATCAGGTCCTTGATGGTCGCAACCGTCTCGGCGTCGGCCTTGTTGAAGAATTCGTCGTCCTGGTCGGCGTCGGCGTCGCTGGCTGCGTGGCCGTCGGTCAATAGCGGCGCCCCGGACATATAGTGTTCCATGATCGCGCCGAGGATCGCCGGCTTGAGGTGCTGCCAGTCGCTGTCGTCCTTGGTCACGGTGACGAAATCCGATCCGTAGAACACGCTGGTGACGCCCGCCACCGCGAACAGCCGCTCGGCCAAAGGCGAGCGCTTCGCCACCTCGCGGGTGGTAAATTCCATGGTGCCCCCGTCGAGCACGACGCGGCCGGGGATGAATTTCAGTGTAGCGGGATTGGGGGTGGCTTCGGTCTGAATGAACATGGTTTTTCTCCGGCGTCGCCGGTTCAAGGCCGGCGCGTAAAGATCCCTTAGCAGATGGCAACGGCAAAAGCACGATCAAGGGTCGCGCTCGGATCGGGTTGTCGCGACAGCCGTCCTGCGGGCAGCGATTCATCCATCAAGCGGGTCACGACAAGGCGTCGATGGCCGCCTCGCAGAGATCACCGGGCACGATCGTGACCGGTATCGGAAACGAGCCGGCGGCGCCGGCGATCAGGCTGATGATCGGGCCGGGGCCTTCGGCCCCGGGGTTGGCGGCCAGCACCAGCATCGCAATATCGACGTCCTGGTCGATGACGCCGAGGATCTGTTCGGCCGGATCGCCCTCGCGGATCATCCTTTCTGGGGTGATCGCTGCGACGCCGTTGGTCCGGCCAGCGGCGCGATCGAGCGCGGCGTTGGCTTCCTCATAGGCCTCGGCGCGCATGATGTCGGCAACGCCGAGCCATTGCTGGTTCTGGTCCTCGGTCTGGATGATGCGCAGCATCACCACGCCGCCTCCTGCCCGGGTCGCCCAGCGGCTGGCATAGTAGACCGCACGGTCCCATTCTGCGGTGTCGTCGACGATGACCAGGCATTTTGGCCGATGACCAATCTCATAGCTTCGTCGCTGGGTGGTCATTTGTGGACAAAGCCCAGGATGTCCTTGGTCGCCTTCAGGGTCTCGGCGGCGATGGCGCGGGCGCGGTCGGCGCCATCGATCAGGATCGCATCGACATGGCCGGGATCGGCGACCAGCCGCTTCATCTCGGCGGCGATCGGCGACAATTTAACCACGCAGAGGTCCACCAGCGCGTTCTTGAAGCTGGAAAACTGCCCGCCGCCGAATTCGCCGAGCACGTCGGATTTGGTGCGCTCCGATAGCGCGGCGTAGATCCCGACCAGATTGTCGGCTTCTGGCCGCGACTCGAGGCCTTTTTCCTCCGACGGCAACGGTTCGGGATCGGTCTTCGCCTTGCGGATCTTCTGCGCGATGGTGTCGGCATCGTCGGTCAGATTGATCCGCGAATAGTCGGACGGGTCCGATTTCGACATTTTCTTGGTGCCGTCGCGCAGCGACATCACCCGGGTCGCCGGCCCGGTGATCAGCGGCTCCGGCTGCGGGAAAAACACCCCGTCATCGATTCCCAGGCCGCGGATCGAGTCGCCGAAATCATTATTGAATTTCTGCGCGATATCGCGGGCGAGCTCAAGGTGCTGTTTCTGGTCCTCGCCGACCGGCACGTGGGTGGCGCGGTAGAGCAGGATGTCGGCGGCCATCAGCACAGGATAGTCGTAGAGACCAACCGAGGCATTCTCGCGGTCCTTGCCGGCCTTTTCCTTGAACTGCGTCATTCGGTTGAGCCAGCCGATCCGCGCCACGCAATTGAAGATCCAGGCCAACTCGGCATGCCCCGACACCTGGCTCTGATTGAAGACGATCTGCTTGCTTGGATCGATGCCGGAGGCAATGAAGGCCGCTGTCACTTCTCTCGTGTTGCGGGCGAGTTCGGCCGGCCCGCCCCACACCGCGATCGGCATGGTCAGGGCATGCAGATCGACCACGCAATAGAGGCAGGTGTGGGTCTGCTGCAGCTTGACGAAATTGACGATGGCGCCAAGGTAATTGCCGAGATGCAGATTGCCCGTCGGCTGGACGCCTGAAAAAACCCGTTCAACCCAAGCCATTCTCGGTTCCCGTGCATTGCATGTTTGGCGCCGTCCCCATGCCACGTGGGCTTCAGTCGCGCAAGTCAGAGGCTTTGCTTGGCCGGATCGCAGTGGTCGCGCCTTTCCAGTCGATGACGCCGCAGAGCGCCAGCAGCAGGCCGTAGATCATGATCCCGCTGGCGATCAGGACCACCAGCAACGCGGCCTGCGCGGCTGTCGAAGCGTTGGCGGCGAGCGTCAGTACGAACGCCGCCTTCAGCCACAACAGCGCGCCCATCGCACTAGCCGAAGCGACGATGCGCGGCAGCCGCCGCCTGGCCGCTGCATCGAACGAGTATCCGAAGCTCGCGGCGCCGCGCCGCAGCAGCAGGAGCGCACTGCTCCAGGCGCCGAGCGCGATGCCGGCGGCAACGCCGGCTGCGCCAACCCAGCGGCCCAGCAGCAGCGCCAGCAGCGTGGCGACGGCGAGCCCTAGCAGCGTCGCCCGTAGCGGCGTTCTGGTGTCATCGCGTGCAAAAAAGGCCGGCGACAGCGCCTTGACCAGCACCTGGGCGGGCAGGCCGAGCGCCAGCCAGCCCAGCACCGATGCGGTCGCCCTTGTATCCGATGCGCTGAACAGGCCGTGTTCGAACAGCATCCGCACCACGGGTTCGCGCAGCACGATCAGGCCAAGCGTCGCCGGCAGCGCCAGTCCGAGAGCGAGTTCGAGACCGCGCGACTCGGCTCTCACGACCGCGTTGCGATCCCGGCCGCGCACCGCCCGTGCCAGTTCTGGCACCATGACACTGCCCATGGCGGCGCCGACCATGCCGAGCGGCAGTTCGATCAGGCGGTTGGCGAAATAGAGCCAGGACACCGCCGCGGGTTGCGACGAGGCGATGATCGCGCCGGCGACAATCAGCGCCTGCGGCCCGGCATTCGCGATCATGCCCGGGATCGCCTTGCCGAGAAAGCCGCGGATTTCGGCATCCAGCGTGAACCGCAGTGGGGTCGCGGTGCCGCCGCCGCGGCGCCACCACAGGATCACGAGCTGCAGCAGCCCGGCGAGGCCGACCGTGGCAGCGATCAGCTGCGCCGCGCTGGCCGCCTCAAGCCGGGTTCCGAGTAGTGCCACCAGCACAACGATCAGCGCGATGTTGAACAACAAAGGCGAGAACGCGGTCAGCGCGAAGCGGGACTGCGCATTCATCAGCCCCATCATGACCGTGACCGGACCGGCGAAGGCCAGATAGGGCAGCATCAGGCGGGCATCGTCGACTGCGAGCCCCAGCGTCGGAAGACCGGCAAAGCCCGGCGCCAATGCGGTAATCAGATACGGCATCAACGAGCCGATCAGCACGGCCGCCGCGAGCAGGCCGGCACTGACGGTGCCGAGCACCCGACCGCCAAAGGCCGCTGCCGCGCCGGCGCCCTCGGCCTCACGGATCCGCAGCCAGGCCGGCACCAAGGCAGCGTTAAGGGCGCCCTCCGTCAACAACCGCCGGATCACATTGACCAGCTGAAACGCCACCAGGAAGGCGTCGGTGACCGGACCGGCGCCCAACAGCGCCGCGATCATCGCGTCGCGCGCGAAGCCCAGCAGCCGCGAGGCCAGCGTTCCCGTGGATACCGTGAGCAAAGACCGGATCATGGAGTTCGTTGCACTGGCTGAAGCGGACGCAGGCGTCGCTTGCTGGCGCGAGGCGGATCGTGATAGGCCGCTGCACCTGACGCCGCCGACTTGGAGCGGATTTTCAGCGCCATCGCAATTGCCGAAACAGGACTTGGTGAATGACCGCAGCGAAATATGATGTTCTCGGCATTGGCAATGCGATTTTCGATGTGCTGGTGCAGACCGACGAAGGCTTTCTCGCCGCGCATGGCATGGCCAAAGGCGGCATGGCGCTGATCGACGAGGCGCGGGCGGCTTCGATCTACCGGGAGATGGGACCGGCGACCGAAATGTCCGGCGGCTCGGCGGCCAACACCATCGTCGGCCTGGCCAATTTCGGCGCCCGCACCGCTTATGTCGGCAAGGTCAGGGATGACCAGATCGGACGCCTCTACAGTCACGATATCCGCGCCGCCGGGGTGGCTTTCGAAACCCCGCCCGCGGCGAGCGGCCCCGCGACGGGCTGCTCCTACATCCTGGTGACGCCGGACGGCGAGCGCACCATGAATACCTATCTCGGCGCGGCGCAGGAGCTGATGCCGGACGATATCGACCCGGCCCAGGTCGCGGCTGCAGCGATCCTCTATCTTGAAGGCTATCTCTGGGATCCGAAAAACGCCAAGGAGGCGTTCGTCAAGGCTTCGACCATTGCCCACGGTGCTGGCCGCCAGGTCGCGCTGACGCTGTCGGATGCCTTCTGCATCGACCGCTACCGCGGCGAATTTCTCGATCTGATGCGCGGCGGCACCGTCGATCTGGTGTTCGCCAACGAGGCCGAGCTGCATGCGCTCTATCAGACCTCGGATTTCGACACCGCGCTGACGCAGCTGCGCGCCGATGTCAGGCTTGGTGTCGTCACCCGCGGCGCCAAAGGCTGTGTGGTGGTGTCCAAGGACGACATCGCCATGGTGCCGGCCTTTCCGATCGAGCGGCTGGTGGATACCACCGGCGCCGGCGACCTGTTCGCCGCCGGCTTCCTGTTCGGCCTGGTGCGCGGCGCCAGCTTCGAAACAGCCGGCCGGCTCGGCGCGCTGGCCGCGGCCGAAATCATCCAGCATATCGGCGCCCGGCCGCAGACGTCGTTGAAGCAGCTGGTGCAGCAGAACGGGCTGCCGGTGTAGAAGGTGTTTCTTCACCTAAGTGTATTCGCTTGGACTCAGAAAACGCTGGATCGCAAACGATTAAGCAATTCGATATCTTGTAGATGCAGAGTAAGTGCTTCGGAGGTCGGTCCCGACTTAGTCTGCCATTTCCTCGATCCGCGTATCGGCTTCGCTCGGCGCCACAAATCCTTCCCGAAGCTCCTTGGCACTGACATATCGGGCGCCGATAAGCCCGCCCTGGCGCCAAACGATGAAGCATACACGTAACA
>Ga0302320_10014370_pt1 | contig 16393 bp, 10 predicted proteins | sample Bog_T0_3_FD_202130 | JGI IMG/M metagenome (GOLD analysis project Ga0302320, IMG submission 202130) | Peat permafrost microbial communities from Stordalen Mire near Abisko, Sweden - Bog_T0_3 | ecosystem: Environmental > Terrestrial > Soil > Wetlands > Peat | place: Sweden: Abisko, Stordalen Mire... | reverse complement strand
TTTATTGATGCAACTACGATCGCACTTAATAAGGGTCAACAAATTATGCTTTTTTTAAATCGTCGTGGTAGTGCGCGACTCATTCAATGTAGTAATTGCGGATGGCAATCACTATGTCCAAACTGTGGCTTACCTCTTATATACCATCATGATCACCACAAAATATTTTGTCACTCTTGTTCTTTTAAAGAAGTTGCACCTGCAGTCTGTCCGGAGTGCAATTCAATAGATCTAAGCTTTAAAGTAATGGGTACTAAGTCTTTAGTGGAACACACTAAAAAATTATTTCCAAAAGCTAAAATTATAAGGTTTGACGCCGACTCTACTGCCTCAGAACAATTGCATAGAAACATAGATGTTTTAAAAAACGGAGACGTTGACATAGTCATTGGTACCCAGCTAATAAGTAAAGGAATTGATCTTCCAAAACTTAGCGTAGTTGGTGTTATTAATGCAGATACAGGATTAAATTTGCCTGATTTTAGAGCGGAAGAAATGACTTTTCAGCAACTTTATCAAGTAACTGGAAGAGCGGGACGTGGTCATGTATTGAGCAACTCATTTATTCAATCTCGCGTAGCCGAACATCCTATAATGCAAGCAGTTTTACATCGGTCATGGGAAGATTATTTTAAATATGAGAACGCTAAGCGACAAAAGTTTGACTATCCGCCTAAGTGCTTTTTAGCAGTAATAAAAATACATAAAAAAACTTCCAAAGTCGCTGAAAATATATGCCAAAAAACCGTTGAAGAATTATCAAAAGATAAATCAATATCAGTGCTCGGACCTTCCCCTAGTTTCTATGAAAAACTAGGAAGTTATTATATATGGCAAATAATCCTTAAGTCCCATAATCGCTCAAAATTAGTCTCTGTTTTACGTAATTTATCCAATGAATGGATAATTGATGTAGATCCGACTAGTCTTTTATGATTTACCTCTGTTATAATTATATTAAATGAAAATCGACCACAGTAAATATCTTATTAGCTTACCTAATAAACACCTTCGAGAACGATCGCGCAAAGTTGGCATGATATCAAAAGAAATTGTAGATATCATAGAAAAAATGAAAGCGACAACCCTTGATTGGGAAGATAGCCGTCAATATGAAGTTGGCGTTGCTCTTGCTGCTATACAAATAGACAAACCTTATCGATTAATCATAATTCGTGACAATTTTGAAAGTAAAGAAAATCGCGATTTTAGCGTATTTATAAATCCTGTGATCACGAAATTAGAAGGTAAAATGCTTGAGGATTATGAAGGATGTCTTAGTGTAAAAGACATATATGGTCATGTTCCACGCTTTGAAAAGGTTCGCGTCAAAGCTATTGGGCTTGATGGTAAGGAATTTAGGGTTACAGCAACTGGTTTTCTAGCACGAGTTTTACAACATGAAATTGATCATGTTAATGGAAAATTGTTTATTGATCATATTAAAGACAAGCCAGATGCGTTTTATACTTTAGATTCCAAAGGTCAACTAAAGGAGCTCGACTATGAAAAAAACGTCAAGAATTCTAGTGTACTTTGGTAGTGGCCCAGTTGCAGCTGCAAGTTTACAAAATCTAATCAATAATTTCGAAATTGAACTAGTTATTACAAAAAGTAAGCGACACGGAACTGATTCGACTCCAGTTGAAGACATAGCTAAATTACATGATCTTAATATTCAATTCGCAGACTCTGAAACGGAATTAAATAACTTATTTGAAAATTATATTCCTAATAGCCCGTGCGGTATTGTAATTGACTATGGGGTTTTTATTGGGGAAAAAGTCCTAAATACATTTAAGCTTGGTGTTATAAATAGCCACTTTAGCCTATTGCCTGAATGGCGAGGAGCTGACCCTATAACTTATTCCCTATTATCTGGACAGAAAACTACAGGTGTTTGCCTAATGGTGCTCTCAGGTGAAATTGATACTGGTAAGATTATCGCGAGTAACTCAGTTGAAATAAAAACATCAGATAATTCTGTTAGTTTGACCGATAAATTAATATCAGCCAGCAATAAACTTATTAATACAAAACTAAGTGATTATATAGATAATAAGCTGATTCCTCATGAACAAAATAATAAATCTTTATGTTATTCTCGAAAAATATACAAAAAGGACGGTCAGATAACTTGGAACAAACCGGCCTCAGTTATAGAGAGAGAAATACGCGCTTTTAATATCTGGCCAAAGAGTTATTTTACATTCAAAGGATTAAATTTAATCATTACAAAAGCTAAATTATCTGATCTTAAGCTAAATAAAGGTCAGATAAATATAAGTGATGATAAGAAGTTATCGATCGGCTGTTCAGAACAATCTTTGGAAATTATTGAATTAAAACCGTCTGGCAAAAAAAATATGACTGCAAGAGAGTTTTTAGTTGGCTATAGCAATCTTCTAACCTAAAACATTATTATTTTGATTCGGTTTGTTGGTCGGCCGCAATTATTTGAGGCGCTGAAGCTTTAATCTCAGCTTTTAACTTATCTAGTTCTGCTACTACAACGTCCTTGTAGTTTGGCACATTAGTTTCTAACCACTTCAATGAACCTGCTTCGTCATTAGCATCAGCTAGCTTTTCAAACTCTTCTAATTGAGCATCACTCATATTTTCCGCCAGTTTCATACCAACTCTGAGTTCCAAAGTTTCATAGATGTGGGCTAGCATTTTCTTTTTGTCGTCGGCTGGCAAACTGCCTAAACCTAATTCTTGCAAAAAATTGTCGTCTAACTTTAGCATAGTGTAATTTCCTTTATGTATTTATTCTAACAGTAAATATTTATTTTATTGAAGGCCATTTAAATTTATAACCTTTAGGTAGATGTCTGGCTGCGTTCCAAGTGAGTTTATTGTACTTTAAAACAGCACCTACTCTTCGAAGTATTTCGGTATCGCTAAGATTTTTTCCTCGCTTTGCTACCTCATTCCAAATCGTGTCTCCACTATAGCTTAAACTACCAGTTGATTCAGCCTTAGTTTTGTTATTAATTACATTATGACTATGCTTAGCAGAGCTGTGTAAAGCACGGCTAATCTGATTACTCTTTAAACTAGGTATTGAAACATGGTTAGAGTTATGAGCAGTATGAGTTAAAACCATATGTGCAGCTTCATGATTACCGCTCCTAAGTAGTAAATATGAAACTACTGCACCTGTGGTTAGTACGCCAGCTGCAGCTATGAATTTATATTTTCTATTCCTTAATTCTTGTTTATCATCAGGCAATAACTCATCTTCACCTGTGAATGCCTTAAATGACTCCTCGGTAAGTTGTTGGTATTTCTCTTTAATTCGTTGCCAAATGCTCTTATTCTTTTCCACAGTCTCATCTTCTAATTTTTGTTCATTGGTTTTAGAAGTAGTAGTTTTATCAAGAGTTATATCTTCTGATTTAACATTTCGACTTACTCTTCCGCCACGATTATTATGTTTACTAATTTTGTACTTTGTAACTTTTCCATCTTCATCATAAAGCACTTCATCTATAGTCCAATCGTGATCAAATTCTCCATCATTAGTTTTTAATGCGACTTTTTGACCAATTTTATATTTACTTTTGTTTTTCTTGTGTTCGACTTTAATTGGTTCATCTTCATTTGGTGCAACTATAGGTTCTTCAACTTCAACCTTAAGAAGTTTTTCTAATTCATTTCTTGCGTCTTTAATAAACGCATCTAAATCGATATTATCCATTTCAAGGATTTCTTGAAATCCGATTAAATCAGACAGTTTAGATCTAAGTTCCCCTTTATCAGCAGAACTATCTGCAGCTTCTACAATTGCTTGTAATTGATTTATTTTATCTATTGTTTCTTTTGAAAAATGACTATCTTCTTTGCTATGTTCTGAATTTGGCTGCATTGTTTGCAACTCTTGTCTAGCATTATTGATATAAACATCTAAATCTAAATTGTCCATATTATGTAATTGTTGGAATCCAACAATATCAGACAGTTTAGATCTAAGTTCCCCTTTATCAGCAGAACTATCTGCAGCTTCTACAATTGCTTGTAATTGGTGGATTTGGGCTTCTTCCACGAATCCTTTTAGCTCATAATTATTCAAGTTAAATGTTGGGACTATTCCATCAAGCTTATTTCTTAAATCTGCCATAGGTGAATCAGACTCAGAATCTGCCTTTAACGTATCCTGGTAAATTTGAACAATCTTAGCAATATCCGCATTAGAATAACTAGATAATAATTCATTATTATCTGTTGAGGAATCCATTTCAGATTGAGTATGATTATTTTCAGGAGACATTTATTTAATAATCCTTTAAGTTATTATTTAATATAAATATACATTAGCATAATATTGTATAAATTACAAGTATTAATTGTAATAAATTTATTAAGTTGTTGAATTTATCTTAGAGTGTTCGTTCGCGAATTTCACTTGTATAAACTTCTATCCTATCGCCTTCTTGCAAATCTAGTTTATTTTTTATAGCCAAGCTCAAACCGCACATTTCACCTTCTAGCACTTCTTTGGTATCAGTAGGACCATGTTTAAGATTAGTTATGGGTAAATCTTTGGCTATAGCATCGTTTCCTCTATATATAGTTGCAGTTGCTGGATAGACAATTTTACCCTTTGTCACTTCTCCACCACAAATTATTTCATTTTTTGTAGTATTAAATATACCTCTAACTAGTAATCTGCCAACATTAGTAATTATCTCTTCTGGAGTTAATAAATTAGTCAGTTCTTTTTTAACATCATCAATTAATTCGTATATTACTTTAAATAAACGTACTCTGACTTTATCCCTGGAGGCAATCTGTCTAATATTATTCGGCATACCAACTTGAAAACCGTAAATAACGGCCTTGCTAGTTGATGCCATTCGGATATCATTATCGGTAATTCCACCAACTCCAGATCCAACTATGCGAACAATAACTTCATCAGTATCAAGTGTTTTCAAACTATCAACTACCGATGTCAACGAACCCTGAACATCAGCTTTAACGATCACGTTAAATTCTTGAACGCTTACTTTCTTATTGATTAGACTAATGAGCTCATTGCTTGTCATATCTAAATGATTATTAGATTCTGAGGGGTTTAGAGAGTTCTTTACAGCTAAGTTGCGAGCATTTTTTTCATTTTCAACTACTTTAAATCGATCACCAAACTCTGGTAATGATTTAAACCCGCTGACGATTATTGGTGACGATGGCCCTGCGTTAGCAATTGTTGACCCTTTACTATCTTCTAAAACTCGGACTTTAGCGTAGGTGTGTCCTGCGACAATAAAATCACCTCTTTTTACGGTACCTTGTTGAACTAAAGCCACAGCTACGGGACCTCTGCCCTGCTCTAGGTGCGACTCAATTATTAAGCCTTCACCAGGGACGTTTGTATCAGCTTTTAGCTCATCTATGTCAGCTACGAGCAACACTAGGTCTAATAACTTATCAACACCCTCTTTGGTCTTGGCTGAGATTGGTACAACTATGGTATCGCCGCCCCATTCTTCGGGAATCATCTTTTGTTCAGATAGCTGTTGTTTGACTCTTTCAATATTGGCGCCAGTCTTATCAATTTTAGTTATTGCAATGACCATATGAGCACCGGCTTTTTGGGCAAATCTAATAGCCTCTAGAGTTTGGGGCTTAATGCCATCATCAGCAGCGATAACTATAATAACTACATCGGTTAATTGAGCTCCATGCTCTCTTAAAGCTGCAAAGGCTTCATGCCCTGGAGTATCTAGGAAAGTAATTAATCTGTCATTATGTTTTACTTGATAAGCTGAAATATGTTGGGTGATACCACCGGCTTCGCCGGCAGCCACGTCTTCATGCCTAATTACATCTAGAAGAGTAGTTTTCCCATGGTCGACATGCCCCATCACAGCCACTACAGGCGGTCTTGGCTGGGCATCTTTACTATATTCACGTACTTTTTTCGCAACAGTAGTGCTGGCTGCTTTTTCTTCGTTAATTAATTCAACATCAAGTCCTAGTTCACTAACTAATATGCGTGCAGTATCACTATCTATTTTTTCATTAATAGTAACCATCACGCCGTTCTTAAATAGTTCAGCGATTAACTTTGTTGCTGGTAGAGATAACTTATCAGCTAGTGCACCAACAGTGATCATGTTACTGATTTCGATGGTTTGTGCCATGATTCGACTATCTCCTCCCTTTAAAACATTCTATTGCTATAACCGGATAAGTAACTTTTTAAGCGTCTTTCAGACTCAAGGCAATTTTACGGGCCTCTTTATTGACATCTAATACTTTAAACTGCTTCTTTTCATTAAGCTTAAATATCTTTTCAGGATCAACCGAATCATCATTGCCATCAGCAATCTCTGAAACATGCACTAAAGCTTCGACAGCAGGTGTTAGTTGCACAAAAGCACCAAATGGAGTTATACGGGTGATAGTCCCTTCAACAGACTGGCCCTTCTTAATCTTGCCAACATCTTTAATCCAAGGATCTTCAGCCATCTGCTTTAGACTTAGACTCAAACGATCTTTATCAATGGCGATGATCTTAGCTTTTATACGATCGCCAGTTTTGACATAGTTATGGGGATCTTCAACTCGTTCCCATGATATTTCTGAGATGTGAATCAGTCCTTCTATGCCATCAACATTAACAAATGCCCCGAAGTCGATAACACCTGTTACAGTGCCTTCAACTACATCACCAATTTTTAGTTCAGAAAATCTAGCTTGCATATCATCTTTAATAGCCTCTTTTTCGCTAAAGATAAGTTTATTATCTTTTCGACTAGCGTCTAGTAGTCTGACACGCAATGGTTTACCAATTAATGAGTTAAGCTTCTGTAAAATCTCATCTTTATCAGCTCCGGAAACTCTTGGGTAGTGATCCGCACTAAGTTGGCTAACAGGTAAGAAACCTCTGATTCCTTCTAGTTCAATCAATAATCCACCTCTATTAGCATCATAAGCAATAACCTCGATGACCTCTTGATCATCTAGTACGCGCTTTAACTCATCCCAACCGCGATCTTTAGCTGCTTTACGCAATGACAGAAGAGCATAACCGTCCTCTATTTCTGGATCGACAACACTTGCACTTACAGTTTGTCCAACTTCAAGTGTTTGACCGTGTCCGATCTCCCGGCGCATTACTACGCCTATTCCATGTGGCCCTAGATCCAGCCATATTTCATGTTTACGTATAGAAGTAATGGTTGCTTCTATTACATCTCCTGGTTTCAGTGACTTTAAATCACTTTCAGCCAGCAATTCGTCCATAGTTAATTTTGACATTTAAAAAAGTCGCTCCTTATGTGATATTTCTGAGTATTGTGGCTAAGAGGCATCACTCATGGACTAGAGCGAACATTCCAAACAAAACCACACTGTCAGATTGGTTACATTTAACAGCAAAATGTCTCTGTTGTAAAGAGTCAGTGATGTATTTGATATGCTAAACTAACTTTATAATGATTGTTGCAATTGATATTGGAGGGACAAAAACACTTGTAGCCCTTTTTGATTCCTCAGAAAAAAAAATTAATGAGACAAGATTTGAAACACCTCAGAAGTATTCCGAATTTATCAAAGTATTGTCAGACAATCTAAAAACACTGAAAATTAATAAAGATGATATTGTAGTCTTCTCTGCTCCAGGTAAATTAGATCGAACTAAGGGAATCGGAATAGCTTTTGGTAATTTGCCATGGAAGAACGTAAATATTGTAAAAGATATTGAGAAACTCACCGGTGCAACTACTCTTTTTGAGAATGACGCTAATTTAGCTGGTTTATCCGAAGCTCACCAGATTAAACCACTTCCACACCGAGCAGTTTATATAACATTTAGTACAGGCATTGGCAGTGGAATTATAACTGATGGCATTATCGATCCCGATATGGTGGATTCTGAAGCCGGTGAAATGCTTTTCGAACATGAAAATCACTTAAGATGTTGGGAAGAATTTGCTTCAGGTAAAGCAATAGTTAAAAAATATGGCAAAAAAGCATCTGAGATTGATGATATGTCTATATGGCAAAAAATTACCCTTAATTTTGCTATAGGTATAATTAATATATGCGCAGTAATTGAGCCTGACGTAATAATCATTGGTGGAAGCGTTGGTAGTTATTTTACGAAATATCAAGACTGTCTAATCAAAAATCTGAGAGAAATTAAACCGCCTTTAGTTGAAGTTCCTAATATTATTCAAGCGAAATTGCCAGAGGAAGCAGTTATCTATGGTTGTGTAACTCTAGCAAAACAATACCTCAATGAACAGCATTGAAAATCTACTCCCAGAATTAAGAAAAGATTTTCCTGAAATAGAGTTTCAAGTTGGAGAAAGCTTTTCTTGGTCTCCTAGTGAGAATAAAATCTTTTATACAACTCACCAAACTGTTGCAGAACAAGGTATATGGGCTTTGTTACACGAATTAGCCCATGCCACATTGAACCATAAAAATTATTCAAATGATTTTGAGCTTCTCAAACTCGAGAGCAAAACATGGCAACAGGCTAAAAAGTTGGGTAAAAAGTATGGTGTTGCAATCGATAATGAACATATTCAAGATTGCTTAGATACATATAGAGATTGGCTACATAGTAGATCTCGCTGTCCGTCTTGCAGTTTAGTATCATTGCAAAGAAATGATGGGTTGTATCAATGTTTTAACTGCAAAACATTGTGGACGGTACCTAAATTCCAACATCAACGTATTACTAGAAGAGTAATAGACCCGAATGATAAAAAAACGAGATCCAATTAGATCTCGCTTTTTTAATGTAATTTACTTAAATTTCTTTAAGCAGCGCGACGACTTACTCGTTTGCTTTTCTTACCGCCAATAGCGCCGGCAGTTCGAGCTAAATCTCGATTAGCATAAAAGCCACCAGTGTGACCTCTTTTACCGCCCTTAGCACCAATTTTTGCATAAAAATCTGTGCCATATTTGGTTTTATTGGTTGTTGCGGCAGCTTTGCCGCCTTGAATTGTTCCTGCCATAAGAGTTTCCTCCCCTATTATATTCAATAAAAAAAGGTGGTTCTGGTTTATTAACCATAAGCCCCCTCGTTTGTGTATATTACTTTATCACGCTTTAGCTAATTAGTCAATAAACTTATGTTAAATAATATTAAAAGTACTTAAGCATATAAAGTTTAATCATTTTAGCAACGCTTAAGATATAAAATTTTTCGCTTATGTTTAATAATTTAAGGCAAATACTTTAAATAATCGAATTATTATAAAGTGAAGTAATCCAGAGTAATTTTTTTATTTACTGCACTAAGTTAAAATGTTTGTTCATTAAATAATGGATTTCTATCTATAATAATTGTTGTATTTTTATCAATACTTTATTTTTAACAGATATATAACGCTTATAGTTACAATCATCAAATATTAGTTGTTATGCTTAACGTGTTGTAATTATACTTTATGAATTTTAATAATTAAAATAAGTTTCCCATCAATAAAGATAAAACCCCTCCATATTGGAGGGGTTTTATATAATTCGGCACCGTGCTATTTTCCCAGGGCTTGATGACCCAAGTATTGTAACCGCGGCTAGGCTTAACTTCTGTGTTCGGTATGGTAACAGGTGTTTCCCTAGCGCCATGGGCACCGATATAAGCTTAATAATTTTAGTAAGCAAATAACGTTGTCCAAGATAGACAATTAAATAACACAGTATGACAAACACAAATAGCTAGTTAGTAGCCAATTTCTCGTTTGAAAGAACAAAACGATGTTCTCTTAAACGAGACGCATAAAAAGTCAATGGACCTATTAGTACGCTTCGGCTGAACACATTACTGTGCTTACACCTTGCGCCTATCAACCTGATCGTCTTTCAGGGGTCTCATAGGGAAATGAAATCTCGGGATCAGTTTCGCGCTTAATATGCTTTCAGCGCTTATCTGTTCCGCACATAGCTACCCAGCCATGCCAGTAGGTCTGACAACTGGTACACCAGCGGTGCGTTCAACTCGGTCCTCTCGTACTAGAGTCAAATTCCCTCACATTTCCTATCGTCCACATCGGATATAAACCGAACTGTCTCACGCGTGTAATTTTTAGGAATATAACCTAAAATTTTTCCATCATTACTGATGGCACGGACTATATCTTCTCCCTATTACCTTGAAGTAAATAGGGGCTGACATATTATAGGGCTTGGATTGTTATATATTACCCTATCTTCGTCCAAAGCTTCTTGGACTCCAGTCTCTACGGGGAAATATTTATTTACTTTGAAAGAAGTTTATGACAGATTCACTAGTTACAGTGCGCTTCTTTGAATAGTTAAATTCTGCTGTTTTATCAACTAATTTACTTAAACTTATCAATTTTGAAGCAGTCATTTTACGAGAAGAAGGGTGCAGCTTTATTAGCGATAACACTTCTTTCGCAAGTTCCTTTTTGAGTCGAAGAAAGGGATACAGAAGTATCAAAACAAGTGATACTTCTCTTAAGCCAACTATAGTGTATTCACTCATGCCATCATTGCGCACGCGTATATAACCATAGCCAAGCTGCTCTTTTAGCCAAAAGAGTTGATTTTGATGTGTTGTCTTTTGATAGAAGACAATGCTGACTCTAATCTGATATCCCAACTTGTAATCCTTTCGGAATACTAACTGGGCCATAATTGAGCCATCTCCATCTAGAAAACCAGCTATATAGGCCTTCTCTTCGTTTTTCAAATATTTCTTCCCTCGGTATTGCCCTTTTCGCCGTTCGAAGCAAAATTAGGGTTTCACCGATATTAGTCAGGATTAATACTATAGGTGCGATGTACACCAGTATTTTACCACTTTACAGTGGTAGAACGCAATGTTGCTTACGTTCTGAACCCAGCTCGCGTACCTCTTTAACCGGCGAACAGCCGGACCCTTGGGACCTTCTCCAGCCCCAGGATGAGATGAGCCGACATCGAGGTGCCAAACAGCGCCGTCTATGTGAACTATTGGGCGCTATAAGCCTGTTATCCCCGGGGTAACTTTTATCCGTTCGCGTTGTCGATCCCACGTTCATATACATAAATGTATTGACAACGGACCACTTACTCCCACTTTCGTGCCTGTTTGGCTTGTAGGCCTCACAGTCAAGCTGGCTTATGCGTATGCACTACCACTACGATTTCCATCCGTAGCTAGCCAACCTTTGAACGCCTCCGCTACTCTTTAGGAGGCAACCGCCCCAGTTAAACTACCCATCAGACACTGTCCCCAAACCGGATAACGGTTCAGGTAAGAACAAAACGACAACAAGGGTGGTATTTCATTGATGACTCCACCAACGCTAGCGCGCAGGCTTCAAAGTCTTCCACCTATGCTACACATGTTGCCGCTCGGCTCAATGTCAAACTATAGTAAAGCTCCACGGGGTCTTTTCGTCCTGATGCGGACAGACGGCATCTTTACCGCCAATGCACTTTCACCGAGTCCCTTCTTGAGACAGTACCCATATCATTACGCCATTCGTGCAGGTCAGAACTTACCTGACAAGGAATTTCGCTCATTGTCAAATTTATATTGTTGCTTATAAACCTATTTTATTAGGCGCCATGTAATTTCTCTCATGGTCTCTATGTCGCCATAGAGTTCGGACTATATCTTTCCCTTGCGGGATCTGGCATGTAGTCTCTGAGGGTTTTAGATACATTAAATGAATCTAATCTTCCCTGCTGATTTTCTGCACGAAACTGATTTTTACTTGAAATAATCATTTCCATAATAGGAAATTGATTACCATAGTACAGTTCGATTCAACAGATGTTCCAGCATATAGCCAAATTATCTTCTTAAAACTCTTTATAAGAGAAAACTAGAAGAGGGTCTTTCACCCTACTAAAGCAGCATTCCACCTTAGGACGGTTATAGTTACCGCCGCCGTTCACTGGGGCTTCAGTTCAAGCCGTGAAGCTCTCTCCTTAACCTTCCAGCACCGGGCAGGCGTCAGCCCCTATACTTCCACTTTCGTGTTAGCAGAGACCTGTGTTTTTGGTAAACAGTTGCATGGGTTCTTTAGCTGCGGCCCTATTACTAGGGCAGACCTTATTCCGAAGTTACGGTCGCTAAATTGCCGAGTTCCTTAAGAAGGGTTCTCTCGTACACCTTGGTCTACTCGACCTGAGCACCTGTGTCGGTTTGCGGTACGGTCGGTTAAATTTATAAGCTTACAGACTTTTCTGGTCAGCTTGGGTCACTGGAATCACACCTCTAAAAGAGGTACTTTCATTCGCGCTTCAGACGAATCTTAGACGCTTAGACAGTCATACCATTAGACTGCTCCAACTACCATGCCGCACATCTATAAGCAACAACTTAACCGGTACGGGAATATTAACCCGTTGTCCATCGCCTACGCTACTCGCCTCGGCTTAGGCCCGACTAACCCTGGGATGATTATCATAGCCCAGGAAACCTTGCTCTTTCGGTGGGTAGGATTCTCACCTACCTTGAGGTTACTCATTCCAGCATTCTCACTTGTTGCCGCTTCACAAGACCTCACAGTCTAGCTTCACTGCAGACAACAACGCTCCTCTACCACTCCTGATAAATCAGAAGTTCACATCTTCGGTAATACACTTAAGCCCCGTTACATTTTCCGCGCAGGATCTCTTGATGAGTGAGCTGTTACGCACTCTTTAAATGTATGGCTGCTTCTAAGCCAACATCCTCATTGTTTAAGAAATCCCACCTCGTTTCCCACTGAGTGTATATTTAGGGACCTTAGATGGTGATCTGGGCTGTTTCCCTTTCGAGCGCCGAGCTTAGCCCCGACGTTCTGACTGCTGTGATTCCACAGATGGTATTCGTAGTTTGTCAAGGGTGAGTACCCTTACGGGCCTCAGTCCAAAACAGAGCTCTACCCCCACCTGCTACAACACAACGCTAGCCCTAAAGCTATTTCGAGGAGAACCAGCTATCTCCAAGTTCGATTGGCATTTCACCTCTAACCACAGGTCATCCAAGAGTTTTGTAACTCTCCCTGGTTCGGTCCTCCACGTAGTTTTACCCACGCTTCAACCTGCCCATGGTTAGGTCACTTGGTTTCGGGTCTAATGACAAGTACTAATTCGGCCTATGTTAAGCCTCGCTTTCACTACGCCTCCGGTAAATACCTTAAGCTTGCACTTGCCATTAACTCGCTGGATCGTTCTACAAAAAGCACGCCGTCACCCCGAAGGGCTCCGACTCCTTGTACGCACACAATTTCAGGTTCTATTTCACTCCCCTTTCGGGGTTCTTTTCGCCTTTCCCTCACGGTACTTGTTCGCTATCGATCATAAGATATATTTAGCTTTGGGACGTGGTCGTCCCAGCTTCAGTCAGGGTTTCTCGTGTCCCGACCTACTCGAGTGAAATAATTTCAGAATCAAAGATTCAGTTAATTATCCGGGATAACTCCCGCCAAATTATAAGGTTAGCGATACTTGACATACCGGGCTATCACCGTCTATGGCGCAGCTTTCCAACTGCTTCTGCTCGCCTCGCTAATTTGTAACCTTATGTATGCATCTGACAGTACATACGCCAAGCCAGACTACTAAACAAGTTTAGTCTTCTGGCTTGGTTATTTGGACCTCACAACCCCTCTTAAATATTCGTCTGTCAACTTATTTGCCAGGTAAATTACCAGGCAAAAACTTAAAAGGTTTGAGCTCTTCCGGGTTCGCTCGCCACTACTACCGGAATCGTTGTTTACTTTCTATTCCTCTCCCTACTAAGATGTTTCAGTTCGGGAGCTTACCGCTACACACCCTATGTGTTCAGGTATGAGTGAACTGGTATAACCCAGCCCGGGTTTCCCCATTCGGACATCTACGGTTCATAACTTATAGACAGTTCCCCGTAGCTTATCGCAGCCTATCACGTCCTTCATCGGTATCTTATGTCAAGGCATTCATTATGTGCGCTTGAGTAACTTCTTATGCATTGACACTAACTAGCTATTGGTATTCATCAATAGCTGTTAATTGCCGTTTGTCATATATAAATTGTTAAGTTACCGAACAAGAACACAGAATTAATTATTTTAAATTCCCCGCTCAAGTTCACGCGCCGATTTAAAATTTTTGGTGCACATTAAAACAGCGTGTAGACTTGACTGGTTTATCTTAGCAATTTTACTCTAATCTGTAAAGACAATAACGTTGCGATTTTCTCAACGTTTTATATCTTAAAATTTTTGGTGGAGACACGGGGACTTGAACCCCGGACCTCCTGCTTGCAAAGCAGGCGCTCTAGCCAGCTGAGCTATATCCCCCGAACTTAATCTTTTATCTAGCATTATGGTGGGCGATGGAGGACTTGAACCACCGACCTCGTCATTATCAGTGACGCGCTCTAACCAGCTGAGCTAATCGCCCATAAATGTTAGCCTAGACACAAACATATTTTAGTTAAAGATCGGCTTTTTGCAAAATTACTTATAGCAAAAGGGCGCTTCCGTGTTTCGGGAGCGCCCTTTAGACGTTAAATATTGAGTAGTGCGCGTCAACGATTTTGAAATCATCTGCCACCCTTGAGAGGTGGAAAGCAACAAGTGATTTCAAACTTGCTACCAGACCGACCACCATCACATAAATGTGTGGTTGATACTCCCTAGAAAGGAGGTAATCCATCCGCACCTTCCGGTACGGATACCTTGTTACGACTTAACCCCAATTATCTCCCCCACCTTAGGCCGAGGCAAAGCTCAGACTTTGGGTGTTGGCGACTTTCATGGTTTGACGGGCGGTGTGTACAAGACCCGGGAACGTATTCACGGTAGTGTGCTGACCCACCGTTACTAGCGATTCCAGCTTCATGTAGGCGGGTTTCAGCCTACAATCCGAACTGAGACCGGCTTTGATGGGATTTGCTCCCCCTCACGGGTTGGCTGCCCTTTGTACCGGCCATTGTAGCGTGTTTGTAGCCCCAGACGTAAGGGCAATACTGACCTGACATCATCCCCCCCTTCCTCCCTGTTACCAGGGCAGTCTGTTCAGAAAAATTCAACTGAACACAAGGGTTGCGCTCGTTAATGGACTTAACCATACATCTCACGACACGAGCTGACGACGGCCATGCAGCACCTGTCACTGCGTTCCCGAAGGCACAGTTTCCTTTCGGAAACCTTCGCAGGAAGTCAAGTCTGGGTAAGGTTCTTCGCTTATCCTCGAATTAAACAACACGCTCCACCGCTTGTGCGGGTCCCCGTCAATTCCTTTGAGTTTTAATCTTGCGACCGTACTCCCCAGGCGGGATGCTTAACGCGTTAACTTCGCTTCTACTCAGGTCGATGTGAGTAAAAGCTAGCATCCATAGTTTACAGCGTGGACTACCGGGGTATCTAATCCCGTTTGCTCCCCACGCTTTCGTGCCTTAGTGTCAGTAATGAGCCAGTAGACTGCCTACGCTATCGGTGTTCCTTCTAATATCTACGGATTTCACTCCTACACTAGAAATTCCATCTACCCCTCTCATACTCAAGCTTAGTAGTTTGGAACGCAGCTGTATGGTTGAGCCACACGCTTTCACGCTCCACTTGCTATGCCACCTACGCAACTCTTTACGCCCAGTAATTCCGGATAACGCTTGGGTCCTACGTATGACCGCGGCTGCTGGCACGTAGTTAGCCGACCCTTATTCATGTGTTACCGTCATATTCTTCTCACATAAAAGCAGTTTACGACCCGAAGGCCTTCATCCTGCACGCGGCGTTGCTCCATCAGGCTTTCGCCCATTGTGGAAAATTCCCTACTGCTGCCTCCCGTAGGAGTCTGGACCGTGTCTCAGTTCCAGTCTGGCTGATCATCCTCTCAGACCAGCTATCGATCGTCGCCTTGGTGAGCCATTACCTCACCAACAAGCTAATCGAACGCAGGCTATTCCCAAAGCGCTAAAAGCTTTAATCCGAAGACCACATGCGGTATTAGCCACCCTTTCGGGCAGTTATCCCTCACTTTGGGGTATATTCCTACGCGTTACTCAGCCGTCCGCCGCTCGCCACCAATCCGAAGATCGTGCTGCCGCTCGACTTGCATGTATTAGGCACGCCGCCAGCGTTCATCCTGAGCCAGGATCGAACTCTCCAAAAAAAACGTTTTCAAAAAGAAAAACGTTCAACTGACGTTGACGCTGCACTACTCAATTTTTAACGTCCATTTTTTTGAGCACTCTAACAGAGACACCCTAAAAGCAACAGATGTCAGCATATCGTACAACTACTGATTAGTCAAGCGTATTGTTTCTATTATTGTTGTAACAAACACAATTTACTTTAAATAAGCCAATTTAGAATCACACCTACTAATATACCCAGTAAACAACCACTAAATACTTCCATAACTGTATGACCTTCTGATATATGAATCTTAGAACGTAGCCGAATTTTACTTCGTTCAGCAAGCTCAAATATAGCTT
>Ga0302320_10014366_pt1 | contig 16400 bp, 10 predicted proteins | sample Bog_T0_3_FD_202130 | JGI IMG/M metagenome (GOLD analysis project Ga0302320, IMG submission 202130) | Peat permafrost microbial communities from Stordalen Mire near Abisko, Sweden - Bog_T0_3 | ecosystem: Environmental > Terrestrial > Soil > Wetlands > Peat | place: Sweden: Abisko, Stordalen Mire... | reverse complement strand
ACGGGCCGCCGCTCGCGGTCGGTTACGGCGAGGGCGAGATGTATCTCGGTTCCGACGCGATCGCGCTCGGCCCGCTGACCGACACCGTCGCCTATCTGGAAGATGGCGACTGGGCGGTGCTGACGCGTGCCAGCGCCGTGATCTACGACAAGAACAACGCCATGGTTCACCGCGAGGCGATCAAGCACAGCGCCTCGTCCTCGCTGGTCGACAAGGCGAACTATCGCCACTTCATGGCCAAGGAAATTCACGAGCAGCCCGAAGTGGTCGGCCACACGCTGGCGCGCTACGTCGACATGGCGACCGAGCGCGTGGCGCTGCCGGTGACCCTGCCGTTCGACTTCAAGGATATCCAGCGCATCTCGATCGTTGCCTGCGGCACCGCGAGTTATGCCGGCTACGTCGCCAAATACTGGTTCGAGCGGCTGAGCCGACTGCCGGTCGAGATCGACGTCGCCTCGGAATTCCGTTACCGCGAGGCGCCGCTGCGCAAGGGAGATCTCGCAATCTTCATCTCGCAGTCCGGCGAGACCGCCGACACCCTGGCGGCGCTGCGCTACGTCAAGGCGCAAGGTGTGCACACGCTGTCGGTGGTCAACGTGCCGACCTCGACGATCGCGCGCGAAAGCGAGACCGTGCTGCGGACATTGGCCGGCCCTGAAATCGGCGTCGCCTCGACCAAGGCCTTCACCTGCCAGCTGATGGTGCTGGCGGCGGTGGCGGTGGCGGCCGGCAAGGCGCGTGGCGAACTATCCGAAGCGGACGAAACGAAACTGGTCCACGGCCTCGTCGAGATTCCGCGGCTGATGGCGGCCGCACTCGCCACCGAGCCGCAGATCGAGAAGCTCGCGCGCGAACTCGCCAAGTGCAAGGACGTGCTCTATCTCGGCCGCGGCACCAGCTATCCGTTGGCGCTGGAAGGCGCGCTCAAGCTGAAGGAAATCTCCTATATCCACGCCGAAGGCTATGCCGCCGGCGAGCTGAAGCACGGCCCGATCGCGCTGATCGACGAGAACATGCCGGTCGTGGTGATCGCGCCCTACGACCGGGTGTTCGAGAAGACCGTCTCCAACATGCAGGAGGTGGCGGCGCGCGGCGGCAACATCATCCTGATGACGGATGCCAAGGGGGCGGCGGAAGCCACCGTGGAGTCGCTGGTGACGATCGTGCTGCCGGACATGGGGTCGACCTTCACGCCGATGGTCTATGCCGTCCCGGTTCAGCTTCTGGCCTACCATACCGCCGTGGTCATGGGCACCGACGTCGACCAGCCGCGTAACCTGGCGAAATCGGTGACCGTCGAATAGGCCGGCCTTCAGATCCGGCCCGACCTTAAGCCGGGCTTTTAGGCAGGACTTTAGGCCGCACTTGGGGCGGCTTCATCACTTCAGGTCTTCAAAAATCTGCTAGAAGACCCTAGCTGCCCAAGACGACTACCAAGACGGCAGCCCATTCGACCCAGTTGGAACCCCCATGAACCGCGACGATACGCCTCCGCCCGTGCCCCCGGTCGTTTCCCCGCCGGACGTCCACAGCGGGTTGATGGCCCGATTCCGCAACTATTTCCTGACCGGGTTGATCGTCGCCGGGCCGATCGCCATCACCTTCTACCTGACCTGGTGGTTCGTCACCTGGGTCGACGGCCTGGTGCGGCCATTCGTGCCGATCGCCTATCGGCCGGAAACCTATCTGCCGTTCGGCCTGCCGGGTTCCGGGCTGGTCGTCGCCGTGATCGCGCTGACGCTTTTGGGCTTCCTCGCCGCCAATCTGATCGGGCGGACCCTGGTCGATCTCGGCGAGCGGCTGCTGGGGCGGATGCCGGTGGTGCGCGCGATCTATCGCGGCCTCAAGCAGGTGTTCGAGACGCTGTTCTCGGGGCAGGGCTCCAGCTTCCGCCGGGTCGGCCTGGTCGAATTCCCGTCGCCCGGCATGTGGTCGATCGTGCTGATCTCGCAGGCGCCGAGCGTGGAGATCGCCAACAATCTTCCGGGCCAGGAGGAGCACATCTCGGTGTTCCTGCCCTGCGCGCCGAACCCGACCACCGGCTTCTTCTTCTATGTTCCCAGGAGCAAGATCATCGAAGTCGACATGAGCGCGGAAGACGCCGCCACCCTGATCATGTCGTGCGGCGTGGTGCAGCCCGGCTCCGACGGCCAGAAGAAGATCGCAGCGCTGGCCGGCATGGCTAACGCCGCGCGCGTCGCCAATGCCGCCTCGCTTCAGCCGGAGCCGGCGAAGGCGGAGTGATTGAATGACTCGTGACATTGAAGAGCGCAACAGCGTGTATCGATTGTCCGACGAAGAGCGTGCCGCCGTTCGCGCTGGGCTGGACGCTGCGCGCAGGGGCGAGTTTGCGTCCGAAGACGACATAGAAGATTTCTACCAGCTGCATTGCCACCGTTCGTCATTGCCCGGAGCGTAGCGACGAAGCAATCCACACTTTCATTGTGGAGGCAATGGATTGCTTCGCTCCGCTCGCAACGACGGTGAGAGTTGCGACCGGCAACTGCCAGCGATCCGCGCAGGTCTTAATTCCGTCATTGCGAGGAGCGTAAGCGACGAAGCAATCCACCTTTCTTTCTGTTGCGGCAATGGATTGCTTCGCTTCGCTCGCAATGACGGATGAGATATCTCGCAATGACAGGTGCAATGAGCAGGCGGACCAACTACCCAGCCCCGATCAGCGGGATCGCCTCGTCGCGCTCGAACAGATACAGCAGGCACCGCAGCGCTTCACCGCGTGGCCCGTCCAGCTTCGGATTGTCCTTCAATATCCGCAGCGCTTCGTCGCGGGCTTGCGTGATCAGCTGGCCGTGGACCTCGGAGCGGGCGATGCGGTAGCCGGGCAGGCCGCTCTGGCGAACGCCGAGCACGTCGCCTTCGCCGCGCAGTCTTAGATCTTCCTCGGCGATGGCGAATCCGTCGGTGGTTTCGCGGATCACCTTCAGCCGGGCCTTGGACATCTCGCCCAGCGGCTCCCGGTACAGCAGCAGACAGGTCGAGGCTTCCGAGCCGCGGCCGATCCGGCCGCGTAGCTGGTGCAATTGGGCGAGCCCAAAGCGTTCGGCGTTCTCGATCACCATGATGGAGGCTTCGGGAACGTCGACGCCGACCTCGACCACGGTGGTCGCCACCAGCAATCCGATTTCGCCGGCGGCGAACTGCGCCATCACGCGGTCTTTCTCGGCGCCCTTCATCTGGCCGTGCACCAGGCCGACCTTGTCGCCGAACCGCTCGCGCAGGCTCTCGAAGCGCTGGGTCGCGTTGGTGAGGTGTTCGGTGCCCTCGGCCTCGGATTCATCGACCAGCGGGCAGATCCAGTAGACGCGCTTGCCGGCCGCAAGCGCCCGGCCGACGCCATCGATCACCTCGGTGAGACGGCTCGACGACAGCGTGCGGGTATCGATCGGCTGCCGTCCGGCCGGCTTCTCGCGCAACTCCGAGACGTCCATGTCGCCGAAATAGGTCAGCACCAGCGTGCGCGGGATCGGCGTGGCGCTCAGCACCAGCACATCGACCGCTTCGCCCTTGGCGGTCAGCGCCAGCCGCTCGCGCACCCCGAAGCGATGCTGCTCGTCGACCACGGCGAGCGCCAGCGCCTTGTAGACGACGTCATCCTGGATCAGCGCGTGGGTGCCGACCAGGAAATCGATTTCGGCGGCGGCGAGCCGCGCCAGCAATTCGCGGCGCTCCTTGCCCTTCTCGCGGCCGGTGAGGATCGCGACCCGCAGGCCGGCGCGCTCGGCGAGCGGGGTGATCGTCTTGATGTGCTGGCGGGCGAGCAGTTCGGTCGGCGCCATCAGTGCGGCCTGCTTGCCGACCTCGGCCACGGCGGCGGCCGCCAGCAGCGCCACCACGGTCTTGCCCGATCCGACATCGCCCTGCAGCAGCCGCAGCATGCGGACCGGCTGGCGCAGATCGGCGGTGATGGCGGCGGCGGCGGCACGCTGCGAGGCGGTCAGCGCGTAAGGCAGCGCGTCGATGATCCGGTGGCGCAGATGGCCGTCGCCGGCATGGCGCTCTCCCGCCGGCCGCCGCAATTGCGCGCGCACCAGCGCCAGCGCCAGTTGACCGGCCAGCAGTTCGTCGAACGCGAGCCGCGACCAGAACGGTCCCTCAGGCAGGATGTCCGTCAGTTCGAGCGGGACGTGTACGCGGTGCAGCGCTTCCGCGATCGTTGGAAATTTGCAGCGGCGGATCACCTCCGGGCTGATCCATTCGGGCAAATTTGGCAGCCGCTCCAGCGCCTGCGCCACCGCGCGCCGCACCGATCCGATCGCCAGCCCCTCGGTGAGTGGATAGACCGGATCGATGCCGCTGAGTTTGGCAAAGCCGGCCTCGTCCACGACGCGGTCGGGATGCGTGATCTGCAGGGTGCCGTCATAGATCTGCGCGGTGCCGGATACGTAGCGCTTCGCGCCGACCGGCAGCAGCTTCTCCACATAACCGGGCGGGCTGCGGAAATAGGTCAGCACCACGTCGCCGGTGTCGTCGCTGGCATAGACCAGATGCGGCGCGCGCGGATTGCGCGGCGGTGTCGGCCGATGCCGGTCGACCGTCACTTCCAGCGTCACGATGGTGCCCGGCACCGCGTCACGGATTTTCGGCTGCACCCGGCGATCGATCACGCTCGCCGGCAGATGCAGCAACAGATCGACCAGCCGCGGCGTCTCATCGCGGCCGAGCAGATAGCGGAACAATTTGTCCTGCTTCGGCCCGACGCCAGCAAGACTGGTGACCGGCGCGAACAGGGGATTGAGCAGTGCAGGGCGCATTGGCGAAACCTAAGGCCGTTCCCGCCCGTCATGCCCGGCTTTATGCCAGGCATCCACGGGTTTTTTCCGAACAGCGGCAAATAGCGATGGGTCGGGGGGACGGGGTGTTTTGGCGTGTCTGGGATTGGAGCACGATCATTCCGAATTCCCGCCGTTGCGAGCGCAGCGAAAAAATCCATGCTCCGTCATTCCGGGATGGTGCGTTAGCACCAGACCCGGAATCTCGAGATTCCGGGTTCGATGCTTCGCATCGCCCCGGAATGACGGCTTCTCTGAATTGCATGGGAACAGCTACTGACATTCCGCACTGCCGACGCTATATCAACCCCGCCCGGCATCGCGTCCGGGCTTTTGGCGTTGGAATGGGAATCTGACACATGACGGGAACGACACGATCGAGCGAGGGCCTGGACGACCGGCGCAAACGGCTGTTGTTTCGCTGCTGGCATCGTGGCACCCGCGAGATGGATCTCATTCTCGGCCGGTTCGCCGATGCCGAGATCACCCATCTGTCGGAAGAAGAACTGGTGCAATTCGAGTACCTGATGGACGTGCCGGACCCCGATCTCTATGCCGCGCTGACCGGCAAGATGGCGCCGGAGCCGGATTATGCCAACCGCCTGTTCGACCGCATCAAGTCGTATCAGCCGGAATCCGAGGCATGAAGGCACCGACACGATCGCCCGCCGAATTGCTGATCCCGGGCCGCGCGCTGACTTTCGCCAATGTGGCGGAGGGCGCCGAGGGCCTGGTGGTGTCGGATCTGGCGCGCGCGCTGGCGGCGCGGCCGAAACCGTCGGCGGTCAGTCTCGCCGTGGTCTGCCGCGACGGGGCGCGGATGCAGCAACTGGCCCGCGCGCTGGAATTCTTCGCGCCCGATCTGCCGGTACTGCAGTTTCCGGCCTGGGACTGCCAGCCCTATGACCGGGTGTCGCCGCATGGCGGCATCCTGGCGCAGCGGCTGACCACGCTGGCGCGGCTGTCGCGGCTGGCCGGCAGCGACAAGCCGCTGATCGTGCTCACCACCGTCAACGCCGTCGTGCAGCGGGTGCCCGCGCGCGAGATCGTTGCCGCGCAGGCGCTGTCGGTGGCGCCCGGCCATGTGGTGCCGATGGACTCGATCGTGGCCTGGCTGGAGCACAACGGCTACAACCGCTCCTCGACCGTGCGCGAACCCGGCGAATACGCCGTGCGCGGCGGCATCCTCGATCTGTTTCCGGCCGGGCTCGATCAGCCCGTGCGGTTCGACTTCTTCGGCGACAGCCTGGAATCGATCCGCACCTTCGACGCCGAAACCCAGCGCACGCAGCTCGACATGCGCGCGCTCGACCTGGTTCCGATCTCCGAATTCCAGCTGGTCACCGAGACCATCCGCCGCTTTCGCATGGGCTATGTCGCCATCTTCGGCGCGCCGGAGCGCGACGATCCGCTGTATGAGGCGGTCAGCGAGGGCCGCCGCCATCCCGGCATGGAGCACTGGCTTCCGCTGTTCCAGGAGAAGATGGATACGCTGTTCGACTATCTCGGCGGCGCCGCCGTCGCGATCGAGCCGCAAAGCGAGGACGCCGCGCGCGAGCGCTTCAAGCAGATCGCCGACTATTATGACGCCAGGCGCGAGGCGCTGGAGCATCCCGGCGGCGGCGCGATCTACAAGCCGCTGCCGCCCGACCGGCTCTATCTGACCGAAGACGAGTGGAACAAGCGTCTGGACGCCTCCGCGCTGGCGCGGCTGACACCGTTCGCGGTGCCCGACGGCAGCGTCGACGTGATCGACGCCGGGGCGCGGCAGGGCCGCAATTTCGCGCCGGAGCGCACCGATACGACCGTCAACGTGTTCGAGTCAGTGGTCGCCCATGTCGGGGCATTGCAGGCGGTGCGCAAGAAGGTGGTGATCGCGCTGTGGAGCGAAGGCTCGCGCGACCGCATGGGCAGCATGCTGCGCGACCACAAGCTCAGCCATCTCACCAGTGTCAACTCCTGGCGCACGGTGCAGGCGACGCCGCGCAACGAGGCGATGCTGGCGGTGGTCGGCATGGAAAGCGGCTTCGAGACCGACCATGTCGCCGTCATCAGCGAACAGGACATTCTCGGCGACCGCCTGGTGCGGCCGCGCAAGGCCAGCCGCAAGCTCGACAACTTCATCTCGGAAGTCACCAGCCTCGCCAGCGGCGATCTGGTGGTGCATGTCGAGCACGGCATCGGCCGTTTTGTCGGCTTGCAGACGCTGGAGGTGGCCGGCGCGCCGCATGACTGCCTCGAACTGCATTATGCCGCCGAGACCAAGCTGTTTCTCCCCGTCGAGAACATCGAACTGCTGTCGCGTTATGGCTCCGACCACGCCAATGTCGAGCTGGACCGGCTGGGCGGCAGCGGCTGGCAGGCGCGCAAGGCAAAGCTCAAGAACCGCATCCGCGAGATCGCCGGCGAACTGATCAAGATCGCGGCCGAGCGGCATCTGCACGAGGCGCCGAAGATGCCGGTGCAGCCGCATGTCTATGACGAGTTCTGCGCCCGCTTCCCCTATGAGGAAACCGAGGACCAGCTTTCCGCGATCAATGCCACGCTGAAGGACCTCGAAAGCGGCCGGCCGATGGACCGGCTGATCTGCGGCGACGTCGGCTTCGGCAAGACCGAGGTGGCGCTGCGCGCGGCGTTCGCGGTGGCGCTGGAGGGCAAGCAGGTCGCGGTCGTGGTGCCGACCACGCTGCTGGCGCGTCAGCACAGCAAGAACTTCGCGGAACGGTTCCGCGGTTTTCCGGTCAACGTCGCGCAGGCCTCGCGCCTGGTCGCGACCAAGGAAATGACGCTGGTCAAAAAGGGGATCACGGACGGTTCGGTCGATATCGTCGTCGGCACCCATGCGCTGCTCGGCAAGAGCATCAAATTCAGGGATCTCGGCCTCGTGATCGTCGACGAGGAGCAGCATTTCGGCGTCAGCCACAAGGAAAAGCTGAAGCAGTTGCGCGCCGAGGTGCATGTGCTGACGCTGTCGGCAACCCCGATCCCGCGCACACTGCAACTGGCGCTGACGGGCGTGCGCGAACTCTCGATCATCGCCTCGCCCCCGGTCGATCGCCTCGCGGTGCGCACGTTCGTCGCGCCGCACGATCCCCTGATGATCCGCGAGGCGCTGCTGCGCGAACGGTACCGCGGCGGTCAGGCGTTCTACGTGGTGCCGCGCATTGAAGACCTCGCCGGCGTGAAGGATTTTCTCGACAAGAACGTGCCGGAGATGAAGGTCGCGGTCGCCCATGGCCAGATGCCGCCGACCGTGATCGAGGACATCATGTCGGCGTTCTATGACGGTAAATACGACATCCTGCTGTCGACCACCATCATCGAGTCCGGCCTCGATATCCCCACCGCCAACACGCTGATCGTGCATCGCGCCGACATGTTCGGGCTGGCGCAGCTTTATCAGCTGCGCGGGCGGGTGGGGCGCTCGAAGCTGCGAGCCTACGCGCTGTTCACGCTCCCGGCGCAGGCGAAGATCACGGCCCAGGCCGAGCGCCGGCTCAAGGTGCTGCAATCGCTGGAAACGCTGGGCGCCGGATTTCAATTGGCATCGCACGATCTCGACATCCGCGGCGCCGGCAACCTGCTCGGCGAGGAGCAGTCCGGCCACATCAAGGAAGTCGGCTTCGAGCTCTACCAGTCGATGCTGGAGGAGGCGATCCTCAACCTCAAGGCCGGCGTGGTGGAACCTGCCGCCGACCGCTGGTCGCCGCAGATCACCGTCGGCATGCCCGTGCTGATCCCCGAGGATTACGTCGCCGATCTGTCGGTGCGGCTGTCGCTGTACCGCCGGCTTGCCGATCTCGACACCGACGACGAGATCGACAATTTCGCCGCCGAGCTGCGCGACCGTTTTGGGGTGCTGCCCGACGAGGTGCGCTATCTGTTCAAGATCGCCGCCATCAAGGGCTATTGCCGCAGGGCCAATGTCGAGAAGGTCGATGCCGGGCCGAAGGGCGCCGTGATCACCTTCCGCGACAACAAGTTCGCACAGCCGGACCGGCTGGTCTATTTCATCCGCCAGCACGGCCAGGCCGCCAAGGTGCGTCCGGACATGAAGGTGGTGTTCTTCCAGGAATGGGAGACGCCGGAAGAGCGTCTGGCCGGCACCACGGAAATCATGCGCCAGCTCGCCAACCTCGCCGAGAACCGCAAGGCCGCGTGAGGGTTCACGACGCCACGCGGCGGGCTTCGTCGTGGTGAAGCCGCGCCAGCAGCGTTTGCGCGGTGTCGGACGGCAGCAGGGTGGCGAGGGTGACGTCCGGCTCCGCGCGCGTGTCGCGCTTGCCGTGGCTGGTCTGGCGCATCACGCTGGACAGCCGCCGCGCGATCATGTGGGCGGTGCGCAGATCGGTCTCGGCGAACACCACCAGTACCGAGCCGTCGTCCCGCGCGGCGCCGAAATCCATTTGCCGCATCAGGCGGCTGAGAATCCGGGCGCCGTCGAGTTGCGCGCGCGGATGGGCCGGATCGAAAGCGAAGCGGGCGACCGACAATCCGCCGCCATGCGACAGCGTGTTGGCGACGGCGGTGGCGAAGTCGCGGTCGAAGGCGACGCCGGCCAGAAGACCGGTCCTGGGATCGAGCAGGCCGCCGGCCTCGATCGACTTCAGCATGCGGCCGAGATGGGCCTCGAAGGCGTGCTGGAGGATCAGGGGAAGCGCGTTGGCAGCGACGCGCTCGGGCTCGCCGGAGATGATTTCGAGGTTCGGCAGGTCGTAGGCGGGCGCCAGCCCATCCGACGTCAGCACCACCGGCATATGACGGAAGCGCGCATCCTCCGCCAGGACCGTGAGGAAGGCATCGACGACGCGCAGCGTAAATCCTTCGCCGAGTACGATGCCGTCGATGTCGCGGCTGTTGAGGTGTTTCGCCGCCGCTTCGATCGAGAGCGCGCCGACCACGCCGATCCGCTCGCCGAGCGATACCGAAAGCGAGGCATACCCCGCGCCTCGGCCGATCAGCAGCACGGTGGCGTCGCGCGCGGGATCGGCATCGTCCGATGTCACCGGCGGATCGTTCTCGAGCCGGCGCATCACCGTCGAATGCAGCGTCCGCACCCGCAGCGCGGCACGCAACCGCGCTAGCAGGCGATCGCCCGCGTCGCCGTTTTGCGTGAAGGGAATGGCGTTTTCAGGCAACGACACCATGGGATCGACCACGATCAGCGGCAGATAGGGTTTTGTGGCCGCAATCTCTGCGGCGAGGCCGCGCAGCGCGGTTTCGTCGGCGTCCGGGGATGCGACCAGAACCGCTGCGGGCGCCAGCTGCCCGATGGCGCGCGAGGCGTCGGCCCAGTTGGCCCCGATCACCGGAAACAGCCTGGCCTCGTCGAGCGCGCGGGCGAATGCCGGCCGCTCCGCACTCGATACGACAATGATGGGGCCTTGCTGGGACATCTGGACAAACCCGGATCGACGCGTCGATGGAGCGCGAAATCTAGTTTGCCGGCCTTAATGGCGCGTCAACGCGGCCAGTGCATTTGCATCAGAACGTGCTGGTCCGATCGCGAAAGGCCTCCACCATCAGCGGGTTAAGGCCGAGTTCGGCCAGCGCCTCGCGGGCGCGGGCATTGTCCTGGGCGCGTCCTGCCAGCCGATGGCCGCTGAGCCGGTCGGGGAGGGCCGTCAGCAGCGCGCCCTGTCCGAGGCGCCTTGCCCATTCCTGCAGATCGCCGGACAAGAACCGGTAGCCGCCGACCGCCATGATGCCCGAGGGCGGCGCGGTGATGCAGATCGCGCCAGTCGTACGGTCGAGCCTTGCGGCGTATTCGGTGTCGACGAAATCGCGCGGCGGCTGCGCCACCAGCGAGTCGCTCGGCGAAGGCGGAGGAGCGTAGGGCTGCGGCGTCACCATCGCTCCCCGCAGGGCCAGCGTTCCCTTGGGCGTCAGGAAGACTTCGCCCGCGATCGACGAGCCCGGAACCTCGCGCGGCGCGCCCTGCTGGCCCGGCCGGATCAGGGCAGGTGCGCCATCGGCGGCGCGGCGGGCGCCGAACAGTCCGGCTTCGCCGAACAGATAGACGTCGGTCAGGTTCACCTGTTCCGCGGTCCAGGCCGCGCTCGATGCGACCTGCTCGGGGGCGCGCCAAAGACCGACCACATCGCGCAACGTCGGCAGCCGCGACGCCAGGTCGATTTCGCCGAGCCGCAGCGCCAGCTGCGCCGGCGCTATCAGCGTATCGCAGGCATGTTCGTTGATCTGAAGTTCGAGCACATCGCTGTCGAACGGATGGTGCAGCGCCAGCGTCCCGCCCGTCAGCAGCCAGACCACCAGGGACGAGCTGAGGCCGGCGAACGAGGTCGGCGCGAACGCCGACATCACCGTCGAGCCCTGCGGCAGGTCGCCCGCGAGCGACAAAGCGAGGCCGCCGGCGATCAGATGTAGATGGGTGCGCGGCACCGGACGGAAGCCGTCGACCGTGACGTCGAACGAGATGACCGCGGCCTTACGGCCGTCCTCCACAACCGGGCGCGTGGTCGACGATTGCAGGTCGATCGCCTGGTCGAGCGAGGCCATTCCTTCCGGCAGATCGGTGCCGAAGCCGCAGACATGGCGGATCGAAAACGCCTCGGCGGCGGCGTTCATCGCGAGGTCGGCATGATTGATGCCGTCGATCCTGGCCGTCGTCACGATCGCGCGGGCGCCGGTGCGATTGAGCGCGACCGTCAATTCCGCCTGCCGCCACAACAGCGGCAGCAGGGCGACGACCAGCCCGGCGCGATGCGCTGCAAGCAGCGTCAGCATCATTTCGACGGTATTGGGCAATTGAACCGCGATCACCGAATTGTTAGGCAGGCCGGTCTCGATGAAATGCGCCGCCAGCGCGGAGATCGCACGATCGGCCTCGGCGAAGGTCAGGCGCTTGGGCGACTGGGCCGTGATGCGCGGCTTGTTGAGGGGATCGAGCAGCGCCAGCGCGTCCGGCTTTCGCGCCAGTATCCGCCGAAACAGGACATCGAGAGTTGGCGATACGTTGGTCTGGATCACGGGATCACTTCGGTTGTTGGTCCGGCCGATGCCACCAAGTTTCCGGGAGGTATCCCGTCAACGCGGTGGCCTCCGGCCGTTCTATCCGATTCCAGCGCGCGATCCATTGGTCTTGCATGTTCAGCACCGGAATTGCGTAGAAGCCCGAGATCAGGGTCCGGTCCAGCGCCCGCACTGCCGAGGCGAAGGCCGGGTGTCCACGCGCCTCCAGCACGGCGGCGATCATGGCGTCGATCGCGGCATCCCTGGCGCCCATGTAGTTGCGCGTGCCCGGCTGGGCGGCGGCCTCGCTGCCCCAGTAGAAGTACTGCTCGTTGCCCGGCGACAGCGACTGATCCCAGCGATTTGGGATCATGTCGAAATCGAAGCCGAGCCGGCGCTGTTCGAACTGGACGGCATCGACGCTGCGTACCGTGGCCTCGATCCCCGCGCGCTTGAGATCGCGCAGATAGGCCAGCGCGATCCGTTCCTGGTCGCGGGTCGTCACCAGGATCTCGAAGGTGAGGGGCGTTTTGGTCGAACGCTGCCGCAGCACCGTACCGTCGAGCTCGTAGCCAGCCTTCGACAACAGCGCCAGCGCGCTTCGCAAGGTGACGCGATCGCGCCCCGAACCGTCGCTGACGGGGAGGCGATAGCTGCCGTCGAGAATGTCCGGCGGTATACGAGACGCGTAGGGCTTCAGGAGTTCGCGCTCGCGCGCGTCAGCGGGCCGGCCATAGGCCGACAGTTCGGAACCGCCGAAGAAGCCCGCCGAGCGCGCATAGAGTCCGAAGAAGTAATTGCGGTTGATCCATTCGAAATCGAACAGCAGCGTCAAGGCCTGGCGCACCCGGATGTCGGCGAAGACCGGACGGCGGGTATTGAACACCAGGAATTCCGATGGCTGCGGCATCGCGGTCCTGATGGTGTCGCGGATCACCTCGCCATTGCGGGCCGCCTGAAAATCATAGCCTTCGTGCCAGCGCAGCGGCTCGGTTTCGACCCGAAAGTCGTAAAGACCGCGCTTGAACGCTTCGAACAGGCCGTTGGCCTCGCGATAATAATCCAGCCGGATTTCGTCGAAGTTCCACAGGCCGCGATTGACCGGCAGATCGCGGCCCCAATAGTCCGGATTGCGCGTCAGCGTCACGCTGGCGCCGGGCTTCACCTCAGTGACGCGATAGGGCCCGGAACCGACCGGCGCCGTCATCGTGGTTTCCTCGAAGGTTGCGACATCCACCGCGTGCTTGGCCAGGACCGGCATCAGGCCCAGGATCAGCGGCAGTTCGCGGTCGCCGGCCGCCCCGAAATCGAACCGCACCGTGAGCGGATCGGGCGCTTCGGCCCTTGCGACTTTGGAATAATACTGCCGATGATTGGGGCGCCCGTGATCGCGCAGCAACGCCCAGGAAAACAGCACATCCTCCGAGGTCACCGGCTGCCCGTCCGAGAAGCGCGCTTTGGGATCGATATGGAAGGTGATGTAGCTCCTCGAATCGTCGGTTTCCACGCGGCTGGCCAACAGGCCGTAAAGCGTGAATGGCTCGTCATTGCCGCGCGCCATCAGGCTCTCGACCACCAGGCCTCGCATCTGCTGGACAGCAACGATCGGCTGAACTGCGATCCCCCTGACGATCATGGGGTTGAGGCTGTCGAAAGTGCCGAGGATGCCCTGCACCAGCCGGCCGCCTTTCGGCGCCTCGGGATTGACGTAGGGCATGTGGGTGAAATCGGCGGCCAGAGCCGGCTCGCCGTGCATGGCGAGGGCGTAACTCTCTTTGGCCCAGGCTTTGCCGCCGCCGGTTGCCAGCGCAATACCGATGGCGAGGGCGCCGCCCACCAGAACCCGACCACGGCCGCATATCGAAACCTGCGACCGGGCACGCTGATTTGATTCGGTATTGCTCACCGATTGATTTTAGCATGGCCGGCGGCATCCGGCCGCGACACAGCCAACATGAAATATGCTTGTCGGCATTGATCTTTTCGTCCGCCACTGTATGAAGACGTGCCATTGACCAAGACCGCAGGGGCTGTCACGTATCCGCCTCAATTGGCAAGGAGACAGCCGCTCTCGCGGCCAGCTATCGGTGCCTGCAGCGGTTTCGGGCGCTTCCGTTCAGAAAGGGTTTTCCGCAATGAATTTCCGTATCTTGGCCGCGTCGGTCTGGCCGCGTGGGCGGGTTCTCGCCTTGCTGGCGGCTACCGCACTGACCGCCACGTTGCTGGCACCCGAGGTCCAAGCCCAGCAGCCCGCTCCGGCACCCGGTGCACCGAAAGCCAAGGCAGCGCCCAAAGCCGCCCCGAAGGCTGCTCCGGCGCCCGCGCCGACCGCGCAGCAGGCAGCCCCGCCGCCGGCGGCTGGAGCGCCCGCCGCGGGCGGCCAGCCCGCCGACCAGCAGGTTCAGCTGATCTACGCGCCCTGGACCAAATTCTGCCTGAAGGGCCAGGACGCCAACGCCAAGCAGGTCTGCTTCACCGGCAAGGACGGCCGCATCGAGTCCGGCCAGCCCGTCATCGCCGCTGTCATCATCGAGCCCGAAGGCGAGCCGAAGAAGATCCTGCGCGTGACGCTGCCGCTCGGCATGCAACTCATTCACGGCACCCGCGTCATCGTCGACAGCAACGCGCCGATGCAGAGCCCCTATGTGATCTGCTTCGCCAACGGCTGCATGTCGGACTATGAAGTCACGCCGGAACTGCTGGCCAACATGAAGAAGGGGCAGAACCTGGTGGTTCAGGCCATCAACTCCAACGGTGCGCCGCTGACGCTGCCGCTGCCGCTGGCGGAGTTTGCCAAGGCCTATGACGGTCCCCCGACCGACCCGAAGGTGTTCGAGGAAACCCAGAAGAAGCTGCAGGAAGAGCTGCAGAAGCGCGCCGACGAAGCCCGCAAGAAGCTCGAGGCCAACCCGCCCGCCGGCGGCGCCGCCCCTGCCACTCCGGCGGCGAAGTAAGCCAGCCGCTCATGATCGACTAACGAAAAGGCGCCCCGATCGGGCGCCTTTTTTGTTGGGCGAGATAATCTGACTGTTCGCGGATCCCTGGCTTCAGCCGGGCAAGAAACCGCAAATTGCGCCGCCTAGTTCAGCGAGGGATTGCGCGGGCGATAGCCGCCCGATTTGTCCTTGACGAAAATCTCGGCGACCTGCGAATGCCGGATCGGCTCGCCGGAATCGTCAGGCAGCAGATTTTGCTCGGAGACATAGGCCACGTATTCCGATTCCGAGTTCTCGGCGAGCAGATGATAGAACGGCTGATCCTTGTGAGGCCGGACGTCTTCGGGAATCGACAGCCACCATTCCTCGGTATTGTTGAATTCCGGATCGATGTCGAAAATCACGCCCCGGAACGAAAAGATCCGGTGGCGGACGATCTGCCCGATCTGAAACTTGGCGGTCCGCGTTTTTATCATACCTCGTCGAATAGACCATGATTGTGGCCGATGCTAGAGGCAAAGGCTCAGAATTAACCTTTGCCGGGCTGGTCCGTCCAGGGTGTCGATCGGGGCCAATAACGATGAAAAAGACGCTTTGCCATGGCCGATATCCTCAATCTCGCGCTTCCGTATTTCGGCCTGATCTTCATCGGCTTTGCCTGCGGCAAGGCCAAGGGCCTGCCGGAGCAGGGCCTCGCCTGGATGAATTTTTTTCTGCTCTATGTTTCGCTGCCCGCCCTGTTGTTCGGCATCATGTCGAAGACCCCGTTTGAGGAACTCAACAACCCGCCGTTCCTGATCGCGACCACGCTCGGCACCAGCTCGGCGTTCGTCCTCGCTTTGTTCGCCGGCCGCCTGATCGGCCGGCTGCCGCTGCGCGAGGCGACGCTGGCGGGATTGTCGGGCGCCTACGGCAATATCGGCTATATGGGACCCGGCCTGGCGCTGGCCGTGCTCGGCGCGAAGGCCGCAGCACCCACCGCGCTGATCTTCTGCTGCGACAGCATCTTCCTGTTCACGATCGTACCGCTGCTGATCGCGCTCACCGACCGGGAGCATCCGTCGATCTGGCACACGCTCGGCGTCGCCGCGCGGCAGATCGTTCTCAATCCGCTGATCATGTCGGCCTGCGCCGGCGCGCTGGCGGCGGCGCTGCACCTCCATCTGCCCGTCGCCATCGACAGGACGGTGTCGTTTCTGCAGAACGCGGCCGCACCGACGGCCCTGTTCGTGCTCGGCGTGACGGTGGCGCTGCGGCCGTTCGGCCGGGTGCCCTGGGAGGTTCCGGGCGTGATCGCCATCAAGCTCCTGATTCATCCGCTGGTGGTGTTCGGGTTGATGCTGCTGCTGGGGCCGTTCGCGCAGCCCTGGGCGGCCACCGCGGTGCTGATGGCGTCATTGCCGCCAGCGCTGAACGTGTTCGTGATCGCCCGGCAAAACGACACCTGGATCGAGCCCGCGTCCGTGGCGGTGCTGATCGGGACCTTTGCCTCCGTCGTCACGCTGACCAGCGTGATGTGGGCGCTGCAGACCGGCCGGCTGGTGTTCCCTTAGCTCGACTTTGTACAAAATTTCACGGGAATTTTGATTTGTTGATGGCGCAGATATGCCGCGTTCGGCCAGAATAGTGCGTTCGGCGCTCTCATTTTCCATAATCTGACCGGGGTGATTCGATTCGCCGCAGTCGCCTGCCTTGCCTCTTC
>Ga0302320_10014365_pt1 | contig 16401 bp, 10 predicted proteins | sample Bog_T0_3_FD_202130 | JGI IMG/M metagenome (GOLD analysis project Ga0302320, IMG submission 202130) | Peat permafrost microbial communities from Stordalen Mire near Abisko, Sweden - Bog_T0_3 | ecosystem: Environmental > Terrestrial > Soil > Wetlands > Peat | place: Sweden: Abisko, Stordalen Mire... | reverse complement strand
CCGCAGTGCCGGGCATCGCGGCATTTCTTGGTGGCGGACTTGCAATTGCGCTCGGAATCGCCTCTTTTGTTGGCGGCCTCATTGGCTGGCTGCTTGTGATGAAAAGACAGGTTCTCCAGTGCTCGGTTTGCAGCGCCGTGGTCAACGCGTCTTAAAGATTCATGTAGCAATTACCGAATGACTGACCGAAGCTCAGCCGCAAGAAAGGCGACATGCGCGAGCGTATAGATACCGAGGCCGAATGAACTGGAGATTACAAGATAAGGCACTCTGCGTGCGGTGCGGAACGACGGGATATGCCAAGAAGTACATGTCCGGCAGCTTCATCATTGAACTGTTCCTGGTGATCGCTGGAGTCTTCGGGTTGCTGCTCTTCATCATCCCGGGACTAATGCTGATCGGATTCGCACTGCTGTACAGCATGTGGCGCATTACCACCAAAAAATGGGTTTGCGGGGCTTGCGGGGCTTCCGATCTAATCCCTCCGGATAGTCCAGTCGCCGTCCGACTCGCTGCCGGTGGAACGAATCTCCCTGCCGATCCAAAGGACCGATAGACATTCGGGAACGCCGAACTGAGCGCCGCATTAGTTCTTGCCGGTAAGGGAGATACGGGGAACTGAACTTAGGATACGGGACCAGCCCGTACTAACCATCACTGTTTAGGCCGTGCCACGATAACCCGCCATGAATCTCCATCGGACGGGATAGCTGCAAAATATTTCCAGCCGCGACGAGCGATGGACTTCAACGCCGAATGTAGATTCGTCGCTCTAAAAAACTTTTCGACTTTGCCGAAGTTGGCCATGAGCATTGCACAGTTATGGGCGTCATTGCCTTCCACGCATCTGAATTCAAGTTCCATATGATTCGAGTGTAACAAAACCTCACGCCTGACGCTAGGCCTATTTTCGCCTTCTGTTCACCTGCCTGATATTCTGCCCAAGCGCCCCGCCGCATCGAATCTGGCAAGGCACATTTATTTCTCTTTCTGAATCGTCAGTTCAAGGAGGCTGGCGGGCGGCAGCGGGGGCAGGAAGGTCCGATGCGGGGACACGACCGCCTTCAGGGTCGTGCGCGAGGACGCCGATCAGCCTTTCGTGTCGGTTTTCGCGACCACTGTGCCAATCTGCTTCCCGATGGCTTTTCGCAGCTCTGAAGGCAAGAGATCCTTCTGGTCCAGGGTTTCCCACGCTGCCTTGGTCCGAACCACCGTTTCGCGTACGATCCGCCACACCGGGTCCATAGGCAGACGCGCCGTGTCGGTGAAACGCCGGACCTGGTCCATTGTGATCTCGTTCATATTCTGGCTTCCGCCGAAATTCAGGGCCAACTTGTCTCCCGAGATGTAGGGGAAGGTGGCAACGAAATCGTACGCCGGCGAAAGGGTCGGGGTGCGGCCATCCGGATACAGCAACGACCAGTTCTTCAGGTGCATGTCGCCGTTGCCGATCATCACGGAGAAAACGAGACGGCGCACGAACTCATAGGTTCCCGTTTCGCCCGTTTCGGCCCAGAGCACCGACGCTATATTTGCATAGCTTCGACGCCCGTACTTGTCGTCCGGGAACAGGCCAAAGACCTGTGCGAAGTCTTCCATATGAATACGCTCTACCCCACTTTGGGGCGAAGGAGTCCCGCGGTCAAAGCGCCGCACAACAAGCGCATTGCTCTCCATCCGCGCGACGGCCTCGGGCAGGCCCCGGATCTCGCTGACCGGGACGAGGCGGATCTCGGGCACGGCGATACCGACGGCGCGAGCCAACTCGAGCATGACGTATTCGTTCTCGGGGACGGCGGGGAATTGGGTGGATGGCAGCTTGACGATCCATGACCCTCCGATACCGTGCGCCGGGATGGTGAGACCGCCGGATGTCTCCATGACTGCGGAGAACTTTAATTGCACACCGGCCAGCGAAAACTGCAGGAAGCCATCATCACGGCCGCCGGGCTGGCTCGGTTCATCGTCCTTTTGCAGTTCGACTGGATGGCCACCGGCTGTCAGGGGCGTGACGGTGACGGCACCGGAGAGATCGGCGCCTAACGCAGCCAGCAGAAAGAATTCACGTTCCGGTTTCACGCCCGCTTGTTGGGCCAAACAGGAGCGCAGGTGCCCTTCGGGCAACAGGTTTGAAAAGAACGGAGGCACGCGGCGGCCTACTGGACGTACGGCCGTCACCAGTCCGCCGAACTGACCTTTGAAGGACAGGCTGAGGGTCGGCCGGTTCGGGTCGTCTACAAATTCCTGTTCGAAGGAAAACAGGTGGTGATCCCCGGCAAGACGGTTGATGATCCCGATCTGCCGACCATGCAGATTGACTGCGAGAGCGTTGAGTTTTGGATCGAGCGTCATCACCCCTTCTCCGCATCTAACTGGTTGTCTGGATCTGGGGCGTAGAGGGAGCGTTCGCCGTCATTTGTATCCGCGGCGAGATCGGGACCGTTGTGGTCCCGGATCAGGGCCTGTACGGCCGGCACGAGTGTGCGTGGGACTAATAGAAGGTCGCGATCGAGCACGCGGACCAGGTCGAGGAGGGTGTCGAATCGAGGCACGATTTTGCCGGTCTCAATCCCGGAGATGTGGGTTTGAGGCAGGCCCAGACGTTTCCCGAGTTCGAGCTGGCTCCATCCGCGCTTGTGTCGCTCGTCAATGAGTTCGCGGCGGAGAGCCTCGGGCAAGCCGTTCAAGCGCACGGACTTGATATGCGATACCATATAGAACTATATAATTGATATAATATCGCATATTGACACGCAGCGTCGACGGATGGAACCGCGAACCTGCCAGACTTGGTCATGCCCCTTCGCCAGCCGGCCAGAGGGGTCTCCCGCCGCGAACGGATTTGTGGCTGAGTTCCCGGTTGAGCGCGTCGAACAACTCGCGGATGCGGGGGGCGGTGTACATCAGACGCGGTCCCCGATGCTGGAATCGATGAAGATTTATGCTGCACAGATCGGGGCTTCGGCGTGCCGCGGGCGGATTTCCAGTGATCCCGATATGCGGCCCCCATGATGGCGAGGGCCGTGAACCCGGAACCTGAACTTATGGCGCGAATTCGGATGCTTCGGATTGCGCGTTCGCAGCTGAGCCCAACCGGCGCGAGGCCTGACCGCACCGAGTCGGGTGACCGCATTTGGTCATCCACTAAAACCGCAGACTGGATTTCGAGCAATAACCCGCCGGGTTTAGGCCTTCCCCAAGGGAATCGGACCACAGGAGGAACGCCCCCGACTGGCAGTCTGCGTGCGTTTCCGGTATGTCATGAGCAACCTGGAGATCGCGCCACCTTTGCCCAAATCCGCACCCGACAGCCCCACGATCCTGCTCCCTGCCGCATCGGCGGCGACACCGGCCCCGCCCGAACCTGCCCCAGTAGACAAGGCTGCAGACCCAGATAAGACACATCACAGCCACTGGCTCTGGCTGCTGGTCCTTCTCCCCGTCGGCCTGGTGCTTTATCTTCTCTGGCCCACCATTACCGGGGCGAAATCCGCAGCCGCAGCAAAAGCCGCCAAGGGTCCGGCGCCGATCCAGGTAGTCGCAGTGGCGGCAACCCAGGGGAATATCGGTGTCTACTACACGGGCCTCGGAGCCGTTACGCCCCTCGCGACAGTCACCGTCCGCACCGTAGTCAATGGTCAGCTGATGAGCGTTAATTTCAAGGAAGGCGACCTCGTCCAAAAAGGCGATCCCCTGATTCAGATCGATCCGCGCCCCTATCAGGCCGTCGTCACGCAAGTGGAAGGCCAGCTCATTCGCGATCAGGCGCTGCTGGATAACGCTCATGTGGATCTCACCCGCTATACGGCGCTCGTGGCCACCAACGCAATTCCCGAACAACAACTCGCAACACAGCGCGCGCTGGTGACTCAGGACGAGGGTATCGTCAAGAACGACCAGGGACTGCTCGATTTGGCGAAGCTCAATGTCACCTACTCGCGCATTACTGCGCCGGTCACCGGAGTCGTCGGCCTCCGCCTGGTCGACCCGGGCAATATCGTTCAGACGGGCGATGCCAATGGAATGGTGGTGATCACGCAGGTCCAGCCCATCAGTGTAATCTTCTCCGTCGGGGAAGACCAGTTACCCCCCATCCTGCAAAAGATCCGGGCCGGTCAGATACTGACGGTGGATGCCTGGGACCGCGAACTCAAACGCCAACTCGCTTCCGGTACGCTCTCGACCATCGATAACGAGATCGATCCAACCACGGGCACACTGAAGCTTCGCGCCAATTTCGACAACACCAACCGCGCGCTCTTCCCCAATCAGTTTGTGAACGCCCGGCTCCTGGAACAGGAGAAAACCGGTGTGACGCTGCTTCAATCGGCCGCGATTCAGCGAAATACGAGCGACACTTACGTGTATCTCGTCAAACCGGACAGCACCGTGACGGTCCGGCTGATCAAGATAGGAACTACGGAGGGCGATGAGAGCGAGATCACCTCAGGGCTCGCCCCCGGGGACAAAGTCGTCATGACCGGGGTCGACAAATTACAGGAAGGCAGCAAGGTCACCCTGAACACGGGCGGAGCTAATGCGGGAAGTGGCGTCAGCGGGGCCCGTGCGACCTCAGGCGCCCGCGGAGCCAGCCAAAGAACGGGCGCCCGGTGAGTCCGTCACGCCTCTTCATCCTCCGGCCTGTAGCCACAACGTTGCTGATGGTCGGAATTCTGCTGGCAGGTATTGCGGCGTTCCGGCTGCTGCCCATTTCCGCTCTCCCGGAAGTCGACTATCCCACGATTCAGGTTGCGACGTTCTATCCCGGCGCCAGCCCGGACGTGATGGCTTCCTCGGTGACCGCTCCGCTGGAACGCCAGTTCGGCGAAGTACCCGGCCTGCAACAAATGACATCGGTGAGTTCGGATGGCAGTTCGGTCATCACGCTGCAATTCGCTCTCACTCTCAATATCGACATCGCGGAGCAGGAAGTGCAGCAATCGATCAATGCTTCCGGCACCTATCTGCCCGCGGATCTTCCCGTGCCTCCGGTCTACAGCAAGACCAACCCCGCCGATGCGCCCATCCTGACCCTTGCCCTGACCTCCGACGAGATTCCCCTTTCACAGGTAGAGGACCTGGTCGACACCAGGCTGGCCCCGAAGATCTCCCAGTTGCCCGGCGTCGGCCTGGTCAGTATCAGCGGCGGGCAGAAACCGGCGGTGCGAATTCAGGCCAATCCCATGCAAATGTCGTCCTATGGGCTGAACCTGGAGGATCTGCGCACTGCGCTGGTTGCCGCGAACGTCAATGAGGCAAAAGGGAACTTCGACGGCCCGCACCAGTCCTATCAGATTGGCGCGAACGACCAACTGCTTTCGAGCGCCGATTATTCGGGGCTGGTCATCGCATATAAGAACGGCGCGCCGGTCAAACTGACCGACGTGGCAACGGTGAAGGACGACATCGAGAACCTGCACCAGGCCGCCTGGATGAATCAAACTCCCGCTGTGATCCTGAACATTCAACGACAGCCCGGCGCCAACATTATCTCCGTGGTGGATCAGATACACGCACTCCTGCCTCAATTGACGAGTACGCTGCCCGCTTCAGTGCATTTCGTGACGCTGTCCGACATGACCACCACGATCCGCGCGTCGGTTAAGGACGTGGAGTTCTCGCTGATGCTCACGATCGCCCTCGTCGTGATGGTGATTTTCCTCTTTCTGCGGAGCGCCTCGGCGACCATAATTCCCAGCATCGCCGTCCCGTTATCCCTGGTGGGAACGTTCGGAGTCATGTACCTGCTTGGCTACAGCCTGGACAACCTGTCGCTGATGGCGCTGACGATCTCCACCGGTTTCGTTGTGGACGATGCCATCGTGATGATCGAAAACATCTCGCGTTACATTGAGCAGGGCGAAGAACCTTTGCAGGCTGCGTTGAAGGGCGCGGAGCAAATCGGTTTCACTATCATTTCGCTGACCGTTTCGCTGATCGCGGTGCTGATCCCGCTGCTGTTTATGGCGGATATCGTAGGCCGCCTCTTCCGCGAGTTCGCAGTCACCCTGGCCGTAACGATTCTGATGTCGGCGATCGTCTCGCTGACCCTTACGCCTATGATGTCCGCGCGACTGCTGAAGCACACGCCCGAAGCGGAGCAAGGCCGCCTCTTCCGCGCCTCGGAAAACGTCTTTAACAAAGTAATCGGCTTCTACGTGCGCACGCTCAAGTACGTACTTCGTTTTCAGACGACCGTTCTCCTGATCGCGCTGGCTACCCTGCTATTGACCGTATTTCTGTTTTATACAATCCCGAAAGGCTTCTTTCCCATTCAGGATACGGGCGTGATTCAGGGGGTAACGGAAGCGTCGCAGTCCGTTTCGTTCAGCGAGATGTCACGGCTCCAGCAGAGCGAGGTCGCGGTAATTCTGAAGGACCCCGCCGTTCAAAGCCTCTCTTCGTTCATCGGCATCGATGGCACCAACACAACGCTGAACGGCGGCCGCGTTCAGATCAATCTCAAGCCTCTTGCGGATCGCGGTATCGACGCAGTGAGCGTGATTCGGCGGCTGCAGGCAAGTCTCGCGAACATCCCCGGCATCACACTCTATATGCAGCCCGTCCAGGATCTGAGTGTGGACGATCGCGTGAGCCGCACGCAGTTCCAGTACACGCTGGAGGATCCCGGCGCCGATGAACTGAATTTCTGGGCGCCCAAACTTCTGGCCAAGCTGCAGCAACTGCCCGAAATCACCGATGCCGCCAGCGACCAGCAGACGCAGGGTATTCAGGCAAACCTCACGTTCGACCGATCTACCGCATCCCGTCTCGGCATTACCGCGGCGGCGATCGATGCAACTCTCTATGACGCGTTCGGACAGCGCGAAGTGTCCACCATGTTCACGCAGCTGAATCAGTATCATGTGGTGCTGGAGGTAAAGCCCGAGTTCGATCAGACGCCGGTCGATCTGCAGAATATCTATATACGGCCGACGATCGTGACCGCTGCTGCGACGGCTTCGACGCCGGCATCCGCGTCGTCGCTCAAGTCGGGTCCAACTCAATCGACGGTCGCATTTCCCAACGGCGGACAAGTGCCTCTCAGCGATTTCACCCGGCTCCGCATGACGGCGGTGCCGATCGCGATCACCCACCAGGGCCAGTTTCCCGTGATCACACTTTCCTTCAACCTGGCGCCCAACGCTTCTCTGGGCGATGCTATCGCGGCGGTCGCCAAAGCAAAGGACAGCCTCGGTCTGCCGACCGGCGTTCAGGGCGCCTTTCAGGGAACGGCCGCCGCGTTCGAAAACTCGCTGACCGGCGAACCCCTGCTGATCCTGGCCGCGCTGGTCACCGTCTATCTGGTACTGGGGGTGCTCTATGAAAGCTACATCCACCCGATTACGATCATTTCCAGCCTGCCTTCGGCGGGAGTTGGCGCGTTGCTGGCCCTCTACATCACCGGCAACGACTTCAGCGTGATTGCGCTGATCGGCATCGTGCTGCTCATCGGAATCGTGAAGAAGAATGCCATCATGATGATCGATTTTGCCCTTCAGGCCGAACGCGGGCAGCACCTTTCGCCTTACGATGCAATTTGCCAGGCGTCGCAGCTGCGCTTCCGCCCGATCATGATGACGACGATGGCCGCGCTGCTGGGCAGCCTTCCTCTGGCGCTCGGTTCCGGCACCGGGTCGGAATTGCGCCGTCCGCTGGGCATCACCATCGTAGGCGGCCTGATCGTGAGCCAGGTGCTCACGCTCTATACGACGCCGGTCATTTACCTGTTCTTCGATCGACTGGCAGGCCACTTCCGACATACGCCGAAGAACGCTGCTGCGGCGGACTCCAAGGCGGCGGAACACCCGGGGACCGGCAGCGCCCCCGAGCCGGCGCCGGCAGGATAAGCAGATGAATATCTCCGCGGTCTTCGTCCGCAAACCAGTCGCGACGACGCTCCTCACGGTCGCCATCGCACTCGCGGGAATCGTCGCGTACCGGCTTCTTCCCGTGTCGCCACTGCCACAGGTGGATTTTCCGACCATCTCCGTCTCGGCCGGCTTGCCCGGCGCGAGTCCGGAGACCATGGCCTCGTCCGTTGCTACGCCGCTGGAGAGGCAACTCGGCCACATTGCCTCGGTTACCGAGATGACCTCGTCGAGCAGCCTCGGCTCCACCAGCATCACACTCCAGTTCAGTCTGGATCGCGATATCGACGCGGCTGCGCGCGACGTGGAAGCGGCCATCAATGCGGCGCGCGGCTATCTGCCCGCCAACCTGCCGGGGAATCCCGGCTATCGCAAAGTCAATCCCGCCGATTCGCCGATCTTCATTCTCGGCCTGACTTCGGACGTCCTGACGAAAGGCCAGATGTATGACGCGGCCTCCACGGTCATGGAGCAGCAGCTATCGCAGATCGCGGGCGTCGGCCAGGTATCGGTGGGCGGCAGTGCGCTCCCCGGCGTGCGCGTGGAACTGAACCCCACGGTCCTGAACAAGTACGACATTGGTTTCGAGACGATTCGAGCCGCGCTTGCCGGGGCCAACGCCAATGTTCCCAAAGGGCATTTTTCCCACGGCGCGCAAATGTGGCAAATAGGCGCCAACGATCAACTGCTGCACGCCATCGACTACGAACCGCTGGTCGTGGCGTATCGCAACGGAACCGCGGTGCGGATCGCCGACCTCGGCCAGGCGGTCGATTCGGTGGAAGACCTTCGCCAGGCGGGTTATTTGAACAGTCAGCCGGCAGTTCTCGTGATCGTCTTCCGGCAGCCCGGAGCGAACATCATTCAGACCGTGGACCGTGTCCGAGCCGCGCTGCCACAACTGGAGGCCGCCATTCCCCACTCCATAAAAGTGACCGTGGCAATGGACCAGACGACCACCATTCGGGCCTCGGTGGACGACGTTCAGTTGACGCTCCTGATCTCGGTTGCGCTGGTCATCCTGGTCGTATTCTTTTTTCTCAGGAATTTCCGTACGACGTTGATTCCCAGCGTTGCCGTTCCCGTCTCGCTGATCGGCACGTTCGGAGTTATGTATGCGCTCGGATACAGCATCGACAACCTTTCGCTGATGGCCCTTACTATCTCGACTGGCTTCGTAGTCGACGACGCCATCGTCGTGATCGAGAATATTACGCGATACCTCGAAAAGGGCATGACTCCCCTGGAGGCAACGCTGAAAGGGTCGCAGGAGGTCGGCTTCACCGTCCTGACCATAAGTTTTTCGCTGATCGCGGTCTTTATTCCCCTTCTGCTGATGAGCGGCATTGTCGGCCGGCTGTTCCGGGAATTCGCAGTCACACTATCCGTGGCGATCTTCATGTCGATGATCATCTCGCTGACAACGACACCTATGATGTGCGCTTATCTGCTGAAAGAGCAGAGCGATCACAACTGGCTTTATCGGACGAGCGAACGGTTCTTCACGTGGATCGTGGATGGCTATGGCCGGACGCTCACAGCCGTGCTGAGACATGCCTTTGTTACGGCAATCGTTCTGCTTGGGGTGATCGGCCTGAATGTCTACCTGTTCATCCACATACCCAAGGGCTTCTTTCCCGAGCAGGATAACGGCCGCATCAACGGTTCTCTCCTGGCCGATCAGGATACTTCCTTCCAGGCCACCAACAATACGCTGCTCCGCGTCGTCGATATCGTTAAGGCCGATCCGGGCGTAGACGAGGCCATGGGCTTCACCGGCAGCGCGAATACCGCGCGAATGTTCATCTCTTTGAAGCCTCTCGCCGAGCGAAAAGCCAGCGCCGATCAGATCATCGCGCGGCTGCGGCCGAAACTCGCGAAAGTGCCCGGTGGAACGCTGATCCTGCAGGCAGCCCAGGACGTTCGCATCGGCGGAAAATCGAGCAGCGCCGCATACCAGTTCACCATGCAGGGCGATAATCTGCCGGACTTGATCACTTACTCTCCGAAGATGCTGCAAAAGCTGAAGACAATCCCCATCATCGCGGACGTGAACAGCGACCTGCAGAATCAGGGGCTGCAATCGCTGGTTACCTACGACCGGGCGACCGCCGCGCGCTTCGGCATCGCACCGAAGTTGATCGACGACACGCTCTATGACGCCTTCGGCCAGCGCCAGGTATCCACCATGTACACGTCGCTCAACCAATATCACGTCGTGATGGAAGCGGCTCCGCAGTTCTGGCAGGATCCTCAGTTCCTCAGTCAGGTCTACGTCAGTTCATCGGCGGGCGTTGAGGTTCCGCTCAGTGCCCTTGCCACATACGCGCCTGAGACGGCGCCGCTGACCGTCAGTCACGAAGGTCTGTTTCCCGCCGTGACGATATCCTTCAATCTTGCAGCCAACGCGTCGCTCGGCGATGCGGTGAATCAGATCGAAGCGGCGGCGGCCACCATCGGACTTCCCAAGACGATCCATAAGCCGGTGTTCGCCGGCACCGCACAGGCCTATCAGGATTCCCTGAGCAGTGAGCCCCTACTGATCGCGGCCGCATTCCTTACGGTGTATCTCGTCCTCGGCATCCTTTATGAAAGCTTCGTTCACCCTGTGACTATTCTTTCGACTATTCCGTCGGCGAGCGTGGGCGGCCTGCTCGCGCTCACACTTACTCATACGGATCTGACCGTGATCGCGATCATCGGAATCATTCTTCTGATCGGCATCGTGAAGAAGAACGCGATCATGATGATCGATTTCGCCCTGGCCGCCGCGCGCGATGAAGGCAAGAATTCATATGATTCCATCGTGGAAGCCTGCATGCTGCGGTTCCGTCCCATTCTGATGACCACGATGGCGGCGCTTCTGGGCGCGCTGCCCATGGCGCTCGGAAGCGGCACGGGATCCGAGCTCCGCCGGCCGCTCGGAATCACCATCATCGGGGGCCTGATCATGAGTCAGTTGCTGACTCTATACACAACTCCGGTTGTGTACCTGTACTTTGACAGACTGCAGCGCTGGTGGGATGCGCGCAGCGCCCGAACTTCGGGGAAGGTCGCTCCAACCGGGGTGGCTGCGTCACCAGCCTAAAGCAGTGCTTAGTTGCCCTGAATCTCGCGAATCCTGATATTCCGGAACATAGCGAACGTAAACCGATCATGCAACTGAAGGCCGATCGGGCCGGTCACCGGGCGGACAGGATCGCCGGCGCTCTCCGCCACCGTGACGCCATTCACCCGAGTCCGAATCATGCCCCGGCGGGACTCGATCTCCATGCTGTTCCATTCCCCGTGCCGGTAAGCCCCGGTCTTCGCCGCCTGAAACAGATAAACGCTGCCGGTGGGATACGTTTCCTTCTCGTCGTCGATAATCTGAATCTCATATCCGATGTGCGCCGGGGTGCTCCTGACCGGGCCCGACAGTTCCGGATGCAGCGAATCCGGCTCGTTAATCGCGTAGTGGGCCCGTGACACATCGCGGATCGAAACCCCGCTGTTGCCCCCGGGCGGCAGCCAGAATTCCACGTGCAGATCGAACTCCGTGAAATCGCCGCGCATCGTATAAAGCCAGGCCTGTGGATTCACCCACGCCCGAAATACTTTCTCCTCGATGGGCCAGGTCTGCGACGGCTCCGTGCGGCTCCGCTGCCCTAACACAGCGCCATCCTGCATCACGGTCCAGATCCCGTCGCCCCGCGACTCCCAGCCATCCAGGTTCTTGCCGTTCATGAGCGGCTTCCAGCCCAGATCCGGCGCAAGCGTGACCTTGCCGGTGGCCGCCCATTCCGTTCCCCGAGCCAGCAGAGCCTGAAAGCCCACGTCGTCCAGATTCGGGTTCGGCTCGTCTTTCCAGGTATGTCCCAACATGGTCGTATAGACGCGACCCTTGCCGTAATCCTTAACCCAATCCATTGGTTCGCCCGTTCGTGAGACTTCGGAAAAGGCGTACGTCAAAACCGTCAGCCCCTGCGCCGGACCATGCTGCCCATGCGTCAGTTGTTCCGATGGATGCGTCCAGGACGCCGGCAGGCCTTTGGTAATCGGATGCGCGTCATCCCGTACGAACAACTGGAAGTCGTGACGCGGACCGTGCCCGGGACCGAGTCCCGAACCCCGAGGGATCGTCGTGACCTTGCCATCCACCACAGCCAACCCGGGTCCGAAAGACTTGTCACGCCACCCGAGGCCGATCATTTCGTTGTACTCAGGCCACTCAAGGAACGCATTGTTCGCCGCATGGAAAACCACCAATCCACCGCCGTCGCGGACATACTTTTCGAGTGCGATCTCGGTCTCACGCGGCCATCGCGCGCCGTCCTTCAGATGCCCGCCGTTGAAGTTGTTGATCACCACATCGTAGCGGGAAAAATCAGGTTTGGCGGGATAGGTCGAAACGTCCACCTTGAACCGGCCCGTGCCCTCAAGAATCGAGCGAATCGCGCGCGTGCCCGCTTCCCAATCATGGTTGTTCATCCCGTCCACGATCAGCGCGGAGAGTTGGCGATCGGCGCACCACGCAGGCAGCGGCGAGAGCAGCGCGACAGCGACTAAGAGATACCTCAGCATGGCAATTCCCTCATTGCTTCCGGATCTTCGCGTCGAGAAACTTCAGGTACTGTTCCCAATCGAAAGGTTTCACATCATGACCGCCGCTTCTCACGTGATACGCGATGTCACCTGATACCGGCTGATCCACCGCCGGCCATTTGTCCGTCTGCAATTCCTGCTTCCCCAGCAGCCGATACACCGGACCCGCGGCCTTTGCCGCTGCGTATTCGCCTTCCGGATCCGCGTTCGCATCCTGAATGGCGCTCGCAACGTAAACAGGCCGCGGCGCGATCAACGCAATCATTTCATGCTGATCGAACGGCAGCGTCGTGTCTTTGTCGTTATACTGCCGAAAGTTCGTGTCATACCAATGCGGAAATACGGTATTGAGGCGCGTGATGTTCTCCGCAATTCCGCGATGGAACAGCTTCGCGCCGCCCGCTCCGGAATCGTTGCTGATAGCGGCAGCAAACCGCTCGTCCGTGGCGGCGGCCCACAGCGCAGCCTTGCCCAGACGCGACCAGCCAAATACGGCCACGCGCTTTGGATCGATTGCCTTGTCCGTAACCAGATAATCCAGCGTCCGGCTCAGCGCCCACGCCCATTCGCCGATCGTGCTGAAGTTGTCGCCACGGTTCTGCAACTCGGGGTAGAAGGCCTTCAGACTCTGACCGAAACCGTCTTTCGTGTCGGGATCGATATCGCCGCGGTACAGCGTCGCCAGAGCGTAGCCCCGGTCCAGAATCTCTTCAAGCGGCCACTGCGCGGCGTTGACGCCGCGACAAGCCTCCGTCGCCTTGCCGTTCTGAGCGCAGTCCAGATCCGCATATTGATTCTTTTTCGATTCGACCGGATTCGTGGTGAGCCGAACGCCAGGGTCGGGAGCAACCGCATGGTTACCCCAGAAGTTGATGCCGAGAATAGCCGGCACGGGACCTTTCGCGGCCTTCGGTATGTAGAGCAGGAGATCGAACTTCGGCCCGTTCGGATCGCCCTTGAGCAGCACGGTGACCTGGCGGCGAATTGCCTTACCGCCCAGAGCCTCCGTGCCCTTATCAAAAACAACGAATTTCTGCGCCGGAGAACGCGGAGGCATCACGCCATACATCTCGCGCGTGAAAAGCGACAGCAGTTCGGGCCTTCGTTTGGCGCGCCATTGCGCTGCGGTGGTAACGCGGGTACCATCCGCCATCACCAGAGGATCGGGCAATGACTGCGCGGACAGGAGCAAGGCGGCGGCGAGCCAGGTCGTCAGGCCGGAAGTAAACGGTCGCATGGGCCTGATCGTATCACGTATCGGGCTGATATTCTGACCAAATGAGTGAACACAGAATCGCATTAGTGACGGGCGCCGGAAGTGGCATCGGACGGGCGGCTGCACTCGCCCTCCAGGGCGCAGGATACTTTGTCGTGCTGGCCGGCCGACGTGGCTCCGAACTGGAGGCCACCGCGGCGAAAGCTTCACCAACTGGCGGTCCAACGCTCGCCGTTCCCACCGACGTCAGCCAACCCGATGCCGTGAAGGCTCTGTTCGCCCGCACCAAACAGGTCTGCGGCCGCCTCGACGTCTTGTTCAATAACGCCGGCATCAACGTACCCGCGATCCCGATGGACGAACTAACCTACGGGCAATGGTGTTCGGTGGTCGGCATCAACCTCACCGGGTCTTTCCTGTGCGCCCAGGAAGCGATGCACCTGATGAAGGCGCAGACTCCGAAGGGCGGACGCATCATCAACAACGGATCCATCTCCGCCTACACGCCGCGGCCAAATTCCGCGCCTTACACCTGCACGAAGCATGCGATTTCCGGCCTCACCAAGTGCATCAACCTCGATGGCAGACCCTTTGATATCGCCTGCAGCCAGATCGATATCGGCAATGCCGCAACGGAGTTGACCGAGCGCATGACCGAAGGCGTGCTCCAGGCCGATGGCACCAAAAAGCCCGAGCCTCGCATGAACCTGAAGCATGTGGCCGATGCGGTTGTTTTTATGGCGAACCTTCCGCTGGACGCCAACGTCATGTTTATGACGGTTATGGCAACGAAAATGCCATTCGCCGGCAGAGGATAGAAGAATGAAGGCACTCAGGAGCGCAATCGTGATCGCTGGCATAACGACTCTGGCGGGCGGGCAAACGCCGCCCGAAGGTCCGGATAAGTACGTGTGGCTCGAAGACGTTTCGGGCGCCCGCGCCATGGACTGGGTGAAAGCCGAGAACGAGCGTTCCGCAAAGGTGCTCGAAAGCGACCCGCGCTTCCCCGCCCTGGAAGCGGCGGAGGTCAAAATCCTCGAGTCGCCCGAGCGCCTCCCCGTGCCCGCCATCAATGGCAGCGAGGTCTACAACACATGGCAGGACGCCGACCATGTCCACGGCATTCTGCGCCGCACTTCGCTCACCGATTACCTGACCGCCACGCCGCACTGGCAGACACTGCTCGATTACGATGCGCTCGCCAAACAGGATAACGAGAAGTGGGTGCAGAAGGGTCGTGAATGCCTGTTTCCGGGTAACGAACTCTGCCTCGTGGCGCTCTCGGCGGGCGGCGAGGATGCGGTGACTCTGCGGGAGTTCAACCTGAAGACCGGCAAGTTCGTCGCAGGCGGTTTCCTGCTCCCGAAGTCGAAACAGAACGTCTCCTGGGTCGACAAAGACACGCTCCTGGTCGCGCGCGACTGGGGCGGCGACACCATGACCGCCTCGGGCTATCCGTATGTGATCAAGCTTCTGAAGCGCGGGCAGACACTCGAACAGGCAAAGGAAATCTTTCGCGGGAACAAGACCGACGTCCGCACGCTCGGCGCCGTCATGCATGACGGTGACGGACATTCCGTCAGCGTGCTCATCCGCGTCGTGGATTTCTTCACGAACGAGGTTTCGCTGCTGACGGAGAGCGGCGCGAAGAAACTTGCCCTGCCAGGCAAGTCGGAAATAGAAGATCTGGTCAGCGGACAGATGATCGTCAGTCTCAACGAAGACTGGAAGCCGGAAGGCTCCGCGACGAAGCTTGCCCAGGGTTCGGTGATCTCGCTCGATCTTGAGGCGATGAAGAAAGATCCGGTTCATCTGAAGCCGCGCGTGGTATTCGCGCCAACGGCAACCGAGTTTGCGCAGACTGCGCAGGCGACGAAAAACTGCCTGTTGGTCACCACTCTTGAAAACGTTCAGGGCCGCGCTTACAGCTATCGCTTTCACGGCACATGGACGCGTACGAAGCTGAGCGTGCCGGACAACAGCACGATTTCGATCGAGACGGCCAACTGGTCGGACGACCAGTTTTTCCTCTCCGTCACGGGCTTCCTGACGCCTTCCTCGCTGTTGTTGGGGGACGCCGCGACCGGCTCGCTCAAGCCGGCGAAGTCGCTGCCGCCGCAGTTCGATGCTTCGAACCTCGTCGTGGAGCAGCTATGGGCCGTTTCGAAAGACGGCACGAAGGTCCCGTACTTCGTGGTGCACCGCAAAGACATAAAGTACGACGGCAACAACCCCACTTTGCTGAGCGCTTACGGCGGCTTTCAGATCTCGCAAACCCCGGGCTATTCGGCCACCATCGGCAAGCTATGGCTGGAACGGGGAGGAATTTATGTCCTTGCCAACATCCGGGGCGGCGGCGAGTTTGGACCCGCGTGGCATGACGCCGGATTGAAGACGCAGAGGCAGCGCATCTATGACGATTTCGCCGCGGTCGGCCGGGATCTGGTGACGCGGCGCATCACATCGCCGCGAAGGCTGGGCATTCAGGGCGGCTCGAACGGCGGCCTGCTGATGGGCGTGCAGATGACGCAGCATCCGGAGATGTGGAACGCCATTGTGATTCAGGTGCCGCTGCTCGACATGCTCGGCTACGAACACATTGCGGCCGGGGCGTCCTGGGTGGGCGAATACGGCTCGGTGTCGATACCGGCGGAGCGCGCGTTTCTGGCCTCGATCTCGCCTTACAACCAGCTAAGGCCGGACGTGAAATATCCCGAGCCGCTGATCTTC
>Ga0302320_10014364_pt1 | contig 16402 bp, 10 predicted proteins | sample Bog_T0_3_FD_202130 | JGI IMG/M metagenome (GOLD analysis project Ga0302320, IMG submission 202130) | Peat permafrost microbial communities from Stordalen Mire near Abisko, Sweden - Bog_T0_3 | ecosystem: Environmental > Terrestrial > Soil > Wetlands > Peat | place: Sweden: Abisko, Stordalen Mire... | reverse complement strand
TAGGTGAGAAAATCAGGAAGATCAAAGAAACGCGTGGCGCGCTTCCAGGCGGCGGGCAGATGCTTTTTTACCCAAACCAGCTTGGGCGTTTCCATTTCAGGCGAAATGACTCCGCCGACATAGCGCAGCACGGGGTGCCTGGTTGAATTGATCGCATTTGCCTCCGGGATGGCGCGGTGATCCATCCAGACGATCACATTTTGCTCATCCCGACCGGTCGGACTTAAGGAGACCGGTCGATCCTCCGCATCCAAGGCCACCAGCGAGCACGTGGCATCGAAGCCGACGCCCGCGACATCGGTCGCCTTGATCCCAGCCTGCCGGAGGGCTGCGTGTGTGGCCGTGCAGCAAGCTTTCCAAATATCCTCCGAGGATTGCTCGACGAAATCGGTCTCAGGTTTCCACATCCTGATGGGCTGGCTGGCTTGCCCGAGCATCCTGCCCTTGGCGGTGAAAATACCGGCGCGGGCGCTTCCCGTGCCCACGTCGATGCCGATGAAACAGGAAGATGAGTTCACGTTATTTTTATAATGTAGGTCGATTTTGGGACGAACTTTTCCCTTGTCGAGGATGGATTAGATAATCTCGAGGTAATCGCGGTCCGGGAGGGCCGGAAAGGCTGCCGTGGGCAAGCTCTGGTACCAGAAGGCCACCGACGCGATATCATCCTGGAGCGGCAGATAGCGGCCTTTCGAGCGCCAGCCGAGCGCCTGGATCGTCACGCGTAAATCCTGCTGGAAGCGGACCGGGTCGGTGATGTGCCAGCGGTACATGCCAAAACGCGTCTGGGCCTGATAAACGCCGTCGGGCCGGATTACTTGCGGCAGGCCCGCGTAAGGCGTCGTGTATTCCTGGTATTTCTTGGTCTCCCTATTCTCAAAATTGTAGGAACCACAAAAATAATCCTCCGTACCCGTGCCGCAAATAGTCGGGAACTCCGTGTCCCCATCCATGTAAAATTTGATTTCGCCTTCTCCCCACCATCCGCAGTTGTTGACGCCCCAGGCCATATAGACGCCGACCAGCTGGCCATGGCCCTTGATGCCATCGGCAATCGTGTAGATTTCCTTGTAGGGAAGGGGATTGGTTCGCCTGAACTGCGCATGGAAGTAGGCGCATTCCTCGGGAACGTCCGTGAGGGTGTAGTTGATTTGATAGTAGAGCATCATCGGATCAAAGCCGATATTGGTGAAGGTGATGCGACACCGCTTGCGAAAGGGCATCTCCCAGTAGCAGTTGAAGGCGCTTCCCGGATTCACGCAGATCGCCAGGGAGGAAACCTGGGCAAATTTATTCCAGCCGCAGGCGAAGAAATCGCCCACGGGACATTCGACGGAGGGTTGTTCCTGATCATCCCAATAAATTCGGATAATGCTGAAACGCCAATTACCGGTGGGAGTCATCCAGATCTGCTGAATGGCGCCGGAACCTTCGATATTGGCGATCTCGCGGCACTCGCCCGGCTGAATCTCAATGCAGGGAGAAATCTTCCAGCCCATTCCCAAGTCCCTAGCACATTCCGCGTTGCGTCCCTCCGTGGCCATTCCGCCCTTGCCCTTTTCGCCGGTGAAATTTTCAGGACAGAGGGAACGCGTGACCGCCTTCGATAAACGCGACAGGTTGCCCACGTGGGAACCCAATCCGTTGTACGGTAGGGTATTCATGAATAAACCTTGGCAGATCGTTGCCTTGACGTGAATGGAGCAAGTCTGCAAAAATTTGGAATATTTTAAGAATGAAAAGCTTCAAGCTATCTATCGCCAGGAGGGAACCCAGCGCGACATTCCAAATTCATCGCTGCGGTCTTCATGAAAAAATGGAACCGTCCATGATAGATCGTCCAGAGGGAACAGGCGATTACCTCTTCATGCTTTTCCATTCGGAAGTGCGGGTCAAAACCACAGAAGAGGACCATGTTTGCTTCTCACCCTCGCTTATGGTGTGGACGCCTCCAGATAGCCATTATTACGGTAATATCGACACTACTTGGGACCATTCATGGTTCCATTGCTCCGGAGCCGATGTCGGGGCCATCCTCAAAGCCTGCGACGTTCCCCTGCGGAAATGCATCGAAGTGACCGACACTTCCCTGATGGAGCACTTTCTCCTCGAAGTCGCCGCCGAGTTGAACAGCTGGAGTCAGCCCGACACAAAAATTCTCCGCAATCTTTTTGAGAGTTTTGTCCGCGCCCTCATCCGCCAGGCTTTCCATAAGTCCGAGCGACTGGCTCCCACCCGGCTTCTCGCCATTCGTTCCCATGTGGAACAACATTTTGCCGAGCAACTGCATCTGGAGGACCTGGCCAAATTGGCAGGTTGGTCCGAGCCGCATCTCTGCACGGAGTTCCGGCGTTTTTTTGGCATCCCTGTCATTCAATTCGTCCAGCAACTTCGGATGAGCCATGCCACCTATCTTCTGAGTGACCAGAACCGGCGCATCGGCGAGATTGCCGATGCCGTTGGCTATTCGGATATCTATACCTTCTCGAAAATGTTCAAGCGCTACACCGGCATAAGCCCGAGGAAATACCGGGAACTTAATTCCTTGGGTTGAATTACCGAGAGTTTTGAGAGGTAACGGCCTTAAAAATTGAAAGCCGTGACGAAAACATGATGAAAACCGGGAAAATGGGCCTTCCGCCGATTGCCTATTCAGCCTGCCCTGCGTTGCCTTTATAAGGATGCCACCTCGTCACCTCGGGAAGATCGTTATTTCTGACTCGCCTTTTGTCGAGCCATCGCCTGCGCTTTAGCCAGATTCTTTTGCGCGTCGGCATAGTCGGGGTTTAACCGTAAGGCCTCCTGGAACTGGGCAATCGCCTCGTCCCCCCGCCCCTTTTGTAAGAGAGCATTGCCGAGGTTGGCGTGGGTTTGGGCGTAGTTCGGGTTGATTTCCAGGGCCTTTTGGCAATGAGCAATCGCCTCGTCCACACGCCCCTTTTGTAAGAGAGCGTTGCCGAGGTTGGTGTGGGCTTCTGCATAGTTGGGGTTGATTTTTAGCGCCTTTTGGTATTCCGCGATTGCCTCGTCCACCTGCCCCTTTTGTAAGAGAGCATTGCCAAGGTTGTAGTGGGTTTCGGCAATGTTGGGGTTAATTTCCAGTGCCTTTTGGTAGTGGGCAATCGCCTCGTCCACCTGGCCCTTTAGCAAAAGAACGCTGCCGATGTTGACGTGGGCTTGCGCATGGTTGGGGTTGATTTCCAAGGCCTTTTGGTATTCCGCAATCGCTGCGTCCACCTGCCCCTTTTGTGCGAGAGCATTGCCAAGATTGTAGTGGGCTTCCGCATAGTTGGGGTTGATTTTCAGGGCCTTTTGGTATTCCGCAATCGCCGCGTCCGCCTGCCCTTTTTGTGCAAGAGCCGCACCGAGGTCGGCATGGGCATCAGCGTAATTAGGATTGATTTCCAGTGCCTTTTGGTACTGGGTAATTGCCTCGTCCAACTTTCCGCCTTCCAGCAAGAAAGCGCCAAGCCCGCTGTGGGCTGTCGAGCAGTTTGGATTTTTAGCCAGCGTATCAGTCCAAAGCGTTTCCTGATCTTCGTAAACCCACGCCCGGCTCCAACTCATCAGGCCGAGCGCCAGCATCAATGCGCCGCAGAGGCACGAATGCACCAGGCGTTTTCCAGGAAGGACATCATGCAGGAAGAGGGAGAGTCCCGCGCCGGCCAGCGCCAGCGGTCCCATGCCAGCCAGATATTGAAAATGATCGGCGACGAAGGAATAGCGGAAAAAAGTCATGTCAACCAATCCCAGAATCGGAAGCAGGGCTGCGAGAAAATAGGCAAAGACGAAAAACCAGGAGCGCGCCCACGAATCGCGTTTGAGCCAGAAAATAAACAGGACGAGGATCACGGCGCAGAGCGGCAGATAGGAACCCAACTGCCCGGCATCAATCATCCAGCGGGGATAAATGGTGATCAAGGGATGCGGCCAAATCAGTTTGCCCAAGTAAAACCAGACCGCATCGCCTGCCGTCACCAGCCGCTGCGGCCAGCTGCGCGCCCATTGCGGATCGGCGGCTTCCGCCAGATGCAGTGCTTGAGTCGACATCGAGACGAGACCGGCGGCAACAGACATCAGGAAGATGGGAAATACTCTCGCCATGTTGCGCCATTGCCACCGGCCCTCCATCCACCATGCGCACAGGCAAAGCACGACCGGCAGAATGACCGTGGAAGATTTGCCCGCCATCGCCATGGCGGCGAACAGCAGCGTCAGCGCATAGGCCCAATTTTCTTCCCTTCGCGCCTCGAGATTTTTCGTCCCCAGCCATCTCATAAAAAAAAGAATCGAAAGCAGGAAGAACAAGCCCGATTCCGTGTTTTTCATCTCGGTGATCCATGCCACCGATTCGACCTGCAAGGGATGAAGCGCCCACAATGTCGCGCCCAGCCACGCGCCGGGCACTCGCAAGCTCCGCAACACCCGCCAGAGCGCCACGCCGCACGCCCCGTGCATCAAAACGTTGACGAGATGATACGGAAGCGGCGCCAGGCCCCACAACGCGTGCTCCACCCAAAACGTGGTGATTGTCAGCGGGCAAATATCGGCGGCGCTCGTCGTCCAGATTTCCTTCAGCCCAAGCGGCCCGACAATGACGGGGTTGGCCGTGACGATTTGATCGTCATCCCAAATGAATCCCGCATGCCAAACAGGTGAATAGGTCAAGATAACCGCGCCGACCAGAATCAATCCCCAAACCCAATCGCGGGTCATCCAAGAGGGCAGTCCCGGTGCAACGTCAGCCGCGCCTGCGACTTTTGCGGGAATCTCATGGCTCCGCACTTTCTGTTTCCTGGATCGTTTCGCCATAAGGTCTGGCCAGCGAGGATGAACCTTTTCCGGTTTCATAGAAGCAGATTTTGCTCTCGGCTAAAGCTCAGGAGGGTCGAGCTTACCTCGGAACTCGCGCTATTGGGCGAAAATCTGCCTGTGGCGCCACTGGCCTCGTCTGATGGTCTCCGGCAAAAGACTTTCAAAGCAGAGCAGGACGACCGCCATGCCCTGAAAGGGTTGAATCCCCCCCTCCCGAGCCCGCTCCGGGGCTGCTTTTTAGTGCTCCCAAAAAAACAGGTTAAAAATGTGCAACTTCTGGACAAGATCTTCCATTGCGGATGCCCTTGGAATTACCTAGTTTCACTGCAAACGACTTTAACTAATATTTATGATGACAAATTCGGCATGCGGAGAAAACGCGGTTGATTCCGACCTCAGCGCTTATGCTTTCGATGATGACCAGAAAGCGATAACGATCAAAAAGTTCGATTTGCCATCGCCCTGGATCAATTATCTTTCCAACGGGAATTTGCACGCATTTGTTTCTCAAGCGGCGGGCGGGTTTTTATGGTGGCAGGACGCCATGAAGGGAAAGTTGACGCGATATCGGATGCACAATCTCCCCATCGACTCCCCGGGATTTTACATCTACATCCGCCACAAGGATGGAACGGTCTGGTCTCCCTCCTTCAGGCCCGTTGTCCAGCCGCTTGATGGCTGGTCGGCAACCCATAAGCCCGGGACGACTGAATTCTATGCCAAAAAAGGTGACTTCGAGGCAACGTTAAAACTTTTTATTACTCCGGATTATAACGCCCTGGTCTGGAATTTGGACATACAAAACAATTCCCCGGCCGATGAGGATGTGGATGTCTTCGCCTACGTTGAGCTTTCCCAGTATAATTTCCTCGACGAAGTCGCGTATGGTTATTACTGGCGGCACATGCTCAAGACTTGGTTTGATAAGGAGTCTGATACCCTCTTCTATCTCTACCATTACCAGAAACCAGAAAACGCGGAGAAAGTCCCCCTTGTGTTTTTTGCTTCAACCCACACGGTTCAAAGCTACAGCGGCGACCGCGATGCTTTCGTTGGCAACTACCGGGATGAGCGCGATCCCGTTGCCATAGCGAACGGACGTTGCGGCAATGAGGAGATCCTATCTGGCGAACCGTGCGCGGCCCTCCATTGCTCTGTGTCATGCAAGCAGGGAGAACACGCTCGCATCTCGTTTTTCCTGGGCGTGCAGCCCGGGGTTTTGACCGACTACCAACTTGCCAAGATCAAGATACAACAAACGATTCAGGAGCTTCGCAAGGAAGAGATCATCGCGGCACAGCACGAGAAATTGAAAGCTTGGTGGGACAATATCCTGGGCAAATTTGAATGCGCAATCCCCGACGCGTCCGCTCAACGCCAAATCAATATTTGGAGTCCCGTGAACTGCGTCCAGGTTTCCCGGTACGAGCGAGGTGTAAGTACTATCGCCGCGGGATTTCGCGAAATTGGCTTTCGGGACACCTGCCAGGACATGGTGGCGATGGCCTATCGGGATGCTGATCTGGCAACCGCGAAGTTTTTGATGCTCCTGTCTCTCCAGGAAAGCGCCGGAAACGCAATGCCACGCTGCGGTCCGCGACCGGCCAAGAAGCCGGACTTGGAAATCAATAGCGACCATCATCTCTGGCTGCCCTTCCTTGCATATGCAGTGATCGCTGAAACGGGTGATTCCAGCGTTCTGGATGAGATCGTTCCCTATGCGCCGGATGGGACCCAAGGGCCGCCCAAACAGGCATCCGTCTGGGAACACCTCCTTGCCGCGATGCGCTTTACGGCGGACAATCTCGGCTCTAACGGGCTTCCCCTTACCTTAAAGGGAGATTGGAATGATATTATTGGAAAGTTTTCAGAACAAGGGCGGGGCGAATCCGTTTTCGCCGCGCAACAATATGTCTGTGCGCTCAATTATCTGATTGAGATCGCGGATTACGCGGGCAAAAAGGATGACGCAGGATGGCTGACCCAGCTACGGGACGAACAAATTGAGAACATCCTGGCTTGTGCATGGAATGGAAAGTGGTGGTATCGATGCTTTGATGACGAAGGCACCGCGATCGGCGGGGAAGAGTCCGAGTTTGGCAAAATCTGGATTAATTCACAGACTTGGGCCGTGATCAGTGGAGTCGGCTCCCGTGAACAACATGAAGCGGCGATGAAGGCCGCCAACCATTATCTCAGCACGGACGTGGGACTCATGAAGCTTTATCCGGGATTCAAAACCTGGCCCGATGTAACGCATCCTTTTTCCGGCTATAACCCCGGCAACGGTGAGAACGGGGCGATCTTTTGCCACTCGAACACCTGGGCTATCATCGCGGAAACGATGCTGGGCAATGCGGAACAGGCCTGGAAATACTACAACCAGTTGGTCCCCCACAACGCGCTTCAGAAAATGGGGCTCGAAAAATACAAAAGCGAACCGTATGCGTGGGCCAGCAATATCGTTGGAGTGGAGAATCCAAAGCACGGATGGTCGAATGTTGTGCACATCACAGGCACCGCGGCCTGGATGGACATCGCCGCAACTCAGTATCTCCTGGGCATTCGTGCCCGGTTGGACGGGCTTGAGATTGATCCCTGCATTCCGGGTTGGGAGCGCTTCAGCGTAAAACGCAATTACAGGGGATGCCTGCTTTTAATTGACGTTGTCAATCCATCCAAGGTGTCGAAGGGAGTTCGGTTCGTGGAGGTTGATGGCAAGCGTTTCGATGGGGGAGCGATTCCCTCAACGGCTCTTGTGGCCAACTCAACCGTGAATATCAAAGTGGTTATGGGTTGAGCGGAATGCTCTAAATAAAACTCAAAATAGTGATTGCAATGGATCACTTATTTTTGAGATTGCGAATGAAACATTCAGGCCTTTTCCCATGACATGATCCGATAGCGGTGCGTCGCGTAAGCTCCATTTCGTGTCACAAATCCCGCCTCATTTTTCCACTCCAGGACAACTTCGTTGAAGGCGCCCCGCTCATGATCGAATGACACTCCATCGTCTTCCCACAGGAAGGCCGGTGCCGGGGACTTTCCGTAGACCCGCACGTCCATATCAAAGATCGCGCCATCCGCGCAATGGGACAACGGGCGCGCGAGTGGCAATAGGCTGTTATCGCGCACAAAGATCGGGATCCTCTCCAGGGGCGCAGGAATCACCACGTCCTGTCCGCCCTCGAAACGCTCCCCAGTCCAGAAACAATGCCACGTGCCTTCGGGGAAATAGACGGGCCGCTCCCTCTGCCCCACAAAGGCGGGCGCAACAAGGAGCGATGGACCCACCAGAAAAATATCGTCCAACGGATACACCCTGGCATCGCCGGGATAATCGACGACCAGCGGGCGAAAGGGCGGAAGCCCCGTGCGACGGTAAGTGGCAAACGCGGCATAGAGATACGGAATCAGCCGCATCCGAAGCTGGACGAGATCGCGGCAAATATTTTCGATTTTCTCCCATTCCGGCGCAAAGGAGTCGGCGTTGTTTTTTTCAATCTCCACCTGTTTCCAGGGTGGATTTCGAATCATCCAGCCATTGATCAAAGCTTGCGGTGAAAGCATCGCCAACTGCATTCGGCGGATGAGGTCCTCGGTGGACTCGCATTGGCGCACTTCCGGGCACCAGAGAAGTCCGCTTAAACCGGCCGTCAGAACGCCACGCGCGAAATCGCGGTGATCATAAAGATCGCTGTAGAGCACGGACGAATAAGGCGCAGCCAAAGCGTGGGACGAGCGAACTTCGCCGCATTCGCGACGATTTTGAGAACGAAACGCAACCGTGATCGCTTGTTGATAGAGCACCCCGAACAGGGAGTGCATCTGCTCGCCGTCCAAACCGGAAGGAAAGCGGCTGCACTCGGGAAAGGACCATGGACTACGGATGAAATCAGAGTTGTCGCATTCATCCAGTTTGAATCCCGCAATGCCCTTGGAAACAAATTGACGCAGGTGATAATCGGCAAATATCCGGCGTGTCTCGGGCTGTGCAAAATCGGGGACCAACCCGCCCCAAACGGCCCAGTCTCCGGCATGGCACCGGAGTTCGGGATACAGGGGGGAAGTTGGATGGACAAAGGCATGTTCCCATAGGTTGATCCCGTAGCCCAGGGCCTTGGTTTCCTCCACCAAACGATCAGGTTCCGGAAAACGGTTGCTCCACACAAAAGAACAGGAATAGGCATGGGTCTGCCAGCCGGGTTCGATTCCGAGAATATCACAAGGGATTTCGCGCTCGCGGAATTCGCGCGCCAATCTCATCACAGCATCCTGGGTCGATGGGCCAAATAGCCGATACCAAAAGCCCAGCGCGCGCATGGGAGGCAGGCAGCCTCCGCCAGAAAACAGATTGTAGCGTTGCAAAGCGGTGCGCATATCGGGCCCGCCAAACAAATAAATATCCACTCCGGGAGCAGACGGCACTTCAATCAAAATCTCTCTTTTTTCCAGGGCGCGGGCGGCATAAAGCTCGTCGGTCGTGGTGCTGACGGCGCTTTCATCCGCTTTCACCTCGATAGGGTCCGGTGGGCTTTGATGGGATCCCAACCAGAAATTGGCATAACGGGCGGTATCCACCAGCACGCCGTAACCGCGAGTCGATAGAAAAAAGGGCACGGGCGCATGGGAATCTCCGGTATCCGCCACCGGATCGCTATTGACCCGCAATTGCCTTTTCTTGCCCGTCTGATCCACCGACTTTAATTGAAGCCCCATGCCAAAGAGATGTTCATCCGGCGCCATAGGCAACCGGACCAGGACGCCGCGTTGGCTCAACTTAAAAGTGACCGAACAACCGGTGGCAGGAAGTGCAGTTCCGGGCAGTTGACCTAAAGCCTCGGTTTGAATGGGCTGCCTCCGAAATGCCGTCGGAACTGCCGCTTCCGGGATGCCCAGCCGAATGCGCCAAACCCCGGCGGCTACGGGCTCGGGTTTGCCGCTAAGTTGATCCTGCGCAGATGATATCATCATAAAATTGGCGCTCGGAACCAAAGCCCCGTCAGCGATAGGAAAGGGGCTTCAGGAAGACGCCGCCATCTCGGTCAGGACCTTCCGCAAACGGGGTAAATCGGAAAGTCGGACGGTGCTGGGCCCGTGAGGCGATTTTTTGATTCCTATATCCGGCCAAACGCCCTGGCCTAGAAAACACTGACTATAGTCTTTCAACCCGGCGATGATCGGCACATCCGCGCTCCCGTTTTTTGGATCCCGGATGAGATGTTCGGGGGCAATCTTCTCAATGGTTTCACTGGAAATGTAGGCCAGGTCATTGAGATGAACGAAAGATCGGCAATCTTCCAGAGTGATGGCCGGCCGGTCGGTTTCTCCGCGAAGATATCGGTAATAATCGAGGTGATTCATTAACGGCGTGTCAAAGGGAGCGACGCCGCAGGTCTCGCACCTCCCATCGTTCCAAATAATTTCACCCGCGCTGCCCGCCACATAGCGGATCGTTGCATGCTCGCAAACCACGGTTTCTGCATTAATCCCCTTTTCTCGACAAGCATGCGACACAACCAGTCTGAGCAATACTCCGCTGGCATGGGCTTCAACAAAAAAAGTGTCCGCTCCCTCAATGGCGTGAGCGCGATAAAGTTGAGCTCGTACATCGGTGGTCGCGCCCCAGGAAATGAGAGAACGATTCCCAATCCAAAAAAGCAGGTTGTAAACATAATGACTCAGGGCATTGCCCAGGCAGGAATCGAGAACGAGCTGATTTCCAATCAGCAGCCTTCCACTCCAATCATTGCGTTTAAAGTAAGTGCTGGGCCGATTCCACAAACCTAAAAAGGTTGCTCGTTGTATCGGGCCGAATTCACCGGAGAGAATTCGACGCTTAATGGCAAGACGGGCCGGCTCGATGGTGAAATTGAACCCGACCAGCGTTTTCTTTTTCGCGCGTCGATCCGTCTCGATCATGCGTTCCAGTTCGCTTTCATCAAGGGTCGGAGGCTTTTCCAGGTAGCAGGCCACCCCGGCATCGACGCAGGCGCGATGCATCTCGGCATGCAAAGCCAGGGGAGTTGGAATGACTACGAGATCAAGTTGGTGGGCGCAGTTCTGCAACATGTCGCGATAGTTATCGAAGAACAAGACGCCCCGGCTGGAAAAATTCAGATTGGAGTTTTCATCGACGAAGGCGGAGGGATCGGGATCGCACGTGCAGACAAGACGCACTTCGTTTTCCTTTTCCAGGCGCAGAATCGCCTGGTGATGAGTCTTCGCGTATCCTCCAAGACCAATAATCCCGATGCGAAGCGGAGTCTTCTCATTCATGGTCGACAAGAGGCACTTTGGTGCAGGTAGCAACCGGAAAGCCTGTGAAGTTTGGGCGGGGAATTCGTTCCAATGGGGCAAAAAAATTGTAAAACATATTCGCAAAGAGCTAAATAAGGAGTGTTTTGAACGTGGACTAAACAACGAGGCGGAATCTCAAGCCTGCATTAAACTTAACGAGACGCGTCGATTATTTAACTTGCTCCATCTTATATGGCCCTAAGATCATCATCATAACATTAAAACACTCGCGAGTGCACAAATAAATTTCTTAAATTTTAACGTGCTAACCCATAAAAAGCTTTACGAAAGCCCTGTTCAGAGCACATTCCCCAGCCAAAATTCAAAATTAAATATGTCGGTCGCTTTGCCGAAGCGTAGACTTTTCACTGTTCACAAAAATGCCGATATTTACAAAAACATGCATTCCTCTTTGCTTCTTGCTTCTTTCGGCCGCGCCTCTCTGCGCCCATGTCACCCTGCCTTCCATCTTTTCTGATCACATGGTTCTCCAACGGGAGATGAAAATTCCCGTTTGGGGAACGGCCGGTCCCGGAGAGCAGGTGACTGTCACCCTCAACAATCAAAAGTCGGAGGCTACTGCCGACGCAAGTGGTCAATGGAAGACGACCCTTCCTGCGATGGAAGCCGGGGGGCCCTATGCCTTGACCGCTGCGGGCAGCGATACAGCGACGGTAAACGATGTTCTCATTGGCGAAGTCTGGCTTTTTGCGGGGCAATCCAACATGGAATGGGGAACCGGCTATGTGATCAATCACGATCAGGAGTTGCCGGCGGCCAATTTCCCAAAAATTCGTCTTTGTCAGATTCCTCATACGGTAAAGGATCAACCGGCTGCCGATGTCCCCGCTTCATGGTCCCCCTGTACGCCCGAGAGTGTTTTCAAGTTTTCCGGGGTCGCTTATTTTACGGGCCGGGAATTATTTAAGAAATTGAATGTGCCCATTGGGTTGATCCAGGTTAGCTGGAGCGGCACCAACATCGAGGGATGGATGTCCCACGAGGCGCTTCTCACCGATCCCGATTTCCAACCCCTGCAGGATCGTTGGAGCAAGGTTCTCCAGGCCTATCCCCAAGCCAAAGCCGACTTTGACGCCAAGCTGCCCGAGCTAACCAAGGCTTGGCAGGACGCCTCCGACAAGGCGAAGGCCGAGGGAAAACCCGCCCCCTCGGAGCCGAAACCGCCGGAAGGCCCCGGTTCGCGATACTCCCCGTCCGGAATTTTTAACGGTGCTATTTTCCCCCTCGCGCCCTTCGCTCTCCGCGGGATTGTATGGTACCAGGGGGAAAATAATACTGCATGGGCTTTTCTTTATCGAAAGGAATTGAAGGCGTTGATCACAAGCTGGCGGCACCTCTGGAATGAAGATGATGCTCCTTTCATCATCATCCAGCTCCCAAGTGCCACCCCGTTGCCCCCCACGACCACAAGCAGATGGGCCGAATTGCGGGAATCTCAACTCAAAGGGCTCGAACTGCCGAATACCGGCCTCGTCGTAACAATCGATCTCGGCGATTCGCAGCATCACGAGAATCTCCACCCAAAAAATAAGCAGGACGTAGGGCTGCGCACGGCTCAGTTGGCGGAAAAAATGGCTTACGGCATAGACGTCGTTGCTTCCGGCCCCACTTTCAAAACGGACACCGTTGCGAATGACTCAATCCGCGTTCAGTTTGACAATTCAGACGGACTGAAGACCAAAGATGGAGGTCCCTTGACCGGCTTTGAAATAGCCGGACAAGATAAAAAATATATTTCCGCCACCGCAACCATCGATGGCGACAGCGTCGTGCTTCACTCCGATGCGCTGCAAAATCCACAGACGGTGCGTTACGACTGGGCCGACTATCCCGATGGAAATCTTTACAATGGAGCAAACCTCCCCGCCGGTCCATTTCGGACCGATGACTTTCCGCTGGAAACGAAAAACAACAAGTGACCTGTTGTAATCGGGGTCTTTGAGGCTACGCATCCAACGCCCGCTTTTGAACCGGAAAAATGGGCAAGCCAGAGGCGGACACTCGTCTGCATGCGACTTAAATATATTTAATTATTGCAAATAAGGTTATCTAAGATTAATATTACTGATCTTGGAAATAAATGCTCTGTTGCGGAAAAAGATGTGCCTTGGTCTTTGCCCAAAATGGCTCAAGAAGGCCCCTTGGGTTAACGTGCTAACTTGCGGTTTTTTTGACTTAAAGACATATACGGGAGTAACTTATTTTGTGCCTTCAATTCGCGATTATTACGTTAGGAGCTTAAAGCGCTCGATTCGGACGACATCCTTCAAAGATGGAACCGGAGAGGCGGGCTTTTCCCTTGTGGAACTACTAGTCGTCATAGCCATCGTTGCTTTGATAGCTGTGGCAGGCGGTCCGGCCATCTCCACCCTGGCCTCCAGCGGAAACGCCAACCAAAGTATCTCCCAGTTAAGTGGCATTTTGGAAGAAGCCCGGGAATATGCCGTCGCCCAAAATACCTACGTCTGGGTGACATTCTATGCTGCCACCGCAAGCAACGGTTCGAAGCAAGTGTCGGTCGCGGTGATAGCCTCCTTGGATGGAACGGACCCGGCAGATGCCATCGCTACCCCGTGGCAACAAAATTACTACGGTAATGTTCCGAGCTCCAATCTTGCTCTCGTTAATAAAATCATTACCTTAAAACAACTTTCTTTGGATAGCGCCGGTGCCTTGAAACCTTCGAATCTCCCGGGAGTCCCGGCAGTTGCGGATCCCGCCAATAGTATTGCGACTTATAACAATGGCTTCTTTTCGATTCAATTGCCAGGAACCTCCGCCCCAGCCACTTTTACCCAGGCAATTGAGTTTACCCCCTCTGGTCAAGCTCGAAACAGCGCCAGCCCCGTCGATGTTATCGACGTCGATATGCAGCCCCAAAAAGGCACCGTCAACGATTCGAAAAATATCGCTGTTCTCCGTCTGAACGGATTAACAGGGGAAACCGCAGTCTATCGCCAATAAAAGATAAAATTCCAAAGTTGTATGGATTTATTGAATATTGCCTTTTAGCGAAATGGCGGCAAAATACCGTTTCACTTGCAGCGGGGATGAATGTCGTAAAATCCTCTCCAGCGAAGCCAATATCATATCCCACGGCGAGGGGAATTCATCGCCACCAATTATTACAATATACACGCATTAGAGTGGCAATGTAAACATTGCTGCCATTCTGAAAAATTGCATGACCAACCTTGCGCAAAAGAACCTCCAAATAATAAAAGCCTTCAGCCTGGTTGAAGTGGCCATGGCCGTGGCGATATGTTCGTTTGCCCTCATCGCCATTCTGGGTCTCTTCTTTACAGGCATAAAATCCACCGGGGAATCACAACAGGAGATTCAAGCGGCTAATTTGGCTTCCACGCTCATCTCCATGCGGATGGCCTCACCGACCAACGATATTGTGAACCTGCCCAATTTTGCAATCCCGACGAAATCGATGACGAATCTTTACGCTCCAGTATATCCTGGGAATGTTTCGACCAATTATCTCGGGTCGGATGGACAGACAACGAGCGCCGCCAATGCCGTCTATGGCGTCACCTGCCAGGCGGGCACCAACGCCGTAACGGGAAGCGGCGTGGCCCAAGTCTACTTGATGTTGAGTTGGCCGCCACAAATTAACCCCACGAACCAGGCTGCGGGACGTTATGAACTTATCACCGCTATCCCCCTTCGTTAGAACCCAAGGCCGAATCAGGCACAAGGGCGGTTTCACCTTGGTGGAAATATTGGTGGCCGTTACGATTTTGGTGATCATCGTCCTCCTCTTTGGACAAATGCTCGCCATCATGAGCAAGAGTTGGACCTATGGCCATGGAAGAGCGAATAACTTTACCAAAGCGCGGGCCATGTTGGACTTGCTCGCGCGCGATATTCAAGCCGGTGTCTTTCGCCCGGATTTAGCCGCATTCCCAACCAGCGGAACCACGGCCACATTGGAATTTTACACGCAGCGGCCTGGAATTCCGGGCGCCACCACGACGCAATTACGCTCCATTTCCGTCGTTCAATATACCTTTATAGGGCCAACCAACCCGAATGGGGGAATCCCCAACACCTTGGAACGGGCCGATAGCCCCATCCTATGGACCGACCCGGCAAGTAATCTTTTATTTGGGAGCGCGACAGCCTTCACTCTAACGCCGACGGCGCGGGACACCGCTGGAGGCGTCGTCGCTTTCGAGCTATATTTTATCCAGACGGACGGAACATTCTCCGCCACGTTTACACCCCTCACCACCGGAGGGGTGGCCAATACACCCCACACCCGCGCTGTAAGTATTGCGCTGGCGGTGATCAACGATCAAACCATTCAGCAGCTCACGTCCGCTCAATTGACGACCCTCAATGGCCTTTTAACGACGACCGCCATTCCCGACAACCCACCTAAACACAGCATCAAAGCCTACTGGGACACCTATTTAAACACGACCATGAACTGGAGCAACTATCCCAAGAGCCTGAGCACTGGACTGGCCACTTTTGAACGTTATGTCACCCTCCCAAACTCTCCCTAATAACATCAGAATTCCCGCCCGGGGCAACCGGCGCAGCTTTGCCTTGGTCGCGGCGCTTGCCCTGCTCACAGTCGCGACGATCTTGCTGATTCTCTTTGCCAGCTCGATGACCCTCGACCGCTCCGCGAGCTATAGTTACAGCCAGTCGGTCAAAGCGGGCCAGATCGGCCTGGGCGGATTGCATCTGGTCGTCGGCCAGTTGCAGGCCGAAATGTCCAAGGACGCTCTACCGGACACCAATAATAGCCCTACCGCCGCCGCCATCTTCACCAACGTCACTTCATACAATATCGGTCCCCAGGCCAACGTCACCAATTCGGCTCTCCCGACCCTGATCAAGATGAGCACGAATGCCCCTTTCTTTGTCGGCACAAATAGCGTGACGAGCTATGACAATGGGCTGCTCCAAGCGACCACCAGCAGCACCACAACGCCCTCCCTTAATCTCAGAATGGTCAGCACCAACGTCTGGAACCAGCCCTACTTCGGCACATTCCCCAATACGAATTCCGCGCCTTACTGGGTGCTCATGACTCGAAACGGTCCGACGAATGCCGCGGGCATCACCTTTGGCACCACGGGCAATACCCTCAACAACCCCGCCCCGGCCTATACCACTTTCGCCGTGGGCCGCATCGCCTATGCGGTCTATGATGAGGGAAGTCTCCTCGACATCACAGCCGCGGGATATCCCGGTGCTGGTAGCTCAGCCTCCCTTAGCGCGGCCCAACTGGCCCAGATCAAGG
>Ga0302320_10014362_pt1 | contig 16403 bp, 11 predicted proteins | sample Bog_T0_3_FD_202130 | JGI IMG/M metagenome (GOLD analysis project Ga0302320, IMG submission 202130) | Peat permafrost microbial communities from Stordalen Mire near Abisko, Sweden - Bog_T0_3 | ecosystem: Environmental > Terrestrial > Soil > Wetlands > Peat | place: Sweden: Abisko, Stordalen Mire... | reverse complement strand
GTCCATCCGGGATTCTCCTTGAAGTGTGCTTGGCGGCTCACCTCTCGGAGTCTCTTGGATGGACTCCCGCAAATGTCAAACTGCTACTGCCACCCCGGCAGAGCCGGGGGAACTCCCGGTTGATTAGGGGTGGTAGAGGCTGGCTCCTTGCGCAGCATAAGCGAGACTCGGGAAGGCGCCGCTAACTCCCGTGCCGCTCCCAGAATGCGGCCGAGGTGACGATGGGATATCGCCCGGCAAGCACGAGCAGGTCTTTGTCGCCTGTGATCAGGTAATCGGCCTGTGCCGCATGCAACGTTCCCAGCACCGGGGCATCCTTCCTGTCACGCAGGGCTTTTTCCATTTTTCCGCTGGGCTCTACGATCTCCGCCATGAATATGAAACTGTCGGCAAGGTCGCGGATCTCCGCAGGGCTGAGCTGGATGCGCTGGAGACGCGGCAGCACTCGGACCATCTCATCGAGAATGTAGCGGGACAAGACCACACTGAGCCCGCCCTGCAGCCATGCGCCGACGATTCGCCCCGGAATGCTGCCGGGATAGGCCAAGCCGGATACGATGACGTTGGTGTCGAGCACCACGCGGAGTCCAGGCTTCATCGCCGCCGTTCGCGCGCCACGGCCGCGTCAATCTCCGCCATGCCCTCGCCGGCCGGCAGATCGGCGTAGGCCTCGGCAACCCGCCTGCTCAACGCATCGAAGCGGCCGCGCATCCTGCGAATCCGGGCAAACAATTCAGCGTCAACCAACGCGGCCACGGGCTTGCCGTCCTTGCTGATCACGATGCTGTCGTTCCGGTACTGCACCTGGTTGAGCATCTCGCCCAGGTTCTGGCGAAAGTTGACGGCATTGACCTCCGTGATCATCCCGCTCTCCAATCATATGGACCGATATGATCATTATGACCGCTATGCCGGAGCTTGTCCACCCGACTCCCTGAATTTATGATCGACGTATGAAACACGTCCTGATGTCCTGGAGTAGCGGAAAAGATAGCGCGTGGGCGCTGCACCTGTTGCGCCAACAGGCCGATGTCGAAGTGGTGGGACTGCTGACCACACTGAACTCGGAGTTCCAGCGCGTGGCGATGCACGGAGTGCGGCGGTCGGTGCTGGAAGCGCAGGCCGCGGCGGCTAAGTTGCCGGTGTGGACAGTGCCGCTGCCGTGGCCCTGCTCGAACGAAGTCTATGAGCAGTTGATGAGCGAGGTTTGCACTCGCGCCGTCGAAGAGAAGATTGACGCTGTGGGCTTTGGCGACCTGTTTCTGCCCGACGTGCGCGCGTATCGCGAGAGACAACTGGAGCCGACTGGGCTGGAGCCGCTGTTTCCGCTGTGGGAGATTCCCACCGCCGCGCTGGCGCGGGAGATGATTGCCGGCGGTCTGCGCGCGAAACTTGCCTGCGTGGATACGAAGCAGTTGGCGGGCTCGTTTGCCGGGCGCGAGTTCGATGCGGCGTTGCTCGACGAGCTGCCGCCGGAGATCGACCCTTGCGGAGAGCGCGGCGAGTTTCATACCTGCGTTTACGGCGGCCCGATGTTTACTGGCCCGCTGGCGATTGAAGCCGGGGAGATTGTGAATCGCGACGGGTTCGTCTTTGCGGACTTTCAGTAAACAGGCAATTCCCACAAAGCAGAACAGGGCGGCGCCTGCGGAACAGGCGCCGCCCGTTGTATCTAGCGCAAGGTTTTGAGCGCCGGGTAGAGCTTGCGCCACTTGGCATAGCCGGTCTTGTAGGCTGCGAGATCTGCCGGGTCGGGCTCGATGCGCTGGGCGACCTCGATGGCCTGGGCGCAGGCTACTTCAAGGTTGGCCCAGTGGCCCACGCCTACGCCGGCCATGAGGGCGCAGCCGAATGCGCCGCCTTCTTCCGCAGTGAGCACTTCAACGGGCAAGCCGTAGATGCCGGCCTGGATTTTGCGCCATAGCGGGCCGCGCGCGCCGCCGCCGCCGAGGCGGATAGCGGTGACGGGAATGCCCAGATCGGCGAAGAGCGTGAAGGTGTCCTGGAGCGAGTAGGCCACGCCCTCGAGCACGGCGCGGACAAAGTGAGCGGCGGTGTGGCTGTTCTCGATGCGGGCAAAGGCGGCGCGGACTTCGGGGTCGAGGTGCGGAGTGCGCTCGCCGAGCAGGTAGGGCGCCCACTCGAGGCCGTCGCTGCCGGCGGGAACTTTGGCGGCGGCGGCGCTGAGCTCGTCGTAGTTGTGGCCGGGGAAGAAGGTGTCGCGGACCCAGCGCAGGCTGAGGCCCGCGCCCTGGGTTACGCCCATCACATGCCAGAGGCCGGGGACGGCGTGGCAGAAGGTGTGCATGCGGCCCTTGGGGTCCTTGGTGGGGGCGGCGGTGGCGGCAAAGACCACGCCGGAGGTGCCGATGGTGGCCGAGACCGAGCCCGGCGCTAGAATGCCCATGCCCACAGCGCCCGCGCCCTGGTCGCCGGCGCCGGCGACAACGGGCGTTCCGGCGGGCAGGCCGGTGAGGCCGGCGGCGGCCGAGCTGATGCGGGCGCAGACTTCAGGCGATTCGTAAACCTTGGGGAGCCAGCTCTCGGGAATGCCGGCGGCCTCGGCCACTTCCTTTGACCAGCGGCGATGGGTCACGTCGAGCAACAGCGTACCGCTGGCTTCCTGCACGTCAATGGCGAATTCGCCGGTGAGGCGGTAGCGGACGTAGTCCTTAGGGCACATGATGTGGCGGATTTTGGCGAAGATCTCCGGCTCGCGCTTTTTGACCCAGAGGAGTTTTGTCAGCGTGAAATTGGGCAGGGCTGGATTGCAGGTGAGCTCGATGAGCTTTTCGTAGCCGATCTTTTCGGTGAGCCAGTCGCACTCGGGCTGGGTGCGGGTGTCGCACCAGATGAGCGAGGGGCGCAGGACGGCGCCGTTCTCGTCGAGCATCACGGCCCCGTGCATCTGGCCCGTCAATCCAATCGCCGCGATGGGCTGGCGGGGTTCGGGCGTGGCGGCAAGCGCCTGCTGAATGGCATCCTGCGCGGCGCGCCACCAGTCTTCGGGGTCCTGCTCAGCCCAGCCGGGGTGAGGCGTGCGGAAGGGCGCATGCTCGCTCGATGCCCCGGCAATCAGTTTTCCCGCCGCATCCACAATCACGGCCCGCGTGCCGCCTGTACCTACATCCATTCCCAGGAACCACATGGCTGTTTTCTCCCTTGCGTAAATCGGTTTTTCCAACGCACGTCAGCATATCACCCCAAGGCTCTGCAAGGAACAGCGATCAAGCGCGGCGCGGGCGGCAAATTGCGGGAACTAGCCGTTCAGGTGCCGGTGGAGATCTTCGGGGTGGTTGCAGTGGGCAAAGGCGGTGTCGCGGGAGACGCGGCCGGCGCGCACCAGTTCGGCCAGGGACTGTTCCATGGTCAACATGCCCTCGGAGCGTCCGGTCTCGATGTTGGCGCGGAGCTGATGGTCATCGCCGCGGCGAATGAGGTTGCGCATGGCGCTGGTGGCGACCAGGATTTCCACGGCCGGGTAGCGGCCCTTGCCATTGGCGGCGGGCAGCAGTTGCTGGGAGATGACGGCCAGCAGCGCCAGAGAAAGTTGCTGGCGAATCTGGGTCTGATACCCGGAGGGAAAGGTGTCGAGAATGCGCGAGACGGTTTGCGCGGCGTCGTTGGTGTGGAGCGAGGTGAGCACGAGGTGCCCGGTCTCGGCGGCGGTGAGGGCGGCGGCCATGGTTTCGCTGTCGCGCATTTCGCCGACGAGGATGACGTCGGGATCTTGCCGCAGAACGGCGCGCACGGCCTGGGCGAAGCTGGGTGTGTCATAGCCCAGCTCAATCTGCTCGACCAGCGATTTGCGATTGGCGTGCTGGTACTCGACGGGATCTTCGATGGTGACGATGTGGTCGCGGCGGCTGGCGTTGATGCGGTCAAGCAATGCGGCCATGGTCGAGGTTTTGCCGCAGCCGGTGGCTCCGGTGAGCAGCACCAACCCCTGCCGCCGGTCCGCCAACTGGCCGAGGGATGCCGGGAGATGAAGCGTTTCCAGGGTGGGAATCTGCGCGGGGAGAACCCGGATGGAGGCGGCCAGGGTTCCGCGCTGAAAGTGGAAGTTGGCGCGGAATCTGCCCATCGACCCGCGGACAAAACAGAAGTCGATGCACTTGCGTTCCTGGAGTTCCTTGAGCTGGGCGGCCGTCAGCAGGGGAAGCAACATGCCGCGGATGACCTCGGCGGAGAGCGGGGGGCTTGCATCGGAGGTCAAGTCTCCGTTCACGCGCAGCGTGGCGGGCGAGCCGGCAACCAGGATGATGTCGGAGGCATGGTTTTGGAGAGCAACCGCCAGAAGCTGATCGACCGATCTTTTCTCGGCGGTCCGGTTCCCGGTGGCTGTCCGGTTGAGTTGATTTACCAGCCTTGAGAGTTCATCCTCGTGCTCGTCCATTCCTGCATCATATGATTCCGGCCGTGGCGGGGCAACGGCGGGCGGCAAAGGCGGCGAGTCTCACCATGCAGGACATGCGTCCGAACTGTGACTTATGGCACAGGCAAGGAGATGGAGAGGGGACGAGAATGAGGGGTGTAGCCCGGTAGATTCCGACGCCGGCCTGGAGAAGAAGCATATGAGCGATCTTGCACCGTTGGCTGAAGCGGTTGTGGTTGATCCGCTGGTAGGCCACCCGGCCAACTACCACGTCTTTCACAAGTTCATTGAGCGCTGCAAAAGCCTGCCGGCCTTGTCGACCGCCGTGGTGTGGCCGTTGTCTGAAGTGGCCCTGAAGGGCACGGTGGAAGCCGCGGTGGAGGGCCTGATTGAGCCCACGCTGATTGGCGACGAACCCGCGATGAAGGCGCTGGCGGCCAGGCTGGGGCTGGACATCAGCCACTATCCGATTCTGCACGCGGAGACTGAGACGAAGGCGGCCGAGCTGGGCGTGGCCATGTGCCGCAGCGGCAATGCGCTGGCCATGATGAAGGGCAGCCTGCATACCGACGAGTTGATGAAGGTGGCCATGCACCGCGACACGGGGCTGCGCACCTCGCGGCGCATCTCGCACGTGTTCATCATGGATACGCCGGCCTATGCGCGCACGCTGATGATTACCGACGCGGCCATCAACATCACGCCGGAGCTGGAAGACAAGGTTCACATTGTGCAGAACGCGATTGACCTGGCCCATGCGCTGGGCATTCCCGAGCCCAAAGTGGCGCTGCTGTCGGCGATCGAGACGGTGAACCCCAAGATCAAGTCCACGCTGGACGCGGCGGCGTTGTGCAAGATGGCGGACCGGGGCCAGATCACGGGCGGCATTCTGGACGGGCCGCTGGCCTTTGACACAGCAGTGAGCACCAAGGCCGCGGCCATCAAGCACCTGGTCTCGCCGGTCACGGGCAAGGCAGACATCCTGGTGGTGCCGGATCTGGAGAGCGGCAACATGCTGGCCAAGCAACTGGAGTACCTGGGCGGGGCGCAACTGGCCGGGATTGTGCTGGGGGCGCGCGTGCCGACGATCCTTACCAGCCGCGCAGACTCGGCCGAGACGCGGTTGACCAGTTGCGCGGTGGCGGTGCTGCTGCACTATGCCACGCACCCGGCAGTGAAGGTTTAGATTTTAGTCCGAACCGCAAATTGGAATGGGCGTCCTCTTCATCTTCCGCGGCAAACAGAAACATTTGCCGCGGGGGTTGAGGGGGACGCCCAATTTTTATGGGGCCCGCGACGGCCTCTCTGCGAAACTGAAGATATGCCCGATTCCCTGCCCGCTCTCATCTTCGATCTGGATGGAACCCTCACGGACTCGAAGCCCGGTATTGTGGGCTGCCTCCAAAAGACGGTGGACGCCTGGAAGATTCCCGATGCGGGCACGCTGGACCGTTTTGTCGGCCCTCCGGCGGACCTTTGGCCGGTGGAGCTGCTCCCCGACGGCAGCGCCGAAGAACACGCCGCGCTGGTGCGCGACTACCGCGCCTGCTACGACAGGGAGGGCTGGAAGAACAACTCAGTGTATGCGGGCGTGCGGGAGTTGCTGGTGGAGTTGCGCGGGCAGGGCTTTCCGCTGTACGTCTGCACGTCAAAGCCGGAGCATGCCGCGGTGCGCATTCTGGACCTGTTTGAGCTGACGGGGCTGTTTGAGGCGGTTTATGGGGACAAGGCCGAGTATGCCAACCACAGCAAGGCGCTGCTGCTGGGCACGCTGCTGCGCGAGCACTCGCTGGACAGGGACTCGACCTGGATGATCGGCGACCGTATCTACGACTTTGAGGCGGCGCGGGCCAACGAGATTCGCAGCCTGGGAGCGGGATGGGGCTATGGCGGCCCGGAGGAGTTGGCGTTGGCCGAGGTGGTGGCGGCAACCCCGGCCGAACTACCTGCCCTGATCTCCCGCTAAATCTGCCTGACATCGCTGCTTTCCAGGCTCGGCAAACCTGCGGTGAGCGGAGCCGCCGAGTCTCTCGCCTTTCGCAAGCGGAGATACAACCCTGGTAATCCAGTCGCCCTTCAGGCCGATGAAAAGCGGGAAAGCCCGGGATTTGGGTCGTAGATAGCCTGCAGGTTGTTTGCCGGCGGTGTAGTCTCAAACCATTGTTCCGGGATTCCGGCAGACTCTTAAAGGTCTTCCGGCTATCTCCGATGAAGGAACCAGAGCTGTCTGAAGGGGATTTTGCGTCTTGCGGCACGCCCGGCACGGAGAGCAAGTGGTCCGGCTGTCTATGCCCACCCTCCAAGGGGAGGGATTCCGCTGAGAAAAAGAGGGCATTGCCGGGCACAGAAAGGGCTGACGTGCGCAACCTGGCTGAAGCCAATCTGCTGGCGTTGATCGAGAGCACCGAAGACCCGATCTGGTCAGTGGATCTGGAGTACCGGCTGATTGCCTTCAATGGCGCATTCCTGCGGCACTTCGAGACCACATTCGGGGTTCGTCCGCGGGCGGGGATGCTCCCCGCAGACCTGGCGCCCACGGAAAGAGCGGAATTTCTGCCTCCGCTGTATCGGCGCGCATTGACCCAGGGCCCGTTTCGCACTGAATTTTCTCTGGCCGATGGCCGGGTACTCGATCTCTCTTTGAATCCTATCTTCGTGGACGGACAGGCGACCGGTATTTCTGTCATTGGCAAGGACATCACCGCGAGAAAGGCATCCGAAGCGGCTCTGCTGGAAGCCGAAAAGCGGTATCACGAGATCTTCAGCGGGGCGCTGGAAGGCATGTTCCGGAGCACGCCGGAGGGCAATTTACGGGCCGCCAACCCGGCGCTGGCAAGAATGCTCGGCTACAACTCCGTGGAAGAGGTCATAGGAGAGGTCCAGGACTCGGCGCACGATGTGTGGGGGGACCCCGGCGAGCGCGCGCGGTACTTGAGCCTGCTTGAGCAGAATCCCGTGCTGCTTGGCTTTGAGTGCCAATACAAGCGCAAGGATGGCTCGAAGATCTGGGTGTCGCTTAACGTGCGCAAGGTGTGCGCTCACGATGGGCGCGTGCTTTACCTTGAGGGCTTCATTCAAGACATCACCGCGCGCAAGGAGGCCGTAGAAGCGCTCACGGAACGCGAGGCGCGCTTTCGCAGATTCTTTTACGAGAACGGCTGCGCGATGCTGCTGGTGGATCCGGCCAGCGGCGCCATTGTTGCAGCCAACGATGCGGCTGCTTCGTTCCATTCTCTCCGGCGGGAAGACTTGATCGGCAGGCTCACCGGCGAGATGAGCACGCTGGGCCCGGAGCAGAGCGCCCTCGACAGGCAAATGGCGCTCAACAACAGGCGCAGTGTTTTCAAGTATCGCATCCGGCTTGCGTCCGGCGAAGAGCGCGCTGTCGAAGCTTATACTTCGCCTCTCAATTGGATCGGCAGGCAGGTGCTGTTCTGCATTGTGCACGACATTACCGAACGGCTCCGCACCGAGGAGGCGCTGCGCGAGAGCCTGGACTCTCTCAAAGAGGCGCAGACGGTAGGGGCGCTGGGAAGTTACGTGCTGGATGTCCGGACGGGAGTCTGGACCAGTTCGGATCTGCTGAATGAGTTATTCGGGATCGATGGGAGCTACCCGATGACCGTGGAAGGATGGACGGAGCTGATTCATCCCGGCGACCGGGCGACGATGGCCAGCTATTTTGCCCAGGAGGTGGTTGGAGAGAGGAAGACATTCGACAAGGAGTACCGCATCATCCGCCAGGCGGACCAAACCGAGCGCTGGGTGCATGGCCGGGGCAAACTGGACTTCGATGCACTGGGGCAGCCGGTCAAGATGCGGGGCGTGATCCGGGACATCACCGAACGCAAGCAGGCAGAGCTCAAACTGCGCGCCAGCGAGGAGCGCTATCGCGCCACCTTCGAGCAGGCCCCGATCGGCATCACGCATACGTCCTTCGACGGAAGGTTTCTGCGCTGCAACCCGCGCTTTGCCGAGATCGCCGGCTACACCCGGGAAGAGATCAAAGGCATGAGCTTCCGGCAGATCACCGCGCCGGAGGATCAGGCCGATATCGAGGCCGTCCGGGAGCAGGTGGGGGGGGATGCCGACGCGAACTCGGCCTGGGAGAAGCGGTGCGTGCGCAAAGACGGCAGCCTGACCTGGGTCAAGGTGACGGTGTCAACGCAGCGCGATGCCGAGGGGCAACCGCTTTACTTGATCGCGCTGGTGGAAGACATCAATGCCCGCAAGGAAGCGGAGCAGCGGCTGGCCGCAACCACTGAAGCACTGCGATTGAGCGAGGCGCACTACCGCACCGTGTTCCAAACCAGCGTGGACGGCATCTGCATCAGCCAGTTGAGCGATGGACGGTACATCGATGCGAACCGCGCGTTTCTCGATCTGTTCGGCTACGAGCGCGAAGAGTTGATTGGCCGGACATCGCTGGAACTCAACTTCTGGACCGCTCCTGAGATTCGCCCGCAGATAGCGGAGTCGCTGGGCCGGGGAGAGAGTACCAGGGATGTGGAGACGCAGTTCCGCAAAAAGAACGGGGAGGAGGCATGGATTCTTTTTTCGGCGGCGCCGGTTGAGATCGAGGGCGTTCCCTGCGTCATGAGCATCGTGCGCGACATCTCTGCCGCCAAGGCCGCGGAGGAGCGGCTGGCCGCGGCGCAGCAGGCACAGCAGGCCAGCGAGGCGCGCTACCAGGCCGCATTCGAGACCACTTCAGACACTGTGACCATCTCGCGCCTGAACGATGGGGTCTATATCGAGTGCAACCAGGCCTTCCTCGATGTAATGGGATATGAACGCGAAGAGGTCGTCGGGCGTACGTCTCGGGAATTGAACATCTGGACGGATCGGAGCGATCGGGATCTGCTGGCAGAAGAACTGCGCAAGCACGCACACTGCCGCGAACTGGTGGCCCGGTTCAGGAAGAAGAACGGGGAGATTGTCTGGGGGCAGATGTCGGCCTCGATCATGGCCGTCAACGGAGTTGACTGCATGCTTTGCATCGCCCGCGACATCTCCGCAGCCAAGGCGGCGGAAGAGCGCCTGGCCGCGGCGCAGCGGGCGTTGCAGGCGAGTGAGACGCGTTACCGCACTGCCTTCCAGACCAGCATCGACGCCATCAATATCAACCGCCTCAGCGACGGATGTTATGTGGACTGCAACCAGGCATTCCTGAACATTGTCGGCTATGAGCGTAATGAGGTGATTGGACGAACCTCGCTGGAGCTGAACATCTGGGCGAATCCGCGCGACCGGAAGAACCTGGTGGAGATTCTTCGCCAACATCGCAACTGCCGCGATCTGGAGGCCCAGTTCCGAAAGAAGAACGGGGAGGTTTTCTGGGGGCAGATGTCTGCTTCGGTGATTGAGATCGACGGCGTTCCGTGCATCCTGTCGATCACCAGGGACATTTCCGGCGCCAAGGTGGCCGAGGATGAGATCAGGAGTCTGGCCTTCTACGATCCGCTGACGCGTCTTCCCAACCGGCGCCTGGTCTCGGAGAGGTTGCGCCAGACCCTGGCAGGGAGCGCGCGCAGCAACCGCAAGGGCGCCTTGCTGTTTATCGACCTGGACGACTTCAAGATGTTGAACGATACGCTCGGGCACAAGACCGGCGACCTGCTGCTGCAGGAAGTGGCTCGCCGGCTGACCGGGGCAGTACGCGACGCGGACACGGTGGCGCGGCTGGGCGGCGACGAGTTTGTGGTGATTCTGGAAGACCTGAGCGGGAGCCAGGAAGAAGCCGCGGCCCAGGCAAAGACCGTCGCGGAGAAGATTCTCGCGGCGGTTAGCCAGCCCTACCTGCTGGCCGGCCGCGAGTGCCTGAGCACCTCAAGCGTCGGCATTACCCTGTTTGGCGAGCGAACCGACACCATCGACGACGTGCTGCAACAGGCGGATATCGCGATGTACCAGGCCAAGACTGTGGGGCGCAATACGCTGCGGTTCTTTGCCCCGGCCTTGCAGTCTGCCATCAACGCTCGCGCGTCCATGGAGGAGGATCTCCGCCAGGGGATCGGAACCGACCAGTTCGAGCTCTACTACCAGCCCCAGGTAGCTGCAGGCACTCTGATCGGCGCCGAGGCCCTATTGCGCTGGAAGCATCCTTCGCGCGGCTTCCTGCCGCCCGGAGAGTTCATTCCGCTGGCCGAGCAGACGGGCCAGATTCTGCCCCTGGGAGATTGGGTGCTGGAGACGGCCTGCCGGCAGATTGCGGCATGGGCGCAATGGAAAGAGACAGCGCATCTGACCATCGCGGTAAACATCAGCGCGCGGCAACTGCGCCACCCGGACTTTGTGGACCAGGTGTTGAGCGTGCTTTACCGCACCGGGGCCAACCCGAGGAACCTCGATCTGGAACTTACCGAGAGCATGCTGGTGGAGAATGTGGAGGAGGTCATCGCCAAGATGAGCGCTCTCAAAGCCCATGGCCTGCGGTTTTCTCTGGACGATTTCGGAACCGGCTATTCCTCGCTTGCGTATCTGAAACGCCTGCCCCTGGACCAGTTGAAGATCGACCGGGCGTTCGTCCACGACATGCTGGTCGATGTCACGAGCGGCGCCATTGCGCAGACCATTATTTCTCTGGGCCGGGCCATGGGCTTGTCGGTCATCGCCGAAGGAGTGGAGACCGAAGAACAGCGGGAATTCCTGGCCGCGATGGACTGCCATGCGTTTCAGGGTTTCCTGTTCAGCCGGCCGCTGCCGCTGCATGACTTCCAGTTACTGCTGCCGGATATTGAAGAAGACATTGTAAATACTGTCTGATCGATCATTGCATTGCTTGCGCCGCTTGAAACCGGTTGCAAACTCTTCATCGCTTCGGGAAGAGACTCGGCTCCTGCTCCGCGAGCGAGCATGCCGATGGGCGAATCGCAACCTGGACTCCGCAGCCAAGCTCGCCGGCTCACCGGACACATCGGAGCCAGCGTTGCGCGAGTTCCGAGGAAGATTCGATTCGGAAACCGGGGCGCCGCGCTCAATCCATCGACAGGCTTAACTGGTGGCGCACGTCTGCGCCGCGAATCCAGAAGATGACGTCGGTGGCGATATTGGAGGCGTGGTCGGCGATGCGCTCGAGGTTGCGCGAAACGAGGATGCCGTTCATGGCCTGGATGGTCAGTTGCGGCTTCTCCTGGATGAGCTGGAGCAGATCGGCGTGGGCGCGGCGGTTCATGCGGTCGATCTCGTCGTCCATCTCGCGGACGGTGTCGGCGAGGCGGGCGTCGCCTTCGAGCAGCGCCTGCACGGCGGAGCGAATCATGCGGCCGGCAAACTCGCCCATGGCGGCAAAATCCACCGGGAGATCGGCCTCGCCCATACTCAAAATCTCCTTGGTGCGGCGGGCAATGCCCATGGACTGGTCGCCGATGCGCTCCAGGTCGCCGTTGATCTTGATGACGGCGAGGATGAAGCGCAGGTCGATGGCCATGGGCTGCTCCTTGGCGAGCAACTCGTAGGCCATCTCGTCCAGCTCGCGCTGGGCGGTGTTGATGGCCGTTTCGTTCTGCTTGACGTATTTGCAGAGGCCCTTGTCGCGTTGCAGGTAGGCATCGACCGCGGACTCGACGGCCTGCTGCGCCAGGGCAGCCATGGCCATCAGCTTGTCCTTGAGCTCGGCGAGCTGCAGTTGAAAGTGGATTCGCGGCAAAGGCGTAGTTCTCCTGTTAACAATTGTGCATCATTGCATGTTACGGGGAGACGAATTTGCCTCGCCCCGCACCAAAAATGGAACATCTTGGGGCGCTGAAGCCCGCTACGGATTAGACGCAGCAAGACGGCACAAGGCGGCAGAATGCTCTCGACCGGTTCCAGAGTTCTCGTGCCCTCTCAGGAATCGTGCAGGGTTGCGTTTTCTTGGGGAAAACGCAACTTGAGGGCATTGGCTCCGCGGTACAGCTACTCTGGAACCGGTATAGGCTATCAGCATGAACGCCGCGGAAGATCGAAAGCTCCCCATGCTCAGCATCAATCCCTCCAACTGCGAGCCCCGCCAGGTGTACAAGCTGATGACGGGGATCATTGTGCCCCGGCCCATTGCGCTGGTTTCCACCGTGGACCGGCAGGGCGTGGCCAATCTCGCGCCCTTCAGTTTTTTCTCGGGAGTTGGCTCCAACCCGCCCACGGTGCTGTTCTGCCCCACGTTGCGGGCCGCGGCGCAGACGGCGCCGGGCATGCGCCCGGATACGAGGAAAGACACGCTGCGCAACGTGGAGGAGACCGGGGAATTCGTGATCAATGTGGTCAGCGAGGAGCTGGCGGCGCAGGCCAATGCCGCCTCTGCCGAGGCTGCGCCGGAGGTGAATGAGTTTGAGCTGGCCGGGCTCACCCCGGTTGCCAGCGAGCTGATTGGTCCGCCGCGCGTGGCCGGGTCGCCGGCTCAGATGGAGTGCCGGCTGTTGCAGGTGATCTATACCGGCCGCGTGCCGGGAGCGGGCGTGATCGTGCTGGGCGAGGTGGTGCGCTTTCACCTGCGCGAGGACCTGGTGGAAGATTTTCGCGTCGATCCTGAGCTTCTTTGCGCCGTGGGCCGCATGGCCGGGCACACATGGGTGCGCACACGGGAACGGTTTGAGCTGATCCGGCCCAAGTAGGTCGTGTTCAGGCCCGGGAACGCCGCGTCGGGGAGAAGCCGCCTCGGGGGCTGCTACCTTCTCTTGTATTGGCCGCGCCAGGAGGGCAGGATTTCGACATCGTCGTAGGTTTCGCGGCGATCGCGGCGGGAGGTGCCGCCGTTCAATGCCGAATTCTCCTTGTCCGTCTTCTCCACCAGCGGCTTGGGGGGAAGGAACTCAGGCGGCGCGGTGACCAGGGTCGGCGAGGGGCTGGGCTCGTTCTTCCAGGTTGGAGCCTGCGGAATGGGCGCGGCGGCGCGGGGGTAGACCGGTCGCTGCTGCACCGGTTCGACCGGCAGAGGCGTCACAGGCACGGGTTCAGGCGGCCGGGGCGGATTCTTCATACCCAGGGTCTGGATGAGATTCTTCAGGCCGGTCATCCGGGTGGCCGCGTTGTACTGGGCTTCGACGGGCTGAGGGGCTCTGAGGTCTGTGTCGGCGGTATCGTGTTGCGCCCTGTCGAGCGGGTTTGGCAAGCGCTCCCAGGGTTGGGCCGGAGGCGCCGCAGGTTCGCGCCTTGGGACAGCGGGGGCCGACGCCGGCGCGGGCTCGCGCCTTGCGGCAACGTAAGGCGGCGACGCGGGCGCGGGTTGAGGCTCACGACCCCGGACCGGTTGCGCGAGGGGCGGAGGCGCGGGCCTCTGCGGCAGGTCCCGATTGGTTGGCTGGGACCGCTGGTTCTGTTGCACGGCCTGAGGTTGAGGAACGTCGGGAACCGGCGCGGGCTCCGCCCCCCAGATGCCCTGCGGAGCGCCGTCCACGGCTAGAACCAGCGGCTCATTTTGCGGTGCGGCAGCCGGCTCGGCGGGAATTCCAACAGGGGCGGCCGAAGCGCGGCGGACCACGTCGCGCAGGGGGTTGATGGGCTTCGCGATGGGTGGTGGGACTTTAGCTTCTGTCGTGCCCTGGCGAGAGACCTGTTCGGCGCCTGCTGGAGCGGTGTCGGCAGGAGCCCGGCCTGCTGCCGTTCGCCTTGCGGCAGACCGGCTGGGAGCCGCCGCGCTCTCTGCTTTGGGGACAAGGCCCGCCAAAAGATCGATCTTCGGCTCCGCCTTGTTGCCGGGAACCTTCCTCTTGGGGATCAGGCCGGCAGCGAGGTCGATCCTGGGCGCGGCTTTGGCTGCGTTGGGGGGCAAGCCTTCGGATGGACCTCTTCGCGGAGTATCAGTCTGCGCGCTCATGACTCGACAACCTCGTAGCCTTGACGCTTTGCCTCCACCATAGCAGCTTGCACGTCGCCATCGGGGTACCTGGCCCTCCACTCGGAGACGTAAAACAAGTGCGTGTCCGGCTTGGGCAGATAGTTTGTCCGTGGCATTGCCGGAGGCTGACTGGACGCCAATTGCAGCTTCCTCTGCTGCTGTATGGCTTCAAGATCGCTTTTGAAGGAACCGCTCTGGGCGCGGAGATAGTGTTCCATCTCGCGAATGGAATGCCGGAAGCCCTGGTCGGCCTTATCAAGGCTGATGCGGTTCAGGACAAACCCCACGGCGGCCACATCGAGCCTTTGCAAGCTGTTGGCCGCCTCGCGCAGTTGCGAGTGGGTGGTCACTCCGGATTCGACGATCACGATGGCGGCATCGACGAAACGAGCCAGGTACTCGGTTTCCGCCGAGACTGCCAACGGCGCGGCATCGGTAAGGATAAAGTTCTCCTCGCCGGTTTCAGACATTTCAGCCAGTTGCTGCAGCAGGCCGATGGAACGGCTGCCGCGCTGGGATGCCATTTGGCCGGCTGCTTCCCGGTCGTTGAGGCCCAGGCCTCCGCCGGAGCCGGAATGCGCAGGCAGAGGCTGCGTCCAGGCGGCATCCACCAGCACGGTGGGCTGGCCCATGCTTTGCAGCATGGAGTTCAGCTTGCCGGCCACGGTGGTTACCCCGGCCCCCGAGGCGGTTCCCGTAAAGATGCAACTGCGCACGTTCCCCAATTGATGGGCATGCTCGATGGATGCGGAAAGGCGCAAGAGGTGTTCTTCGGCCACGCCGTCCGAGACCTGATCGAAGTTGGGAAGCTGCGCCATGGGCGTAACACCCAGAACGCGCTCGATATCCGCCGCGATGTAGATTTTTTGATCGAGATTGTTGGCCACCAAAGCCGCCAACATGGCCAGCAACAGTCCGCCCAGCGCGATGGGCACTGCCCTCTTCAGGATGACGGTGTAATTGGGTTGCAGCGGGGGCATGGCCGCGGCCGACAAATGCGCCGCGCCGGGAACGCTGTCTTGCAGCAGCAGATTGTGCAACTGATCGTCCACGCTGGCCTTGCGGGTTTGCAAACGGACAATGTCGGTGGCCAGGTCGTTGGCTCGTTGCAGGCGGGGCGTGGCGCCGGCGGCGGCTCCGGCCATCAGGCCCAGTTGCGCGTTGAGCCGGTCTTCAACGCCGGCGGTGCGGTCAAGGTCGGCACGCAGCTTCTGCTGGATGCGCGAGGCTGCCTTGGCGCGCAGATCCTTGCTCATCGAATCCAGTGAGGCGTCGATCTGGCCCAGTTCGGTGGCGTCGAGCTTGTACTGCGGGTGACTCGGCGTCAGGTTCGACATCTGGCTGATGAGCACGGCGCGGCGCTGGTTGAGCGAGGTCTTCATGCTGATCAAGCCGGGGTCGGCAGTGACCAGTTCTTCGGCTTCGGCATCCAGTGCTTTGGAGGTCTGCTCCTTATCGGCGCCCATCGAGATGAGGTGAGCCTCGGCATCGTCGCGCGCGGTGCGCGCCTTCACCAGTTCCTGGTGGATGTTGGTGATCTCGTCGTCGAAGTGATTGGGAGTCAAGGTGCCGATGGCGGCCACGCCCAGGCTTCCATTCAGCGAGGCCTGCTCGGCACGGTCGGTCTCCAGCTCCTTCTTGATCCGTTCCTGTTCTTCGCGCAGGATCGCCTGCCGCTCGGGATCTCCGGCCTTTTCCTCGCGGGAGACCTTCTCCACCAGGCTGGCGGCCATGGCGTTGGCAAGCTGCGCGGCAACATCCGCGCTGCGGGCCTGCGCCGTGATGGTCACCTCGTAACTGGTTCCCATCCGCGCCACTTCAACGGAGTGGGAGAGGCGCAGAGCGGCGGCCTGATCGCTCTCGCCATACTTCTGCCAGGCGCCCGGCCTGAGCCGGTGAACCGCGCCCAACAGCACGTCCGGATACGAGGCGCTCTGCACCTGCTGGTCGATAAAGGAGTCGTAGGTGGGTTGATCGTCGGGCCAGCGGGGGATATTGCCCGAGTCCATGACCCGGGGCGACACCGGCTGAATATAGACCTGACTCTGCGCAGAGTAGACGGGCCACCGCGTGGCCACGAAAGCAGCGGCAAGGCCCAGGCCGGTCAAAGCGATTCCCACCGCGAGGCGGCGATGCAGTTGCAGGCTGCGCGCCAGGTCAAGACGGAACAAGGGCTGCTCATCGCCCTGCGATGGAGAGCTACCCATGGGGGGC
>Ga0302320_10014361_pt1 | contig 16404 bp, 14 predicted proteins | sample Bog_T0_3_FD_202130 | JGI IMG/M metagenome (GOLD analysis project Ga0302320, IMG submission 202130) | Peat permafrost microbial communities from Stordalen Mire near Abisko, Sweden - Bog_T0_3 | ecosystem: Environmental > Terrestrial > Soil > Wetlands > Peat | place: Sweden: Abisko, Stordalen Mire... | reverse complement strand
CTCATCGACAACAATTGCACTCCCTTCAATCAGGGCCCCGGAACCACGCAGGTCGGCGCGCTCTCCGCATGGCTTCCCTTGAGTTCCAAGTCCACCAATGCTGACGCAGCCATCGCCCAGGTCGCTCCTGGGACAGTCGATGCTTCTGGCAGCATCCTCGAACTGGGTGCGCGTCAAGCCGACGGTACCCTCGCAGCCGCACCACCGGGGGTGTCGTCCAGCGGCGGCAAAGGGGAGACCGCTGGGCTGGGGATGGTCGTGGCTAAAAGCGGACGGACCACGGGCCTCACTTGCGGGACCGTCTCGGCGCTCGATCTGGACGTCAACGTCGATTACTACCAGGACTGTGCGGAAACCAAGCCGTACCTGACCAAGATATTCACGCATCAACTCGCCTTGAGCGGAAACCAGTTCAGCGATGCCGGTGACTCGGGATCGTTGGTGGTCGACACAGCGAATGGCGAGCCGGTTGGGCTGTTCTTCGCCGGTGGAATGGACGCCTCCGGTGTGAGTCAAGGCGTGGCCAGCCCGGCTCCGGATGTGCTGAACGAACTGGGAGCGCAAACCGGCGGAGCTTCGACCTACTCCTTTGTCGGCGGCGCGGACCATGGCGTCAGTTGCCTCAGCTATGGGGATAGCACCGTAGCCCAGGCACAAGCGCGCGCCCTCAGCGATGCTGAGTCGACCCGCGCCGAGTCCGCCCTGGCGCAAGCAAGGCTTCTGGTCAATCCTGCCACGGGGATCCTGGGCGTGAACACAGGCAAAAGCAGCGACCGTCCCGGCGAAGGAGCCATCCTCATGTATGTCGACGAAGCGCTCGCCCCAGCCGTTCCCTCCGTCGTGGATGGCGTGCGCACCGTCGTGATTCCGACCAGCGCACGGGCTGTTTCGTCGGGCTCGGCCCCGCAAACCGCTGTGGGAGCCGGACCCACGCCGTTATCGGTCATTCTTCTGTTGGAGGCGCTGAATGCCAAGCAACAAGTTCGGCACTCCCTGATGCGGCAATACCCGGCATTCTTCGGGATGGGAGTCGGCAAGAGCCTCGACAATCCGAAAGAGGCCGCACTCGTCATCTACGTCGATCGCAAGAGGATCCCTTCCGCGTTACCCGCCATCGTATCGGGGATTCGCACCCGTTTCGTCATCATGGACCGCCTGCACGTCACTCGCTCCTACGCGACGAACGTGCAAGCCACCCCGCGATGCCTGCCGGGGAGTTCCGCACAGCCTCCTTCGCAATTCGACCCTTCGAGTCTGGCAAGAACGCACCGTCCCGCTCTCGATTAACCAAACACCTGCCCGTGCCCCCTGCATTCCGCGTTTTCCAGCGAAATGGGTGGGATGCCAACCAAGGTCGGACCCACACAGGTTCCTACCATGCCCAGCCGACCTCGGAAATGTTCCGACCACCCCGATTCCCCTCGTGAGAGAGAAAAGTCGCCATTTCCATCCATGAAAAAAGGGCAAAGTAGAGTGCTTTGCCCCGCTCAAGAACCTTCTCTGCGCCTATTTGATCGGCTTTGCTTTTCCATCGCGCAAGCTTTGGTCGATCATCGATTTGACCTTGCGGTCGAGCTCCTCTGCCAGCCGCCCCTGTTGTTCACCCAGCCGGCCCTGCTCTTCGCCCAACCTGCCTTGCTGCTCGCCCAGCTTCCCCTGCATCTCCCCGAACTGCCCTTGCTTGGCGCCCACTTCACCTTCCAGTTCGCCCAACCGCCCTTGCAGGTCGCCCAGCTTCCCTTGAAGGTCGGCCAGTTCTTCCTGCGTGACGGTGCTTCCCTTCTTCGCGTTGAGCTTGGCCATTGCCTCATTCAGCTTGGCCATCTCCTTCGAAATGTCCGGCGTTGGAATGCTGGCGGTCTCCTGCTTGCGCCCTAGCTCCTCTTGTTGACGGCCGAGCGCTTCCTCCTTCTCCCCGAGGATCTCCTGTTGGCGCCCAAGCTCGTTAATTGGCTTTTGCATGGCCTCCAGTTGCGACACGAGACTTGAATCGTCAATGAAGTAAGATTTCCCATCGTGCGTGAACCATAGAAACTTTCCATGCGCCAGGCCGCGCGCCTTCTCGACCGTAGCGTGCGTACTGTCATTCCAGTCGCCGGAGAATGTAATCTGCCCCGGACTGGTGACCAGCGCGTAGGAGTTTCCATCCGAGGAATACGAATATGAGTAGCCCCGGCCATTGGATGGGCCGCGCTCATTCGCTTTCATGGACTCGGCTACTTCGTGGGCCTCGGCTGCGGCCTTGTCGGCTTCGGAAGCGGACTGCACTTCCGCTCGCTCATCGGCCGCGTCCTGAACTTCTCCATATCTTGCCGCTGCTGGGGGCGGAGCAGCAGCGGCCTGCGGCGCGGGCGCAGCCTCGGCAGGAATCACTGAGGCTGAACCGCTCAAATCGGCTGGAGCAGCCAACGAAGCGGGAGCGACAGGGGTCGGCGCTTGCACCGCCGTCTGGGTCGACTGAGCCGCTTCCACGCGGATCAGCGCCGTCGCCGCAAACAACGCGATGGGAACGAGAAGTACGGCGGCCAGAACCCGCCGGCTGCTACCGGCAAAGGCCTGGCGGAAGCTGGCTTCATTTAAAAACCGCTCAATTCTCTTTGCGAGATTACTGGTGCGGGCCATGGCGACTCCTAACGCGGTGGGGCGCGGCAGCGCCGCGAATTCAAGAAGAACCTGGGCATAGGAGGTGCGGCTGCCGGCCTCTTCCAAACCGGCGCGGTCGCCTATCGCTTCGCCCAGATCGCAGAGCTTGCGCTTCAGCCACCAGCCCAGCGGACTGAACCAGAACACCGCCGCATACAGGCTCGCCAGCGCTTGCAGATAGAAGTCCCCCTGGCGCACGTGGGACCGCTCATGCGCCAGAACAATGCGCAGCTTCTCGGCATCCCAATTGGCATAGTCCATGTGATGGGAGAAGCAACAGCCGCACTCGCCCGCAGTGGAAGGCCTTGAAAAGAATCGAATTGGGAGTTCGGCGCTAACTGCGCCGGAAGCGCCGTGATCCACAAGCGAAGAGTGATCGCAATTCCCAGGAATAAGCGCACTGCCAAGATCGTCAAGACCGTTGCATACACCAGGCCGACAACCGTCCTCGGTGCAAGACTCCCCCCTCCGGCAAGCCACTTGAGAGGCCCTTTGAACTTCGACGTCGATTGCGATGGCAAGGATGCAACCGGGGCCCCTTCGCCCTCCCGAACAGCTGCAGAATCGAAGGCGACATCGGAAATGGTGGGAGCAGGAAAGCGATCGCCTCTGGGCTTCGCGTTTGCACTTTTGGAGGCCTGCTGCGGTTCGAAGGTGATCCCGGCATCCCTCCTCGGCGACGCAGCCGCCAAATTAGCTGCCGACGGCTTGCTCATCCAATCCGGTGCCGGCAAGCGAAATGAAATGGATGCCGGCAGAATCTGCCACCGCATCATCAGCGGCGTCGTCACTGCAGCCCCCAGCACCAGGCTCCAGACCGCCTTCTGCGCCACGACATTGCGCATGCGCAACAAACTCATGCCAGCCCCCACCACCACCGCGATCAGCAAGGCGCGCAACCCCGCTTCCATCAACTCTGCCATCACGCCGATTCCCCTTTCTCGCTTTGTGCCGGGGCCTTGGAAGGAGTGTCTTTCTGGGCAGCGGCAATCCTCTCCGCCAACCGCTGCAGTTCGGCACGGTCCAACACCTTGGAATCCACCATGCCCACGAGCAATGCCTCCACGGAGCCCTCACAGAACCAGTCAACGATGCGCTTCACGGCGCGACCCGCCACCTTCTGCCTTGTCTGTGCCGGCCGATAGACGAAGGTCCGACTTTCCAACGAATGTTCAAGGTAACCTTTCTCTTCCAGTCGCCGCAGCACCGTGCGAATCGTGGACTCCTTGAGCGGACGTCCCAACTCTTCCCGAACCTGATCCGCAGTGATTGCTGAGCTTCTCCACACAATGGAGAGAATGCTCCGTTCCAATTCGCCCAGTTCCGAAGGATCGTGACTTGGTACAGTGTTACTCATCATAGTGTTACTGAAGGTAGCACATAGGGGAGGTAAGCTGGCAAGCAGTTTTTTTCGAAATAATTTCTCCCCTGTCTCACGGAGGCGCGGAAAAGAGAACTGTCGCTTAAGGCATTTTCGCTTTTGCTGTAGACTACCGTGTCCCATCCTTTCCGCCTTTTCCTGCGGAAAGGGTGGGAAACCCATGAATTCCAGGTCTACACCATTTCGGAAACGGCCATAGCGACCATGAGAGCAGCGAATGGGGAGTCGAAGGACCTGCGGTTGCGCTTCAGGAATTTGCCTTCAACGTCTGAGCCATCCCGCTAAGCTTCCGTCTCGACCGGCGTTACCGGCGCAGCAACAAGAGTTGGGTCATCGGGGAGGAAGATTGAGAACACGCTTCCGGGGGCTCTCCCGCTGGTCGCCGTTCGACTGCGCACATGCACAATCCCGTGGTGCTTGACGATAATCTCCAAGCTCACCCATAGCCCGAGCCCCGTCCCGGTGACCTCTTTGGTGGTGAAGAAAGCTTCGAAGACACGCTTGCGAACCGAGGGCTCCATGCCCGTGCCGGTATCGCCGATGGTAAAACGAATTCCTTTTTGCCGCGGATCTTTCCAGTTCCGCGCACTGCGTGCGCGCACCCATAATCGGCCACCTGCCATCGTTGCATCGATGGCGTTGCCTACCAGGTTGGCAAACACCTGCCGCACCTCCCCGGCAAAGCAGAAGATATCCAGCGCCGGATCGAAGTCGCGCTTGACTTCAATGTTCAGCGTGTTCAACCGGCCATGATAAAGGCTGAGAACCGAGCCAAGGAGTTCGCTCATGTTGGCGCGTGTGGGCAACGTCGATTGTCGATAAAAACGCAGCGTCTGTTGCGTAATCTCGGAGATGCGCTGCGCTTCGTGCTCCGCCATTGCCACATAGTTCAAGGCCGGATCTTCCAGTTGGCAAAAGTTACGCAACAGAAACAGCAGGTTGGTCACCGCTTCCAGTGGATTGTTGATCTCGTGAGCAATCGAGGCGGCGAGCCGGCCCGTGGCGGCTAGCTTTTCCGTGCGCCGCAACGCTTCCTCGCTCCGCTTCCGGTCGCTCGCATCCAGCACGATCATCCCCACCCATCGCACCTGGTGCGGCGTTGTCCGCACCGGGTAGGCGCTCGCCAGCCACGTCCACGCTCGACCCTCCGAACCCATTTGGCCGCTCAGCTCCAGATCGCGCACCGGCGTCTCCGAATTGAACACGCTCAGCACGGTGGTCTCCAGGACTTCGGCCGCCGGTTGCGGGAGCAGTTCCGGCAAGGTCCGCCCCAGGTGCCGGCTCAAGCTCACCCCGGTCATGTCCGCAAACACCTGGTTCACGCGCACAAAGCGGCAGCGGCGGTCGCAGAACGCCAACCCGATGGGCGCATTCGCCAGCATGGAATCCAGCAAGGACAAGGTATCGTTGAGTCCCGCGCGCTGTTCCGCGATCGACGCCACCATCCGGTTGAATGCTTCAATCAGGTCGCCGATCTCGTTGTGAACCCCTACCGGCAAGGGAAAACTGCCACTCATCTCCGGCGAATTCATTAACGCGCGTGTGCCCCGGCGCAGGATCGCCAGCGGCCTTGAGATGGATTGAGCCATGAGCAGGACTAATAACGCCGATGCGGCGATCCAGATGATGCCGAAAATCATGGTGCTGCGCACAATGGAATTGAGTTCTTCAAAATCCCACTTGGAGTCGGTCTCAACCCAAACGAATCCAAGCACCTCAGTACCGGCCCTAATCGCCCGCACCCCTTCCCAGCGATTCTTCCCGAAGGCAAAGACCCTCGGCTCCCCATCCCGCGATAAGGGAATCTGCGCTCGCTCTGCAGGGTCCAGACTGGACTTCGCCGGATCTCCGTCGCTGACGTATTGCACCTGGCCAGCCGGGTCCGTCACTTTGGCAAAGGCGACGCTGGGCGCTTCGCCCATCATCTTCACCGACAGCGCTACCCATGTCGGCCGCTGCTGCTGCAAAGCCTCCGCGGTCTGCAACGCCATGGAGTTGGCCTGATGCAGCAACCGGTGCTCCATCCGCTCATGCACTCCATGCGCCTGCTGACGCACCAGCAGTGCTTCAAACAAACCGATCGACAACACTTCGAGCACAATCAGCCCGGTCAGCATCTGAAATCGAATGGACCGCGGCCACCAGCTCATAGCGAAGCCTTTTACCTCTTTCGAGTGAAAGTCAATTCTCCGCCGCCGGCCGCGGACACTGCAGGAAGCTTGCTTATCTGCCTAACTTCGTCGCCAGGGATTGCGCGATCTGCCGCCCGTGGAAGCGGCCGTTCTCGATAAAGATCTCGTTCGTACGCGAACCCGCTACGATCACTCCCGCTAGATAGATCCCGGGCACGTTGCTTTCCAGGGTCTCTGCGTCGCAGACCGGACGCATGTCTTCGCCCTCGAACCGCACGCCCACCCGCTTCAAAAAATCGAAGTCGGGATGATAGCCGGTCATGGCGAACACAAAATCATTCTTGAGAATCCGTGTTCCCTCGGGAGTTTCAACCACGATCGTGTCCGGCGCAATCTCCACCACTTGCGAACGGAACAGCGCCTTGACCTCGCCATTCTTGATCCGATTTTCGATGTCGGGCTTGATCCAGTATTTCACGTGGCGATGCATCTCGGCGTCCCGATGGATCAGCGTCACCCGCGCCCCGCTGCGCCACAGTTCCAGCGCCGCAATGGCTGCCGAGTTCTTGCCTCCGATCACGGCGACATCTGTCTCGAAGAACGGATGCGGATCGTTGTAATAATGATGGACCTTGCTCAGCCTTTCGCCCGGGATGCCCATGTAATTCGGCAGATCGTAGTAGCCGGTCGATATCGCCAGCTTGCGCGCCTGAAGTTTGCCTTCTCGGCCGAACCGGTCTTCTGTATGCACCGAAAAATCCCCATCCGCTCCGAAGATCTGCTTCACGCAGTGGTACTGCCGCACATCGAGTTTGTAATACGCCGTCACCAGCCGGTAATACTGCAAAGCCTCATTGCGGCTCGGTTTCGGATTGGGACTGGGAAACGGAATGTCACCGATCTCCAGCAGCTCCGGCGTCGTGAAAAACGTCATGTGCGCCGGGTAATGGAAGAGAGAGTTGCAGACGCATCCCTTGTCCACCAGAACCACGCGGAGCCCGGCTTTTTGCGCCTCAATGGCACAAGCCAGGCCCGTCGGCCCCGCCCCAATCACAAGAAAATCAAAAATCTCCTCCACGGCCCCACCTGCGCGCGCATCTTGATTCAAGTCGTTCATGGCTCTAGCTTAGGGCATGGCGCGGATTGTTTGGGAGCGGAAGGAGTGATGGGATGTCTTGTTCTCAGAATGGTAGAATGGTAGCCTTGAATGGTAGAGAGGTGGAATCTAAATGGCGTTGAATATCAAGGACGAGGAGACACATCGGCTCGTAAGCGAGTTGGCCAGAGAGACTGGCGAGAGCCTTACGGCGGCGGTGAGAGTCTCGGTAAAGGAGCGTTTGGAACGCCACCGGGAGGCCCGAAAGCGGGAGGGGCGCATGGAATGGCTGCGCGAACTTACGGCACGGACGGCCCCGTTGATGAACGATGGACGGACATCGAAGGAGCTGATGGACGAACTTTACGATGACGAGACCGGCTTGCCCAAATGATTATTGACTCGTCGGCGCTGATCGCAATTCTCAAACGGGAACTGGGGTGGGAGGCGCTCTCTGAAGCTTTGGATCAATCAAAACTCTCGAGAATGTCCGCCGCCAACTATTTTGAAGCCTCGCTTGTTGTGGACGGATGGAGGAATCCGGTTCTGAGCCGCGAGTGGGACGATTTGGTGGAGAGATTCACCATCCGCATCGAGCCGGTGACTGAATCACAGGCCCGCATAGCCCGCGAGGCCCATCGCGACTATGGCAAAGGTTCCGGCCATCCCGCCAACCTCAAATTCGGCGACTGCTTCAGCTACGCCCTGGCCCGCGAAAAGCGCGAACCCATCCTCTGCAAGGGCGACGACTTCGTGCATACGGATTTGCGATCGGCGCTCGGGAGCTGAGAACTGGCTTCGTTCTGTGCATCGCGACAAACCCAATGACGGAAGGCATCGTCTGCCACCGCACGACGAAAGCCACGTTCGTCAGTTACCCTAAACGGTTCAACTAGGGTTTGCCCGAGGAGTGACTCCATGACCGTGATCCGCCAGGAAGACTTCATCGCCAGCGTCGCTGGCGCCCTGCAATACATTAGCTACTACCATCCAGTCGACTACATTCGCAGCTTGGCCAAAGCCTATGAACGGGAGCAGTCCCCTGCCGCCAAGGACGCCATCGCCCAGATCCTCATCAACAGCCGCATGTGCGCCGAAGGCCACCGTCCCATCTGCCAGGACACCGGCATCGTCAACGCGTTTGTGAAGGTCGGCATGAATGTCCGCTTCGAAAGCGCAGATGGTGCACCCACTCTCGATATGCAGGAGATGGTCAACGAAGGCGTTCGCCGCGCGTATCTCGATCCCGACAACAAGCTACGCGCCTCTCTGCAGTCCGACCCCGCCGGCAAGCGCACCAACACCAAAGACAACACCCCCGCCGTGGTCAATGTGGAGCTGGTCAAGGGGGACAAGGTCGATCTCACCGTCGCCGCCAAGGGCGGAGGTTCCGAAGCCAAAAGCAAGTTCGCCATGCTCAACCCGTCCGACTCGGTGGTTGAGTGGGTGCTCAAGACCGTGCCTACGATGGGCGCCGGCTGGTGCCCGCCCGGCATGCTCGGCATCGGGATTGGCGGGACAGCAGAAAAAGCCATGCTCCTGGCCAAGCAATCTCTCATGGATCCAATTGACATCCAGGACCTCATCGCCCACGGCCCGGTCACCACAGCAGAAAAACTTCGAGTCGAACTCTATGACAAAGTGAATCGCCTCGGCATCGGCGCGCAAGGCCTGGGCGGCCTCACCACCGTGCTCGACGTGAAGGTGGTTGACACTCCCGCCCACGCCGCCAACCTGCCCATCGCCATGATTCCCAACTGCGCCGCCACCCGCCACGCCCACGTTGTGCTTGACGGTTCCGGCCCCGTCTTCCTCGATCCACCCAACCTGGACGACTGGCCCAAGCTCACCTACGACGTCTCTGGCGCACGCCGCGTCCATCTCGATACCGTCAGCCGCGCCGAAGCGGCCACTTGGAAGCCGGGTGAGGTCCTGCTCCTCACCGGCAAACTCCTCACCGGCCGCGATGCTGCTCACAAGCGCATGACCGACATGCTGAGCCGCGGCGAAAAGCTCCCCGTCGATTTCCGGGATCGCTTTATCTACTACGTCGGACCCGTCGACCCAGTGCGTGACGAAGTAGTCGGCCCCGCCGGTCCCACCACCGCCACGCGCATGGACAAATTCACCCGGCAAATGCTCGCCGAAACCGGCCTGCTGGGCATGGTCGGGAAAGCTGAACGCGGTCCCGTGGCCATCGACGCCATCCGCGAGTTCGGCGCCGTCTACCTCATGGCCGTCGGCGGAGCCGCCTACCTGGTCTCGAAGGCGATCTATGGCTCGCGGCTTTTGGCGTTCGAGGACCTGGGCATGGAAGCCATCTACGAGTTCGATGTGCGCGATATGCCCGTCACCGTGGCTGTCGATTCGAAAGGCGCCAGCGTCCACCAAACCGGCCCCGCCGAATGGCAGCAGCGGATCGCCGGAATCCCGATACTGCAGTGAAATGGCACGAACTAGGGACTAGGGACTGAGAAACTTGAGAGCGGGAAAGAACATTCGCAAGCAGAAACACAAAAAGCCCGCCGGGAAAGACAATTCTGTCCGCACCGGCTGGCTTTCCCTAGTCCCTGCTTTTCAGTCCCTGCTCACTGCTTTCCAAGGCGGTACACAATACCGGCCGTGAACCCCAGGTTGCTTTGCTGATTTGAGCCAAAGCCCGTGATGTAATACTCCGGAGCCAGCCGGAATGCAAAGTTGGGAGCCAGGTTGTAATCGGCAAAGATGCTCGCACTGGCGGCAAACGTTGATCCATCGGGATAAAGTACGCCCAGCGTGCCATAGCCATTCGTATCGCCCGTGAAATTGCCATGCGCATACCCAGCCAGCAATCGCGCGGAGAGCGCGTACTTGGGCTGCAGGTAGAAGCGGTAAGTGGGGCCGCCCAGGACCGCATATTGGCTGATGGCAGGCTTGGTCAAACCAACGTCGCCCGCGGGTGGATCGCCCTGCTGCGGCTCAATGAACGCGGTGCCGTAGTTGCCGCGGCCATCGATCGTGGCGCCCAGGCGCTCGTTGAAATAGCGCGTGAAGCCCCCATTCCAGTTGTACTCGTTTACCCTTTGCAACGCGGAACCCGGCCGGAAGCGCAGGTAACCCCCACCGACATAGCCTTCGTAAAGATGGTCGTATGCCTCATGGATCGCGGCAGCGCGACGCTGTTCGCGGCGAGCCTTGATGCGCGCTTGCACACTCATCTGACCCGGACTCTGGGTCGCCACGGGGGTCTGCGGCTCGGGAGCAGGGTTGCTGCTGGAACCCGAAGTCTGCGCTTGAGCAAAAGAAACAGCGGGAAGGGCCGGAATTACGAGCGCCAACAGAATGGCAAGACGGCGAAAAGAGTACATCGGTATTGGGTAACCTCCAGGGGATTACGGAAGCACACTGCCGCTCCGGGCAGCACTCCCCCCTCTTGGTATTAAAACACCTTGAGGGAGCCTTGTGGGTGAACCTGCACTCCATTGGACGCAGACCGCACGGTTTTGCTCCTCAAGCATCAGCGGCACGTGAATGAATCGCCCTCAATCGCCGACAATTTCCAACGAAATAGGCGTTCCCTCAGCTCAATTTAAGACAGATGCACTACGATGAAGTTCATCGGAGGTCGTGGAACATATGGGTCGTCTTGTGCTGGGAATCATCTTGGGGGTCATCCTCGTTGTGGTGGCGGGTCTCGGCTGGCTTCACTTCTCTACCTTGCCGGTCGCTGTAGCGGACAAGCCCTTTCCCATGGAAGCTCAGCTCGTGGAGGTTCCGCTCCATGCCCGCATCGACCGCGAGATGGTCAAGACGCCTCCGGTCCAGGTGAACGAAGCGACCCTGATCGCAGGCGCGCAAATCTACAAGGATCAATGCGCCGCTTGCCATGGAATGCACAACAAGCCTTCCTCCTTCGGCCCGCACATGTATCCCGATGCCCCGCCACTCTGGGAGAAACATCCCCATGGGGATGTGGTCGGCGTCAGCGACGACCCGCCGGGTGAGACCTATTGGAAGGTCGCCAACGGGATCCGCCTCACCGGTATGCCGTCTTACAAGGAAATCCTCACTGACACCGAAATGTGGCAGGTGAGCCTGTTGTTGGCCAACGCCGACAAGCCGCTTCCTCCCGCTGCTCTCGACATCCTTAACGGCGTTGCCGCTCCGCCGGTCGTCCTTCCGTCACCAACGCCAGTGGCTCCCGCACAGTAGCGCCTGGCAAGGCGGACACTTGGCAAAAGCGTTTGGCGATCCGGCTTGACCAGCAAGAAAGGCAACCATGAGCGTGCTCGACTCACTCCGCAAGGGCTTCGGCTTCCTTCTCATGAGCTTCGGTATCTCGCGTCCGGCGCAGAAACCCAAGCCTGCGGCAAAACCTGTTGCGAAGGCAGACGCGGGAAAATAACCCGCTTCGACCTGATCGGGACTCGGGTTCCATACCGATGCCCCGCCAATGAATCTCGAATCATGAATTCGCTGTCATCTTGAGCGAAGTTTGGCTGTCTTCCCGCCAAACGAAGTCGAAGGATCGGCGGCTGCTCTTTTTGGCTCACGCCACGAACTTCTGCCACAGCCGTCCCCCGCTTCCTGCCGGTCCACGGGGATGAAACACATGATCAGAGGGAGCGCCGGTCTCCAGGCGGGCTGTAGCGGCGGCCTCAGGCCCGCGCCGCGCCGTTCCTTTCTGGGAAACCAGCAAATCCCGCACCCACCGCCCCTCCCCACTCATCCAAACTAGGGGCGGCGATCTTTGATACGCTGAGCCTGAAAGGTCATTTGGATGGACGAAAGTTCAAAAGCCGGCAAAAGCAGGTGGCGCGCCTTTTGGGACTTCTTCGTCTTGTTCAGCGGGATTTCAACGGCCTCGAACTTGTCCCGAACTCAGAGCCGCCCCGTCAAAAGCCATGGGCTCTTCCTCTTTCGCCGGAAGGCTGATGTGTCCAAAAGCCCCGCTTCGAAGGCCGATTAACTCGCTCCAGACCATGTGAATTGCTAGAATCCAGACATATGAGCCTTACCCGCCAGCAGGCACTCGACTACTTCCAATCCTCCGACCTCATCGGCCTTGGCTTTGAAGCCGATGCCGTACGTCGTCGCCTGCATCCCGAGGGTGTGGTGAGCTACATCATCGACCGCAACATCAACTACACCAACTTCTGCACCGAATACTGCACCTTCTGCGCCTTTTACCGTCCCCTGAAAGGACCCAAAGCCAGCGAGGGATACATCCTCGAATTCGAGAAGATCTACGAAAAGATCGCCGAAACCCTCGAAATGGGCGGCACCGGCGTGCTCATGCAGGGCGGCATTCATCCCGACCTCAAGATCGATTGGTTCGAGCGCCTCTTCAACGGCATCAAGCAGCGCTTCCCACAGATCTGGCTGCACTGTCTCTCTGCCTCTGAAGTCCTGGCCATCGCCGAGTACTCCGAACTCAGCCTGCGCGACACCATCATCCGCCTCCGCGACGCCGGTCTCGATTCCATCCCCGGCGGCGGCGCTGAAATCCTCGACGACGATGTGCGCAAGCGCATCGCCCGCCTCAAATGCCGCACCGAAGACTGGGTCAGCGTGCACCGCACCGCCCACTCGCTCGGCATGCGCACCACTGCGACGATGATGTTCGGGGTGGGCGAAACCTTCGAGCAGCGCATCAATCATTTTGAAGTGGTCCGCCGTCTCCAAGAAGAAACCGGCGGCTTCACCGCTTTCATCCCCTGGAGCTTCCAGCCCAACTTCACCGCACTCGGCGGTCGCGGCTGGGAAGAAGCCACCTCGGTCGAGTATCTGAAGGTGCTGGCCATCTCCCGCCTCTATCTCGATAACATCGAGAACGTCCAGGCTAGCTGGGTGACTCAAGGTTTGAAGGTGCTTGAGTTAGGCCTGCACTTTGGCGGCAACGACGTAGGCTCGGTCATGTTAGAAGAGAACGTCGTCAAGGCAGCCGGTACCAGTAACTGCACCACCGAAGAAGAGCTGCGCCGCATCATCCGCGACGCCGGCTTCAAGCCCGTCCAGCGCGACACCCTCTACCGCACCATGTTCCTTAACTAGGCTGAGGACGCTTGCTCGATGATCTACTTGGTTGGCTGCAAGCACAATCTTCAGACTTACAACGCTGCGTCGAAGTATTTTCCCAAGGCCCAAGCTGCCTTCAGAGCATTCATTGAGAATGCGATCCTCGCAAACAACATTTCGCTGGTTGCCGAGGAGCTCGCAGACCCATTTGAACCAGACGTGAGCCGCCCTGAACGGGGATCTCGCTCCTCGGTCGCGTGGAATCTTGTAAATGATCTCAAGAGAACCATGGTCATCGAGCACAGGTACTGTGAGCCCTCCCCAGCGGACAAGAGTCTCCGCGGAATAGGGGGAGGTTTTCCATTCATTGAAGAGCCGTGCGATCGTGACTTTAAGGACTTGATTCACAGCGACCGTGAGGCACACTTGCACGATATTGCACATCGCTGGCCGGTCCGCGAGAAGTTCTGGATCGAAAGACTCGGAAGCGACCTCCATCAGCAGGTGCTGTTTATATGCGGGGCGCTACACCGATGTACGTTAGGGAATCGCCTACGAGCAATAGGGGTTGAAACCAAGGTCATTGTGAAGTTATTTCAATACGATCAAGGGCTGCTTAGGTCTCATGTCTCGGCGGCCGAATTTGCTGCATACAAGCAGGTTCGCCGCCATGGCTTCCCCCCAGAAATGGGATGCCCGTGCGTGACTCCCGGATCAATTAGATGAGCTTGTAGCTTTTATGCTACAATAATCCGTGATCGAACTCATCCGTTATAAGCACGTAGATGACCGTGAACCCTATACGGAATGGTTCGGCAACCTCCGTGATGGATTGGCGAAGGCCCGCATCGAATCCAGGTTACGGCAAATAGAGTCCGGGAATCTCGGCGACTGCAAACCAGTTGGCGAGGGCGTTTCTGAGCTGAGGATTCATGTGGGCGCAGGATACAGGGTGTATTGCGGGCGGCACGGTCATCAAATTGTGATTCTGCTTTGCGGCGGAGATAAGGCACGCCAATCGAAGGACATTGTAGAAGCCAAGAAACTCTGGGCAGATTGGAAACGGAGGCAAACATGAAAAAGCTGATCGCCGGCGTATCGCATCATGAGCGCTCACTTGAGGAACTTCGCGCGGATCGAGAGTATGCCATTGCCCTGCTGCAGCTATCCCTGGAATCCCTCGAAAACCCCGAAGAGCGCGGCGGTGCTCTGTTGTCGATCCGCGCCGTCGCTGAAGCCTACGGCGGCTTGGGCGCTGTAGCTGCCGAGGCAGGCATCAGTCGCGAATCCCTCTATCGCTCGCTTTCGCCCAAAGGCAACCCGACCCTCAAGACACTCGTCGCGGTCCTGAAGACCATGGGTCTTCGCCTTTCCGTTACCAATTTACAAAAGGGCGAGAAAGCCCAGAGCAAGAAGCGCAACAACTACGCCGCGGCCTGACCTCCGCTCATCCTCAGGCCGCTAGGCATTAGGGTGCCTCTGCCCACCCCGCGCAACCTCCAGCCCATGCTTCACCAGCGGCAGAATCGAAGTCAGGCTCTCTGAAGCCCCGCGCAAGCTCCCCGGAAGATTCACAATCAACGTCGTCCCTCGCAAACCCGCAATCCCCCGCGACAACCACGCATAGGGGTTCTTCGCCGCACCCACAGACCGCATCGCCTCTGCGAGCCCCGGCACGGCCCGATCGATCACCCGCAGCGTCGCCTCCGGCGTTCGGTCTCGCGGTCCCAGGCCCGTTCCGCCCACTGTCAGTACCAGGTCCGCACTCTCCCGTTCCAGCAATTGAGCAATTGCAGGTTCATCGTCGGCAAGCAAGGCAGTCGCGATCTCCGCATCGCCCCACGCTGCCTGCAACAACGCCACCACCGCCGGGCCCGCGGTGTCGGTCATCAACCCCTGCGAGCACCGATCGGAGATCGTTACAACCATCACCCTCATAGCAAGAATTGTAGAAGCCGCCGCATCCATCTCGCTCCGTGGCTTCGCGATTTCGCAAGCAGCACCTGCCCCCGGGTGCCTCCGGTCTCGCCCTTGAGACCGGGGAGACCGCGGATTCACCCATCCACCAGGCTACCTCGACGGCGCAAGAATCTTGATCGTGCGCAGCCACGTCTCCACGCTCTGCGGCCAGCTCGTCACCGGCAGTTCGGTACGCCGCAAACCGTAACCGTGGCCTCCCTGCGCATAGATGTGCAGCTCCGCCGGCACCTTGGCATTCTTCAATTGCTGGTAATAGACCAGCGCATTCTCGACGTGCACCGGATCGTCTTCCGCCTGCACGATAAAACTTGGTGGCGTGTCCGCCGTGGGATTGATCTCCGCATTGGCGGCGAAGTTGTTGTCCGCCAGCGCCAGATATCCCGGATAGACGATGACCGCAAAATCAGGCCGACAGCTTAATTTGTCAGCCGCATCCATCGAATCGTACAACCGCTTGTCGTAGTGTGTGCTTAAAGCCGCGGCCAAGTGTGCGCCGGCGGAAAACCCCAGCACTCCAATGCGCATTGGATCGATGTGCCACTCCGCCGCATGCTGCCGCACCAGCCCCAGCGCGCGCTGCGCGTCCTGTAACGCCGCCGCCGACTTCGGATAGGGTCCCGTATTCGGAACGCGATACTTCACCAACACACAGGTGATCCCCGCCCCATTCAGCCAATCGCACACTTCCGTCCCTTCCAGATCAATCGCCAGGATGTTGTAACCGCCGCCTGGAAACACCACCACCGCCGCGCCGGAGTTCTTTCCCTTTGCTGGGTAAACCGTCAGCATGGGTTTAGAGACGTTGCCCAGCCGAACCAGCGGGCGCCCGGCAATCAGGTTATCCTTCGCGGTGGTAGTGTCCACCTCTGCGGGCGGGTTCGCAACGGCTCCCGGGGCGACTCCCGGCCACACCGGAAGCGTCGAATGGTCCGCGCTGGGCGGCCATCCCGAACTCTGCGCATCCACACTCGCAATCAAACTCAAGAGGGCACCTGCAACCAAAAATGCTGTTCGTTTCATGATAGGCATTCTCCGCCAAAACCGTCGCAAGGATCATCGCAGTTCACCAGGCGCCTGGGCAAATACGTCTTCCAATAGCCTGCATTATTCACGAATACCTATTGAACAGCTTTTTGGACGGCACGAGATTGCCGAACAAGGCGACGGCGGCGTGA
>Ga0302320_10014355_pt1 | contig 16408 bp, 16 predicted proteins | sample Bog_T0_3_FD_202130 | JGI IMG/M metagenome (GOLD analysis project Ga0302320, IMG submission 202130) | Peat permafrost microbial communities from Stordalen Mire near Abisko, Sweden - Bog_T0_3 | ecosystem: Environmental > Terrestrial > Soil > Wetlands > Peat | place: Sweden: Abisko, Stordalen Mire... | reverse complement strand
CTCCCTTCTTCGCCGGGCTGGAGGAGAAGATCGGCCAGGTGGTGGCCGGCTGCGCGCGCAATCATCGTTTCAATGCCGGCGAATATCTGGGGCACGAAGGCGAACCCGCCGACGAGGTGTTTCTGATCCGGCATGGCAAGGTGGCGCTGGAGATTCTGCCGCCGGGACAGCCGGCCAGCGTGTTTTCCACCCAGGGCGTGGGTGAGATCGTCGGCGCCTCCTGGCTGGTGCCGCCGTATCGATGGCGGTTCGACGCCAGGGCGCTCGAACTGACCAGGGCGATCGGGATCGATGCCCGCTGCCTGCGCGAGAAATTCGAGGCGGACCATAACCTCGGTTATGAAATGATGAAACGATTCTTACCAGTGGTGATGCAGCAACTGGATGAGACGCGGCTGCAGATCCTCGACGTATACGGAAAGCGCGAGACATGAGCGCCGCCGTCCAGGCCGATCCGTTCGTTCCCGACCTGTACCGTGTCGTTCGGACCCGGCGGGAGGCGCGTGACATCACGACTTTGGAACTGGTGCCGCTGGCCGGGGAGCGGCCGGATTACCTGCCGGGCCAGTTCAACATGCTGTACGCGTTCGGCGTCGGCGAGGTTGCGATCAGCATGAGCGGCGATCCGGCGGCGCGTGGCAGTTTCGTGCATACCGTGCGCGATGTCGGCAGAGCCAGCGGGGCCGTTGCGAACCTTGCGGCCGGGGCGATGGTCGGCGTGCGCGGGCCGTACGGTTCGGCGTGGCCGACCACCGCGGCGGAGGGCAGTGACGTGCTGCTGATCGCCGGCGGTCTGGGCCTCGCACCGTTGCGGCCGGCGATCTATCAGGTGCTGGCGCATCGTGAGCGGTACGGACGGGTGGTACTGCTGTATGGCACGCGCACGCCGGATGACATCCTGTACCGGCCGCAACTGGAACAGTGGCGGCGGCGGCTGGATGTGCAGGTGATGGTGACGGTCGATCATGGCGATGCCGAGTGGCGCGGCGATGTGGGCGTGGTGCCGAAACTGATTCCCCGCGCCGGGTTCGATCCGCATCATGCGCTGGCGATGGTATGCGGGCCGGAGGTGATGATGCGCTTCACCGCCGATGCGCTGCGCCAGGCAGGGATCGGCATGGAGCAGATCTACCTGTCGATGGAGCGCAACATGAAATGCGCGATCGGGCTGTGCGGTCATTGCCAGTTCGGCGCCGATTTCGTGTGCAAGGACGGCCCGGTGATGCGCTACGATCGCATTGCCGATATCCTGGCGGTGCGCGAAATCTGAACCTCGCCCAGGTGCTTGATTCATATCAATGCCGTCAACCGGCGTTGACAGGATGATGGCCGCAACTGCTGCAACGGAGGCTCGGATGGCGTCGGTCGATCTTCCCGTTGGCGATCTCCCCGTCGGGACGAAGGCTATCTTGTCACGGCAGGGACTGCAGGCGCTGATCGACGTCCTGGGCGCGCGCGGATACCGGGTGCTGGGTCCGACGCTGCGGGACGGCGCCATCGTCTATGACGACCTTGCCGGCGTGGCCGATCTGCCGGCCGGGTGGACCGACGTGCAGCAGGCCGGGCAGTACCGGCTGGAACGGCGGGCGGACGAGGCGTTGTTCGGCTATGCCGTCGGGCCGTCATCCTGGAAGCGGTTCCTGCATCCGCCGCTGGAACGGCTGTGGCAGACGCAACGGACCAGCAACGGATTTACCGTCACGCCGCCTGATACGACGGTGCCGAAATTCGCCTTCCTCGGCGTGCGCGCCTGCGAACTGCACGCGATCCAGATCCAGGACACGGTGCTGAAGCGCGGCCCGTACCGGGATACCGGCTATGACCGGCGGCGGCAGGACAATTTCCTGATCGCGGTGAACTGCGGTACCGCCGGGGGCACCTGTTTCTGCGTCTCGATGAAGACCGGCCCGGCGGTGGACAGCGGTTTCGATCTTGCACTGACCGAACTGCTGGACGCCGGATCGCACCGTTTCCTGGTGGAAACCGGCAGCGCCGCCGGGGCAGCCGTGCTGGCGGAACTGCCGCGCCAAGCGGCGACGCCGGACGATTGCAGTGCGGCCCAGGTGGTGGTGGCGCGCACGGCCCAGCATATGGGCCGCTCGCTGGACACTGACGGGCTGAAGCAACTGCTGCAGGCGAACCCGGATCATAAGCGGTGGGAAGCGGTGGGCGAACGCTGCCTGAGTTGTGGCAACTGCACGATGGTCTGTCCAACCTGTTTCTGCACCGCGGTGGCGGATCACAGCGACCTCGCAGGCGAAACGGCGGAGCGGGTGCGGCGCTGGGATTCCTGCTTCAACCCGGATTTTTCCTACATCCACGGCGGTACCGTGCGGACCGAAACGAAATCGCGCTACCGGCAATGGATCACCCACAAGCTTGCCTCCTGGATCGATCAATTCGGCACCGCGGGCTGCGTCGGCTGCGGGCGCTGCATGACATGGTGCCCGGTAGGCATCGATATCACCGAAGAGGCGCGGGCGATCCGGGACAATCCGGCCGTTGCCGTGCCGCAAGGCGGTTGATCTTATGACGGTCGGAGAAACGAACCATGGTTGAGATTGTCGGGCTGGAAGGCATTCTGTCGCACCACCCGTTCGCCCAGGGAATGCCGGCGGACGAACTGGCCACGATCTCCGGTTGCTGCAGCAACGCGGTCTATCATCCGGGCGATTATATCTTCCGCGAGAACGAGCCGGCGGACCATTTCTTCCTGATCCGCGAAGGGCTGGTTTCACTGGAGATCCATGTGCCGCAAGGCCCGCCGATCGTGGTGGAGACGCTGGAAAGCGGCGAGATCTTCGGCTGGGGCTGGCTGATACCGCCGTATAAATGGTCAAACGACGCACGGGCGAGCGCGCAGGTGCGGCTGTTGAAGCTGGACGGCGCCTGCCTGCGCGGCAAAATGGACAATAACCGTTCATTGGGCTACGAGATCTACAAGCGCTTCCTGCCGATCATGGCTCGCCGGCTGGCGACGTCGCGACTGCGGATCGTCGAACTGGCAATCGAGCCGCCCGTGCATCCGCGGCGCAGGACCTGACGGCGATGGATGCGCTGGCCGGAAAAGTCGATGCCGCGGTGGACCCGATGGTGCCGATTCCATTTCGCATCACGCGGGTGATCCGGGAGATTCCCGGCGTGTTCACCTGGCATCTCAAGGCATTCGACCGGCGGCCGTTCTGGTTCCGCCCCGGCCAGTTCAACATGGTCTATCAGTTCGGCGTGGGCGAAATTCCGGTCTCGATCAGCGGCGACTGCCGCGAACCGGAAACGCTTGTGCATACAATCCGAGCGGTTGGACCCGTAACGAATGCGATGCAACAGTTGCGGGTTGGGGCGACGGTGGGAATCCGTGGCCCGTTCGGCCGGCCCTGGCCGGTGGATGAAGTGGTCGGCAACGACATCATTTTCGTTACCAGCACGATCGGCCTGGCACCGCTGCGGCCGCTGATCTACGAGGTGCTGCACCGCCGCGCTGATTTCGGCAAAGTGGTGATCTGCTACGGCACGCGCGGCACCGACGACATCATGTACGAGGACTGGCTGCACCGCTGGCGCGCCCGGTTTGATACAAATGTGCATCTGACAGTGCATTCCGCGCCCAGCGGCTATCGCGGGCGGGTCGGTGGCGTCGTCTCGGCGATCAAGGCGGCGCGCATCGACTGGCAGGCCGCGCAGGCCTTCGTCTGCCGATCCGAGGCGCTGACCCGCCAGGCAGTGGATGCGCTGGGCGCCCTCGGGGTCACGACCGATCGCATCTGGGTGACGCTGGAGCGCAACATGCAGTGCGCCGTCGGCCTCTGCGGTCATTGCCAGCTCGGTCCGACTTTCGTCTGCAAGGATGGTCCGGTCTATCGGTTCGACCAGATCGAGCCGCTGTATTCCGTTCGTGAGCTTTGAGGAGCACGGCCGATGCCCAAGGCTGAACGCAAACCCCGCCTGGCAGTCTGGAAGTTCGCCTCCTGCGACGGCTGCCAGTTGACGCTGCTGGATTGCGAGGACGAACTGCTTGCGGTGGCCGCGGCGGTCGAAATCGCCTATTTTCCGGAAGCATCCTCGGTGATGGCGAAGGGGCCGTACGATCTTTCGCTGGTGGAAGGATCGATCACCACGGCGCACGACGCGGAACGCATTCACAAGATCAGGCGCCAGTCGAAGGCGCTGATAACGATCGGCGCCTGTGCGACCTCCGGCGGTATCCAGGCGCTCAGGAATTTCGGCGACATCGATGACATGGTTGCCGCAGTCTATGCGACTCCGAAATACATCAAGACACTGGCGACCTCCACGCCGATTTCGGCGCACGTGAAAGTGGATTTCGAGTTGCACGGCTGCCCGGTCAACAAGGACCAGTTGCTGGAGGTGCTGTCGGCGTTCCTGGCCGGGCGGCGGCCGGCGATCGCCAGCCACAGCGTGTGCGTCGAATGCAAGCTGCGCGGCACAACCTGCGTCATGGTGCAGGGCACGCCGTGCCTGGGGCCGGTGACTCACGCCGGCTGCGGCGCGATCTGCCCGGCCTATAATCGCGGCTGCTACGGCTGTTTCGGTCCGGTGGAGGGCGGCAACACCGCCGCACTGGCGGCCGAATGGACCCGCCTGGGTGCCTCGCCGCGCGATATCCAGCGCGTGTTCAGCACGTTCAACGCCGCCGCAAAACCGTTCCGCAAGGAAAGCGAAGCTCATGGCGACTAGAACCATCCGCGTTGACACCATCGCTCGGATCGAGGGCGAAAGCGGGCTCGACCTGCACGTGCGCGACGGCCGGGTAACCTCGGCGAAACTGACGATTTTCGAGCCGCCCCGCCTGTTCGAGGCGCTGCTGCGCGGCCGCGGCTATGCCGAGGTGCCCGATATTACCGCGCGGATCTGCGGGATCTGTCCGATCGCGTATCAGATGAGCTCGGTGCAGGCGATGGAGGACGCGTTCGGTGTCCACGTCGACGGGCAACTGCGGGAATTGCGCCGGCTGATCTATTTCGGCGAATGGATCGAAAGCCACGGGCTGCACATCGTGATGCTGCATGCGCCGGATTTCCTGGGGTTCCAGGACGGTATCCAGATGGCGGCCGAACACGGCGACGCGGTGCGCGGCGGCCTGGCGCTCAAAAAGGTCGGCAATGCGCTCATGACGTTGCTGGGCGGCCGTGAAATACATCCGGTGAACGTCCGCGTCGGCGGCTTCTACCGCGTGCCCGACCCGAAGGAATTCGCACCGATTACCGAACAACTCCATCGCGCGCGCGACCTCGCGGTGGCAACGTTGCGCTGGGTGGCCGCATTTCCCTTCCCCGACTACGAGCGCGACTACGAATTCGTGGCGCTGCGCCATGCCAGCGAATACGCCATCATCGGCGACCGTATCGTATCGAACCGCGGCCTGGATATCGCGATCGGCGAATATGACAGCCAGTTCGAGGAGCGGCATGTTTCGCACTCGACATCGCTGCAATCGGTGCTGAAACGGCGCGGCAGCTATCTGGTCGGCCCGATGGCGCGGTATGCGCTGAATTTCGACCGGTTGCCGGCGGATATCCAGGCGCTGGCGAAGGAGGCCGGGCTGGGACCGGTGTGCCGCAATCCGTTTCAAAGTATCATCGTCCGCGCGGTCGAGGTGGTGTATGCCTGCGACGAGTCGCTGCGCATCATTGCGGCGTACCGCAAGCCGGATGCGCCGGCGATAGCGCTGGAACCGCGCGCCTCCGTCGGACACGGCTGCACCGAGGCGCCGCGCGGGATGATCTACCACCGTTACGAAATCGCCGCCGACGGCAGCGTGGTGTCGGCGCGTATCGTTCCGCCGACGTCGCAGAACCAACTGGCGATCGAGGAGGATCTCTGTGCGGTGGCGTCCACGGCGCTGGACCTGCCGGACGATGCGTTGCGGGACAAATGCGAGCAGACGATCCGCAACTATGATCCTTGCATATCCTGCTCGTGTCACTTTCTCAGGCTGGCGGTGCATCGGACATGACCAAGCGTAAGCGTGCGGCGACGCCGATCCCGCCGGTTCTGGTGGTTGGCATCGGCAATCCCGATCGCGGCGATGACGGCGTGGGGCCGCTCGTGGTGCGGCAGGTGGCGGAGCATCTGCCGCCGGATCTGATTTGTCACGTCGGGATCATCGAGCGAACCGGCGATGCGCTGGCGCTGATCGATGACTGGGCCGGGCGGGACGCGGTGGTGCTGGTGGATGCGGCGGCGCCGGTGTCGGTGTCGGGCCGGGTGCACCGGATTGATCTGCTGGAAGACCGGTTGCCGGACGACATGTCATTGTCTTCAACACATGCGTTCGGGGTGGCGGCCGCGGTCGGCCTGGCGCGGACGCTGGGACTGCTGCCGCGGCGGGTGATCGTCTATGCCGTCGAGGGCGAACAGTTCGTTCCGGGCGCGCCGGTCAGCGAGGCGGTGGCGGCAGCGGTTGCCGGCGTCGCGACCCTGGTGGCCGAGGAGGTTGCCGGCCTGCTGCGGGAGCCCGTCGCGGTTTAACGGCGCGCGTCAGCGGGCGCCGATGCCGAACAGCACCACGCGGATGGTGGCGAAGAGTATCCGCAGGTCCAACCACAAGCTATGGTTGTGAACATAGTATAGATCATACGCAAGCTTGGCAAACGCGTCCTCAACCGAGGCACCATATGGATAATTGATCTGCGCCCAGCCGGTGATGCCGGGCAGCACACGGGTGCGTTCATCGAAACGAGGAATCACCGGTCGCAACTGCTCGACAAAGAACGGACGTTCCGGGCGGGGGCCGACCAGGCTCATTTCGCCGCGCAGGACGTTGATCAGTTGCGGCAGTTCGTCGATGCGCGCGGTGCGGATGAAGCCGCCGACCCGGGTGACGCGCGGGTCGCGCTGCGACGCCCAGCTTGGGCCGGCGGCTTCGGCGTCGATCCGCATGCTGCGGAATTTCAGCACGGTGAATACGCGGCCATGCAGTCCGACGCGGGACTGGCGGTAGAGCAGCGGGCCAGGGGAGTCGATTTTGATCAGGCAGGCCACGATCAGCAGCAGCGGGAAGGTCAGGACGAGCAGCAGCAGGCTGCCGCATATGTCGCGGATGCGGCGGGCGGTGGCGTGGCGAGCGGTTACACGTGTACCAAGTTCCGGGATTCCAGAGCGGAACATTTCGGCAGTACGCTGGATCGGATCGATCGTGGTATCGCTCATGACATCGCGCCTCTGATGGTCTTGTGGCTGCGCCGCCCCCCCTTGGTTCGGCGGTGTCAGGTTTACACTTCGATTTGTCTTTCGCGCTGTGTCGTAGGTCACGTGACCGTATCTATCATGATGCGTGAATGATCCGTGAGTGCCTGGGCACGTATTGGGCTGATGGTTTTGTTCACCGTGTCGTGATCGCAGCAAGGACATGGCAGGCGCCACCGCGTGCCGCGCCGTCCGCGTAGCCGACGCCGGATCGATCCTGTAGCGTGGCCGTCATGATGACCCCGAAGCTGCATACTTCCATACTCGATGCGCTGGCGCGGCACGCCTTGCTGCGCCATTTCGCCGTGGAGGATGTGCACGCGATGGTGGCGCAGGCCGCCGTGCACATGTTTGCCGAACGGCAGGCGCTGTTCGAACAGGGCGAATCCGGCCGGACCGTGCTGGTTGTAATACAGGGGTATGTAAAGCTGTCGGCGACGACGCCGAGCGGGCGCGAGGTGGTGTTCGACGTGGTCGGTCCGAACGATCTGTTCGGCGAACTGGCGGTGCTGACGGACCAGCCTCGGGCCGCGACCGCGACCGCGCTGTCGCCGGGTTCGCTGCTGGCGATCGAGGGGCGCTCATTCCGCGCGGCGCTGGCTCGCGCGCCGGAGGCGATGTTCTGGATCATCCGCCTGCTCGGGCGGCGGTTGAACCGGGCAACGGAACAGATGACCGACGGGCTGGATCTGCCGGCGCCGGGGCGGGTGGCAAAGGCGCTGCTGCAACTGGCCGCGCTGCATTCGCGGCCGGTCGCCGAGGGGCTGGAAATCAGCCTGTCCCTGTCGCAGCGGGAACTCGGCGGGATGACCGGACTGATCCGCGAGAGTATCAACAAGCATCTGGGGTTGTGGCGCGATTCCGGCTGGCTCAGCCTGACCGGGCGGACCATCACGCTGCACGATGTGGCGGCGCTGCGGGCCCTGCTGCGGGAGTTCGAGGCGGGCTGAGGCTGTCCTATCGGTTCGGCCCGAAACGCATAGCACGCCATGTCATCCTCGGCGGTTACCCCATCGGTCTGCCGCATTGACCTGCTGATTTCGCGCACAACCGCCACTGACAACCTTCCATGCCACCGGCATTAACCGCCTATTAATAGTGTGACGCTTACAACTGGAGGCTCCGGCGCGGGGGACTCCATGTCATGCGGATCGCCATCATCATTCCGGCTTTCAACGTGGCGCCGTTTGTCGGTGAGACGATTCAGTCGGTGCTGGAACAGACCCACCGGGACTGGGATCTGCTGGTTGTGGATGACGGCTCTACCGATGCAACGGCAGCGGTTGCCGGCGGGTTCAGCGATCCGCGCATCCGGCTGCTCCAGCAGGCGCATGCAGGTGTATCGGCGGCCCGCAATCATGGGTTGCACCAGGCCGGCGCGGCGGATGCCGTGCTGTTCCTGGATGGCGATGACTGGCTGGCCGCGGACGCGCTGGCGGCGCTGTCTGATACGCTGGCCGCCGCGCCCTGGGCCGTCGCCGCATGCGGGCGTGTGGCTCGAGTTGGCGCAGACGGCGTTGCCCATCCGTCAGGCGCGCCGCCAGACGGTTGTATGCTGGAACGGTTGCTGCGGCACAATCATTTCGCCAATGGCGGGCATTTGCTGATCCGCCAGGAAGCGATCGAAGCGGCCGGCGATTTCCGCACCGACCTGTCCTACGGCGAGGACTGGGAATACTGGACGCGGCTGGCGCTGCTCGGCGAGTTCGCCGCGGTCAGGTCGCGGGCGCCGGTCTTGTTCGTGCGCGAACGTTTCGGCGGCGCCATGCTGTCGCATGCGACCGATCCGGCGGCGAGCCGGCCGGCGCTGGAGGCGATTCACCGCAACCCTGCGTTGTCGGACCGCATCGGGCAGCCGCGGCTGGCCGATCTGCGGCACCGCGCGGAGGCCGAACTGGCCTGGTCGGTGGGGCGGGAACTGATCCGGCACGGCCACCGGCACGACGGGATGCGCTGGCTCGTTCGGTCGGTCCGGCGGGCGCCGATTCCGCGCCGGCTGGTGCTGATCCTGGTTTCCTGGCTGGGGTTCGGACCGTTCCGCCCATACCGCGCCGCCGCCTGAGAGACGGTTCGTCACGCTTTCGGCACACTGATTGACAGTGATCACGGATTCTGTGCCAACTATCCCGTGCAATCGTATTTTGGCTTGCCTTTCTGCGCTTCCGGCTTCGGGTGCCTCAGGAGGTCCAAAGACCCGGTTGTCTTTAGCTAGCGTGTGATCTTGCACGCGGCGTGGACGGAGAAGTGCGCAGTTATGGCTACTGGTACGGTCAAGTGGTTTAACACCACAAAGGGATACGGTTTCATCATGCCGCAGGATGGTGGCAAAGATGTGTTCGTCCACATCACCGCAGTTCAGGCCGCTGGCCTGCGCGGCCTGGACGAAGGTCAGAAAGTCACGTTCGACGTCGCGATGGAGCGTGGGAAATCCACCGCGACAAATCTGAAGCCCGCATAGGCTTCGGATAGGCTTGCCTAAGCGGCCGGCTGATGGGACAGCCGGTCGTAATCTCGAGGAGGATAAACCATGGCCGTCGGAACGGTTAAATGGTTCAACGCGACCAAAGGGTATGGCTTCATCATGCCGCAGGACGGCGGCAAGGATGTGTTCGTGCACATCACCGCAGTGCAGGCCGCGGGCCTCAAGGGCCTGAATGACGGCCAGAAGGTCAGTTACGAAGTGGCGATGGAACGTGGCAAGGCCGCCGCGACCAATCTGAAGCTGGCTTAGCCCGCCACTTCCTTTCCGAACGCCCTCGCTGGCCCGTCACCGACGGCGCCAACTATTTCGCTCGCGCTCCGCGGGTCCGGTTTCGGCGTAAACACGCAGGCAACGTGGCGCCCGAGCGGCGGTCACGGGGCTGCGGTAGCGTTCCGAAAACGCCCGCGTCCCCCAAGCATACAACCAGACATAATTTTTCCATTTATTTCTACACCTAATAGTTGCATCCACGACGGTTGTTGCGCTATCGTTCCGCTGCCATGAGATATTTTCTGGACTTTGAAAAGCCAATCGCCGAACTCGAAGGCAAAATCGAGGAGTTGCGCCGGAGCGCCGCCCCAACGGGCATCGACGTCGATGCCGATATCAGACACCTCAGCGGGCTGATCGACCGCGAACTGCGCACGATCTATGAGGCTCTGACACCGTGGCAGAAGACCTTGGTGGCGCGACATCCGGAACGGCCGAAGGCCAAGGACTACGTCGCCGCCCTGATCACCGAGTTCACGCCGCTGTGCGGGGACCGGGCGTTCGGCGACGATCAGGCGGTGATCGGCGGGCTCGGGCGGCTCAACGGCCGGTCGGTCATGGTGCTGGGCACCGAGAAAGGTAACGACACCGAGAGCAGGGTTAAGCACAATTTCGGGATGGCGCGGCCCGAGGGCTATCGCAAGGCGCGGCGGCTGATGCAACTGGCCGGGCGGTTCGGCCTGCCGCTCGTCACCTTTGTCGACACGCCCGGCGCGTTTCCCGGAATCGATGCAGAGGCTCGGGGGCAGTCGGAAGCGATTGCGCAGTCGATCGGGGCATGCCTGGATGCCCCAGTTCCCGTGGTGGTTGCAATGATCGGGGAGGGCGGTTCCGGCGGAGCGTTGCCGTTCGCCGTCGGCGACTGTGTGCTAATGCTGGAACATGCGGTGTATTCGGTAATCTCGCCGGAGGGTTGTGCCGCGATCCTCTGGCGGGATGCCGCCATGGCGCCGGTGGCGGCGGAGGCGCTGCATCTGACCGCGGAGGATCTCCGCCGCCTGCATGTGGTGGATTCGGTCATCGGCGAACCCATGGGTGGTGCACACCGCGATCCGGCTGCGGCAATCCGAGCGGTCGGGGAGATGATGGCAGAGGTTCTGGAACAGTTGGTGGCGATGGACTGGCAGACGGTGCGCGCTCGGCGGCAGGAGAAATTTCTGTCGATGGGCAACCAGCCGCAGCCGCGGCAGGTTCGGCTGGCGGCGGAATAAAGCCGCCGCCGGTCGCGGCGTCACATGCGGCAAAGGTGGCGCCCTCGCCCGCCCGGCGATCCTCCTGATAACCCCGACCCCTATCGCCCGCCGCCTGGTAAAAGCTCAGGCGGCGCGGCCGACTGGCTGGGTGTTGGCGGCGGCGCGCCGGGTCTGCGGGTTGGGCGAGGATCGTAGGTGGCGGTCGATCGTGACGAGCAGCGCATCGAAGTCGGCTGACTTGCCCAGCACTTCGTCGAACACGCTGCCGGGTTCGCGTTCCTTTTCCTGCAGTCGCGCGGGTGTCGCGGTCAGGGCGATCAGGCGCGGGCGGATGTGCTCTTGCATCAGCTCGATCACCAGCGCGCCGGTGGCAAGCCCATCCATTTCTGGCAAATTATAGTCAACCAGAACCAGATCGAAACAGCCCTCGCGGATTTTACGCAGCGCTTCCAGGCCGTTGCACGCCGACTCGATGACATAGCCGCGGTGTTGCAGTACATCGGTCAGCAACTGGCACTGAAGTTCATCGTCCTCGGCCAGCAGGATCCGCGGCAGGCCAGGATCGTCGCCATTGGCACCGGGGCGTTCCGGTTCGGCGTCGTAGTCTTCCCATTCCTTCAGCACCAGCGCCGATCCGGCCGCCTCCAGCGATGCCGCGTCGGGTACCGCTTCAAGCAGGGCACGGATTGAGGTCAGCAGGCCGGAAAAGTCTGATGACTTGCCAATAATGGTGTCAAAGGCACTCGTGGTGCCGCTCTCCCGCGCCGTCAGATCCTCGGGCGTTGCGGTCAAGGCGATCAGGATCGGGCGCACGAGTTGCCCCATCAGGTCGTCGATCAGCCTGGCCACCGCAAGGCCGTTGATTTCGGGGATGGAGTAATCGACCAGGACCACATCAAACAGGCCGGGCTGAATCTTGCGCACCGCGTCCAGCCCACTGGTGACGGCATCGACAGCAAAACCAGACGTCTTCAGAAAGGACTTCAGCACCTGCGCCTGCAGCTCGTCATCTTCGACGATCAGGATCCGGACCTGCTGGCTGCGGTTGTTCAGAACCGGGGGCACCCTGGCCGAAAAGCGCGCCGTGCGTTCGCGGATAGCCTGGACGGTTGCTTCAATCGTCCCGATAAGGGCTTCGGCGAGCGCGGGGGCTTCGTCCCCCCCCGATCGGACCGCCTTGTCGAACCGCCGCCCCAGTGCGGCCAGCCGTTCAAAGCCGAACAGTCCAGCGCTGCCGGCGAGCGTATGCACTGCGTGCGCGACCTGATCGCCGTCACGCAACATCGCCTCGACGTCATTCAGCCCGACCAGCAGTTCTTTGGCATCGCGCAGCATGCTGTCGAGGTAAGCGGCAACAGCGTCGGGCGCGAGGTAGGCGGTCGTGTTGTCGAACGCTTTGGCGTCGATGACCTGCAGCTCGGAGCCGATCATCGGGACGGTCTTGACCACCGCGGTGGACAGGGCGGCAAGCACGCCGGTGTGCGCCCGCCCGGCTTCGGCTGCGCGCGTCGCAGCGGCGAGCAAGGCCGCCTGGTCGAACGGCTTCGCGAGATGGCCGTCCATTCCGGCCTTGCGGCATTCCTCGACCTGTTCGGTGAATGCATGCGCGGTCATCGCGACGATGGGAACCCGCCCGCGGTCACCGCCAAGGGCGCGGATGCGGCGGGTCGCCTCAAGGCCATCCATCCGCGGCATGCGCACATCCATCAGCACGACGTCGAACATCGCGTTTTCCACCGCCGCGACGGCTTCCTCGCCGTCTTCGGCGCAGGTGACCGTATGGCCGGCGGCGCTGAGGAACGACCCGGCGATGTCGCGGTTCATCATGACATCGTCAACGACCAGCACGTTCATCGGATGCGACGCGGCCGTTCCCGGGTTAGTCACCTCCTTGCGGTGGGCAGCGGCGGCGGCCGGGTGCACCGATTCCGCAACAGGCGGCGCGACCGGCGGCAAGGCAGGCGCCGTAACAGGGGGCGCCCCCAGCGCCGGCGCCGTGGCAGGCACCGTCGCGGTCGGGACGGCGTTCAGAGGCAGTTCCAGCCAGAACACGCTGCCGCCGTTCGGATTGTCGTCATGTCCCATCTGGGCGCCCATCAGCGCGGCTAGTCTGGCCGACAGAGCGAGGCCAAGGCCAGCGCCCTCGACCCCGTGGACCGGCGCGTTGTCCAGCCGCTCGAATTCCTTGAACAGGCGCTGGCGCTGGTCGCCAGGGATTCCCGGGCCGGTGTCGGTGACCTCCACGCGCAGCGCCGCACAGTCCGCCAGGGTTCGCAGGCGCAGTTCGACAGCCCCCCGGCTGGTGAACTTCACCGCATTGCCCAGCAGATTGAACAGCACCTGCCGCAGCCGCATCGGATCGGTGACAAGCGTGCACCGTGTGCCGGGCGACACGGCCAGGGTGATCGTCAGCTTCTTCGCCTCGGCTTCCGGGCGCACCAGATCGAGGCACGCCGTCGCGATGGCCTTGATGTCGCACTCCACCAGCCGCACTTCGGCCCGCTCCGCCTCGATCTCAGACAGATCGAGCACACAGGTGATCATCTGTAGCAAATGCTTGCCCGCGGTGAGCATGGCATCCACCCGCGTGGCCTGGGTTGCGCTGAGACCGCCTTCCATGTGCAGCAGTTCGGCATAACCGAGGATGCCGTTCAACGGCGTGCGTAACTCATGGCTGACGCTGGCGAGGAAGCGCGACTTGGCCTTGTTGGCGTGCCGCGCGCGATCACGTTCCTTGGCCAGATGGCGGGCGAGACGTTCCAGTTCGGCATTGGCGGCGCGCAGCTGTTGCTCGCGGGCGTCGCGGTGCGTGAGATCATGCGCAATCTTGGAAGCGCCGATGATTTTTCCGTGCGCGTCACGGATCGGTGAGACGGAGAGAGAGACCGCAATGGTCCTGCCGTCCTTACACACGCGTTTCGTCTCAAAATGGACGATTTTTTCCGCCCGCCGGACGCGTTCGAGGATGGAGGCCTCTTCGTCGATTCGGTCGGGCGGAATGATGGCCATAATCGGGTGGCCGACGATGTCCTGCGCAGTGAAGCCGAACATCGATTCAGCGGCTTTGTTCCAGGAGGTGACAATGCCGTCGAGATTCTTGCCGATGATCGCATCGTCTGACGATTCGGCAATCGCCGCGAGCCAGAATCGCGCCTCAGCTTCCGAATCCATCGGCGGCCGAACCGGCGGGTTCGGATCAGGATCGGCGCCGTTGGCGTTCAGGCTGCCCGGTTCAAACGCATTCGACATGACGACGCCCCCAAACCACGGTTGCAAGCCGCCTCCGGCCCTTCCCGGAGTTCGGTTGTAATTCCACACGCCCTTGCTGAAGAGCCATGTTGCAATCGCGATCCATTTTTTGGTTATCGCCACGTCCGCTTCAGCCTGGCCACGTCCGGCATCCCTGGATTGACGGTGATTTTACCGCGCGACCGGGAACCCGGATACTTCAGCCGCGCGATACTTACCCGCAGAGTGTGAACCAAACGTTAATGCTATGTGGAAAGCCCTGCGTAGCATTACGAGCATTTGTTTGCCGACGTGTGTTGCCATCATAGTGAGCATCGCTCGGCGCTTGGGTCGCTATCAACACTGTTCACACTATGTTACATGACGACAGCCGGACGTGACCTAGATATAGTGTTGTGGCACATAAACCTGCCTGAATGCCTGATTTGGGGAACCTGTAACATGACGCGCGCGTATATGGCCCTGGGGGTTGTCTCGGTTCTGGCACTGGGCGCATGCACGGTGGCGCCGCCGCAAGGTCCGAGCGTGATGGCGCTGCCACAGCAAGGAAAATCGTTCGAGGCGTTCCAGCAGGATGACGCGACCTGCCGCGGGTTTGCCTCGCAGCAGACCGGCGGGGCATCGGCGGCACAGGCGGCGAACAATAGCGCGGTCGGCAGTGCGGTGCTGGGCACCGCGCTCGGCGCCGGAGTCGGTGCGGCGCTGGGTTCGGTCGGCGGCGCGGTTGGCGCCGGTGCGGCGATCGGCGGCGCGACCGGCCTGCTGGCCGGCAGCGCGATCGGCGCCAGCAACGCCCAGGCGGCTGGCGGGAATGTGCAGGCTCGGTATGACACGGCCTACACCCAGTGCATGTACTCGAAGGGCGACACGGTGCAGAGTGCCCCGGGCGGGTACGCCGGTGGGTATGGCGGCGGGTACGGATACCCGCCGGGCTATTATCCGGGTCCGTATTACGGCGGCTATTACGGTCCGGGTTATTACGGGCCGGAAGTCGTGGTCGGCGGCGGCTGGGGCTGGGGCGGCGGCTGGCGCCGCCGCTGGTAAGGCGACGACCAACAATGACCGAGTGGCCCTGAGGCCTCGCACCAATCCCCGCCTTCCTGTTGCGGTCTGAACAAAGCCATGCAGGCCGGGCCGGGCCAGTCGTTACTGGCCCGGCCGAGCGTGGTCAGCGCGTGTAGCCGTCCAGTTCGTCCTGCGCCCAGTCGATCACCTGCTCGATCGACTGCCCGTCACGCAGCCGGGCGAACATCTGGTTGTGGACGCCGCGGTTGTAGATCTGTACGGCAACCTCGGGTGCCGCCTCAGACGCCGTCAGCGATGGCTTCTGCCCGCTGGCCGCTCGGATCGGGTAGTTGTACACCGTGCCAAGCGGCGGTCCGACCTGTTCCCAGATCTTGAAGTCGTTCAGTTTGGCATAGGGCGGCAGGTCGTACCCCTGGCTGGAGATGTCGCGCGCTTCAACATTGTCGCGCTGCATCAGGAACTCGATCAGGTCCTTGCCGGCGCTCTTGTTCTGACTGAAGCTGTAAACGCCCCAGAAATACATCTGCGTCGGCACGTAGCGCCCTTTCGGACCGGCCGGCGCCGGGAATGTCCAGCAATCGGCGGCGACATCCGGGCTGTCGCGCTTGGCCACGGCCCAGGCCGAGGGCGGGTTGAAAATCAGCGCCGACTTGCCCGAGATCAGCGCCCGGTTGTTGGACGCGTCGTCATAGCTGACCGCATCGTCCGGGTAGTATTTCACCAGCCGCTGGGCGTATTCCAGCGCCTGGCGGGTGCCGTCGGACTTCAGTTGCGACTTGCCCTCGGCGTCGATCAGGGTGCCGCCGAACGCGGCGAAGATGGCGCCATGCGTGTCGGTGGCGTCGGTGTTCAGGCCGCCGCCCATGCCCATCCCGAAGGTCATCCCGTCCTTTTGCGCAAGTTCGGCGTATTTCAGGAAGGTTTCCCAGGTCCAGTTGTCCTGCAATGTGTTCTTGTCGTCCTTGGCGGGATACATCGCCTA
>Ga0302320_10014354_pt1 | contig 16408 bp, 12 predicted proteins | sample Bog_T0_3_FD_202130 | JGI IMG/M metagenome (GOLD analysis project Ga0302320, IMG submission 202130) | Peat permafrost microbial communities from Stordalen Mire near Abisko, Sweden - Bog_T0_3 | ecosystem: Environmental > Terrestrial > Soil > Wetlands > Peat | place: Sweden: Abisko, Stordalen Mire... | reverse complement strand
CCGAACAGATCCAGAAACTAAACCTGGAATTGACCGAACTGCAGATGCTTCACGAACGAACGGAGCTGGAAGCGTCGCGCCAATGGGATGCGGTGGCAAACGCGGCGGAGCTTGCTGCGGCGGCCGTGGAGCCCCCCGTTTCACCGGATACGGTTCTGGAATATGTTTTGGGAACCGTTCGCAGTCTGATGACTTGCACCACTCCCGAACAGGTCTTCGAGACTCTGACCGAAGAGGCCTCGCAGTGGGGAGTCCGCGCGGCGATTTTCGATGTTCGGGGCAGAGCCGCCTGGGGAGCCTCCGCGCACGGATTTGGTCCCGCCCTCACTGAAAAAGTTTTCCGCACTCTCATCGTTCCCCTCAGCCAGGATAATCCCTTTCGCCAGGTCTGCGAAACTGCCGGTGATGTGGAGGCCACGTCCGAGACGTTGAAGAGAAACCGCAATGTGCTGGATAAGCTGAAGCCAGCTCGCCACGCGCCAGTCCTGCTTCTTCCAGTCCGCTCTGCCGGAACTGTTGCCGCGATCTTTTATGCGGATACTGGCGAAAGCGGTGAACCGCTTCCCGTCAATGCCCTGAAGATCGTGGCCGAATTTGCCGGCGCCCAGATTGACCGATTGATCGCGCTCAGCGGCGGATTTGCGGAGGAAACGGTGGCAGAACCGGTTGCTGAGCCGGAGGGCAGTGACGCTTCCATTGAAGAACCGGCAGTAAATCCAGAACCCGCAGCAGTGGAAGTTCAAACAGAAGAAGCCTTGCCAGAAGAGGTTCTGCCCGCGGAATTGCCGGCGGAACCGACTGTCGCCGCTGCTGCTGCAGCAGTTGAAACGCCCACCCATGTCGAGGTCGTCGCGCCGCCCGAGCCTGAGCCTGCTCCTCCCCCCGCGATTGCTTCGGAAGCAGTTGAACAGCCTGCCCCACCGACGGAAATAGATTTGGAATTTCCTCCGTTGGCTGTTACCACACCCCAGGAACCGGCTCAGGCTCCGACTGAAATCCTTTTGGAATACCCGCCGGATGAGGTCGTAGCACCTGAACCTGTTCCCGCGCCTGCGGAAGCAGCGCCCGAACCACCGTCTGTGATTGAACCTCCTGCCACGCCCGTTGAATCCCCAGCTTTCATTACGCCCCCGGCGTCCGTGGTCGTGGAAGAAAGTCCTGCACCCGCCCAGCCAGCAACTCCCACGGCGTTCGACATTTCGCAGTTGAACGAAGCCGACCAGAAGGTGCACAAGGACGCAAAGCGATTTGCCAAACTGCTGGTGTCGGAAATCGAACTGTACAACAAGGCCAAGGTGGCGGACGGGCGCAAGAATCATGACCTCTATAAACGGCTCAAGTCTGACATTGACCGCAGCAAGGTGACCTTTGAGAAGCGCTTTGGCAAGGCTCTGAGCAAGCAGGTTGACTACTTCCACGAAGAACTGGTAAAGACCCTGGCGGCGAATGACTCTGCGGCTCTGGGGCCGGAATATCCAGGATCTGCCGCGTGAACCTCCCCCGTAAGTCGTGGTTTGCAAACCTCTGCCTACTCACCGGACTGGTGGCAGTGCCGGCACGCGCCGTGAACCCCCCGCCCGCGGCCCTTCGCGAACTTGCCGCACATGCCACCCAGCGCGATCTGTGGCCGAGACTTCGGAGCTATGCCAGGACTCAAACGGACCAGGAGTGGAGCGGGTGGGCACTTTTCCTTGCCGGCTATCAGGAATACCAGGCCAAGGTCTATCCCCAGGCTGCCCAGGATTTGGCCGAGGCCGCGCAGAGTGGCTTCTCCCTCGCGGATTATGCCGAGTTTTATCAAGCCACGGCCCTTCGCCAAAGCAGTCGCGCAGCTGACGCCGCCGCGGCTCTTCAGGATTTCTCCACACGCTTTCCCCAAAGTCATCTGCTGGTTGAGGCTTTAACCCTACGCTCCAGCGCACTCGTAAGTTCGGAACAGTTCCAGGCTGCCATTGATGCTCTAAAGGCTGTGCCGGAAACGTCAAAGCAGGCGGCGCTCGAGTTGCTGCTGGGGCAGGCGTACATGCAGGCCCAGCAACAGGGGGATGCCGCCACCGCATTCCAGAATGTCTATTACAACTTTCCGCTTTCCGCGCAGGCCAAAACGGCTGGTGATACCCTCAATTTATTGCGCACCCAACTGGGCGCTTCGTTTCCAGAGCCTTCTGATGAATTGAAAATGGCGCGCGCGGAAGCGATCTTTAAGGCGGGGCACTTCGATGATGCCTTAAAGGAATACGGCGCTTTGCTGACGGCTGGGCCTTCCAATTCCTTGGCACAGCGCTGGCTACTGGAGCAAACCAGGTGCCTCGTGCGCCTGCACCACACCGCTGATGCCTCGCAGGCATTGTTGACCCACTACGATACGCCGGAATTGGAGTCACAGCGGTTGACCCTGATGGTTCAGCTTCATGTTCAGCAATCGGACGCGGCCGCCATCGCTCAGGACCTTGCCCAGTTTGAGGCGTCGTATGCCTCCAGTCCCGCCTATGCCGATGCGCTTTCCTCCGCAGGTGGTTTTTATTTCCGGCAGTTTAATTGGCAGGAGGCGGCGCAGACATATCGAAAGCTCTGGGATCAGTTTCCGCAAAACGACCACCTTCGCGATGACGGTTGGCGGCTTGGCTGGAGTGATTACCTTGTGGGGGACGCCAAAACCGCCGCTGTTCTGCACACCTACCTGATGCAATACCCGGATTCCTCGCGCGCGCCAGCAGCGCTCTATTGGTTGGGAAGGGTAGAGGAGGATCAGGGCGTCATTGCCGAAGCGCGGGCTCTTTATGCGCTGCTGGTCAATCGCTTTGCGCACACTTATTACGCCCCCCATGCTGCCGCACACTTGGCAACGTTGCGCACACGACCGGCAAGCGTCACAGGTCCAAATGATTCCGCTGCCGCCCCGCTTGCCGCCTCACTGATCCCCGCACTTAGCCCACCCGTGATTCCCACCGGGCTCGCGTGTTCACACGTTGTTCCCAGTGACGCCGCCAAAACGGCACTGATCCTTCAGTCCCTCAATCTTCCCACTCTGGAACAACAATTTTTGCGGGATTCCCTGGACGGGGAAAATCCGCCAGGCGATTTGCGAGTCTTGCTTGCCGGGACGTATGAGGCACAGGGTAACGCTGCGAGCGCTATGTTCGCGGCATTTAAGATCGCACCAACCTACACCCAAATGGAGTTCTCCGACCTGCCGGAGGAGGTTTGGGGCTTCCTCTTTCCCCAGACCTACTTGAAGCTCATCCAGACCCAGGCGCAACTGAACAACCTTGACCCATATCTGGTTATGGGCCTGATCCGGGAGGAGTCAGCTTACAGCCCCAAGGCCCTTTCCGTTGCTAATGCGCGCGGCCTGATGCAGGTGTTGCCGCAAACAGCAGCTGAAACCATGCACACTTCGCGCACGCGAATTGTGGGGCAAAGGCTCTACGACCCAAATTACAATGTGCACGTGGGTTGCGCCTATCTCGCCATCCTGCTAAAGGAGTTTAACGGTCAGCCGGAACTTGCCATGGCGGCCTATAACGCGGGCGACTTCCGTGTCAAAGATTGGAATAAAAAATATACCTTCCGTGATCAGGAGGTTTTCCTGGAGAGCATTCCCATTTCCGCCACACGCATCTACGTTGAGCAGGTGCTGCGGGACGCGGAAATCTACCGCCAGTTGCTGAGTGACGCGCCGCATTTTGCCCAGTGCGCACAGGTGCAGGCCGCCGGAGTGGTTCAGTTACAGGGCGTGGAGCATTGTGATGGAGACCGGGCTTTGCGCTTGGATGAAAGTACCCCAGGAGAATGAGGCCTTAGTATGAGTCAAAACACGATGGGTTTTACTGCAAAGCCGACGCAAAGGTCGCCAATTTCAAAGAAAGCGCAGAAGTTCACCGAGTCCGTTATTCGCGAGATGACGCGGCTCGCGCAACAGCATAATGCGGTAAACCTCGCCCAGGGATTCCCGGATTTTCCCGCCCCGGAAGAAGTGAAGGAAGCCGCGGTGCAGGCCATCCGCGCGGACATCAACCAATACGAAATTACCTGGGGGGCAAGGGAATTCCGTCGCGCCGTCGCCGACCGCTTTCGCCAGGATACCGGGCTGGAAGTGGATCCGGAGCGGGAAATGACCGTCTGCTGCGGCGCCACGGAGACAATGATTGCCTCTCTCCTCGCAGTCGTTGATCCCGGCGATGAGATTGTGGTGTTTGAGCCTTTTTATGAAAATTACGGTCCCGATGCCATCATCTGCGGCGCGGCCACACGGCACGTGCAGCTTCGCCCCCCGGATTGGACGTTTGACCCAAATGAGCTTGCTGCTGCCTTCACCAATCGCACGCGCGCCATCATCTTGAACACGCCGAACAACCCAACGGGGAAGGTCTTTACCCGCGAAGAGCTGGAATTGATTGCGGAACAGTGCCGCCGTACCAATGCCTACGCCATCACAGACGAGATTTACCAATTTTTGGTTTACGATGGATTCCAGCATATCTCTCTCGCAACTCTTCCGGACATGCGTGAGCGCACCATTACGATCAACGCCATGTCAAAGACCTACAGCGTTACCGGATGGCGTGTGGGTTACGCAATTGCTCCCCCTGAGGTCACCAACGCAATCCGCAAGATGCATGATTTCCTTACCGTGGGAGCAGCGGCGCCCCTTCAGCAGGCAGGGGCAGTAGCCTTACGCCTGCCGGAAAGTTATTACCAGAACCTCTGCAAGAACTACCTGTCTCGCCGCAACCGCATGCTGGCAGGGTTGGAAGAAGTCGGGTTCCGGTGCTTCCAGCCGCACGGGGCCTACTACATCATGGCGGACATCTCCGCCTTCGGCTTTCCCAACGATGTGGAATTCACCCAATATCTTGTGAAGGATATCGGCGTAAGCTGCGTTCCTGGCAGCAGCTTTTATCGCGATCCTACCTCCGGAGCGCAGCAAGTGCGGTTCACGTATTGCAAAAAGGATGCCACGTTGGATGAGGCACTGCGGCGGTTGGGGAAGCTGAAAAAATGAAGGAACCAGAAATCAGCGGCCACCAGTCAGAATGCGATGGACGGCTGCTTTGATTCTGTCTTCTGTTTTCTGACTCCTGTCTCCTGCCTTTCTCACATTGCCAGCTCGAAACGTGGCTCGAAATCTGACACGACGTAATTCACCAGCGCATCCAGCAGATACGTCGCGTACGGGTCAGAATTGTAGGTCGTCGAAAGTGAGAACGTGCAGATCAGCAATTTCCCCTTGCCCGCCTTGGCCTGCACCAGAACGCCTACGTTTTCGTGGATCCATCCGTAGAACATTCCTGCCAGAACATCTTTGAAATATTGGGGCGGAATTCCCGTCATAACCGTCGCCGGCGTGACGGCCTGCGTTTCAAATCCTGCCAGCGTATCGAATCCAATTCCACTAAACGGCGCCTGCCCTTTTCGCAGCCAGAGGAAGTCGGAGATCCAATTGCCGCTCAGGTCGCCGCCAGCGCGCGGCACCACTTCGATCCCCGGCGCAAGGACAAGGGGGTCATTGGCAATCAGGATTACTCTCGCGCCCGCTCTTAGCTTACTCTTCACCGTGTCATCCAGCGTGGAAGTGATCAGGACGGGGAAGGCTTCCGAACCCGATGGGGCAAGGTAGCTGCGCTCGCGCATGTCATTCACCAATCGGCGCAGCCGCCCTGGAGGCGGGTCATAAAAGGAGACCGGAGGAGGCAAGTCGAGGGGGTTGTTAGGATAGATATAATAGTCCAGTGCATTTTCTGACAAGGATTTACCGGATACGATAAGTTGGGCTTTGAGGGTCCGCTTGGCGGGTGTTGTGCCGGTGGGAGCAGGGAATTGAATTGTGCCCACCTTTGCCGCGCTGGCAGTACCGATCATGGGTAGAGGCAGGCTTCCCGCCAGAGAGGTTCCTTCCACCTGCCAATCCACTTTCGCGCCGGCCAAATCCGCCGCACTGTAGTGGGAAACGAAAACATCCGCCGCAACCTTCTCGCCGGCTTTGTAATTCCGTTTGTCGCTTCTCAGGATCAGCAGGTCGTCCTGTTGCAATTTGCTCAGCGCTTCGCCAAACGCCTTGGGGTGACGCCACATATCAAGCAATCCGTTGGCTTCCCAATTAACATCGGTAAATTCCGTGATGACGTAGCCCTGAATCTCGGTGTGGGCGCGCAGTGCCCCAATCTCATAGTTCAATGCGTCGTACTCGTGCCATTCTGTGGCGACGCTCAGGGCTTTGAGGTCGGGAAAAAGCGTGCCGTATTGATAATCCGTGAAGCGCTGCTCCAACCCATCCGGTTGGGTTATCTCGCGTCCGCCAAAGCTGCGGGTGAACCACCAAGGTTTGTCTTGAGGAACATCAGGCAATCCCCAATTGCCAAATTCTGAAAGCATCAGCGGCTCATCGCCCTTGGGAGCCGCGTCGCCGTAGGGGCTGAAGAGCCATCCGGGTCGCTGGGCCTGGTCATCGACCAAGCGATCGAAGTTGGAAGCGTAATCAGGAATGGCGGCGTACTGGTGAAAGTCCGCGATGTCCGTGGCCACGTGAAAGTTGTCGCAGCACGCGCTGTTATCCACGACGAGCCAGGGGACAAAGGACTTGGCCTGTTGATAAGCGCCTTTCAACCAGGCGCGGTCCGCCGGTTCCTTCAGGTTTGCGCCCCAGCTCTCATTGATGATGCTCACGATGACGATGGACGGATGATTTGCGTCGCGCTCCACCATTCCGCGCAGGGTTTCCATGCCCCGGCGTTCGGAATCCGCGCTGAGCTTGTCCCAATTGGGAATCTCGTACCAGATGAGCATGCCTGTTTCATCCGCCGCCTCAAGATAGCGCGGGTCCGGAACTTTGATGTGGCAGCGCAGCAGATTCAAGCCCAGAGCCTTTGCCTTGCGCATCTCATCGCGAAGGTCATCGATTGAAGGCGGGGTGTAGATGGTGTCGGGAAAGAAATCCTGGTCAAGCGCGCCCCGCAAATAGATTGGATTGCCATTTAAGAAGAACTTGCCATTGCGCGTAACCAGGCTTCGGAAACCAAACTTACATTCGGTGGAGTCTCCCGAGCTTAAGGAAACATGCAGCTCGTAAAGATTCGGACTCGATGTGCCCCAAAGCATGGGGTTGGGAATCGCGCCGCTGAGTTTTGCGATGGTTGCCCCGGCGGCAAGGTCCTGTGCGCCCTTCCAAACGCTTTTGCCAAAGGGATCGACCACTTCTGCTGAAACGGTGGTTGAAGAGCCCGCACCAACCGACATCATCGGAGCCGTAATCGCGATGTTGCCATCCAGTGCGGCGGAGATACGGACGCTGCCCAGGCGCACTCGGGGGCGAGAATCCAGTTTCACGCTTTGCCAAATGCCGCTGTTCTGGACGTACCAATTCTGCTTGCCATGAGGGATTTCGGCATAGTTGATGCCTTCGACAATCTCGCGGGGTTTTGCCCCCGGATCGACCACGCGCACGGCCACTTGGTTTTCACCTGCATGGAGAAGGGACGTGACGTCGATTTCAAAGGGCAGATACCCGCCCTCGTGCGATCCGGCTTTCTGGCCATTGACGTATACGTCAGCCTTGTAATCAACCGCGCCGAAGTGCAGCAGCGCCACCTGGTCCGGGGCGAGCGCGTCCACCGTGATATTGCGCCAGTACCATGCCACTCCAGCGTAATCCCGCAGGTCGGCGAACTGCGATTGCCAGGATGATGGAATTCGTGTGGGGCGGACGTAAGGGGTGGAGGCGAGATTCTGCACATCGAGTGTCCCGGCCGGGTCGGCGAGAAAGCTCCAGTCACCATCCAGCGAAACGCTGGAAACGGCCGCTGGCTTGGCTGGCGGCGTCAGGAGGAGCAGGGAAAGGAGCAAGTAGAATGTTATGCGCATAGGTGAGCTCTGAATCCGTGAGTCTATGCGTTTCGACAATGAAAACACAAGCGCTCAGGGAGATGGTTGCATCGATTCATTGGCATTCTTGCACAGCCGCGATGGGCAGAATCGGTTCGCAATTCGGTCAGGCACCGTGCCGGTCGAAGCCGCACCGCCCGTTCGGCCCAAGCGTGATGCCTCCGCGCAGCTAACAGCGGATAGTCTTCCGCTTTTTGCCAAGCTTTCCCGACGACTCCATTTTTTCAATGTACTGGGTGGCGAGCGGCACTTTGCACGCCGTTTCGCCCATCTCAACTTCGATGGCGCCAAGCTGTCCGGCCGTGGCCTTGGCCTGTTTTAGCAGTGGTTTTACGTATGTACCCACCGCGATTACAAATCCGTTCATGGTGTGGCGAACCCTGTTCTGTGCCCCGCCAATTTCCTTCACCACCGTTGCCAGAAGGCTCTCGATCTGCTTCAAGTCCAGTGCGGCGTCGGGCAGGGTGGCTACCAGTCCGGAGTAGGTGCACCACCCAGCGGCGGCAATGCTCTCCTGCTTCGACCGCATCCATTCCAGCGCCAGTACACGCCCGTCGGCGTTTTCCACCGCCACCCAGGGGACGGTGTACTCGGCAATCATCTGCACCCCCACCGCGCCGCTGGCCCAGTCGTTCAACTGCTTGCGGGTCATCTTGGAACCATCCGCTACCATTCCCGCAACGTACATTGCCTCCATGATGCCTGTGGCGTAAAGTTCGCAAGCCAGTGCCTGCTGTCCTTTAATGGTCTTCGCGATGGCTTTCATGTCCGCAGTGCTCACGCCGAGAATCCGTTCGGCCGCCATTCCGTGGCGAGAATAGATCGCGCGCGTCTTTTCGCTGCCCTTGCTTTTAAGCTCAGCCACGATGGATGCGACAGTAGGCATGGATTTCCCCCCTTCGATTTCCGGATGTTCCCCAATATACCGCAGTCGCTCCATTTCGCGACCATTTTCGCATCCATCCCAACGGCAAAGACTCCAACTCCACCACCTGATCCACGGCGCCAGTGACCTTCATACGAGAATCCTGACACCTCGCGCCGTTTATGATACGATTCTCAATTCGGTTGGGAGTGCCGATCCCCGTATGAGTCATGCGACCGTGGCAAATTCCTCTGTTGGTTATCTGGTGCCTGCCGGTACGGCAATAGAATCGTCTGGACAAGGTGTGGGGCTTGAGTTGGGTGTACACGCAGCCAAGCCCGTCCTGCTGATCATGCAGATTGATGAAGTCCTGGAACAGGAATCTCTGCACGTTTCCATATGGGGTTCGGCGGATGGCACGAACTGGGGAGCGCAGGCCCTCTTCTGGTTTCCGCAAAAGTTTTATTCCGGCGCGACGCCCGCGGCAATCGACCTGGGTCAACGCCCGGACATCAAGTATCTTCAGGCTCGCTGGGAGGCCAACCGGTGGGGACGTGGAATCCCTCGCCCGCACTTTAAATTTTCTATAGAGGTTCAGGAGTCTGCTGCTTAGAGTCCTGATTTTAAGGTGTCCCCGGTGGAGTTGGAAGACCGCCAGTTGATCAGGCCTGAAGTTGAGCGCAGGCAATACCGCCGCGTCAAGTTGGTAACCCAGATTCACTGCGAAGCGATGGACCGCAATGAAATCATGGTGACTCGGGATGTAAGCCTGGGTGGCATGTTCATTAACGTTCGGATTCCCCTTCCCGTTGATTCCGAGTTGCACCTCGACTTCCGGCTCCACCCAAATGAGCCGCCCATTTCCTGTCGCGCCGTGGTGATGTTTTCGCGCGTGGGCCTGGGCATGGGAATCCAATTCCTGGACCTCAGTGCAGAGGCGCAGCAGACGCTCCAGAAGTTTGTGGACGAAGTTGCCTAGCTCCTGCCATTTATCCAAGGATTCCCGCCTTCTAACCTAAGAGTGAGGATTGCTATGAAAACGCTTTTGCTGGCGCTGCTGGTTGCCGTCTGTCCGCCCGCCCTCTTCGCCCAATCTACGGCCAAAAAGCTGGCGTTGCCGCCGCACCCCAATGCGCCCGCTTCCGAGGATTTGCAGACGGAGAAAATCGTGGCGCCCGGGCAAACCCCCGGATCGCCCTCAGCCCAACAGGGCGCACCCGGATATCTGGAGCCGGCGCAGATCAAAGTCCTGACCCATAAAATCTGGCTGGCGCAATATCGCTTGAACGACCTGCTTTCCCAGGTTCACGCGGAGAAATGGAAGATCGCTCCGGCGGCGAAACTTTCGTTCGATCAGAGTTTGGATTCCCTGCGCAAATCGCTGGCGGCGGAAGAAGACTGGCGCAGCCAGTTTGACGGCCGGCCTGACAGCCTGTACCTGGGATTTCAAACCTATATGGCGATTGGCGCCGTGCTCCCACGCATTGACGGCCTGGCGCACAGCGTTTCCCTCTATGAAAATGGCAGCTTCGGCGGACAAGTGAGCCAGGCGGGCAACCAGCTTTTCGATCTCCAACAGACGATTGAGCCCCACCTTGCCTACCTTCTGAAGAACCAGGACAATGCCATGCTGGTGATTCAAACTAACCTGGCGTCCTGCCAGAACGAGTTGAATTTTGCCGAGCACGATAAAGAAGGGCATGCAACTCCGATGAAGAACATCGCACCCGACTTTAAGGGCCGCAGAGTGCACCCTGCACACGCGGAGCCCGCACCTGCCCCAGCCAAGGCAGGTCCAGCCAAGAGTCCCGCAGCCGGCAAGGCGGGCACAACCACATCGCGAAGGAGCCAGAAGAAATCGTAGCGGCATGTCCCAAGTACCGACAACGGTCAACTTCACTGTCCCATCGTTCGGGCCTTTTCCAGAATTCCCGGGCGCGCTTCTTCCATCAGCGCGCGCACATCCGCATAGCACAGGTTCGTGCTGGTTGCTGATTTGCATGGAAAACAGAATTCTGGCAGAATGCCAACCCTCTGGGGTTGCCGCAGGGATTCTCGCGCCAAAACATAAGGAGAGAAGATGAGCATGTTGCCGCGGTGTATTTTCGAAAGACGGATCGCGCCATTGGTTTTGTTGTTTCTGGCGATGGGGTTTGGGGCGGTCAATCTCCGGGCGCAGGAGGATGGCCAGCCCTCCAATCCCACCAAGGGAACCATCCGCGTGAATCTCAAGGACGGGTTGAAGTATGTCTGGATTCCCGCTGGGACCTTTACGATGGGCTGCTCGCCGGGAGACTCCCAGTGTTACCCCAATGAGAAGCCAGCTCACCGCGTGACGATCACCAAGGGCTTCTGGATGACGCAGACGCCCGTGACGGCGCAGGCTTACAAGCGCTTCGTTGCGGCAATGGGACGGCAAATGCCCCACGGCCCCAACGGCAATGAGACCTGGGCGGATCAGGACGTGCCCGTTTCCACGATGAATTGGAGTGATGCGCAGGCGTATTGCGGCTGGATTGGCGGGCGGTTGCCCACGGAAGCGGAGTGGGAATACGCCGCGCGAGGGGGCAGCACGGCGGCACGCTACGGTGAGCTGGAAGAAGTGGCCTGGTATTACAATAACAGCGGCACCCATCCCCACGACGTCGGGAAGAAGCCGGCCAACGCCTTCGGCCTGTATGATATGCTGGGGAACATTGACGAATGGGTGGGTGACTGGTATAGCGCAACCTACTACCAGAACAGCCCGCCGAAAGACCCCACCGGGCCGGCCACCGGGCAGGAACGTGTTATCAGGGCAGGGAACTGGATGGAGATTCCCCAGTCGGTTCGCGCCTCGTACCGCTTCAAGCTGCCTCCAAACCTCTCCAGCGTCAGTTTTGGTTTTCGCTGCGCCGCTCACGAAGTCAAGATTCCCTGATCCAATTCCGATTTTCTAATGTCGATTTTGCACTTGAGGTTTCCAATTTGAGATTCGCGTTTTTGGACCTCGGATGAGGGCTATCTGCCTTTTTTTCTATAATATATTGGCTTTAACCGAATAAGTGTCTTATTTTTGTTAAACTTGTCGGCTTTGAGGGGAGGCTGTGGAAAACCGGTCCTTTGTTTTCATCAACTTCTCGGCATATACCTTCATTTTGGGGCCCCCTTTTTTTCGCCGATCTCTCCCCAAACAAGGCTGATAAGTGCTTTAGTTTCAATAGCCATGTTTTGCGCCCGGCTCATAAAATCGACCCTGAATCTTGATAAGCGGCTTATTTTCATAAACTTCTAGGCTTTGCACGAACTTTCCCATGGATGCGGACGCCCTACAAACCTGTTTTCAGCATCTTTTCCACGAGGCCGATCCACCCACTGATAACTGAAAACTGAAGACCGATGACTGAATACTGACGACTGAATACTGATGCCTGACAACTTCTTCTCCGTCCGCACTGGAGCCTCCGGCCACAATTCTCTCTCGATATTTTGTCCTCCCGGGGTGGGGAAATTCGAGAGGCGCGTGGCGGCGGCAGGATGCCACCGCTGTCTCAGCAATAGCCTATTTAAGAGCCATTGTCAAGAACTATTTCGAGGCTACGACAAGCCTGCCAGCGCCGAAGGCGCTTTGGACTGCGGCCGCGAAGCTGCCGCTTTTGATATCGGCTGGTTGAGCTTGGCCAGTTGATTGTGGCTCCTGCGGTCTTCTTGCGAGATTTCCCATTCAGGCTAAAGGTTCAAAGCGGCAGCTTCGCGGCCGAAGTCCAAAAGCGCTTCGCGCGTTTTCATCAATTGTGGCGAGCCCCCGGGACATTCGCCTTCGGGCGGCGGGTTGATGGGCGCTACGATGGCGAAAACAGTGGTAGGATTGTTGGTTTAATTCATCCTTATTTCCTGGGGGCAAGATTCATGGCGATTTCAGACACGATCAAAAAGGGAACCATCAGGGCGCCGCACCGTTCGTTGTTGCGGGCGACGGGGGTTATTCAATCCGAAGCGGATTGGGAGAAGCCCTTTATTGCCGTGGCGAATTCATTTGTCCAGATCATCCCCGGGCACGCGCATTTGGATGTGGTGGGCCGCAAGGTGCGTGAAGCGGTCCGAAGAGCCGGAGGCGTGCCGTTTGAGTTCAACACCATCGGCGTGGATGACGGCATCGCCATGGGTCATGGGGGAATGAAGTATTCGCTCGCCAGCCGCGAACTGATTGCCGATTGCGTTGAAACGATGTTGCGCGCGCACTGCTTTGACGGCATGGTTTGCATTCCCAATTGCGACAAGATTGTTCCGGGAATGATGATGGCGGCGGCGCGCGTCAACATTCCCACGGTGTTTGTGTCCGGCGGCCCCATGAAAGCCGGCGTGAATCCGAAGACGGGCGAAGTGCTGGATCTGAACAGCGTCTTTGTGGGCGTCGGCGCGCACTCCGCGGGCAAGCTTTCGGAGGAGGAGTTAACGACCCTTGAGCAAAATGCCTGCCCCACCTGCGGTTCGTGTTCGGGCATGTTCACGGCCAACTCCATGAACTGCCTTTGTGAAGCCCTGGGGCTGGCGCTGCCGGGGAATGGATCGATCCTGGCCACCGACCCGCGGCGTGACGCGTTGTTTGAATCCGCGGGCAAGGCCATCGTCGAATTGGTCAGGACGAACCTGCGGCCACGGGATATCCTGACTCCTCAAGCCTTTGATAACGCCTTTGCCCTGGACATGGCGATGGGCGGCTCAACCAACACCGTCCTTCACGCGCTGGCGGTGGCGGTTGAAGCCGGCGTGCCCTTCAATCTGCATCACTTGAACGAAGTGGCGGAGCGCGTGCCGCACGTTTGCAAAGTGGCGCCCAGCGGCATTCACCATCTGGAAGACGTTGACCGCGCCGGTGGCATCTCCGCCATTCTCAAGACCATTTCCGCCAAGCCCGGGACTCTGAATCTCGACTGCCTCACGGTGACGGGCAAGACGCTGGGAGAGAACATTGCGGATGCGGTGGTCAAAGACCCTGAAGTGATCCGTCCACTCGACCGCGCCTATTCCGCCAAGGGGGGGTTGGCAATCCTTTTTGGCAACCTGGCGCCCAACGGATCGGTGATCAAGGCAGCGGGGGTAGCGCCCTCAATGATGCAATTCCAGGGGCCAGCCGTCATCTTTGAATCCCAGGATGAGGCTTACGATGGCATTCTGGCGGGGAAGGTGAAGGCGGGGGATGTGGTGGTGATTCGGTACGAAGGTCCACGGGGCGGGCCGGGAATGCAGGAGATGCTGGCGCCCACGGCGGCCATTGCCGGTCGAGGCCTCGGTGACTGCGTGGCGCTTATTACTGACGGCCGGTTCAGCGGCGCAACCAAGGGCGGATCGGTGGGCCATGTGTCACCGGAAGCCGCGGCGGGCGGCCCCATCGCGCTCGTCCATGCCGGGGACACGATTGCGATCGACATTCCGGCTCGAACAATCAACCTGCTGGTCTCCGATGAGGAGCTGGCAAAGCGGAAGCTGGCATGGAAGCGCCCACGGCCGAAGATCGATTACGGTTACCTGGCCCGCTATGCCGCCGCCGTGACCAGCGCTGATACGGGCGCTGTGCTGCGTGAACCGGAATTGTAGTGGCGGGAACAATGAACTGTAGTGCGGGGGACCTGACGCAGAGCTTCAACGACGTCGGCGGTGAATGGCGCTTCTTCGAGAACATAGCCGGGATCGGCCAGCGCCGCCTTCAAATCATCGTAGGCGGATGCCGGGAGCCGGTTTTTTTCGCCCAGGTAGACGATTTCGGCAAGGCTGATGGGTGATAATGCAATGCCATGGCCGGCTTGGGCGGCGGCGTCCATGAAATTGCGCGCCCTGACCGACAGGCGTGGATTCTTGTAGAGATACCATAAGGCTGTGTGCGCATCGGCAACGCCGACGATCATAGAAGATCCTCGCCGAAGCCGCGAAACATTTCCCGGCGGTTCTCGTCGATCTCCTCCTCAGTCGGACCAGGACCATACTTCGCAAGCAGGCCATAGGCCGATTTCCTGGGCACGACCGGCTGAGCCGGCGCCTCAGCCAGAAACTTGTCGAGAGCTTCCCGAACGATGGCGTCGGGGGTAAGTCCCTTGGCTTTAGCTGCCGCCATGAGCCGGGCTTCTTCCTGAAGTGGCAAACTGATCGTCAATGGTGGGCTCCTTTCGTTGCGATGCCCTCTCAAAATCTTACGCGAAATGCGGCCTGCAAGCAACGCAGCACCGGATTGTGAGTCTGAAATCCCGTGCCGCAGGTACCGCGAACACTGGTTTGTGCGACCTTGCCCTATGAACTCGGGCAACATCTCCATTACCGTCCAACCTGTGGCTGGGTCCGTCTTCTTAACGGTTGCCAGGTGGCTGCTTCAGCCAGTGCAATCTTATCTTCTTCACTCGCAAGGGGCTCATGTTTGCGGCTGGGCCGGGTGGCGCTACTTCTCCCCCACTTCCGCCAGCGCCTTATCGAGCGCGGCGAGGGCGACGTCCGCGTCGGCTTTGGAAATATTGAGTGGGGGTGACATGCGGGCCACGTTTCCGTAGAGCCCGCCCTTGCCCACCAGCAGGCCGTGGACGCGCAGGCGTTCCAGCAGTTGGTTGGTCAGGTCAGGCGCGGGTTCCTTGGTCTTGCGGTCCTTTACCAGCTCAATGCCCTGAAGCAGGCCCATGCCGCGCACGTCGCCAATGATGGTGTGCTTTTCCTTCAGCGCGTCCAGCCCTGCGCGCAAGTGATTTCCAACGGTCTCAGCGTTGTCCATCAGGCGGTCTTCTTCGATCAGCTCGATGGTGGCCTTGGCCGCCACGGCGGTTACGGGGTTCCCGCCGAAAGTTGAAATGGCCAGGCCCTTGTAGGCGTCGGCGATCTCCGGGCGGGTCAGCGTAAGGCCGACGGGGACTCCATTGGCCATGCCCTTGGCGCTGGTGATGATGTCGGGCTCAACCTCCCAGTGCTCAATGCCCCACCACTTCTTGCCCGTGCGTCCCCAGGCGGTCTGCACCTCGTCAGAAATGAACAATCCACCGTAGTTGCGTACGATATTGGCGACGATTTTGTAATAACCGGGGGGCGGCACAATGAATCCGCCGAGTCCCTGGATGGTCTCTGCCAGCATCCCGGCAATCTGCCCGCTGGTGGAGGTCTTGATGACTTCATCCACATCCTTGGCGCAATGGAGTTCGCAACTGGGGTAGGTGAGGCCATAGGGACAGCGGTAGCAATAAGGTCCGGGGGCGTGGGCGATGCCGGTGGAGACAACTCCGCCCTTGCGCCAGGTGTGCAAACCGGTAAGGGACTTGGCCAGGTGCGAGTGGCCGCTGTATCCATGCCGCAGCGCCACGACGTCATAATTGCCCGTGAACATGCGGGCGGAGACAATGGCCACTTCATTGGCTTCCGTGCCGCTGTTGGTAAAGTAGCTCTTCTTCAGCTTGCCGGGAGCAATGGAGGCCACCTTTTCCGCCAGGCTCACCACGGCTTCCGTCAGGAAGAGGGTGGACGTGTGCTGCACCTTGTCAATCTGCGTCTTGATCTTGTCCGTCACCCGCGGGTTTGAATGCCCCACGCTGACCGTCACGATTCCGCCCAGGAAATCGAGGAACTGGTTGCCGTCGATGTCCCAAACATACTGGCCCTTGGCATGGTCAATCACCATCGGGTCCTTGAAATAGGTGGCGGCACAGTTGAAAA